>Ga0182024_10013326_pt1 | contig 16075 bp, 16 predicted proteins | sample P32metaG_FD_120480 | JGI IMG/M metagenome (GOLD analysis project Ga0182024, IMG submission 120480) | Permafrost microbial communities from Stordalen Mire, Sweden - P3-2 metaG (Illumina Assembly) | ecosystem: Environmental > Terrestrial > Soil > Wetlands > Permafrost | place: Sweden: Stordalen... | reverse complement strand
CTATCTTAAGCCCGGCCAGGGCTTTCGCTACTCAAGCGGCGCCGTGATTGAGACTCCGGTGGGCGCCATGCAGGGCAGCTATCAGATGTTGAGCGACGACGGCCAGCGCTTCGACGCCTCGATCCCGCCGTTCCGGCTCGCCATGCCGGGTGTCCTGCAGTAGGGGCTCTTGGCGCGCTACGCCATTGGCGATATCCAGGGCTGCTATGCACGGCTGCGCGCGCTCGTCGAGCGGTTGAACTTCTCCCCGGATCGCGATCAGCTGTGGCTCGTGGGCGATCTCGTCAATCGCGGACCGCAGTCGCTCGAGGTCCTGCGCTACGTGCGTGCGCTCGGCGACAATGCCGTCGTCGTACTCGGCAATCATGACCTGCACCTCCTCGCGCTCGCCCACGGGCGTCACAAACGCCGCTCGAGCGATACGCTGGATGCAATATTTGACGCCCCCGACCGCGATATCCTATTCGCGTGGCTCATCGAGCGGCCGCTGGCTCATTTCGACGCGGCCCACCGGGATTTGATGGTGCATGCGGGAGTCATCCCGCAATGGACCGCGGCAATGACGGTTGAGCTGGCACGCAGCGTCAGCGCGGCGCTCGCCCATGATCCGCGCGAATTCTTTGAGCGCATGTATGGCGACCGCCCCGATCGCTGGAGCGAGGACCTGCATGGCATGGAGCGCCTGCGTTTCGCGATCAACGCACTCACGCGGATGCGAGTGTGCACCGCGGACGGACGCATTGACGTGAAAATGAAGGGGCCGCCAAACGAAGCGCGCCTGCCCTACCGCCCCTGGTTCGAGCATGAGACGCGCCTCACCCGCGATGTGCGCGTCATTTTCGGCCACTGGTCGGCGCTGGGCTTGATGCAGGCGCATGGCGTGGCCGGGCTCGACACGGGCTGCGTGTGGGGGGGCTCACTCACCGCGCTTGATCTTGACAGCGCGCAAGCGCTCCCCGTCTGCGAGTCCTGCGCGGAACGTTAGCGCGCGCTCCAGTGAACTCTAAGTTGCACGGTCGTCGCGATGTAGACACCCGGCACAAGTTCGAGGTCAATCGGCGGCCCGGCCCGCGCGACGACAGGCATGACCACGCGCTCCTCACCCCGCACTTCGAGAATGCCGATTGATCCGGGGGTGACGCGAAACGCGATCCGCACGGGCAACTGCCCGCCCGCGCGCGGCTTCACGACGATACTGCCCTCTTGGGATGCGTCATGCAGGTCGATGAGGAGGGTGTTGCGCTTCCAATATTGAGGATAGGACGCCGCGGCGCCACTTTCTGTGGTGAGGATGAGCTCATTGACCGGCGTGGGCGCGGGCGGCGCTTTGTGCGTCCAGGGCCAGTGCAGTCCCGAGAAGTGGCTGCAGCCCGCCGTAAGCACCCCCACAGCCGCCACCAAGGCAAAACCCGCCCCGTTGCGACGATTCATACCCGCCATAACTACACTCCCCGACTCTTGCGTACCATACGCCGATCATCTCCGGGACACACGCCATGCCATCCCTGCAGCCGCTCAATCTCATACGCTGGATCGACGAGAACCGCGCGCTTTTGAAGCCGCCGGTCGGCAATAAACGCATCTTCCGTGAGAGCGAGTTCATCATCATGGTCGTCGGCGGCCCGAACACGCGGCGTGACTATCACGTCGATCCGGCCGAGGAGTTCTTCTACCAACTAGAAGGAGACATCCTGCTGAAGACCATCCAGGGCGGTCGCGCGGTCGATGTGCCGATCCGCGCGGGCGAGATATTGTTGCTGCCGCCGCGAGTGCCGCACTCACCGCAGCGTGGCGCCGATACTGTGGGACTCGTCATTGAACGCGAGCGGCGCGCGGGCGAGCTCGACGGCTTTCAGTGGTACTGCGAGAGTTGCGGGAATCTGCTGTTCGAGGAATTCATCGCGCTCAAGGACATAGAAAAGGAGCTGCCGCCGCTCTTCGAGCGCTTCTACGCGAGCGTCGAACGGCGCACCTGCGATCACTGCCACACGATCATGCAGGCCCCGGCTGCGACGCGCGGGAACTGACACCATGTCCTTTGCAGCAACTCTCAAGTGCGCGAGACACCTGGACGCGGCGGACGTTCTCGCAGGCTTTCGCGAGCGTTTCGAGCTGCCGCAGGATAAGCACGGCAAGCCGCTCATCTATATGTGCGGCCATTCGCTCGGTCTCATGCCGCATGCCGCGCGCACGCTCGTGACTCAGGAGCTAGACGATTGGGGCGCGCTTGGCGTATTGGGACACGAGACGGCGCGGCGGCCGTGGATTCCCTATCACGAAAATCTGGCCGCGGGCCTCGCAGAGCTTACCGGCGCCACGCCGCAGGCCGTGATTGCGATGAATTCGCTCACCGCCAATCTGCACCTGATGCTCGCGGCCTTCTTCCATCCGCGCGGCAAGCGCAAGAAAATTCTCATCGAGGCAGGCGCGTTTCCCTCCGACCGCCATGCGGTCGCCTCGCAGCTCGAATGGCACGGCCTTGATCCGCGCAGCACGCTGATTGAGCTTGCGCCTGCCGCCATGGAAAACATCGTGTCGGAAGAGGAAATCGAAGGCACTCTGCAGCAGCTGGGTTCCGAGATTGCCCTCGTGCTCTGGCCCGGAGTGCAGTACCGCACGGGCCAGGCCTTTGACCTCGCGCGCATTGTGCGCGCCGCGCACCGCAAGCGCTGCATTGTGGGATTCGATCTTGCACATTCGATCGGCAATACGCCGTTAGAGCTCACACAGTACGGCGCTGATTTTGCCGTGTGGTGCAGCTACAAGTATCTCAATGCGGGGCCCGGCGCGATCGGCGGATGTTTCATCAACGAACGGCATCTGGGCACGACGCCACGGGCGCATCTTGCGGGCTGGTGGGGCCACGAAGCCACGACCCGCTTCCTCATGCGTCCGGAATTTCACGCCGCATCCGGCGCGCCCGGCTGGCAGATCAGTAATCCCCCCATTCTCTCGACGGCGCCGCTCGTCGCCTCGCTTGAGATCTTCATCGAAGCGCGCCTCGAGCGCCTGCGCGCCAAGTCGATGGCGCTGACGGCATTTCTCGAGTTCCTGCTCGAGCGTCTCACCCCGGCAGTGCAGATCATCACGCCGCGCGAACCGGGTGATCGCGGCTGCCAGCTCTCATTGCGTGTTCCCGGCGGTCGCGGCATCCTCGAGCGCTTGGGCGCTGCCGGCGTGGTGTGCGACTGGCGCGAACCTGACACCCTGCGCGTCGCGCCCGTGCCGCTCTACAACCGCTTCGAAGATGTCTGGCTCTTCAGCGAGCAGTTGGCCCAGGTGTTGGAAAGCGCAGCTTGAGCGTGGAGCGCACACAGCCGATCAGCGTGGTCGGCGCGGGGCTCGCAGGCTCGCTGCTGTCGCTCCTCTTGGCGCGGCGCGGATTCGCCATCACGTTGTACGACCGGCGCCCGGATCCGCGGACGGCGCAGAGTCGAGTGGGCCGCTCCATTAATCTCGCGCTCGCCGCGCGCGGCATTCGAGCGCTCGAGCGCGCGGGAGTCATGGAAGCCATTCGGCCTCTGCTCATCGCGATGCGCGGCCGCATGCTGCACGATCGCTCGGGCGAGCTTGAGCTGCAACCCTATGGGCGAACGGAGCAGGAAGTCATCTACTCCGTTGACCGCGCGGCACTCAACTGTGCGCTGCTCGATGAAGTGACACGCCACTCTCGGGTCGACGTCAAATTCGAACACATGTGCCTGGGTGCCGATTTGGGCGCGGATACTCTGTCATTCCATGATCTTGCCGCGGACTTGAAGTACCAGAAGCCGCTTACGCCCGCGATCGCAACGGATGGCGCGGGATCGGTCGTGCGCGGAAGTCTCGCGGCGGCGAACGCCATCTGCGTACGCGAAGAGCCTCTCGACCACGACTACAAGGAGCTCACGATCCCAGCGCAGGACGGCCGGCACGCACTTGACCCGGGAGCGCTGCACATCTGGCCGCGCGGCGGCTTCATGCTGATCGCGCTGCCCAATATCGGCGGCAGTTTCACCGCGACCTTGTTCCTGCCGCGCACCGGGACCGCAAGCTTTGGCGCGCTCGCAACTCCCGTGCATATCCGCGAGTTCTGCATGCGCGAATTTGCCGATGCCGCCGTGCTCATGCCGGACCTAGTCCACGAATTCATCCATCACCCTTTAGGGCAGCTCGGCACCGTGCACAGCGCGCCCTGGCACATCGCCGGTCGGGTGCTGCTTCTCGGCGATGCCGCCCACGCCATATTTCCATTCCATGGCCAGGGCATGAATGCCGCCTTTGAGGATTGCCTGGTGTTCGATGATCTCCTGGGCGAGCACGAAGACATGGCGCACTTGTTTGACGCCTTCGAGCGGCAGCGGCGCCCGAACGCCGAGGCCATCGCGCAAATGTCTCTTGAGAACTATGCGGAGATGCGCGCGACGGTGCTGGACCCCACCTTCAAGCGTCATCAGGAACTTGCGCTTGAACTCGAAGCACGCTTCCCGGATCGATTCATTCGCCGCTACTCTATGGTGATGTTTCACCCGGAAATTCCCTACGCGGAGGCGCTGCGGCGCGGCGCGGTCCAAGCGGACATCATCGCAGCCATTGATCGCAATCCTGAGCGTGCCGCAGCGCTCATTCACGAGTGTCTGGCGCCCATTGGCTGATGCGTACTAAGTATGACGCCGCTCAAGCGTACGAAAGGTCATGGCATAGGCGTGATCCGCATCGGCTGCATAGGTACTGCATTCGAGTTCGCGCCACTCCTCGGGAGCAAGGTCAGGAAATCGCGTGTCACCGGATAGTGTGGCCTGCACGTCCGTGAGATAGATGCGCTCGGCGAGCGGCAGCACGAGCTTAAAAAGCTCGGCGCCGCCAATGACCATGAGCTCCAGTGCGCCCTGCGTCTTCTCGAACGCCTCATCCAGACTATGCACGGCAACTGTCCCGGGCGCCTGCCATGCTCGATCGCGCGTAAGCACCAGATTGACGCGACCCGGCAGCGCGCGCCCAATCGAATCAAAGGTGCGCCGACCCATGAGCATGGGCTTGCCCATCGTCACAGTCTTGAAGAGCCGCAGGTCCGCCGGCAAGCGCCACGGCAGTGCGTTATCCCGCCCAATCACGCCGTTGAGGTCGCGCGCGACGATCAGGCTGATCGACGGGCGGGCGGCCGTGGCCATGGAGCCTCATACCTCCACGGCAGTGGTGAGGATGACGAGCCCGCGCGAGGGCATGCGGAAGAATTCCGCTGCCTGAGTGCTGCGGCGCTGCATGCGTGCGAACATTCGCCGTTCGATCCCGGGCAAGCCAAGTCGCGGCCGTGCACGCACGACATGCTGGCCGACGAAAAACGAACAGTCCTCCACGAACACGCGCAGGCCGCGCGTCCGGCAGGCCTTCAATGCATCGCCGACGGCCGGAGTCTCCATGAAGCCAAATATCGCCGTGACGGCGTACACCTTGGGCAGCACTTCCTCGATGCGTACGCGATCGGCGGGATCCTGGCGCGGCGTACGCGTGATCTCAAAGTTCAGAACGAGGATGCGCTCGTGCGCCACGTGGTTGTGCTCGAGGTTACGAATGAGCGCGGACGGCACGATGTCGGCGTCACTTGCCAGGAACACCCCGGTTCCCGGCACGCGGTACACATCCTTCAAGAGCTTGCCCAGATCCGAGCGCGGCAGCGCCATGCGTGACAGTGCGGCGCGCAGATGCATGCGGCCGCTGCGCCAGGTGGAGAAGACGCCGTACAATATCGCGCCCAGCGTGAGCGGGATCCAGCCGCCGTGATCGATCTTCGTCAAATTTCCCGTCATGAATACGCAGTCCGTGACGAGCAGCAGTCCGAATACCGTGACCACCGTCCATGGCGGCCATCCCCACTGCTTCATGGCGACATAGGATCCCAGCACTGTCGTGACGATCATCGTACCGACGACCGCAACGCCATAGGCGTTGGCCAATGCATCCGATGAGCCGAAGCCGACGACGAAAGCCATCACCGCGATGTATAAGAGCCCGTTGATGACCGGCACATAGATCTGTCCGAGCTCGAGCGCGGAAGTTTGCAGCACGCGCATGCGCGGCAGCAGATCAAGTTGCACGGCCTGACGTGTGACGGAAAACGCCCCGGATATCACCGCCTGCGAGGCGATGACGGTGGCCGCCGTTGCGAGCACCAGCATGAACGGCAGCGTCGCGGCAGGCATGAGCACGTAGAGCGGATGCTCGATGAACTTGCCGGCGCTCAAGATAAGCGCACCCTGACCATAGTAGTTGAGGAGGAGTGCAGGCCAGACGAGGAAGAACCAGGCGATGCGCACGGGCTGCTTGCCGAAATGCCCCATGTCGGCATACAGCGCTTCCCCTCCCGTCAGCGCGAGGAACACTGCGCCCAGGATGGCAAGCGCAACCTCGGGGTGACTCACCAGGATAGCAATGCCGAATCGCGGGTCGATCGCGGCCAGAACCTCCGGATGCTTCGCAATGGAGGAGGCGCCGGAAACTGCCAGCACCAGAAACCACAGGATCATGATGGGCCCGAAGAGCCGTGCCACACGCGCGGTGCCGCGCCGCTGAAAGGCAAACAAGGCCGTGAGCACGCCAAGGGTAACGGGCACGGTCCAGTGCTCGAGCGCGGGATTGATGAGCTCCAGACCCTCGACCGCGCTCAGCACGGAAACTGCGGGTGTGATGAGCGCATCACAGAAGAATAGCGCCGTGCCGGCGAGCGCGAGCCCAATCAAGATCTGCGAGCTGCGCGCGGCGGGAACCAGCCGGCGCTGCGCGAGCGCCAAGAGGGCGAGAATGCCGCCCTCGCCGTCGTTGTCGGCACGCATCATGACGACGACGTATTTGAGTGTCACCGATATGGTCAGCGCCCAGAAGATCAGCGACAGCACGCCCAGGATCGCCGCAGGCCCGTGCGACCCGGTCGCCTTCAACGACAGTTCGAACGCATAAATCGGACTCGTGCCGATATCGCCGTACACGATGCCGGTGACGCCGATGATCGCAGGCAGCGTGCTGCGCTTCACCGCCCGGCGCTCACGGTGCGCGCGCGATTATTGCCCGCGGAGTCCATTCGAACCGCACGCCGGCGCTTGCTCTTGGGCGCCGCGCGCTTCGCCGGCCACAGCATGGTGCCGCGACAGGTTCTCGAACCGCAGCGGCAGGTGAATATTTCATCGATATCAGCCGGGTCATCGGCATCGCGCTGAATCTGATAGTCGTAAGCAAGCTCCTCGCCGGCGGCAATATTGCGGATCGCCTCGATGAACACGCGCCGGCCTTCGATGACCGACTCGCAATTGGGGTCGCAGGAGTGATTGATGAATCGCGCGTCATTGCCGTCCACGCCGGCGTCGATGACGGTTTTGCGATCGACGATGAAAAGAAACGTGTGGTTGTCCTTCTCGTCCTTGTCTTCGTAGCGGCTATCCGCCTGCCCATGCGTGACGCGCTCGCCGGTGTACTCGATGATGCGCGTGCCTTTTCTGATCGGCCGTGCGGCAAACACGCCCGATCCGTGCACGGACGAGCGTTGCACGGTGATGAGCGGCTCGGCCGCTTGCTGCGTCACCATGGCTAGACGGCCACCGTAGCGGCGATGGACGGATGATGCTGGTAGTTCACGAATTCAAAATCCTCGTACTGGTAGTCAAATATCGTCGCTGGCCGCCGCCGCAGCACAAGCTTAGGCAGCGGATAGGGTGTGCGCGCGAGCTGCTTTTCGACCTGATCGAGATGATTCGCATACAGATGACAGTCGCCGCCGGTCCAAATGAATTCCCCCGGCTCAAGATCGCACTGCTGTGCGAACATGTGAGTAAGTAGCGCGTACGATGCGATATTGAAGGGCACGCCGAGAAAGAGGTCCGCGCTTCTCTGATACATCTGGCAGGACAGGCGCCCCTCGGCCACGTACAGCTGGAATAGTACGTGACAGGGCTGCAGTGCCATGCGGGGGAGCTCGGCGACATTCCAGGCGCTCACCATGATCCGCCGCGAATCAGGGTTGTTGCGCACCATCTGCAGCGCAAGCGCAATCTGATCGATCGTGCTGCCATCGGGCGCAAGCCACGCGCGCCATTGCTTGCCGTACACGGGCCCCAGATCCCCTGTGTTGTCCGCCCATTCGTCCCAGATCGTGATGCCATGTTCGCGCAGGTAAGCGATGTTCATATCGCCCCGCAGCAGCCACAGAAGCTCGTAGATGACGGAGCGCAGATGGATCTTCTTGGTCGTGACGAGCGGAAAGCCCCGCGCCAGATCAAAACGCATCTGCCGGCCGAAGACCGATAGCGTGCCCGTGCCGGTGCGATCGGCCTTGCGGGCGCCCGCGGCGCGCACATCGCCCAGGAGCTCTAGATACGCTCTCATTACGCAGCGGTCGTGGTATTGCCGGAGGGAACGCGGCGCTGATAGGCGACGGCCAAGAGGATAATCCCCACGACGATCATGGGAAACGAGAGGATCTGTCCCATCGTGACCCAGCCCGCGGCAAGATACCCCAGGTGCTCATCCGGCACGCGCACGAACTCGATCAGAGAGCGCGCAGTTCCGTAGATCACCAGAAAAAGCCCGGACGGAGCCAGCCGGGGACGCGGTCGCGAGGTAAACCACCATAGCACCACGAAGAGCACCAACCCTTCGAGAAAGGCCTCATACAGCTGCGAGGCATGCCGCACCTGACCGTCGACTTTAAAGCCCCAGGGAACGTCTGTGGGCTTGCCCCAAAGTTCGCCATTGATGAAGTTGCCGATGCGGCCAGCCATGAGCCCGATGCCGGGCAGAGGCGCTCCGAAATCGAAGACATCGGCGATGTTGCGGCCCTGGCGGACTGCGAAGATCGCGATCGCAGCGAGCACACCGAGGAGCCCGCCGTGAAATGACATGCCGCCCTCCCAGATCTTGAGCGGATACCAGGGATCGTTCTCCCAGTAGCTCAAGCCGTAGAAGAGCACGTAGCCGATGCGGCCCCCGAGGATCACGCCGAGCATGGCGTAAAACACGAAATCGTCGACATCGCTCGCCTTCCACGTCGATCCGGGACGGGCGGCCCTCAGGCGCGCGAGCCACCAGCCGGCCGCGAATCCGATGAGGTACATGATTCCGTACCAATGCACCTTGACCGGGCCGATTTCGAAGGCGATGGGGTTAATCGCGTGGTATTCGAGCATGGGCGAAAGTGTAGCTGTTTCGCATGGTCATGGGCATGCCTCGAAACCTCTCAAGGGCGCGCGCGCGGAGCGCTCGGAATGAGGCTTGGAAGATATGCCGTGGCTATGCGTCGTCGCGGATGACGCGGCAGAAAAACGCCTTCAAATAACGCGTCTCGGCAATCGCCGGATGCACGGGATGGTCCGCTGATTGGCCACCTGTCTCGAGAATCTGCACAAAGCGATTGCTGTGACGCGCGGCCGCCTGGATGGCCCCGGCAAGCTCATCGGCCGTGAGGTGATACGAACAGGAGCAGGATACGAGGAGGCCGTCACCCTCGATGAGATTGAGCGCCAGCTGATTGAGCTTGCGGTAGGCCGCAATGCCCTGCGGGATATCCTTTTTGCGTTTGATGAAGGCGGGTGGATCCAGAATCACCACATTGAAGCGCTCACCGGCCTCGCGTAATTGCTTCATCGCATCGAAGGCATCAGCGCGCGTGGCCGCGAGCTCCACACCGTTCGCTTGCGCGTTGCGCTGCGCAAAGCCGAGAGCAAGCTCGGAGGAATCCACGCAGCGCGCCGAGGCGGCGCCGTTCTTGAGCGCCGTAATCGCCCACGCACCAGCATAGCTGCAGACATCGAGCACCCGGGACCCGGATGAAAGGTAGCGTGTCAGACGGCGGCGATTTGCGGTTTGATCGTAGAACCAGCCGGTCTTCTGGCCCTCGCGCAGCGGGGCCGCGAATTGCATCTGTGACTCGACGACTTTGACCTCATCCGGAACTGATCCGAAGGCAACCTCGACGTATTCGGGAAGCTGCTCAAGATCGCGGGCGCCGGAGTCGTTCTTCCACAAAAAGCCTGCCGAATTCAATACTTCGCGCACCGCCGCTTCGACTTCGCTCTTGAGCGCTTCCATGCCGGCGGTCGAAATCTGGCCAACGACGATGCTGTCATAGCGGTCGAGCACGAGCCCAGGTAACGCGTCGGACTCGCCAAAGATGAGGCGGCCGTAGTGCTGTGCGCCGAGTCGCTCGCGCAGGGCCAGGGCCACTCTCAGACGGTCGATGATGAGCGAGCGGTCGAGCTGTTGCGCGGGATTCCGGCCGACGATGCGCGCGCAGATGAGCGCATGCGGGTTCACATATGCAAGTCCCAGAAACTGATCGCGGTCGGAATGGATGTGGATTGCGGTTCCCGCCTTGAAGCCGACGAGCGGGGTCGCCGCGTTATCGATTTCATTGCTGAAAACCCAAAGATGGCCCGCCCGGATGCGCCGGTCTTCTCCCCGCTTGAGCCGCAACACGGGCAGTGGCGGAGAAATTGACGAATTAGGCATTTAATCAGGATTGCTTGGACCGGCAGCAGCTCAAAGTATACCGGACATGCTGCTCAAATCAGCACGTTCCAGGAAAGCGCGGCCTCGACGTTCGCCGGCGCGCAAAAACTCTCGAATCCTCTCGCGCTGCAAATTCCTAGAAGCGCTCAAGAAGGACCCGGCACCAATCCCGCGGGCTTCGGGTATCTACTTCATCGTATGCAAAGCAACCGGCCAGTTCTATGTGGGCAGCGCCGTAAATCTCCACGAACGGCGGCGCTCCCATTGGACCGCGCTGCGCGGAGGAAAGCACGCAAACAAATACCTGCAGCGAGCGTGGCGCCGACACGGCGAGGCAAATTTTGAATTCCAGGTGGTGGAGCTTGTGAGGCCGTCACGGCTCCTTGCGACTGAACAATCTTGGCTGAACAAAACTGCTTGCATCGATCGCCGCATCGGTTTCAATATTTCGCCGCACGCGCTTTCGTCCGGAAGTCTAGCTGCGCGGACATGGAAAGGGTTCTTCGACCCGCACGGCCGGCCGGTAATCATCAAGAATCTGTGCAGGCTTTGCCGGCAGAGGAACCTGGATTCTGCGTCGATGATTCGGCTGTCGCAGGGTCGTAGCAAGCTGAAATCCTATAAAGGCTGGACGCATAGGAATAGCGTGCGCACACGCGACTACGTGAAAACGCACGCTGGCTTTATTAACCCGGAAGGGAAGCCTGTTGGCAGAATTACGAATCTCGCCGCATTTTGTCGTGAGAAAAAACTAGATAAAACTCATATGATCGCAGTCGCGCATCGTCGCATCGTCAGCCATCGTCGATGGACTCACAAAGACGGTAGAGAGCCTCTCACGCCGAAGAAACACACCGGCTTCACTAGGCCCGATGGGCGACGCGCAGTTATAATTAACCTTGCAAGATTTTGTCGGGAGAATGGCTTGCAAATAGTTCACATGCATAATCTGAAAAGCGGAATTCGCCGAATTCATAAGGGTTGGACCTGGAACCCAGAATGAAAACCGGACATCTCAATGAAGACGGCACGCCGAAATACACCAATCGTTTGGCCACCGAGACGAGCCCCTATCTGCTGCAGCACGCACACAATCCAGTGCACTGGTACCCATGGGGAGATGAAGCATTCAAACGGGCGCGAGATGAACACAAACCGGTGCACTTGAGCGTCGGGTATTCAAGTTGCTTTTGGTGCCATCAACTCGCTAGCGAGAGTTTTGAGGACGAGGGCACGGCGCGATTCCTGAACGAAAACTTCATCAATATCAAAGTGGATCGCGAGGAGCGCCCGGATATTGACCGCATCTATCAGATCGCGCAGCAGATGCTGACGCAGCGATCAGGCGGCTGGCCGCTCACCATGTTCCTGACGCCCGATGATCAGCGGCCGTTTTTTGGCGGGACGTATTTCCCGGATACGCCGCGCTACGGCATGCCGTCGTTCCGTCAGGTGCTGGAACGCGTGGCTGAATATTATCGCGAGCATGAGACAGCGCTGCGCGAGCAGAGCACGGCGCTCATGCGAGCCTTCGACGAACTCAATCCGCCTGCAGCAACGGCAGGGGCGAAGTTCTCGGCCGTGCCGCTTGAACTTGCCCGACGGCGGCTCGCCGAGACCTTTGATGACGCCTACGGAGGTTTCGGCGGCGCTCCGAAGTTTCCCCATCCCGGATCCATCGAGCGGCTACTGCGCGACTGGCGTGCAACAGCTGTCGATGCGGAGCCTGACCTGCAAGCGCTCTATATGGCGACCCTGAGCCTGCGGCGCATGGGCGAAGGCGGTATCTACGACCAGTTGGGCGGAGGTTTTTCGCGCTACAGCGTCGATGCGAAGTGGATGATCCCCCACTTCGAGAAAATGCTGTACGACAACGGCTCGCTGCTTGCGGTGTACGCCCAAGCGGCACTCGCCACAGGCGATGCGTTCTATCGGCACATCGCGACTGACACTGCCGAATGGGCCACACGCGAGATGCAATCGCCGGAAGGTGGCTTCTACTCAAGTTTCGACGCGAGCTCCGAGGGGCACGAAGGAAAATTCTATGTCTGGGAACAGGCCGAGGTGCGCGGCGCATTGACCGTAGACGAATACGCAGCGTTCGCACCGCGCTTTGGCCTCGATCGTCCGCCCAACTTCGAGGGTAGTCATTGGCACCTTCATATCTATCAGTCAATCGATGAGATTGCGACCCATACCAAGCGCACCAGCGCCGAAGTCACAGCGCTCATCGACAGCGCGCGCACGAAGCTCCTTGTGATCCGCCGGCAGCGTGTATGGCCTGCCCGAGACGACAAGATCCTGGTCTCCTGGAATGCGCTAATGATTCGCGGCCTCGCCATCTCGGCGCGCGCATTCGGACGCGAGGATTTCACCGCCGCTGCAACACGCGCGCTGCAGTTCATCCGCAGCACGATGTGGCGCGACGGCCGCCTGCTTGCAACCTACAAAGACGGTCGAGCGCACCTGAACGCGTATCTGGATGACTACGCCTACCTGGTCGATGCCATCCTCGAACTGCAGCAGCTGCGCTTCAATGCCGCTGAGCTCGCCTTCGCCAAGGACCTCCTTGACGTCCTGCTAAAACATTTCGAGGATCGCGAAGCAGGAGGTTTCTTCTTCACCTCGAACGATCATGAAGTGCTGATGCACCGCTCGAAATCCTTGAGCGATGATGCGACCCCGGCCGGCAACGGCATTGCCGCCTATGCACTCGTGCGCATGGGGTATCTCCTGGGCGAGACGCGCTATCTCGACGCCGCTGATCGCACGCTGCGGACCGCGTGGACAGCGCTTGAGAGATATCCGCAGGCGCACACGAGTCTCTTGCTCGCGCTCGAGGAGATTTTGCACTCGACCGAAGTCGTGATCTTAAGAGGCGCCAAAGATGCCATCGAAGCGTGGCGGCGCGAGCTTGCCAAGGTCTATGCGCCGCGCCGCCTCGTGCTGGCGATCCCTGCGGATGCCGCCGATCTGCCGCCGGCGCTCAAGGACAAAGTTCCGCAGGGCGAGGCGATCGCCTACATCTGCCGCGGCACCACCTGTTCAGCTCCCATCAATTCACTGAGCGCGCTCGCGCAGCACCTGGGCGACGGCGCGGGCGACGTAGGCGAGGTTTCCGGCGCGTAGGCCTGCAATATTGATACGGCTGTCGTCGGTCATGTAGACGTGGTGCGCGACGCGCATGGCATGCACCTGCGCCGTATTAATCCCCAGCAACGAAAACATACCGAACTGGCGCGTGATGCAAGCGAAGTCGCGCTGCGGGCATGACGCGCTCAATTGCTGCACGAATTCGTTGCGCAGCCCCGTCATACGCGCGCGCATCACGCCGACTTCACCGAGCCACTCCGTGCGCAGCGCATCATTGCCCATGATCTCCTGCACGATGGCCGCGCCGTGATCGGGTGGCATTGAATAGATGGTGCGGGCGATGCGCGCCAATTGACTCAACGCCTTATCTGCAGCGCCCGCGGATGCAGCGATGACGTGCAGCGCACCGGTGCGCTCGCGATAGAGTCCGAAGTTCTTCGAGCAGGATACTGCGACCAGGACTTCAGGCAGCTCGGCGGCAAACAAGCGTATGCCGAAAGTATCCTCGGCGATGCCGCGGCCCAATCCCTGGTAGGCCATGTCGATGAACGGCAGGAGCGCGCCGCGCTTGAAGATGGGCAGCAGCGCGCGCCATTGCGCATCGGTGAGGTCCACGCCCGTAGGGTTGTGGCAGCATGCCTGCAGCAGCACGACGCTGCCGGAAGGTAACTTCCCAAGAGCTGCCATCATGCCCTCGAAGTTAAGGCCGCCGCGCGCGGCGTCGTAGTAGACGTAGTTGGCAAGCTTGAGGCCTGAACCCCCGATGAGCGCCGTGTGATTGGCCCACGTGGGAGTGCTCACATGCACGACCGAGCGCGCGTCAGCGGCCTTGATCAGTTCCGCGCCGAGGCGTAACGCCCCGCAACCCCCCGGCGCCTGGATCGTGCGCACCTGACCGCCGGCAAGCGCCGGATGCTCCACACCGAGGGTGAGCTCCTCAAGCGCGCGGTTGAACTGCGCATTGCCGATGGAGGAGACATACGACTTGGTCGTCTGGTGCGCCAGCACCGAGGCTTCCGCACGCTTCACGGCCGCGAGTATCGGCGTCTCGCCGCGCTCGTCGCGATAGACGCCAACGCCCAGATCCACCTTGGCCGGATCGGCGTCTGCGCGGTAAGCCGCCATTGAGCCGAGAATGGGGTCGGGTGGCAAGCGATCGAGGCTATCGAACATGTCAGGCTCTGGGTGCGAATCTAAGGGGGACGTAAGTTTAACCGGTTCGCGCGCTCTTCCGAGCCAGGCGGTGCGCGAGACCTGCCGCACACTTTTCGGCGCCTCAAGATCAAGACCCCGCGGTCGATACAGGAGGAAGCCGTCGCAGTGCGGCCGCACCCTACTCATATCGCGATAGCACATGATTCAAATCGTCGGCTCCGCATTCGGCGCATTCCTGACGAGCAATCCGCTCAAGGTCGTCAGGGACGCCTTCTCCCGCGCCGTTGCGCTGGTCAAAGGGCCGACCTACAGCCGCGACGACGACGTGACCTTGCTTAAGCTTCTCTATGACATCCCGGTCAAGATGCGCAAGGACGGCGTCATGGCCATCTAACCCTCGAGATCCCGCACAAGAGTCCGCTCTTCCAGAAGTATCCTCACTTCCTCGCCGATGTCCACGTGCTGGTGTTCATCACCGACTGCCTGCGGCTCATCGTCGGCGGCAATCTCGATCCGCACGAGCTCGAGGGCCTGCTCGAGTACGAGCTCGAGACGCATCACCGCGAGGCGCACGAACCTGCGCACGCGGTGCAGAAGAGCGCCGATTCCCTGCCCGGCTTTGGCATCGTCGCTGCGGTGCTCGGCATCATCGACACCATGGCAAGCATCCAAGGGGCCGACACCGTGACGATCGGCCAGAAGGTAGGCGCCGCCCTCGTCGGCACCTTTCTCGGTATTCTCGTCGCCTACGGCTTCATCGGACCCATCGCCTCTGCGATGGCACATCGCGCGCACGAGGAAGCCAAGGCTTTCGAGGTCGTGAAAATGGCCCTCGTCGCGAGCGTGCGCGGCTATGCGCCGCCGGTCGCGGTCGAGTTCGCACGCAAGCTCCTCCTCAGTGAAGTACGCCCACGTTCAATGATCTGGAAGCGCATCTGAAGGGCAGGAGCAAGCCGGCGGCCAAGGCGGCTTAAGGGCTCACTGCGTGGCGAAGTCCGAACGCCCCATCATCATCGTCAAGCGCCAGAAGCGCGACGAGGGCGGCCATCACGGCGGGGCGTGGAAGGTTGCGTACGCGGATTTCGTGACGGCCATGATGGCGTTTTTCCTGGTGATGTGGCTCGTCGCGTCGGTCACCAAGGAGCAGCGCGCCGCGCTCTTCGAATATTTCAAGAACCCCAGCATGGAGCCCGGCAAGTTCGTGAAGCCCGCGCCGGGTCAAAACGGCCCTGGCGGTGCGAGTACGAGCCCGATCAATTTGGGCGGCGGAATTGATGCGCCGCGCACGGTGCAGGACACCGCGAAGCCCGGCATTGGGATCCCCGTTGCACCCCCCTTACCGGAGCACCCCCCG
>Ga0182024_10013325_pt1 | contig 16075 bp, 14 predicted proteins | sample P32metaG_FD_120480 | JGI IMG/M metagenome (GOLD analysis project Ga0182024, IMG submission 120480) | Permafrost microbial communities from Stordalen Mire, Sweden - P3-2 metaG (Illumina Assembly) | ecosystem: Environmental > Terrestrial > Soil > Wetlands > Permafrost | place: Sweden: Stordalen... | reverse complement strand
TCTACGTGGAGTGCTGTCCGCAGCGGACGTTAGTCCTGAGGTTGAAGAGGCCCTTATGAGTTGGCGTGGAAGTATTCAACTTCACTACTGAAGCCATTCGAAGTCTTCCGCAGAGTCCACCCGAACGAACCTGAGAATCCAGCAGTCAAATGGTCCACCGCCTTCGATACCTCAGTACGAGCAACAGAAACGCCGCCGCACTCGGCCCCTCTTTCGAAGAGACCCCGTGCGGCGGCTACTGCAAGAGATTGATCACTCGGATGTGTAGGGCATCTGGCACGAACGGCCATCATGATTCGAAATCGTGAAATCGTAACTTCCCCCTCGCGACCCGGCCTTAACCGATACCTGGACGACGAGCAGATTGTCTGGGTAGTTAGTGGCGCTTTCCTTCGTTCCAACTTCGTCACTAGTGATTGACAGCGGGCCGTCAAAGTCAGAACCCGAGATAGCTATCTGTTCCCGTCCCCGTCCCCATCATGGTCAAAACCACAGTGACGGCCAGGCGGATAGACGGGCGGTGGGTAGTCTGGGTGCTTTCCCCGCCCTCCGTCATCGTGCCCTCCTCGCGGCGATGGGCACTCTTGGTGCTTTGGCGGCGGTGGCGGTGGTGGGTTCCCTCTATCATGCGCGCTAGCCGGCATGATGCCGACGCCAAGCGTGGTCGCGAACACGAGGGCCAAGACACCCGGAATAGCAAGAACTCTTCGACCAGTCACTTAGGCCTCCCTCGTCATTGGCTTATATTGGCCAATAGATACTTACTCGGAGGGTACCACGGAGTGGGTGGGGCCGTCCGGTAATTTCAGTTTTCCCCTCGATTAAGGCGCTGCGACGACGGAGTACTCCAACGTCGTCGGTCGGATCAGGGAAAATGGGCCTTTGGGTCCCGAAACGGCCCACCCGACGCCGCGGACTGAAACTGACACCGTCGCTGGATAGAGCGTCGGCTGGGGCACCAGATGCAGAACGAACTTACCCCCAACGACCGCGAGTGGCAGGGAGGTCGCGAACAACGTCGACTGCGAATGTTGGGCGAAAACGTCCGTCGAAAATCCGTTCAACACGAGGCCCGACTCCGACTTGCCACCGACGACCTTTGAGCCCGCCGGCGACCACAGACTGATATTGGCCACGTACTCCCCCGGTACGTGGGAGTTGATGTTGTCCGGACCCAACTGGTACGAAGCAGGTTGACCGGCGGGCGCAGTGTTATGTACCGTGACGATGGTCGCTACCGAAGCGGCGCCACTCGGTAAGACGGTTACGTTGAAGGATTCGTGAACCGTGATGTAGTAATCCATCTTCGCCGCGACCGCGCTCTCGACGGCCACGTGGAAGGTCCGCTTGGGCAGGACCGTGTCAACCCTTCCCGACGCACCGAGCTGGACTACGGCACTTTCGACGGAAGGAATCGCGCTCCACAGCAGCAGGTGTCGACCAGGGATCTGTCCAGCCAGTGCGCGCAGATACGACACCTGATCGTGACGAGCGGAGCGAAGTCGTTGCAGCAACGCCGTCGCAATAGCGTTCAGCTCCGTTTTTCGCGGTACCTGAGTGCCAACCGGATACTGCGCGTAGAGATCGTGCAGCACGACCGTCGAGAAGTTGGCCGAGGTGAGTTGCTCGGGAACGCCCGGAACCGAGATTGGGCCAGTGACGCCCACGAGCGCGGCCATCGTCGGGACGTCGAGGGCAATGACCGAATCCACCGTGATCCCGGTGGCTTTTTTGAACATCGCGGCGGCGGTCGCTCCCGTCCACGAGAAGTCCGCCGTACCGTTCACAGACTGATAGATCTGGTTCGCACCGCTTGGGTAGAAAAAATACTTCGTGCCGGGACTTGCCGGGACGTCCAACGGGGAAGTGAGGTTGATGCTCGATACTGAGCCCGAACGAAGGACAGTGAACGATGCGTCGTGCGTTTGAACGAGGCTGTAGGAGAGGATGGCTCCCTGATCGCGCATCTCCGCGTTGTTCTCCGGCAACACGAGGATCGTCGAGGTCTTTCCGATGCCCAGAAGTTCCCTTCCCACACTGAGTCCGTTACTAACGTTTTTCAACTCACTCGCGGCTCGCGCCATTTTCTCGTTAAACACTCCTCGTTCGTGACCGACCGGGCCGAAGAGGCTCCCGACGGGCCGATTGAGCGATGTGATTTTTGACGTCGCAAGAGCCACCTCTCGCTGCAGTGCAGTGAGACTTACGCTCGAAATGTCGCCACCGGCATCGCTCGTTTGAAAAGTGTCGAGCGCATGGAGAATGTCCAGTCCACTCGACGCTGCAGTAGACGCGTCGGTGAACAATGCCTGCGCCCCCTTAATCTCGTCACCGAAATAGGGAACCCATTGCACCGCGCCGAGAATCACGGTGGATGTGAGCGAGCTGCTCGCCGCTTGGCTCTCACTTAGTGCCGTCTCGAGATGCGCCTCGAGATTGGCGCGCCCGGGTGTAGTCGAAGCACTCGAAAGGTTGCGCTGGACGTATTGAAACTCGGTAAGCGCGCGTAACGCATGGGAACGAGCCGTCAGCGCTGAGAGAACACCGAGACCCACGAGGATCAGGAAAACTGCGAGAACTCCAACAACCCATGGCCACTTAGGTCGGCGAAAAAACGAGATGCGGCGATTCACCAATTTATATTGTCACACCTAGGTTCACTGAACCTCAGATCCACGTGACACTGTATTGCAAAATTGGTGTTGCCCTGGTTGAGGGGCGCGTGAATTCAAGAAATATTGACGCGATTTCATATCTCATTTCACGCCCCCATGTTGAACATAGATACCAGGTGGTCAATAACGCGCGCTACGTCGTCATCTGACATGCCTCCTCCGCTGGGCAGACACAGCCCTGTTCGGAAGATTTGTTCGGAGGTGCCGTCAATGTAACTTTGCGAGCCTGAGAATAGCGGTTGCAGATGCATTGGCTTCCAAGTTGGTCGGGACTCAATATTTGCTGACTCTAGCGACTTCTGGATCTGACTCACACTAATACCAGCGATTCTTGGATCAACCGTTATGCAGGTCATCCACCAGTTTGGCTTACTCCCGATGGAAACGGGCGCAAATGACACGCCGGTGAACGCCGCGAGCGCTTCTTCGTAGCGGATTCTGATTTTGGAGCGTCGAGCCATTCGCTTCTCCAAAGTGGCCAGCTGGGCTCGGCCGAAGGCAGCCAGAATGTTTGAGAGACGGTAGTTGTAGCCGACTTCCTTGTGCTCGTAGTGGGGAGCCTCTTCCCGAGCCTGAGTGGAGAGTTTTCTAGCGCGCGACGCACTCTCGGGATCCGAGCACAGCAACATTCCTCCGCTACTAGATGTCACAATCTTGTTTCCGTTGAAGGAAACGGCGGCGTAAGTGCCAAAGGAACCGGCTGGCGCATCATCTCGCCGAGCTCCAAGGGCCTCGGCCGCGTCTTCAATGATGGGGATTCCATAGTCCGCAAAGAGTGGTTGCAACTGAGAGTAATTCGCGCATTGCCCGTAGAGGTCAACCACCATGGCGGCCTTTGGTAGCTTGCCCGTTCGCGCCCGATCCTCAAGTGCCACACGCACTAGGTCGGGTGACATACACCAGGAGGAATACTCGCTATCAACAAAGAAGGGGCGAGCTCCAACGTACAGAGCAGCGTTCGCGGTAGGGACGAATGTAAAGGTTGGTACCAGTACTTCATCGCCTGGTCCAACCCCCAAGAGCACGAGAGCGAGATGAAGTGCTGCGGTCCCACTGGAAAGACCGACCGCGTAAGGCATTCCCGTCCAACTGGCGACTTCTTCTTCAAACGCATCAAGATCCGGGCCAATCGGAGCGATCCAATTGGAGTCGATCGCTTTAATGACGGCTTCTCGCTCGAGGTTAGAAACGTCCGGTGCCGATAGGTATATCCGGTTCACTTTTTGCCCCTCTTTCAAGATGGTCTCCATTCGTGAATCATCGCAAATCCATTCCCGCCGCTGCCTTTCCAAGAAACTAACTGAATCGTCGGCCGGTTGAAGACTCTTTGATGAATGAAATGGCGAGCCAGTTTCGCTCACTCAACACTTAACGAGGAAAGACTCGTGATGTGAGCAACCGAGCACGATCTCCACAAACTATTCGCGGAAGGTTGAATTCAGATAGGCGCCGATCTGGTTCGAAATGGTGATTGACCATTACTTCAAGTAGCGCTCTCCGTCCACCAATTCCAATTCACTTGAATCGGAAAGACACAAAACTTCCAGCGCCTTCTTCACCAACTCGGGCGATGCATCGGCCTCAATCGACCAACAGTTTCTCGGGGAAATGGGAGGCACTAAACAACTTGTGATGGATGGATGAACCTTTCGAGGAAGAGCGTCCCTGTCGCCAAAAAGACTCTCCTGTAACTTCTCCCCCGGACGAAGTCCAGTAAAAATAATTTCAATCGGTGATTCTGATTCTTCGGCGAGTTGCTTTGCCACGTCAGTGATTCGAACCGGCTGGCCCATTTCAAGCACGAGAACCTCCCCGCCTTTGCCGCGCGCAGCAGCCTGGAGCGTTAACTGGACCGCCTCAGAAATCGTCATAAAAAAGCGTGTCACGTCTGGATGAGTGACGGTAATTGGACCTCCGTTACTCACTTGCTTCCGGAATGTCGGGAGAAACGAGCCGCGACTGCCGAGAACATTCCCAAACCGAACACTTACGAATTCACCATCACGGAATGAGGCAGTTACCCTCTCGGCGAGGCGCTTCGAGTAGCCCAGCACGCTGATTGGATCCGCGGCCTTATCGGTGGAAATGTTTACCAAAATTTCAACACCATGGTCATGGGACGCCTCGAGGACGTTGATCGATCCCCAAACGTTCGTCTTCAATGCCTCTGCTGGCCACAACTCAAGAAGTGGCAAATGTTTGAGTGCCGCGGCGTGAAAGACAACCTCCGGACGATGTTCATCGAACACTCGATTGAGAGAATCTGCGTCACGAATGTCACATATAACAAGGTTCCTCGTGTCGAGCAACGAGCGACCCTCGATGGAAAGTTGAGTCTCGTGTAATGCAGACTCGTCTCTTTCCAGCATGATGAGTGACGACGGGTCGAATCTAGAGATCTGACGACACAACTCCGATCCGATAGACCCTCCCGCTCCAGTGACAAGAACGCGCTTGCCCTCCAGATAGTGCGCGATCTCTTCGACGTTCGTATCAATTTCACGTCGTCCCATCAGGTCCTCCACCGTCAAAGACCGAATGTCACCAACCCGAACTTTCCCAGCAAACATCTCCGACAGAGGAGGGAGAATCCGAACTTCCAGACCCGCGTCCCTAGCACGCTCCGCCACTTCAAGGATGTCGACGGCATCAACGTTGGTGATCGCAATCACCAGCATCGTCGCCTTGAAACGCTCGGCAACCTTACCAATATCGTCACGGTTTCCGACAACACTCAGGCTTCGAATCCGAAGGTGACGCTTCGACGGATTGTCATCAAGCAGCGCGACAGGAAGATAGGGCGTCGTCTCACTGGCGAGGAGCGCTTCGATGACCTTGATCCCGGCGTCGCCCGCACCAAAGACGATTGCCCGATGGCTAGAGACATTGGACGATCTCATTCCTGTGGCGACCGAAATGATGCGGTACATCGCGCGGCCACCTAGGGCCAGAACCAGTGCGAACAGCGTGGCAGCGATCACAGCACCGTACGAGACCCCAGATCGAATGAATACTACAGATACGATTCCGAGTATTACACCGACGGAAATGATAACGGCTGCAACGGTCACCACTTCCTCAAACGAGCCAATTCGCCATCTGAGCCGATAAATGAAGATTGCTCCGACCAGAACTTGGGAGATTACACAGACACCTATACCAATCACTACGTACTTCCAGTGAACCGTCATGTTCGAGGCAACCCGATAGCGCAAAAAAGAGGCGAAGAGAATAGCGATGGCCCAAGAGACGACATCGTAGATGGGAGTCACCCATGCCTGACGAGGGAATCCGACTCTGCCTCGCATCTATATTCTCCTCCAAGAGCGCTTGCTCACACAGAACCGTCGAGTCCGGTAAAGCGCATGGCCTCTACGGCTTTTTCAACGCATAATCCAACGGCGAGTTCCTCGTTCAGCCATGGAAAGACGACGGTAACTCCAACCCCGTGAAACAAGTGTTCTTGTTCCATGTAAACACTCTTGGACTGAATTTCGATTTCGCTGGAGGGCTTGCGCTCTTGTTCCAGGTGAAAACTCTCACTTTGAACTTCGACGTCACTGGAAAGCTTCATTAATGTCATCAGATGACTTCCGCAACTAAAATTAGGGCGCTAGACACTCATTCACTCCGATGCGGCCCTTGCAAGATAAAACCATCCCACAGAGGTCAATATTTGTCAAGCCGTAGTTTTTGGAAGTGAAAGCAGAGTCTTTAGCCCATAATTCTGGCTAATTTGATGAGAGTTTGACGGTGAACCATGAGGAGACTGACGTGCTGCGAGCTTTTTGGGCGTTCGCGTTGTCGACAATCATTTTTTTTGATATTGCTACCGTGTCGGCCGGCTCAATGGTTCAGACTCTCCGCGAACGGGGTGTCGGCAATGGACTGAATCGGTCGTCTTCTTAAGATTTGAGCACCGAACTATCCGGAGGTCGAAGTGCAAAGAAAGAAACCCAGGTTCAAGGTAAACTTCAAGGTCAAGTCGCCCTCGAAGCGTTGAAGGGCAATAATTGGACGGCTGAAACGGATCAGATCAACCGCGTGCACCCCACCCAGATCACCCAGTGGAAGAGGCGGTTGTTCGAGTCGGCGCCGAGCCCCTTCGGGGTGCGTCACGTGAACGCCGACCACGTGGACGTCGACGAGCTCTCCGAGAATATCAGCAAGCTAGAGATGGAGCGATCTCCGTGCTACGCCAGTGGCTCAACTGGACTGCAGCCTGTCGAATCCCCGCATTCGACGAACCGGGACAGATGGTTCGACGTAACTTGCCGGCATTGGGGCGGCGATACTGCATGACTCGACGATCGGATAAGGCTCAACACAAAGTTGTCCGGTCCCGTTAGCACCGCCCCGCTCCTAGGTCATTCCCCGAGGCGTCGAGCGCCGCTAGCCCCGAGGCTGCGCCCTTTTGGGCGAGGGGATGAAGTTCGGTGAGGCAGTCGTACAGACGAACGTTTCAACCGCATAAACGGCATCGTTCTCGTTTGCGTGTTGCCCCGCGTGTGAGGGGGCGTTCATCGGTTCGTTGGCGTTGGGTCCGTCAGGCTGCATATAGAAGTTTGGAAATCCGGGGGTGCCGTAATCCATTTCTCCGCTGTAGTCAGCAGGTTGTTTCTCCATTCCACGCTTCGCGTAGTTCGTGGGCTTCGTTGGGGGTCAGGGCTTCGGTGCGTTCGTGCGCTTCTCGGCCTTTACGCGTTTTGTTGGAAGTTGCGGCTCCTCGATCTGAACTCGTACCTGCTCTAAAGCCGTTACGTCGCCCCCATCCTTGAACGCCTGCCACTGCGCGGTGGGGATCATCCGGGCGCCAACGTTGACCGGCGTCAAGTTCTCACCGTCGTCGGCCATGACGACGGGTTGCACATTCCAACCGACTAGACGCATCTTGCTAGGCACTGGTCACCGTTTCCCAACCGCTGGCTCCGCCGACGCGAAGTTTATTGAGCGTGGTATCGAAGTACATGCCGCCGATGACGTAGGCCGGGGCGGCCGCCGTGGTCGCCATTACCGGGAAGATCAGTCCGTCGACCTGTAAGTTTGACTGGAACTCGGTCGTCGCCGATAGCGACGTGCTACCCGCTCCAAACTTGGCCTGGAAGCGCCCGTTGACCAGGTCCCACACGTAGAGGTGGTGGTCGCCGTGGTAGAGGACCGTCTGCCAGTACGAGGTGCCGTCGTTGTAGAGGACGCCGGGACTGCCGGCGGCGTTGGAGATTAACTCAATATAGTTGCCCCCGCTCATAACTAGCGGGACGGCAAACGCGGCCTGGGTCGGCCCTACGTTGAACAGAAATGTATCGCTCGCCCCCCCCAGAAGATTGAACACCCCCGTGCCGTCTGAACCGATGTCTATCTGCACCTGTGCGCCATGTGACGAGTTGCTAGCCCTCGCTATCGTGCAGGCGAAGGGCCGGAAGCCGACGACTGATGTGTGGTCGGGGGAGAAGTATTCGACATACCACTCCATCGTTGACTGGGAGCCGTAGGAGGTGTCGTAGTAGTCATTCTCGAAGCCCATCGCGAGCACGGGCTGTCCGGCGACGCCGCCCCCAATGAGTACCTGGGCATTCCACCCCAAAAAGAACACCTGGTCCCAAGTCGTGCTGAACTCGGCGGAGTCTTGGACAATCGAGAACGGTGCTACTCCAGCGGTGAAAGGTGTGAGTACCGCGAAAGTGACGGGTGACGCTTCGGCCGATTGTGTCGTAAAGAGGGCACCAGTAGCGTCGAGCGCGGCTACCCCCGAGGTTGCGCCCTTTTGGGCGAGAGGGATGAAGTTCGATGAGCTCGAGGACGCGGAAGCCGCGGACGCGCTCGTCAGCGCGGCGAGTCCCCCCACGGCGGCGGTAGCTGCCAACGTCTTCAGTCCAAGGCGGCGTCCAAACTCCACGCTGCCCCGACCCGGAATAGTCGCTTCGCCCGTGCCGCCGGTACTTCGTTCTTCATTACACATACAGTCCCCCTCGTACGCGGCTACAACGGTTTAACACGTTCCAAACCAGCGAAGTAGTAAACTTCTGGGGCAATGAATGTACTTGGCGTTCTTTCGGGAAGGTCAAAGCCGCATGTTTTCTCAATAGTTTCAACTCATCGTCGATTGATCACCAGCCCGTGCTGGGCGACGACTATCGGGCGAACGCCTGACTCTCGCAGGGAAATCGATTCATATTTAACCGAACATCGACCGGCCCAGACGACCTATGCGAATCGCACCTCCCGCAAAGTTTGCCGAATGAGGGGGTCGAAGCATAATCGAAGTGCAAAATGAGACCTTTTCCAACTCGTCAACTCGAACCCCGCGTATTGCCATAATGGCAAGCGAGTACCCTGCAGTCTGAAGAAGCCTTCAATCCGCGCAGGATGCCTTTTCACTTTATCGCGATGGGAGTTAAGTCGGGTTTGGCTCGGGAGTGAGGCGACGCATGGTAGCAATTCTTCAGAAAGCAATTACTAATCGTGTTGAATGATGCTCGCCACGCGGCGAGGCTGAACTTCAAACGCATCCTTGACACTGCATTCGCACTCGCCCTCGTTTTTCTTCTGGCGCCCGTAGCGCTGACAGTTTCGGCGGTAGTGAAGTTGACCTTGGGTCGGCCGGTGCTTTTCAAGCAACTTCGACCAGGTCTCCATGAGCAGCCATTTCTTATGTGGAAATTTCGGACAATGAAAGCGGCGGTGTCTGAAGAGGGCAAGGAACTGTCCGACTTAGAACGACTGACCAGGTTCGGTAGGTTCTTGAGATCCACAAGCCTTGACGAGCTTCCGCAAATCTTTAACATTTTGAGGGGCCAGATGAGTTTCATCGGACCGAGGCCTTTGCTAATGCGATACGTGCCGCACTTCTCCGAACGTGAGCGACTTCGATTTACAATGCGACCAGGTTTGGCCGGGTGGGCGCAGGTCAGTGGGAGAAATCAACTCGGATGGGATGAGCGGCTTGCTCACGACGTATGGTACGTCGAGAATTGGTCCTTCGCATTGGACTGGAAAATTGCAAAGATGACTATCGGCACAATTCTCAAGCGAAAGGGTTTTTCCGATGACCCGGAATCCTTGATGGCAAACCTAGACGTCGAACGAAAGAACCAAGTGAAGCGAACGGATGTCGAGTGAAAAACCAAATCTGGGTTCGACGGGCTGCCACGACTGAGGCTGCACAAGTCGTCGAGATCATTCAAGAAGGTCTCGGCGCACGAGTGAATGAACGAACTATCTACGGCTCGTCTGGAATCAAACGATACGTCGAAGATGCGATAAGTGCAGTTGATTTTTCGGTACCGCAGTTCTTTGCGGCGGGGGTTGGCCAGCAGGTTTTGGCCGTTGCCCAAGCAAGCATCAGACAGCGTAACGTCATGCTCTCGTACATCTGTACCCGCGAAGGTTCTCGTTCAATGGGCCTCGGGCGCGAACTGATGAAAGAGGTCGCCCAGTTGGGTTCAGAAATGGATGGTTCAGTAATTCTCGATGTATTTCGGTCCAACATCCGTGCCATCCATTGGTACCAATCCTTCAATTTCGTCGAGACGTCCAAGCTCGGTTGGTGGGAGCTGATCAGCGAGCGGCGAAGCGGCGGGCCAAACGGGCCAGTGGTAGTTTCAGGTCTCCCGCAAGCCGACGTATGTCATACGCAATTCGGATTCTCGGAGTTCACGCTTGAGGTCGACTCGGGTTCCTACCACGTGGGTCGTCTAGGTTCGAAGTGGTTTCGACTGACTGATGTCGCGGCTGCTTGCGACCCTGATCTAGTCGCTGCGCTTAACAAGTTGGAGCCGGGCCGAGCTCTTCTCGTGCAATGTTTGATCGATGACCGGACGGCAAAATTTTTGGGAGATCCAGTGCTCGAATCAATCCACATGAGTGTCGAAATTGGCCTTCTCCGTTCGAAACTGGAATCAAACTCTGGCTTACTGTAATGAGTGCGCGTCAACCTCAAGACGTCGGCAGTGCACACTACGAGAGAGAACCTAAGCGGACCATGGCTCAAGTTGTCCGAAAAAGGCCGAGGACCTTCAGCCCATGGTCGATCGATTGTGCATCCACGCTCGGCTTCTTGCTTCCTAGCCGATTGACAACATGACCATGTCCAAGATATCCAACAATTCAGAGCTCGGGTTCGCGGTCCTGGACTCAACTAAGACTGAGGAAAGGAGACGCTGGATTGAAATGTGGGAGGCCTGGCCAAACCACGAACCGGTCGCACATCCTGGCTACCTCGAATTGTTCGCGAAGGCGGGCGAACGAGCTGTCTGCGCCGTCCAAATGACCGCTGGTGGTGGCGTCATGTATCCGTTCATCTTGCGTCCTCTCGCAGCACTCAAATGGGCAACGAACTCAAATCTTTGGGATGTGACCGGACCCTTGTGGGGATATACCGGGGCATTCACTTGGGGCTCAGGAGTTGACCTATCAGAGTCGTATTGGCGATCATTCGGTGCGTGGGCCAACTATGAGAGCGTTGTCTCCTCCTTCACGCGCCTATCGCTCTTCCCAGACGAGACTCTCGAGTTCGATGGACATCGTCGTCTCTTGCAACCGAACGTAGTTCGGTACCTGAATCTGAATGAGGACCAACTGTGGATGGACTTCGAACACAAAGTAAGAAAGAATGTGAATCGGGCTAGACGGGACGGCGTTGAAGTTGCCATTGAACATGGTGACGATGCGCTGGAGGCATTCATGAACATCTATACACAGACGATGCTCCGCCGTGATGCCCCGAAGGGCTTCCACTTCACGCCAAGGTTCTATACGAATCTCCTATCAGCATTGAATCCAATGATAAAAATATTCATCGCTCGCCAGCGCGATCGGCCAGTTTCAGTTGAGTTGGTATTGCACTCAAATCGCCACGCGTACTCATTTCTAGGTGGAACTCTCGAGCCCGACTTCCCATCTCGTCCCAACGACCTACTTAAGTTCGAACTTTTCCGGTGGGCGCGAGCGGAGGGACTGAGTGATGTCGTACTCGGTGGTGGCCCGATCCCCGAGGACGGCATCTATCGATACAAGAAGTCGTTTGCGCCGACTGGTATGTCACCGTTCTTTGCTGGAGAAAAGGTCTTCGACCCCGCTACTTACGACGCACTGATCGAGCAAAGACGCGGCTTTGAATCGATCCGCGGCGACTCATGGACACCCATCGATGATTTCTTCCCCGCGTATCGATCTGGAGAGTGAAAGGATCTAAAGTCCGACGATGCGAATCCTGATTCTTACTCAGTTCTTCGACCCGGAGCCGGCTTCTATTCCAGGGCTGCCGCTCGCGACATGGCTCGCTAAAAGGGGCCACGATGTCCAAGTCGTGACAGGCTTTCCGAACTATCCCGGCGGTAAGTTCTATCCAGAATTTCCGGTTCGAATCTGGAGTCGGGAAGTGGTAGACGGCGTCCGTGTCAATCGGGTCATCCTCTTTCCAAGTCACGACCGGTCAGCCTTGAGACGAATGTTGAACTACGGAAGTTTTGCTCTTTCGGCTTCGGCCCTCGGGACGCTTCTATCTAGTAAGCCTGACGTGGTCTACGTATACCACCCGCCCGCAACCGTAGGATTCCCGGCCCTTCTCTGGAAGAAGTTGAGAGGCGTCCCTTTCGTCTACCACGTCCAAGACTTATGGCCCGAATCAGTCGTCGAGTCAGGCATGGCCGGAGCCGGTCGACTAAACAGTTTCATTGAGCGAGCAATCGGATGGTGGTGTCGTCGAATCTACTCATCCGCAAGTTCCGTGGTTACCCTTTCTCCGGGGATGAGAAGAATGCTTATCGAGCGCGGTGTGCCGAGCGAGAAAGTCACGTTCATCCCGAATTGGGTCGAAGAGTCCATCTACTTTCCAGTTCCTCGTGATGAGTCCGTTGCGGAAGACCTTGGAATGTCTGGACACTTCAACGTCATCTACTCGGGTAACGTCGGCCATTTCCAGAACCTGTCGACGGCGCTCTACGCGGCTGATATCCTTCGAGATTTACCGGACTTTCAACTTGTCATTGTCGGCAGCGGCCAAGCCGTCGATGAACTAAAAGAGCTTGCGACTCGTCTTGGACTGGACAGCGTTCTGTTCGTCGGTAGAAGACCTCATAAGGAAATGGGTGGCATAACCGCAATCGCAGACGTCCTTCTCGTAAGCCTTCAGGACTTGCCGTTCTTTGAGGTGACAATACCAAGCAAGACGCAGGTTGCTTTGGCGTGCGCGCGCCCCGTACTCATGGCAGTCAAAGGCGACGCAGCTGACCTTATCCTCGAAGCTGGAGCGGGAGTCGTCTGCACTCCAGGAGACGTACAAGGAATGGCCGAAGCCATCCGCAAACTTCATTCCATGTCATCGCAAGAGCTCTCAGCGATGGGAGAACAAGGTCGTGCTTATTACAAAGCCAATTTGTCAATCGACAGTGGAGCATCACGTCTCGAGTCCCTCTTGAAGCGAGCATCAAAGAATCGAACCAAATGACTGCCGGATTGAATTGAGAAATAGCGATGATCGTCGCTCTAGGTATTCCACTTTCGGTGAAGTCGAGCAAACCTGATGATGAATCGTTGGCCCGCAGGGAGCAACTTTGAATCCCCCTGTCCAAAGACGATTTTGGCCGAGCACATTGAAAAAGTCGACGGGAGCGATTATTCTCAGCGGCCACGACTACCGTGATCGAGATTCCGTTTAAGCAGCAAATCCATCGTCCGGTGTGTATAACTCCGCCAAATTCGGCGAACTCGAAAACCTAAAGTAAGTTAACTCGATGTGCGGGATTGTGGGATTCTTCAGTTACGGAAGTGAAGCACAACGCGTCGATCCTGCCGAGTTGATTGCCGTACGGGATCACATGATGAAACGCGGACCGGACGGATCTGGAGTCTGGTTCTCATCCGACGAACATGTTGCTCTCGCTCATCGGCGACTTGAGATCATCGGCCTCGGAGAACAAGGCGCACAGCCAATGGCGTTAGTAGACGGGTGCGCCGGACGAAGTGTCTCAATCGTAGTGACGTTTAATGGTGAAATCTACAACTATGAATCAATCCGATCCAGTCTGAAGGCTCGCGGACACACATTTCGGGGTACGTCCGATACCGAAGTTCTTCTTCATCTCTACGAAGATTACGGTCCGAGCATGGTGGACCACCTCCGGGGTATGTACGCATTCATTATCTGGGACGAAACGAAACAAGAACTCTTTCTCGTACGTGATCCTTATGGCATCAAACCTCTCTATTTCGCTGACGATGGCCACACCCTCCGCGTCGCTTCTCAGGCCAGGGCCCTCTTGGCCAGTGGGGCGATCTCGACAACAACCAGTGATGCGGCCCTCGCAGGACTATTGGTGCTGGGTAACATTCCCGAACCTCTCACCGCGTGGAGTGAAATCAGGTCAGTACCTGCGGGATCCACAATGACAATTGATTCGAGTGGGCGGCGGCGAGTCAAACAGTTCTTTTCACTTGCCGCTTCATTTAGAGATGCGACCTCCAGCCCCGTGCCGTCGTCCGTAGATGCGACGGTCCGGGAATCGATGCTCGACACGATGCGCAACCACCTCGTCGCCGATGTGGAAGTCGGACTATTTCTCTCAGCGGGCATCGACTCGTCTTCACTTCTGGGTCTCGCAACAGAGGCTCATGGTTCGATGCATGCCATCACGATCGGCTTTGATGAATTCGTAGGCCAAACCGACGATGAGGTCCCTCTCGCAAAACTTATGGCCAAAACCTACGGTTCTAGACACTCAGTCGACGTCGTGACGCGATCCGAGTTCGAATCATGGCTACCGCTCATGTTCGGTGACATGGATCAGCCTTCGATCGATGGCATGAATACGTGGATGGCTAGTAGGAGTGCGGCCAACGCTGGTCTTAAGGTGGTGCTGTCTGGACTCGGCGGCGACGAAATCCTTGGCGGCTACAACTCGTTCACCTCCGTACCAACGTGGAGCCGTCGCCTCCGTATTCCCGCATCGATCCCGGGATTAGGGCTGACGACGAGAATCTTGCTTCACCACTTGCTTCGCCAGCAATCACGACCAAAGATAACGAGTGTCGTTGAGTATGGAGATTCACTAGCTCACGTGTGGCTGCTTCACCGCGGAATTACAATGCCTTGGGAGATTGCCGCCATAATCGGTAAAGATCGTGCGATCGCGGCTCTCGGCAACCTCGGGCTCGAATCGATACTTGCAAACGCCCTCGACGTCGATCCCGGAACGGACCTCGGCAGAGTTGCCACACTTGAAGGCACGCTCTATATGCGAAATCAACTCTTGCGGGATGCTGATTGGGCGGGAATGGCGCATTCGGTTGAAATCCGTGTGCCGCTAGTTGATCCTGTGCTGCTCCGCGCCATTGGTCCATTTCTGCTCCGGTCTTGGGGTCCCGGCGACGGCAAGCGTGCAATCAGTCGCTGTCCCGTCCCGTCTCTTCCACCTGCCGTGTCCGAGCGGCACAAGACTGGCTTTACGGTACCCATGGCGGAATGGTCTACAAACCTGCCCGCCTACGAAAGTTGGCGGCGCGTAAAGAGTCTGAAGGATGATCATTGCCCCTGGGCTCGCCGTTGGGCCTACGCCGTCGCTGAGCAATTCGGGATGATCTAACGGAGTATGAACGGTAGAACTATTGCATTATGAGCCGGTCCGGAAATACCGTGTTCCTCCGTTCGCTGATTCAATAAATCAGTAAGAAAGTTGGAGCCCGAGACCGTCTCTCGACAACTGGTCCACTGGAACTTGTCTCCAAAGAACGAAGGTTACACCGCGAGAATCCGTTGGGTCCGCGCGAATGTCGCTTTACGAGGTCACGGACGACTTCGTTCATGCAGATTGCTCCACGAGCGGCTGAGAAGAGTCGTGCCAACGATCAGATTCACCACGCGCTGGGAGCAGTTGTGAATCTCGTATTCGGCGGGTGCGTCGGCACGGAGCCCCGCATCCCACTGCTGGCAGACCATACCGACCGCAGTTGAAATGGTTTCAGTGTTCAAGCCGGTAATGACGATGGACCCAGCATCCATGGCCTCGGGTCGTTCGATGGAATCGCGAATGGTTACTGCTGGGAAACCCAGGATGACGGACTCTTCGGAGATGGTGCCACTGTCGGAAAGTACGCATCGGGCGGACTGCTGAAGATGGTTGTAGTCGAAGAAACCAAACGGCTCCATAAAACGTAATCGTCCGGACTGAAAGCCCTCCATCGCGTCGAGTCGTTTGCGGGTCCTCGGATGTGTCGAGACGATTGCGGGTATTCCCCAACGCTCGGTGAGCGCCTCGAGAGCTTCGAGTAAGGAGCGCAGTCGATCAGGAAAATCAACATTCTCTTCTCGGTGCATTGATACAAGGAAGTAGCCGCGCTCCTCGAGGCCCAGCTCAGAGAGAATGGGGGACGTATTGATCCGTTCGCGATAGACGTCGAAGACT
>Ga0182024_10013324_pt1 | contig 16078 bp, 12 predicted proteins | sample P32metaG_FD_120480 | JGI IMG/M metagenome (GOLD analysis project Ga0182024, IMG submission 120480) | Permafrost microbial communities from Stordalen Mire, Sweden - P3-2 metaG (Illumina Assembly) | ecosystem: Environmental > Terrestrial > Soil > Wetlands > Permafrost | place: Sweden: Stordalen... | reverse complement strand
CAGGTCGCGCCGCTTGCCGCGCGGCGGCGCGATCTTTTCCACGCCGGAAGGAGCACCAGCTCTGCCTTTCATGGAAGAGAGCATAGAGCATTTTCGCGCCCGCCTTCCAGCGTCGCCCAGCCCTCATTCCCCGTACTCATTCCCCGTATTCATTCCCCGCTTTCATTCAAGGATCACTGCGGGGTCCGGTTCGTGGCCGCGCGTGGTGAGCGTAATGGCCGCGGCCAGGATCAGCCCTCCGCCGAGCCATGCGTAAGGGCCGAGGCGCTCGTGCAGCAGTTCGACGCCCAGCCACGAACCCAGGGCCGGCTCGATGTTGAGAAAGACCCCGGCGCGCGAGGCCGGCACGTGATGGATGCCCCAGTTCCACAACAGCGTGGTGGTCGCGGTGCAAAGCAGGCCGCCGATGGCGAGCGCCGTCCAGGCCGTGGCGCTCACGTGCGCGAAGGGCGGCGGCGCGACGCTCTGTCCCGTGAACGGGCTCAGCGCCCATGGGCCCAGCACCCAGACCGCCAGCATCCCGGCTCCGGAAAGAATGGTGTAGGCGGTCACCACCGGCGGGCTGTGCGTCTCCATCAGCTTTTTGCTGAGCAGCACCCAGGCCAGTGCCGTGATCAGCGACACCACCACCATCAGATCGCCCTCGAGCGAGGGCTGCCCGCGCACGGCCGGCCCGCGGCTGCCGCCGAGCACGATGAGCGCCGCGCCCACGGTCGATCCGCACAGCGCCAGCCAGCCGATCGCGTCCAGCCGCTCGCCGGCAAACAGCGCCGCCGCCACAGCCAGCAGCACCGGCATCGAGCCTACCATCAGCGACGCGTGGCTCACCGTGGTCAGCGCCAGCCCGTGAAACTGGAGCAGAAACTGTACCGGCACGCCAAACGCCGCGGAGATCAGCAGGAGGCGCCATTCTCTTCCCGTCAGCCGCACTCGATGGCGGCCAAAGAGCAGCACCGGCAACATGCCCAGGCTGGCGAACGCGAAGCGGTAGAGCACCATGTGCTCCACGCTCATCTCGTTCAGCGCCAAGCGGCCCCAGTAGAACCCGGTGCCCCACAAGCACCCTGCCAGCGCGCACGCGCCGTAACCGAGCCACATCGCACGCGAGCCCGACTTTGCATCGTTTGCCATTGCTCTTAATGTCGCATACGGGCGGTCGACGATTTGAATGGTACTGGATTCAGCCCGTACATATCTGCAATCCAATCAACGCCGGCTTCGCACGCCGGGCAGGAATTCACTGCAACCTTGCTAACTTGCCAACTCGCCGTCCCGCGTAGCGGCGCTAACTCGCTGTGCTTGTCTTCAAAGACCCCGCCACAGCTTTCCACGCTGAATTCTTCAACCTGCCTCTCAACTTGATTTCTGTCTCTTTTCTAAGAATCCCTGTCGACTGCCGGGATAAAATGGTCACCTCCGGCTGAAGTCTCAATTTCCGCTCTCGCGAGGTGAACCAATGCGTCTCCAATCATTGTCCGGGCTGTTGCTCATTTCCGCCGCCGCGCTGGCCCAGACCAGGCAGCCGAGCGATGTCGCCGAATTCATCTCGGTCGATGCGCCGGTCTTCGTTCTTGACCATGTCCGCGTGATCGATGGAACCGGCGCGCAGCCCATTGAAGACCAGTCGGTGGTCGTCGCGAACGGCAAGATCCAGTCCATCGGCCCCGCAGCTTCCGCGCAGGTTCCGCAGGGCGCGCAGCGCATGGATCGCTCCGGCTACACCGTCATCCCCGGCCTGGTTGGCATGCACGACCACCTCTACTACACCGATTCCTACTCGGTGCAGATTGCCGGCGGAAGGATCGGCGAGCCGGGCCTCTTCGTCGCGGAGATTCCTTACACCGCGCCGCGGCTCTATCTCGCGGCGGGCGTCACCACCATGCGCACCACCGGGAGCCTCGAGCCCTATACCGACCTTAAGGTCAAGAGCCGCATCGACGCGAACCTCATGCCAGGGCCGGCAATGGATGCGACTGCGCCCTACCTCGAAGGCGCGCCGACGCGCTTTGCGCAGATGCACGAGCTGACCGGGCCGGACGACGCCATCCGCATGGTTGACTACTGGGCCGCGGAAGGCATGACGTCGTTCAAGGCCTACATGAACATCTCGCGCGCGGAGCTGGGCGCGGCCATCGAGCACGCACATGCGCACCAGATGAAGCTGACCGGGCATCTGTGTTCGGTGACGTGGCCGGAAGCGATCGCGCTGGGCATCGACGACTTCGAGCATGGGCCCGTTTTCACCGACACCGAGTTTGTGGCCGATAAGAAGCCGGACACATGCCCCAACGGCGGCACGGCAAGCTGGTTGAAACAGGACATTGGCGGGCCGCAGGTGCAGGAGCTGATCCGCAGTCTCGTGGCCCACCACGTCGCGGTCACGTCGACGCTGCCCGTGTTTGAGTCGAGCGCTCCGGGCCGGCCAAAGCTGCAAGCGCGCACGCTTGACGCGATGGCCGCCGAGTCGGCGCAAAGCTATCTCACCATGCGCGCGCGCGTGGCCCTGGACTCGCCGATGCCGGAGCTGATGCGCAAGGAGATGGATTTCGAGCGTGCCTTCGTCAAAGCCGGCGGGCTGCTGCTCGCCGGTCCCGATCCCACCGGGAACGGCGGCGTGCTGCCGGGCTTTGGCGATCAGCGCGAAGTCGAGCTGCTGGTCGAGGCCGGCTTCACTCCAGTCGAAGCGATTCAGATCGGCACTCGGAATGGCGCCGTCTATCTCGGCCGTCAGGATCGCATCGGAACCCTCGCGCCCGGCAAGCAGGCCGACCTCGTCCTGATCAAAGGCGACCCATCGAAGCGAATCGACGACATCGAGAACATCGAGACAGTCTTCAAGGCAGGTGTCGGCTTCGACTCCCACAAGCTGATTGACAGCGTTCGCGGACAGGTGGGAATTCGCTAGCGCTCCGGCCGCATGATGTTGTACGAATGCTGGGTGCCCCAGGTCCCGATTCTGGGACCTGGGATACCACAAAACCCAATAGCAACGTAATTTTTCAAACGATCTCTGACTGAGCCCATTGTCGGAAGACGCTATACTGACGCCGAGGTGCAAGCATGAATAGCAAATGGATGAGACAATTAGCCGCAGCGCGCGCCTGGATGATCGCCGCGGCCCTGGTGGCTGCCGCGATCGTCTGGCTGGTGCGGCGCTGATCCGGAATCGCTCGCGATTCTGGCTGGCCGCCGCAACCCTGCCCAAACCCGCCCCGATCGGCGAAAATACTAGTCGATGACGAAACGGCTGCTTCCGGTCAGGCCGCCTCACCGCACGTGGGGATGGCGCGCAAGTCTGGCAATCGCCCTGGCGGCCAGTCCGTCGTGCGCCCAGCCGCCCGCCACCACGCCGGTTCACGACGATCAGGCCCCGCCCGCGAAGCTGGAGCATTGGCATCCGCAGCGCCTGCCCGAAAAACCAACCGTCGCGCCCACGCTCTCCATCCCCATCGTGCCCCTCGGTTTTACCGCGCCCGGCGCCATCTATTTTGGCCAGCGCTACTCGTTCGCCTCGCTCGATTTCATCGATGAGAACCGGCTGCTGTTCACGTTTCGCGTTCCTGGGTTGATCAGCCGCGACCACCCGCCCGCCGAGGGCGACCGCTCCGACGAGCATCGCATCCGCGCGGTCGTGATCGCCCTGCCCGCGGGCAATGTGCTCGCCGAGGCGCTCTGGACCCAGTATGACCGCAGCCGCTACTTGTGGATGCTGAAAGACGGCCACTTTCTGGTGCGCGACCGCGACGAAATCCGCCTGGGCGACGCCTCGCTGGAACTCAAGCCGTATCTGAAGTTTCCCGGCCCCCTGGTCTGGCTTGAGCTCGATCCCGAGCAGCGCCTTCTGGTCACCAACTCCCGCGAGCCCGAGGCCGCGCCCCAGGCGGGCGAGGTGCCGCGGCCGTCTACCGCGCAGGCCAGCGTCGCCAGCGACGATCCGCCCGGCGCAGCCCCCAAAGGCGGTCCTGAAATGGTCGTCCGCATCCTCGAGCGAAGTTCGGGGCAGGTCATGCTGGTCAGCCGCGTCCGTGCCGCCGTGCATTTGCCCCTCAAGTCCGACGGCTACCTTGAGGCGCTGCGCTCCAGGGGCGAGTCGTGGCTGCTCAATCTGAACGCCTTCAAAGGCGGCGTCACCACCCTGGGCGAGGTGGAGTCGGCCTGCTCGCCGACCTACGATTTCCTTTCAGAGCGCGTGATGCTGGCCACCACCTGCAACCGCGCCGGAGATCACCGCCTGGTGGCGGTCTCAACCGGCGGCCGCCGCCTGTGGGAGGAATCCACCTCCGAGAATCCGGTCTGGCCGCTGATCACTATCGCGGCAGACGGCTCGCGTCTGGCGCGGGAGTCGCTGGTGGTCAATCACTCTGTCAACGCCATGGCGCCCCTCGGCCCCGATGACGTCAAAGGCCAGCTCGTCGAGGTCTTCGACGCCGCCACCGGCAATGTTGCGCTGGCTGCGGCCGCCAGCCCCGTGCTCGACGCCGGCGGCAACGCGGCCATCTCGCCCTCGGGCCGCCGCGTGGCCGTGGTCAACGACGGCGCCATCCAGGTCTTCGACCTCCCCGCCGCGCCTGCCGTCCCCGACACCGCCAGCCAGGCCAAACGCTGACTCCCCTCCCTCTGCCAGCCGATCCCCCGGCCCATGTAAACTTGTCTGCGGGAGATTTTCTCTTGGCCACGGCTGTTCTCCATTTCACGGCTGCGGCGGTCACCGACCGTGGCCGCAAGCGCCCGTCCAACGAAGATGCATTCGCATATTCCGTCGAGCACGGGGTCTACATCGTCTGCGACGGCATGGGCGGCGCCGCGGCGGGTGAGATCGCCAGCTCGCTCGCGGTCGATGAAGTCATGCGTCTGCTCTCGGCGCGCCTGAGCGAACCGCCCGAGCCGCTGCCGGCCGTGGTCGAGCGGACCGTCTTCGCGGCCAACGAGGCCATCTACTCGCGCGCCCAGCACAACACGCGCCTCACCGGAATGGGCACCACGCTGGTCGGCCTCGTAGCTGAGGTGCGTGCGGTCTGGGTGCTCAACGTCGGCGACAGCCGCTGTTACCGCCTCCGCGAGAGCCGCCTCGAGCAGCTCACCCGCGACCACTCGCTGGTCGAGGAGCAGGTCCGCCTCGGCCGCATGAGCGCGTCCGAAGCCCTGCGTTCTCCCCTGCGCAATGTCATCACCCGCGCCCTCGGCACGCAGAGCCGGGTCACGCCCGACGTGTTTGAGGTGGACGCCGAGCCCGGCGATCTGTTTCTGCTCTGTTCCGACGGACTCACCCGCGAGCTCTCCGACCCGCTCATCGAGTCGCTGCTCGCGCTCGATCTCCCGCTTGAAGAGCTGTGCGCGCGGCTGGTCAACTCCGCCAAGAAAGCCGGCGGCCACGACAACATCACCTGCCTGCTGGTGCGCGCCGGTTGATAGCGCGCGCAACCCATCAACTGGTAATTCCGGCAATTGCCGAGGCGGCGCTCATCTTTTCTTTCAGCAGCCGCTCCTTCTTGCCGAAGATCGTTCCCGCCACCGTGAAATACACCGCGATCGCGAAGTAGAAATATCCAGCCATCCCCACCCAGCCGAGCGGCAGGCAGGCGGCTAGCGCAATGGAGCACAGTCCCACCAGCACCATGGCCACCTTGTCCGCAAGACCCTGCTTCGTCCTCAGCCTTTCCACATCGTCGAGCCCAAGCTCGTCCCGCATCCTCCAGGCGCGCAGATAGAGCAGCGCAAACACCAGAAAGACGGCCACGAAGCCCGCGCCGTAGACCATGAACAGCGTGCGCGCCTGGCTGGCATCCATACCGATCCCGTTGAACATCGCGACCGATAGGAATTTGAGCGGGTAGACGAAGAACACCACGAAGAACAGCATCGTGCAATTGAGAAGCACCGTCCACGGATCCTGCAAGCCATAGCGCCGGAAAAAGCGATAGTGGTTATACCAGAGGCTGCCCAGCATGGCGAAGCAGAAGCCGAACGCGGCGAATCCCTTCATCGCATCCATCAGATCGTTGAAGGACTTGGGAACCTCGAGCGACACCACCAGCAGGGTGACGGCGAAAGCGAATACCGCGTCGGAAAAGCCCTCCAGGCGGGTAATCTCCTCGCCGCGCCAACGGAAGTCCTTCTCCCCGGCCACACGCTTCACGATCGCAAGTTCGCGCATTCCGCTCCCCTTTCGCCCGTGCGTCCCAACTATACTCTGGTCCACTCAAGAGTAACCTCCGCCAGCGGACCCCACCAAGGCCCGGCGACAATCTTCCCGCTTGGGTCCGTATTGCTCAGACCGCGATGATTGCAGGCGCTACTGTCAGGAGCAATGGGGCAATCAGATCGCGGCCCCCGCAAAGGAGATTCATGAGCGGATTCAGGATTCTTGTATTGACTGCGGTTGCAGGCATGTTATTTGCAACAAACCCTCTTAAATCGGAAGCCCAGGTCGGCACCATTGTTGCTGTCGCGCCCGACTGCCCCTACGGTTACTTCGACTATGCCCCTTATAACTGCGTTCCGGATGGTTACTACGGGCAGGAATGGTTCACCGGCGGCGTCTTCCTTGGCGCGGGGCCGTGGTTCCAGGGTCCAGTCGGCTTCCAGGGCAATGTGGACAACACCTTCGACCCGCGGCACGGGTACAACGGCTACATGCCCAAGGTCGGAGAAAAGCCCGCGGCGCAGCGCCGTCCGCCCGAGCAGTTCAAAGGCAACGAAACGCGCGATGGTCGTGGCCACGCCGGCGAAAAGCGATAACCGGTTCCTTCCGCCGTAAAGTCTCGGTGTCCCACCCTCGCCGCGCTCTTGCAGGTGCGGCCAGGGTGGGCCGGCACAATCCCAGGCGCGCAAAAGGAAGCTTCGTCTCAACCCTTCTGGATCGTGAGCCCCGCGCGCTCGGCGATCAGCCGCGCCAGCTTCTTGGGCCTGAAGAAGGAATACGACGTGAACTTGGCCTCGCTGCCATCGGTTCCGGTGACCACGAAAACCTGCACATTGCCTAACCGCGTGCGCACGATCGACGCGATCCGGTCCCACTCCATGAACAGCTCCTTAGGCGCAGTCCTGGCGCCCATGTGAAAGTCCACGCCGCGCCGATCGAGCACGACCTGGTAGAACGCCATGGCGCGGCCCAGTTGCCACAGCCAAGGGCACATCGACCCCGTCACAGCGGCGCTCAGCACCCAGCGGAATGCGCTCCATCCTTTTTCCGCGGTGAAGTCGCCGGTCGGAAAGACCTGCGAAATCGCTACCAGCACCATGCACACCGCCATCGGCAGCGCCACCCCGCCCCCGATCATCGTCACCGCAATCGGAAACCTGCTGTTGCGCACCACCATCTCTTTCGCCCGCACGGCGTCTATCTGCGAAGTGACTCCCACGCCCTGCTGTGCTATCGGAAACTCGCTCGCACTCATCGCCATACCTCCCGTCAACACGCCAACTTGCTAACCCGCTAACCCGCGCCAGCGGGGCCAACCTGCTGCGCCTCAGCTACCCCTCCCGGCTGGGTGCCCCAGGTCCCGTCCGCCGCGGCGGATGGGACCTGGGATACCACAAAACTCCCTCACCGAAACCGGTTCTCAACCATCCCCCAAAAAATGAGTGCCCCAGGTCCCGATTCTGGGACCTGGGATACCAAAAAACTCAACAGCAACGAACAAATTCAAACGCTCGCAGACCTTCATCGCAACCATGCGCATCAATGCCCCACATTCTCCTGCAGCGTCCAGTTGCCCGTGCCCATGCCGTTCGGATTCTCGTTCACGTCGTTGGTCTGCAAGCGCTTTCCAAACTCGTTCACCCAGGTGTAGTTGTAGAGATACGAGTCCCTGGTGAGCTCGCCGGTGTTGGGGTCGAGCCGCTTCTGCTGCCCGAGTGCAATGTCGCACCAGTCGTCGGCCACGCGTGCCCGCGCATCCTGGTTCTCCTGCTGGCCGCGCATGAAATCGTCATGACCCTGCTGCATCGTGTTCATGAAGTCCTGATGCTCCTGATTGCGCATCTTCTGCGCCTGGTCAAACGAATTCTGCAGGGCGTTGCGCTGGCGCTGGCCGGCCTCGCCCAGCGCGCGCACTTGAGCGCCGCCGGCATCCGACATCTGCTTCAGAACTGCCACCACATTCGCCATCCACCTGGCATTCCACTGCTGGTCGATCACCATCGACTTCGAGATTGCTGTGAACGTCTCGTCGGGCCACTTGCCCTGCGGCGCCCACATGCGCCCCACAAACGCCGAGCACACATGCTGCCGGCCGATCATGATCACCGTGTTGGTCGAGCACACCACGCTCACATCCACCCGCTCGTCGATCGCGATGTTGTGAATGTGGTAGCGAACCCATCCGCGCGCCTGATCTCCACTCGAAGAGAACGTCTGGCTATTGTGCGAGGCGATGTTGCGCTGGAACGTCGCGCGGTTGGGGTTCACGTCGTCCTTGACATAGTCGACCTTGAACACGCTGACCATGTGATGCAACACCTCGGCCGCCGACATCTCCTGCCTGTAGGGCATGCAGTCGGGGCTCTGCCTGGGCTGGTAGGTCGAGCCCTCCGACCACGCCCAGTCCAGCCGCGGCAGCCCCTTGATGCCCATTAGCCCGTCCGGGCTCTCGATGCGGAACACAGGGAACGGCCCCGATGCGCAACTCGACCCCTGAATCACCGCTCCCGAGAACACCCATTTCGAAGGAATAGTCAGGGTATAAGCTGTCATGTCCAGCACCGGATCGGTGATGGTGACCGTCTTGGTGCCGCCGCCGAGCGACGAGTCGCCGCCGACTGCTGCCATTGCTCCATCTGTCGCCGCCGTGCCTCGGAAGGCCGATGTCGCAACGGCCATCATGCACACCACGCAGGTAATCATGAGTCTGCCGGTCCTTGTCATATTCCCCCTCCCGCCCGATCGCCCGGGCCCCCCGTGCGCCGCAAATCCGTCTTCAGAATTCTGGGTCTCTGCACGGTACGCGCCGCGCACTGGAAATATGCGTCATAATGCGTCTCATGGAATGCGCCAGGCGTATCATTGTTGGCAATTGGATGTTTCAGGAGACGGGCTATGAGAATCAGATACAAGCTCCTGCTCGGAGTTTCGTTTCTAGTTTTGCTTCCCGCATTGGACGCTCAAACTTACTCTTACTGCTACCCAGTCCTCGTCAACCAGCGGCTCCAGGCCTCCAGCGCCACTGTCGTCCAAGGCACCGTTCAAGACCGCAAGGGCGAGTACGTCTCGGACATGAGTCTGACGCTGACTGGGAGCACCAATCCAAAGATCAAGCAGGTCGTTGCCACCGACAATCATGGCCATTTCCAGTTCAGATCTGTTCCGGCGGGCAAGTATCGGATCAAAATCTTCAATACCGCGGGGCTTGCAACACGCCCTGACCTCCGCTGCGACACGAGCGGGGTCTGTAACGTTGCGTTCGTTCTCAAGCCGCCAAAGGGGATTGGGGACTGTGCGCCGCAGCAAGGTGACTTACCAGGAATGCCGGGGAATTAGGGGCAATCAGGCGAGCCATGCTCTCGCGTGGAGACAGGTGAGGATAAGCCTGTCCCCGGCGGCCCGCCTCAATGAATATGCGCCTGAATGTCCACGAGCGTCTGATGCGCCTCGGCCTTCATCAGCTTGGCGCCCGGTGAGATCGCGTCTCCGAGCAGCCGCTCGGCAATCTCCGCGTGCGGCAGCGCTTCCTGATAGCGCTGCTCGCCGGCCAGCGCCTCCGCCCAGATCATGTGCGACGCGCCAAACCGCCGGTCGGAGGGCGCCACCTTGCCCTCCTGCACCGCCACCAGCTCTTTGGCCGCCTTCTCGCCGTCTGCGAAGCGCCCGGTCTGCACATAAGCGCGGGAGAGAAAATAAAGCGGGTCGGAGAGGTCGGGGCTCTCGCCCGTAATCTTGCGCCACACGGGCATCGATGCCTCCAACAACGGCAGGGCCTCTTTGGCGCGGCCCAGCTTCATCAGCGCGCTGCACATGTAGTCGAGCTCGGTGAGCGCGCCGCGGCTGTCTGCGCCCGAGCACGTTTTGTATCCGTCGTAAGACTGCCGATAGAGCGGCAGGCTGGCCGGCACGTTGCCTCGCATCTCGCTGATGTAGGCCAGTTCGCCGTAGTCGTTCGAGCGGTCGCACACGGCCAGCGGGTCTTTTGCGTAAACCGCAAGCGCCTGCGTAAACGCCTGTTCCGCGTCGTCAAGGCGGCCGCGGATCTCGTAATCCTCGCCCAGGTTGTCGAGCGCGGCTGCCGTGTCCCGCTCCGGCAGCTTCTGGTCGCGGCTCTCTTTCACCGCGAACTCGAGCAGGCTCACGTTTTCGTCGGAGCGGAAGCCCAAGTTCTCGCGATTCCATGCATAGTAGATAGCGCTCCACACGCGCACAGTGGGAGAGACGCCGGGCTTCCGCGACAGGCGCAGCGCGTCTTCGGTCAGCGAGGCTCCCAGGTCCGACTGGCCCTGCATGTACGCAATGTTTCCTGAGTAAGCTTCTGACTCAGCCTGCGCGTCCGTGTCGCCCGCGGCCTTGGCGCTCGCGATGGTTTCGGTAAACACCTTCTGCGCGCTGTCGATGTCGCCGTTTTCAAACATCGATTCGGCCAGGCTCATCTCCGCGGCGCGCAGATCGGCGGGGTCCTTGATGTACTCGGGCAGCCGCTTCACGCCGAGCTCAAGGAACTCCGGCACCGTGGCGGCCGGCTTGCCGGTCGATTCGGAATTGGCCAGCTTGAAGAGCCTCACCATGAAGGTCTGCATGCGCAGCGCGCGCTGCCCCTGGCGCAGCGCCTCGCGCTGCCGCCACTCGGCGTAGGTCAGCACGGCCACCAGCGCCAGGCCGGCCAGCACCGACGCCGCCACCGCTCCTCGATTGCGGCGGACAAACTTGCTCAGGCGATAGAACGCCGTCTGCGGGCGCGCCAGCACCGGCCGTCCGCCGATGTACCGCTTGACATCTTCGGTCAGCGAATCGAGCGACGGATAGCGATCTTTGGGCCGCGGGCTCAGGCACTTTTGCGCAATGGTGGCCAGATCCCCGGTGAGCAGTTGGCGCAATCGGGGAGCGGTAGTCCCTCGCTGCTCGGCGGCCGGCCCTGTCACCGCGTCGGGCAGGCGGTCGGGCTCCTGCTCGCGAATGGCGCGCTCGATCATGGCGGCCACTGAGGCTTGATTGCCGGGCCGCGAACCGGCCAGCAGCTCAAACAGAATCGCCCCCAGCGCGTAGATGTCGCACGACGTGGTCACAGGCTCGTTGCGCAGTTGCTCGGGGCTTGCGTAGGCCGGCGTCGCCATCACGGTGGTGGTGAACATGCTGTCGGGCTGGATGAGCTTTGACGTGCCAAAGTCCAGCAGCTTCACCGTCCCGTCCCCAGTGACCAGAATGTTGGAGGGCTTGAGATCGAGATGCACCACCAGATTGCGATGCGCGTAGGCAACCGCATCGCACACGCGCAGAAACAGTTGCAGGCGCTCGTCGATCGAGAGCTTGCGCTGGTTGCAATAGGCATCCAGGTGCGCGCCGTCCACGTATTCCATCACCAGGTATGGCTGGCCGTTGTCGCTCAGTCCAGCGTCGAGCATGCGCGTGATGTTGGGATGGTCGAGCGAGGCCAGGATGTGCTGCTCGCGATGGAATCGCTCAATGAACTGCGGCCCCGCCGAGTGAGGCGCCAGCATCTTGAGCGCGGACCGCTGCGGCGTGCCGCCCACCATGCGCTCGACGAGGTAAACCGACCCGATGCCGCCCGTGCCCAGGTGGCGGATGAGCGTGTAGGGGCCGATCTTGCCGGTCACCGCGGGAGCCGCTGCCGGCGGCTCTTCCGCGCCCTCCTCGCCAGACGCTTTCAGGATGTCCATGGCCCGGCGGCGCAACCGCTCGTCGGCGCACTTGGCCGTCAGCACCCGTTCGCGATCTGCTTCCGGCGTAGCCTCGGCCAGGTGAAACAGATCCTGCAGCAACTGCCAGTTTTCCGACTCGTGGGTCATAGGGTTCACTTGCGGGGCTTTCTCTTACGGATGGCGCGAAACGGAGGAGAAATGCGTCACGCCTTATTGCCTGACCTGAAAATGCGAGTGTGAAGAGGACCGGCTTCACAGGCCGCGGAAAAACTCGATTGGCGGGGCACAAGTGTCAGGGCACGACTTCAGTCGTGCCATAAATGCCGCAAAATCAACGGAGGGCTTTAGCCCCTGAGGGACGCCATCCTTCCGAAATGCCCGGAATCTTGCCTTTTTTCCGCAGCCTGTTCAGCCCGTCCGTTAAGACCCGGTTTCAACCCGCGGCTTTAGCCGCTGAGGGAATGCTGACTTCCTGCAAGGTGCGTCACGCCTCGGCCGAATGCAGACGATCATGCATCCACCCGCGCACAAAGCGCAGCTCGCGGTCCACGGTCGCCTTCGATGTGCTCAGCAGTTCCGCCGTCTCTTCGGCCGTGAACCCGAGGAAGAAGCGCAGCTCCACCATGCGGCATTTGCGCGGGTCAAGCTGGTCCAGTTCGTCGAGCACGCGGTCGAGATCCATCATCTCCGCTGGCCGGGCGTCGATCCAGGCCAGGTCCGGGTGCAGAGGGACGGGGATGCCGAAGTCGCGCTTCTGCCGCCCCTCTGAGCGCGCATGATCCACCAGCACGCGCCGCATCAGGCGCGCCGAAAGCGAGTAGAAATGCTCGCGATCCTCAAAGCGCAGGCTGCGCTGCCGCACCAGCTTCAGGAACAGCTCGTTGACCACGCTGGTGGGCTGCAGCAGGTTCTCCGGCCGCTCGCCGCGAAACAGCGCGCCGGCGATCTTGCGCAGGTGCGGATAGACCAGCTCGAACAGATGCTCGGTGGCCGCGGGATTGCCCGCGCCCCAGTCGCGGAGCAGCACCGTGATTTCACCCGGTTCCGGCATCAAGAAGAGTCCTGCTCGGAAGTATAGAGAATCCGGATGAAAATCGATGGAATTTTCGTTGTTGCGGACTTCGATGCCGCCACTTTGCCGTTCGATGGCGCCAAAGCCGGGACCTCGGACACCCTATCTGTAGCGCCGGTCTTTGAGACCGGCTGTCGTGCGGGCGTCCTCGCCCAATGTCACTTAGTTTTTGCTCAACTTGGTCTCAACAGGGTCGCCTTGTAACAGGGCACGACTTCAGTCGTGCCGAAAAAGGCCGGAAGAACGGCGGGCTTAAGCCCCTGAGGGAGTCAGCAGCCCGCGCGTCAGGCAGTCTTCAAGGCCTGCGCTCACAAATCTAAGTGACATTAGGCGTCCTCGCCCGCACCCCTCCGCAATTCCAAACCCCCGTACCCTTAGGTGACTCAACCGCGATTGCCCTGCGAGCAGGCCGTGCAGGCTTTGCAGCAGCCGCCCGGTTCTGTTATGAAGGAACCCGCCGAATGCATCCAGCGGACAATGCGCGTCACCCGCGCTGCGATGGGCTCCGGAGGATCCGCAATGTTGAGTTACATTCTGAGCGATCGGCTGCGTAAATCGATCGCAATCGAGCTCATCCCCGTCTTGCTGGTAGCGGCGATTATCTCCACCGGGTCCGCCCTCGCGCAGACGCAACCGACCCTTGCCGAGCTGCATCGCCAGTTTGCCCATCCGCCCGATTCGAGCCGCATCATGATGCGCTGGTGGTGGTTTGGGCCGGCCGCTACCAAGCCCGAGATCACGCGCGAGATGGAGCAGATGAAGGCGGCCGGCATCGGCGGCGTGGAGATCGCCAATCTTTACCCGCTCACTCTCGACGACCCGGCCACCGGCTTCCACAACACGCCGTATCTCTCCGATGAGCACCTCGCGGCCCTGCGCTTTGCTGCCGAGGAGGGCCGCCGCCTGGGCCTGCGCGTCGATATGACGCTGTGCAGCGGCTGGCCGTTTGGCGGGCCGCACATTCCCATCACCGAGGCCGCCGGCAAGCTGCGTGTCGAGTCGATTGCCGTGGAGCCGGGTGCGACTTCCGTGCAGGTTCCGCTGATCGACCAGGGCGAAGAGCTGATCTCCGCCTTTCTGGTTCCGGGAAGCACTCCGTCTGCCGATCCCGTCACGCCGGAACCACTCGCCGTGCCGGTTTCCGGCCGATACACGTTCCCCGCCTCCGCGGCGCAGCGCAGAGTGCTGGTTTTCATCTCCAGCCGCACGGGCATGATGGTGAAGCGGCCGTCAGCCGGGGCCGCGGGATTCGTGCTCGACCACTACGACCGCTCCGCAATCGAAAAGCACCTCAGCGCCGTGGGCGATACGCTGCTCTCGGCCTTCGGCAGGCAACCGCCCTACGCCGTCTTCTCCGACAGCCTGGAAAACTACGCGTCGGACTGGACGCCGGCGCTGCTCGATGAGTTCAAGCGCCGCCGCGGCTACGATCTGCGCTCCCATCTAGCCGCCCTGGCCATGAATGTCGGCCCGGAGACTGCTGCGATCCGCCACGACTGGGGCCGGACGCTGACCGAGCTGGCGGACGAGAACTTTCTCAAGCCCATGGAACAGTGGGCGCAGCAGCATCACACCAAGCTGCGTTCGCAGTCCTACGGCTTTCCGCCGGTCACGCTCTTCTCCAACCGCCTGGCCGACCTTCCGGAGGGTGAAGGCAAAGCCACGTTCGAGATGGGTCGAGAATTTTCAGACACGCGCTGGGCTGCGTCGGCGGGCCATCTCTTCCATCGCCCGGTCATTTCGTCGGAGACGTGGACATGGCTGCATTCGCCCGCGTTTCGCGCCACCCCGCTCGACATGAAAGCCGAGGCCGACCTGCATTTCTTGCAGGGCATCAATCAGTTGGTGGGCCACGGATGGCCCTATTCGCCGGATGTGGCCGGCGAGCCGGGCTGGCGCATGTATGCCGCCGCTGCGCTCAACGCCCATAATCCGTGGTTCTTTTGCATGCCCGACCTCACCGGCTATCTGCAGCGGGTGAGCTACGCGCTGCGCCAGGGCGAGCCTGCCAACGACGTGGCCCTGCTCTTGCCCAACGACGATGTCTGGGCCGGCTTCTTCGCGGCCGTCGAAAAGCGCGCCTCGCCCACCTCGCCGCTCGGCTTCAACGAGTCGGGATCGAACGTGACCGTCGACGAATCGATGGACCGCTACCTGGGCAAGAAGGTGATCGCGCAGGTGCTCGATGCCGGCTTCAACCTGGACTTCATCGACGCCGACACCATCGACAGCGTCGGCATTCCCTACAAGGTGCTGGTGCTGCCCAGCGTGAAGCGGCTGCCTGTAGCCACGTATCAAAAGATCGTCGACTTCGCGCGCAAGGGCGGCATCGTAATCGCCACCAGGCGCACTCCGGCCACGGCGCCCGGCCTTATGAATGCAAAGCGGGATTCCGCGCGGCTCAAGAAGCTTTCGCGGGCGGTCTTCCACGGCGACATCGGATCGGCGCATTTTGTTGAGGATGAGTCGGCGCTGGGCGCGGCGCTGAAAAAAGCCGCTGCTCCTGACATGACGCTGACTCCCGCCACGCCGGCGATCGGGTTCATTCATCGCAAGCTGCGCGGCGGCGATTTGTATTTTGTCGCCAACACTTCCAACCAGCGAAAGCACGTGCGGGCAAAGTTTCGCGACGCCGCGAGCCGCGCCGAGGAATGGGACGCATTCACTGGTGAGATCTCCGGAATTCCAGACGCGCACAACATCCAGCTTGACCTGGAGCCCTATGGATCGCGGCTCATCTTTTTTGCAGACGACGCAATCCCGGCAACACCGCTGCCGCAGCGCGCCGAGACCGTCCGCGCCGTCCTGTCGCGGCATTGGAAAGTGGCATTTGGCGGAGGCTCGCCCGTCGAAATGGACCGCCTCACCTCATGGACAAGCGAGCCAGGCGAAAAATTCTATTCCGGCCTCGCGACCTATGAGAAGAGTTTCGATCTGGATCTCGGTCATCGGCGGGCCGGGACCACTTTCTTCATCGACTTTGGCCCCGGAACCCGCGAGCCGCTGCCGTCGCCGCCGGGCGAACACAACATGCGCGCCTACCTCGACGCCCCCATCCGCGACGCGGCCCAGGTTTTTGTCAATGGCAGGTTGGCCGGCGTGGTCTGGCGGCCTCCCTACCGCATCGACGTGACCGACGATCTCCACGACGGCGTCAACCAGTTGCGCATCGTGGTCGGCAACACCGCCATCAACGCCCTG
>Ga0182024_10013323_pt1 | contig 16079 bp, 17 predicted proteins | sample P32metaG_FD_120480 | JGI IMG/M metagenome (GOLD analysis project Ga0182024, IMG submission 120480) | Permafrost microbial communities from Stordalen Mire, Sweden - P3-2 metaG (Illumina Assembly) | ecosystem: Environmental > Terrestrial > Soil > Wetlands > Permafrost | place: Sweden: Stordalen... | reverse complement strand
CTACTCAATCGTGGCGCGCATCCGCCTTACAGCGAGCGCCGAGATTCTTAGCGCCGCGGAGGAGGTCGGCAAACTGTTGCTTGAGGCCTACGAACGGCCACCAGAGGATCCCGCCGAGGTTCTCGCGCGATTCGCGAAGGGGCAAGTGAGCATAGATCCGCTCCGGGGATTTACACAAGTATGTCGCCTGGAGCGGGCTAAGGCGCTTGAACAAGCATGAGAGCCACAGGTTTTACTGCTCAGAAGTAGCATCCCTGCGGTTACCTTATGCAGGGGTCGAATTGCCGGAAGTTGCTTCCGATAAACAAACTCCACGGAATTCACAGAAGCGAAGAGTCCGCATCTCGCTCAAGTGAGACGATCGGCTTCGACGCTCACCCCACCAATTTATCCGCTTCTCTACGCTCGCTGGCCTCTCGCACTACAAACGACAAGATGTCGTACCGTTTTACTCTGCGATTGGGAAAGAACGCATTTATGGCGTCGTGCTCATCTTCGAACGCCTCAACTTCCGCTACAAGCTGAAAAACGTCGGTCGGATCAATGGCGGACGCCGAAAGGTTCAGAAGAGCCGCTCTTATGCCGACGGTGCGGGCGCGAGTCAGTAGCAGCGTCAATTCGCCGGCGCCCGCTGCGTCGATCTTGGAAACACCGCGCAAATTCAGAATCACGTTCTTGACTCCGACGCCAGCGAGAGCGGAGGCCTTCTCCCATAGGTGCAAGTGTCCCGGGCCCAACGTCAATTCGCCGGTCAGATCCAGAATGACGACGCCCTCGGCTTGCCGAACATCAATTCTCAACCTAGAAGAATCCACAGATTTCATTGGTAAAACCTCCGGAACCAGTTCGAGGCATTTGGGCGGCCACCATCCGGAACTCTCAGCTCGTTCAAAAACCAATGTTTGGGTTCGAAGCCGAAAAGCCGTCGACTGAATCACGGCATCTGCCACTTCATCGGCATCATGCGCGGGCACGCCGGGGCAGGGCCTCTTCCATGCCCGTCCATTCTTTCAATTGCTTCCGAGCTGCGCGTTTCCTGGTTGCTCAGGTGCTTTTGCTTTGCAGCGCAGATGAACTGAATCATCTAGCGAAAAGGAGACAAGAATGAAACTCGAAAAAGCGCTTATGACAATGATGTTGGGCACTGCGTTGGCCGTATCTCCGGCTTTCGCGCAAGAGGAGGCTCAGCAGTCACAGGAAGTGACCGTGCTCGCCCTCAGTAGCTTCGTGAGGAACACGACGCAAAACGGTATTGAGCAGAACACTACCAACAGCGCCGGCGTTCTCGAAAATTATCGCTACTTCTTCAACCGGTACAACGGCGTCGAAGCTAATTACGCCTTCACCAGCAACACGCGGAGTTACGGAGCCAGCGAAAGCCTGGCCGCAATTGACAGCCGCTCTCACGAAGTGTCGGCCGCGTATGTGCTGCGCCTCCCCAGCAAATGGATTTCTCCCTTCCCGCTGGCGGGCGCGGGCGGACTGATGTTCGATCCCAAGAACCTTGCCGGAGCCAGCACCCAGGCGCGCGCAGCCTTTGTGTATGGCGCCGGCGCCGACATCAATATGTCCAAACACCTATTCATGCCGCGCCGAGTATCGCGGCTTGGTTTACAACTCGCCGACCTTCGCCATCGCGCGGCTGGCTGGTACGGACCGAGTCACGCATGAGGCGGAACCAACCGTCGGATTTGGGTTTCGATTCTAACGCAGCAGCTTCAGTTCAATTCACCGCCCCTTGTCCAGCAGATGAGGCAAGCGGCGGCGTTGCCATTTGTCCTCGTCCTTCCATAGTCGCCCCCTACCCTCCTCTCTTGAGAGTTCCGTTCGATTCGCTGCGTCCCGTGAGATAAGTGCCCTCAGGACTTTCGGCATCTGCCATCCGTGGTGCCGACAGACAGATCGCTCCACGACTCTTGAAAACCTGTTTTCAGCGAATTACGAGCCAAGGCGCCGCGGTAGTTGAACTGCCTTCCTGATTGTCGAGGCAGCGAAAAAAAATGAATAACGACTTCCGCTCATACACACACGAGGAAACACGATCTGCGGCTAGATGGCGCCCCCTCCATGGACTTGCCACGATCTTTCTATTGGCGCTCTTTTCTCCGGTCCAAACGATCGCAGCCGATCTCAAGCCGGAAACTATACAGGCCTGGAATGATTACGTACGAGCCGCCGAAGCGCGCAATCTGAAACATGTTTCCGAGGGGAACTTGTTTCTCGCGATCGACGCACTACCTGCCGAGGCGGCGCAGCTTCGTCGAGGCGATATCATCGCTTCACCTGCCGCCTCGAACGTTCCTGTCAAGGTTCCCTCGGGACTGATTCACGATTGGACCGGGGCCATCTTCATCCCGAATGCCACGCTGCGCGATGTTCTGCAGGTGGTGCGCGATTACGGACAGTACGAGACTGTCTACCATCCCAACGTGGTAAGCGCGAAGCCACTGGAGACCTCCGATTGGGAAGACCGGTTCTCTATGGTGGTCATGAACAAGTCATTCTTTGCCAAGAGCGCTCTTGACGGTGACTATCACTCGACATTCACCCAGATAGATGATCAACGGTGGTACACCGTCAGTGAAACAACACGGATTCAGGAGGTCGCCGAGTACGGCGGCCCTTCTCCATACATGTTGCCCCCGGACCACGGCACCGGGATCATTTGGCGGCTGCACAGCATCACGCACTATCAGGAGCGCGATGGCGGGGTGTATGTCGAACTTGAGGCGATCGCGCTCAGCCGCGATATCCCCGGTGGCCTGCGCTGGCTGGTCGAACCGATCGTACGGCGGGTGTCGCGTTCCTCGCTTGTAGTCTCACTTCAAGCGACGGCCAATGCCGTGCGCTCCAGTACGAACATCACCAGCCGCTCGCCGGAAAACCCGCGCTGCTCCGCAGCCAAGTGCGCAGTGGCAGCCACATTAAATGGAACGGCGGCCCGGTCTTCCGGCAACCCACCAACGAGCGCGGTCGCCGGAAAAGGTATGCGTCCATGACGCCTCCCCAACTGACTTATGTGGGAGTTCTGCTTGCCGTTCTGGCGAATCAACTCTGCCTGCCTGTGCCGTCCATAGTTTTTCTGATGGCGGCGGGCGCACTTTCGGCCCACGGGTACATGCAGACGAGCACCGTTGTCCTTCTGAGTGTCTTAGCCTGCCTGCTTGCGGATGGGCTGTGGTTCTGGCTTGGCCGGAAGTGGGGTTCACAGGTCATGAGGCTACTGTGCCGTCTTACGGCGGACCCGCGAAGATGCTCGCGGGATGCACATGATCGGTTCTCGCGCTACGGGCTCCCTTTGTTGTGCGTGGCGAAGTTCATACCCGGACTCGATGGCCTCATGCCGCCACTTGCAGGAGCCGAAGCAGTCTCCCCCACAGCCTTTCTCGCACTGGATGCGATTGGCAGTCTCATTTGGTCCATCTTTTACGTGGGGGTGGGGTATGTCTTCTCCGAGCAATTGGAAATCGCGGTGGGCTGGGCGAAACACTTTGGAACTGCCCTGACCCTTGTGATCGGTGTTCCATTCTCTCTGTACATTGGCTGGCGCGGACTGATTTTGATACGGATGATTCGCCAACTGCGGGTTCGCCTCATAAGTGCGCCGCTGTTGCATCGAAAGCTTAGATCCGGCAGCAAGCTCGCGTTGCTGGACCTCCTGGACTTCGAGGAAGAGACCGGCAGTGAAAGCCCGCAGGCAATTCCAGGTGCATTCCGCATCGATCCGTCACGGTTGCGGCATTCACCACGGATTGCTGTACCCGACGATGTTGAGATCGTTCTCTATTGTTCTTCGCAGCGCGACATCGTGAGCGCGCGGGCAGCGGTGGCATTGAAGCGAATAGGCGTGGAGAACGTTTGGGTACTGGAAGGCGGACTCGATAGTTGGCGAGAGAAAGGTCTTCCTCTTTCTCAGTTTCCCGAAGCGCCGAGAGCCGTCGCGGAGCGGCTTGGAGTCAGGTTGCCCAACGTGTAGCCGACGTGGGTCGCAGTTCCGGTTAACCCTGAAAGGGCAGCAGTTGTTTTGTCGGGCCAATAAAAAAAGGGTCCCATCCGACAATTCGCGCAGTCCGCGCGGAAATAATCGGCAAAGATTCTGCTTGCTGTTTCCCCCCACCCGAGCCATGAATGTGATGACCGCGAACAGCCCATAAGGAGGTTATGATATCTTCCCGCGATTCACACATCATCGAACTCTGGCTCCAACGCCAGGGCAGTCCGCATACTCGGGAACGCGGCCGCGCTTGCGGCGCACGAATCGCGTCGGACGACGAAGCTGTATGACCGCACGGGCGACGAGATGACGCTCGATAAGGTAGAGCGGATTGCGATTTGATGGCTCCAGCGCGACGCGGCGAGAGCTATCGATCGAAGGACCTCTGTGGGGATGGCATCTCGGAACAGCGAACAACTCTCCCCAACCTAAGCAATTCAGGCGTGCTCAGAGCCTGATGCGGTCCACTCAAACGTCAATCGCCATTAGATTGGGTACAATGGGCGGCCGAAGGAGGGCGCACCGATGTTCCAGACTACTTGGAAAACCATTTATAAGAATCACGTAATCGAGTTGGAAAACCGCCCCTGGCGGGAGCGGCTACTGGTGGATGGGAATGAAGTCGCCCGGCAATCAGGCGCCACGTTTTTCCATCGCACGTTTGAGGCGGAGATTGCGGATGGCGGCAAGAACGTTCCCGTTCAAGTGACCACGTCGCCGTCGAAACACCCGCGGGGCATCCGCTGCGCGGTGTCCGTAGGCGGGGCTTCGATTTACGACGAAGTGAAGTGGCCGGCCCGCTGGTACATAGCATTAAGTGCGTTTGCCGTCGCAGCGGTGTGCGGCGTGGCGGCTGCGTTGCTGCGAGTGTTCGGACATTAGTGCCATTCCAACTTTTCCCGGCTAGGGATTACACCACCCCAGTTGGTTATGGATTATGACGTACCACCTCCGTGCCGGCGATTCCGTCGCCCCTTTAAAAAGGCCACGAAAGCCAAACTCGTCGGCGCGGAACAATGAGTGCACGTGCCCAAGTTGTCGCGTTTGCGCGCGTCCCATGTGTTCGCAAAACACATGTTTGTCGCACGGTAAACGCTTGGCAGCTAAAGGGTTGTGTTTGCGCCACTATCGGCGGCGGCCTTTGGGAGGGATCTCCGAACAGGCGTCAATGACCGGACATTGGCAAATTCAGCGTTTTCGCGACGTTTCGCCAGCTCATCCGCCCGCCCCGGCCTTCGCTGCCCTGACCCCGGCGCAAACGCGCTCGCGGACAATCGTTTCTGCGCCCAACCTCCGCCGGACTCAACTCAGCGCCTCCAGCAGCTTATCGATATCGGCCTGATCGTTGTAGACGGATGGCGAAATGCGAACACGATGTGGGTACACTGCGATGTCGATCGTTGCGCGCCGTAGACGTTCCGACGCCTCCCTGGTGTCCTTTTTCGCGAAAGCGACGATCGGCGAAGCACTATCGAGTGGTGTCATCGGCTCAAATCCAAGGCGCGGCATCTCTTTCTGAAGACGGTTCAACATAGGCTGCCTGTGCGGCTGGATATTCCCCACGCCGATTCCTTGAATATAGGCGAGCGAGTGATTGAGGCACGCAAGCGTAGTGTTCGACACCGTTCCAACTTCAAAATGACCGCCCGCGCCGCTGGTCTGCGACCAGTCCATGACCGCTTCTCCTGGAGGATCGTATGGAAAAACGTGATATTGCACTCCGGACAACTGCCGGAATCCGTACTGGCTGCGCTGAAGACGGTCGAGAAGATCTTCCCGCACATAAAGAAAACCGAGGCCCATATCTCCCATCAGCCATTTGTAGCTTGAACAGGCGAGGAAATCGACTCCCGTGGCTCTCACATCCACTGGAACTGCGCCGACCGCCTGGACCGCGTCCGCGTAAACCAGGGCGCCGCGAGAATGGGCGAGATCGCAGACCGCTCTCAAGTCATGCTGAAACCCATTGATCATGGAAACCAGGGACAGTGCGACTAGCTTCGTTTTGTTGTCGATCAATCTGTCGAAATCACGGAGTTCGATACGCCACTCTCGCGGTCGGGCGATCCGTACTTCAAGCCCCTTTTTCGCCAGTTCACCATATTGATAAAGCGAACCTTCGAAGTGAAGGGCGTCGGTAACGACGTTGCCGCCACTGCGCGCCAGATCCAGCGCCGATGCGATCAGATTTTCGCCCACCGTGGTGCTGGGCACGAAACTGATCTCGGACGCCTTCGAATGAATGAGATCGGCAAACAAAGACTTCGCTCGATTCTGAAGATCGGTTCCATAATCCGGAGCGCTTCCGCCACCAGTAGCCTTGTAATCCAGATATCGCTGAACGGCCCTGATCGCGCCGATGCTGATGGGATGCCAACGGGCGTTATTGAGGCAGGTCTCGGACTTCCCAACTGTGAACTCCGACTTGTCGGGCAATCCGACAGTGGCCGGGGCCGCACTTGCGCGAGGAGCGGTGACTGTTTCGAGGGACGCTACCCCGGCCGCCAGAATCAGGTTTCGTCGAGTCATGTCCATAACTGAAATCACCCTTCGAGATCCATCCTATACGAGTCTTCGCGATTCGTAGGCCGGCGTTCCGAATGGAAACAGCGACATCCTCTTCTTTACCATCACGTCATATCCGCCTCGCCTCAACGATGGTTACCGATTCTAGTATGATGACCCTGGTCAGGAGCCCGCTCGTCCTGGCGTGCATGGCCCTAGTCAAAGTTCATGGTCAAAAGGTGCCGATGAAGAGACGCACATTTGTAAATGCAGCGGCCGCTGCCGTGCTTGGGACTCTGAGTCGACCCGTTCCCTCCCGCGCGGCTGATATGGAGATCGAGCTGTCGCCGGGGAACGCCGGACCGGTTATCAGCCCGCACATATACGGGCACTTCATCGAGCACCTCGGCGGGGTTATTTACGATGGCGTCTGGGTAGGGCGCAATTCTTCTATCCCGAACGTCGACGGCATCCGCAAACAGTTTGTGGATGACATGAAGCAAATTGGAGCACCCAATCTTCGATGGCCGGGCGGCTGCTTCGCCGACGGCTATCATTGGCGTGACGGGATCGGGAAAGCGTCGGCGCGACCGCGCACCTACAACTACTGGCAACGCAGCATGCCTCCAGGCATGGACGCCACGGAGACCAACCAGTTCGGTGTCCAGGAGTTTATGCATCTCTGCCGCCTGGTCGGAGCCGAGCCTTATCTGGCGGCGAACGTTGGCTCCGGGAGTCCGCGAGAGTTCCATGAGTGGGTTCAGTACTGCAATAGCCCGCCCGGGACCGTGAGCTTGGCCGCGGAGCGGGCCGCCAATGGTGATCCTGAACCATACCGCGTCCGCTATTGGGGCGTGGGCAATGAATCGTGGGGTTGCGGCGGCGCGATGAAGCCCGAGGAGTACGCCACACTCTACCGGCGCTTTGTGACGCAGTTCCCCGCGTATACAGCGCCGTTTCTGGTGGCCACTGGCCCTCGCGGTCATTCCGCGGACGGAGATATTGGCTGGACCACCGGCTTTTTCGGAGCCATGCGCGGTGCCGCCCTTCCGAGCGGGTTCTCCGTTCACTACTACACCGACTTTCGACCTACCGCGGTGAAGGCGGGAGATTTTACACCGGCCGAATGGTATGAGGTTTTTCTTCGCGGAGTGCACCTGGAGAAAGTGATCGAAGATCACTGGCGCGAGATTGGAAGGTTCGACTCAGCCCATCGCACCAAACTCGTGGTGGACGAGTGGGGCGTATGGTACCCGCCCGGTTCGGAAATTGCGTCCGGCTACATCCTGAGTGAGACCATCACGCTACGGGACGCGCTCCATACCGGCATGACGTTCGATATCTTCAATCGTCATGCCGACAAGATCGCCATGGCAAATGTGGCGCAGACGATCAACTGCATTCATTCCCTGTTTCTGGCTCACGGGGCGGACTTCGTGCGGACTCCCGTCTATTACGTTTTCGACATGTACCGATCCCACATGGGAGCGCGGGTTGTACCGTTGAAGAACTCGCTCCCCTCAATGAAGGTCCCTGCGCTCGCGGGCACTCGCAGTTTGCCAGCGATCTCGTGTTCCGCGTCGATCCGCGATAAGCGACTTACCGTGACGTTGACCAATCCTTCGCTGGACGCAAGCTTGCCAGCCCGGATCCGATTGACAGGAGGGACCTCCGCAATAGAGGCGCGTGGTCTGGTGCTGACGCATCAGGATATGCGGGCGACGAACACCTTTGCGAAACCCGAGGAAGTTAAACCCGTGACGCATCCGGTGAAGGTGGCCGGCGACACGATCGAATTGAGCCTGCCAAAGCAATCGATCAGCCTCATCGATTGCCGGATCGCCTAAGGCGCCGATAACGCGTGGCGCCCTCGGGCTGGTTCGTGGCTGTAATTCTCTCTGACGGGAGTTCCTTTTCCGCACTAGACTGGAAAGCGTTGCCATCGCGAGACTCCAGGGCCCGTCTCATCGAGCCGATGCTCCTGCTGCCGGCGGAGACTCTGCCCGAGGGGCTTGGATGGACGTACGAGTTGAAGCTCGACGGCTACCGAGCGCTCGCCATCAAGACCGGCGGCCAGGTCCGGTTCCGATCGCGCAACGATAAGGACTTCAATCGGAAGTATGCGGCCATCGCCAAGGCCCTCGCTGCCCTGCCGGATGACGCGGTGGTCGACGGCGAGGTGGTCGCGCTGGACGAAGAGGGCGGCCCTCGTTCAACGCGCTCCAGAACGGCGTGAAGGGAGCGGTGATCGGTCGCCGCAGACTGTCTTGTAGACGGTTGGCTCTATGAGCGTTAGAGAAGACGATGATGAGGCTGATATACGGTCGCCCGGTTTCTAGTAATTGGCGGCTTCTTCGGGCGAATGGCGGCGTTTGTAAACCAGCATGGTGCGCTCAAAGCTCATGACTTCCTGGCCATGCTGGTTCAGGCCGCGAGTAGCCACGGTGACGATGCCTTGCGTGGGCCGGCTCTTGGATTCACGTTTGTGCAGGACGGTGCTTTCGGCGTAGAGAGTGTCGCCGGCGAAGACCGGGTGAGACGCCTTCACCTTGTCCCAACCCAGGTTCGCGACCACTTTGGCGCTGACGGTGCGGACGCTCATGCCGGTGAGCAGAGCCAGCGTGAAGGTGGAATTCACCAGCATCTTCTTCCATTCGGTTTGGGCCGCGTACTCGGCGTCAAAGTGGACCGGGTGAGTGTTCATGGTCAGCAGCGTCATCCAGATGTTGTCGGTGCTGGTGATGGTTCGGCCGGGGCGATGCTCGAAGGTATCGCCGGGCGCGAAGTCTTCATAGAAAAGGCCGGATGTTTCGCGAAAACGCCTGGGTCCAACCTGCTTATACGCTGAATAGGTTTCTTCCATATCCTCTCCTCACAGTCCTCTCGCGTTCCAGAACCAGCCGTGCGACGCGCACGACTGCCTTATCCACACCTGTCGCTCCGCGGTATCGGAAGCAATGCTCAGAGAAGCTGCGCCCTGCGCGTTCAAGGCGACAATTTTGCGCGCCTGATCGATCTCCTTTGCACTGGGCATCGGCACAGCGTTCATGACTGAGATTTGCGATGGGTGAATCGCGCGCTTGGCATAGCGGCAGCGGCCATCGGTATCGGCGATGTGGAAACAGAGCGAATCGACCAGGGCGAAACAGCCGGACCGGGTTGCGGGCGTGAAGAGCCAGCTCTTGATCATTTAGTGGTCCCCGTATTTCTTGAGCAGATTGCGCGCAATAATCAGGCGCTGCAGTTCATTGGTGCCCCCGCCGATGACCACCAGAGGGGCGTCACGGAAGTAGCGCTCGGCGGGAAAATCCTTGGAGTACCCGTTGGCGCCCAGGATGCGCATGGCTTCGAAGGACACCTCGGCGGCGGTCTCGCTGGCGAAGAGCTTGGCCATGCCGGCCTCCAGATCGCAGCGCTCGCCGCGATCGCGCTTTTCCGCCGCGGAGTAGATCAGCAGGCGAGAGGCTTCAATCTTGGTCGCCATATCGGCGAGTTTGATTTGGATGGATTGATGCTCGGCGATGGGCTTGCCGAAGGTGACGCGGCGCTGGGCGTAGCGGATGGCTTCTTCGAATGCGGCGCGAGCAATGCCCAAGCCTCGCGCGGCTACGTTCAGACGCTCGGCCTCGAGACCGGTCATCACCTGCTTGAAGCCGTGACCTTCCACACCTCCTATCAGGTTCGCGGCCGGCACGGGGAAATTGTCGAAGTGCAGCTCGCAGGTTTCGACGCCTTTGTAGCCCAGTTTGTCGATGTCGCGGCCGACGGTGAGTCCGCGCGCTCCTTTTTCAATGATGAAGGCGCTCATGCCGCGGTGCGGCGGCTGAGCGGACGGGTCGGTCTTGGCGAGCAACAGAAACGTGTTGCCGTGGCGTGCGTTGGTAATCCACATCTTGGAGCCGGTAACGCGGTATTCGTCACCCTGCCGGACAGCGATGGTGGCAATGTTCTGGAGGTCGGTTCCGGCACCGGATTCGGAGAGGCAGATTCCGCCGCGCTTTTCGCCGGTGGCCAGCAGAGGCAGGAAGCGCATCTTCAGTTCCTGGGAGCCGAAGCGGGCCAGAACGTCGCACATCACGGAATGACTCCCGATGACGCCGGAAAGCCCGAGCCAGCCTCTGGCAATTTCTTCGAACACCATGGCGAAGGTGGTGGTGTCTACGTTCGCGCCGCCGTGCTCTTCGGGAATGTTCAGACCGAAGAGGCCCATGATCTGCATCTGGCGGACCAGATCGTGCGGATATTCATTCCGATGCTCGAGTTCGGAAGCGACGGGGATGACTTCCTTTTCGACGAACTTCCGCACGGTGGCGAGGATCAACTCGCGTTCTTGATTGGTAGCCTGACCGGTCGTGTTCACTCACCGCTCCTCTTCTATTTCCACCCGCGCTTCATCCGCAGACATCGTTATCGAGCACAGCTTCGATTTTCCGCGTCAACATATCCCGCCTCACGAAGGATCTCACGGGTGTGCTGGCCCTGGGCGCGGCGGCGGACCCTGGATGGCGGGCTTCCTATTTTACGACAGCCGGGCGACGCTGATGGCGAGGGTGCGGCCTCTGGAGGTCTCAAAATGTCCGTTCGCGAATCTCCTCGAGGCGCGCGGGGGCCGGTGGGGCGAGGGCCTTACGGCAGAGAAGATGAAGGAGTGCATGTGGGTACGGCCGGAGCTGGTCGCGGAGGTCGAGTTCGTGGAGTGGACTCCCGATCGCCATCTACGGCACGCGCGGTTCATTGCCCTTGGGGAGAAGCAAACGCCCGATGTCGTCCGTTAATTCTTTGTATCCCGTGCGCCATTGCGCGCAGCATATTCAGTGCGGCAGAACATCGGACTTGAGCGTATTCTTGCTACCGGGCGGACGCCCTCGGCGCTTGTTAGGCGATCCTGAACTTGTCTGCACTTTCAGCAGACGCTCCATTGCATTGATTGCGGCGTTAATCCTCTCGCGTTCATCGCGAAGGGCGGCCAGAAGTTTCCCGATGTCCATGCAGAACGTATCGACGAGCAACAACAATCCCTTGAGACTACCTTTGCTCAAATGTCCATATCAAGGAGTATTCCCTGAATAGTCGATCAGGTTTCCTCCATTTCCGATGGGGCGTGCGAGCCGTGGTGTCGGAGGTGGAGTTCGTGGAGTGGACGTCGGAGGGCCATTTGCGGCATGCGCGGTTCGTTGGCTTGAGGAACGGGATCGAGGCGCGGGAGGTGGGGCGACACAGCTAACAGAGTGCCGACCGCCCCGCATGGGGATGTTTTCAAACAAAGGGTTATTTTTCGCAAAAAGTATGCCGGTCGGATTGATTCGGCGGCTTGCAAATCTACGTGTCGCGTGTTATTCGCCCAAGTGAATTCCAGCGAACCTTTACCAAGCCCATGTCGATAGGGCAGGAGTGATCTGGCCGATGCGTTCATGCGGATTGGTCACCGCTGGCGAATGTGGCTCTCGCCTGAATGCCGTGCGCAACGTTTACGAAAAGAAGGAATCGGGAAATCGACAAAGCCACGGACCGGGACCGATGAGCAACAAAGAACGTGCACGCCGCGAGAAACCGGAAGATACTTTGCACTGCACCGTTAGTGAGTGCACGGGAAATCCGAGTTCGGCTGCAGTGACTCTTCCTGATTGCAATTGTGGTAGCGTTGGTTCGCGGCGATTACGAATGAATCAACCGCGCAGTGATCCAGATTTCAAGTCACAATCGCTGGAAAAGGAGCAGGCATGGGAGACAAGGGTGGCAAGAAAGACAAGGACAAGAACAAGCAACAGCAGATGACGAAACAGAAGCAAGAGGAGCAGAAGAAGCACGACAAAGCCCCGGTCAAGAAGCCGTAGCAGGGACCGCGTAAAGCCGATTCGTGGGCGGCGAACGGGTCTGATCAGCGATTCGCGGCTCAAGGTTCTGAAACTGCGGGAGCATGAGACGGCGTTCGCCTCAGGGCAACTCTATGGCGCGTCGGTCCCCGGTATCGGCGCGGTGTTTACGGACTCAACTCGACGTATAAGTCGGCATGTCGCGGAAGTGCCCTGCTCGGCTTCCCTTCGCGCCGCCGCCTGTTCTATCCAGGCCCCGTAGCAACTCGACAGACTGATCCCCAGGACGTGGGCGATCTGGCGGGGCGGTGTTCACCGTGATGTTGATGCGGCCGCGTTCGGGCACCTCACTGGTCCGCGTAGAGCTTCACCAGGCGGTAAAGGAACGTCCGCCCCTCATAAACAGATCTCACTCGGATGCGCTCGTTCAGACCGTGGATGTTTCCGTAATCCGGGTCTTGGAAGAAGCCTGTAATCCCATAGGTCGGAATACCTGCCGGATTGAGAAATTGTGCGTCCGATGCGCCGGGCTCAAGGGCGGGGACAACAGGGACCCCAGGCCACATCTCATCCGCGATTTTCTCGATCGGCTTCAGGATTCGTGGCGTCAATGGAGCTGGTTCCGCGACCGGTCCTCGAACTTCGGGAATCGTGACTGAGACGGCGGGATCGTCGACGATCTTTACCAGCTGGGCCAGGATAACCTCGCGCGAAACGCCAGGAAAGATGCGGCAGTTGATGTTCGCGCTCGCCCGCTGTGGCAAGGCGTTCGTCGCGTGGCCAGCAGAAAGCATGGTCGCGACGCAGGTCGTGCGGAGCATGGCGTGCCAGTTTTTATCCTTGTCCAGCACCGCGACCGAACCGGCGTCGTCCGGATTACGGACGACAGCGGCCATGGCTGCCCCGGCCTCGCCGCCGACGATCTTTGACATGCCGGTGAAATATGCGCGATTCGCATCGTCCAGTTGAACGGGAAATTCGTAACGGCTCACGCGATCGACGGCCCGAACGACGTGATAAATCGCGTTATCAGGCACCGGCCGCGAGCTATGGCCTCCGGGATTCGTCGTCTCTAGCACGAAGTTTTGAGAAGTCTTTTCGGCCGCGAGAATTGCGAGCATGACTCGCCGACCCTGTGCGTCAAGATCACCGTCGGTGCCTTCGGTCAGGGCAAGCTCGGCATCTATCGCTTCGCGCTCGTGCGTTACCAGCCAGCCTGCGCCATTCAGCGCGCTATTGGTTTCTTCACCGCAGGTCAGCGCTAATTTGACGGAACGCTTCGGCCGAAAGCCCTCTTCCCGAAAACGGATCATATTGTCGACCCAAATGGCGGCCTGGGCCTTCATATCGTTCGTTCCGCGGGCGTAGAAGTATCCGTTTTCTTCAACCAGTGTGAAAGGGTCGCGCGTCCAGTCCTCCCGCTTGGCCTCGACCACATCGACATGAGCGAGCATGAGGATCGCCTTGGCGCTGGGATCGGATCCGCGGAGTACCGCCAGCAGGCCGCCTTCCTTGGGATGTCCTTCTGGGACGAAGATCCGCAGATCCTGGTCAGGATAGCCGGCGGTCCTCAGTCGCGCTGCCATGCGCTTTGCAGCCAGGGTGCAGTCGCCGGCTGAAAGGGTTGTATTGGTCTCAACGAGTTCCTTATAGATCTCGCGAAACCGCTCCAATCCTTTATCGCCGGACTGAGCGTATCCCGGTCCGGGGCCGACCAGCATCGCGAGCGCTGCCAGCGCGGTCAGGCATTCAGTGCCCTTCATTTCGGCCTCCCTAATTGATCTGTACCTGCCGCTCGGTCACCAGAAGCAAAACGTTCGCGCTGCAGCACTCGGATTCTAGCATCTAGGGCACGACCTCGTGATGCGACGACTTTCATGTCCGGGGTTGCTCCAACCGGCGGCGGCACTCCTCCCAGATCTACCAGAAACGCTGCATCGTCGTCAGCGGGACACCATCCTTCCGGAGTCCGCAAGCCATCCGGTAAGTCTCGTAAGTGGATGCGAGCGCCGTGTCCGACATGCCGGCGAGATCCCGGCGGAGGTCGTCCAGCTGCGCATGATCAAGCCGATCGGGATCCACCGCGGTCACTTGTAGATCCTATCATGTTCCCCTTTTGTTCGCCTGCTGTGATACGCTGTTCCGCATGGCCCTCCGCGAATGCCGCGTGACGTTTCGGGATGTCCGGGACATCGACCACTTGGTCACCGTCCACGCCGAAACGACCATGGACGCCGCCGCCCTCGGGCTGAAGCGCATCCGTGAGCAGAAGTTCGTCACGGAGGACCTCGCCGATCCGGTCACGGTCGAACTGGTCACCTCGACGCAGCACAAGGTGTCGCTCAAGAAGGTGATGGAGTGGATGGCGCACGCGGGCGGGACGAGCCCGAAAGAGATCGCGATGAAGGCGCGGGTGCGGGAGGGGTGATCGGGACCTTTGCTACCGTCGATCATCCTGCCGGCCCAGGAACGGCCGTACGTGCACTTCAAAGGTCACCCGGTGTGGTTGTCAGCGTTCGAACACCTTCCGACTCAATACACGTAACTGATTCAAGGCATCACCTCCCCGCCGCACGCATTACGAATTTCTATCCGGCGGGTACATAGAGCAATCTCGCGACCATCGCAACCGACATCGCGGACGACAATGGCCACGGATTTGCAAGATTGCGTTGTTTAGAAAACTCAATCAGAAAAGGAGCGAATCCATGAGACCAATTTGCATTGCTGCGCTGACGATCATCGGTGGAGTGCCGTTCTTCGCGCAGCTCAAAACAAATCCAGCGAAGGCGGACATGACCTCCGTGGAGCAGACTCTCATCCAACTGGAACGCGACTGGAATCAGGCCACGATTGCCAAGGATTACAAAACGCTCGAACGGATCATGGGTGATGATTGGATCGGGATCGATTATCTGGGCATCACCGTAACCAAAGCCGAGACCATTGCGGAAATCAAGTTCGGCGAGTCCAGCAATAAATCTGTCGAACTTGGGGAAATGAAGGTCAGGGTCTTTGGTGGGACGGCCGTTGTCACCGGCACGGATACCGAAAAGAGCACCTATCACGGAAAAGACAGCAGCGGCAACTATGCCTGGATGGACTATGCCTGGATGGACGTGTTTGTCAAGCGCAACGGCCGCTGGCAAGCCGTCGCATCGGAGAGCACAAAGCTCGGGAAGTGAACACGGTCACCATATCATCTCGGGACCGGCCTGAATGCCGAGCCCCTGCGTGATAGCGCGCTACACCGGAAGTGGCCCAGTGCCAACTCGCGCAAATGAACTGATTGAAGCGACGGCTCCTCCGGCGGCTCGGCAGGACGTAACTGGGTCCGCTGTCGGGTAGAGGGTGCGCGGCGCGTATACTGCGCCCATCCTTAGATTCCACACCCCACTTTCCTCGTCACCCCACTTTCCTCTTGACACCAACCGCGAGTGGGTCTATACTCAGGCCGTCTGAGCAATTCAGCCCACCCTGGCAATGATCTGAACTAAGCCAGATCACCCGCCACACCAAACTTAGCCGACCCCAACCTTAAGGAGGTTGTCATGTTTGCTCGTAGTCTCACGTTCCATTTGAAACCCAACTGCAGCGGAGAGTTCACCCGCCTGATCGAGAACGAAACTCTTCCGGCCCTTCGGAAGTACAAAGGCTTCCAGGACGAGCTTACGTTTATCGATCCGGGCGGAAAGGACGGTTTCGCCGTCAGCCTATGGGACAAGAAAGAATACGCGGACGCCTACAACCGCGACGGCTATCCGGCG
>Ga0182024_10013322_pt1 | contig 16079 bp, 10 predicted proteins | sample P32metaG_FD_120480 | JGI IMG/M metagenome (GOLD analysis project Ga0182024, IMG submission 120480) | Permafrost microbial communities from Stordalen Mire, Sweden - P3-2 metaG (Illumina Assembly) | ecosystem: Environmental > Terrestrial > Soil > Wetlands > Permafrost | place: Sweden: Stordalen... | reverse complement strand
GTAAACAGACTGAGAACCGGGAGCCCCAGAAATCCCGAGATTTCGGTCCCGATGCCGCGGCTCTGCGGCCACATATCAAACGATGTCATCCCCAGGCTCTTCTGCCGGAACCCGGCGAATTGCAGGTACAGATTGCCGGTTTGATAAACATCCGCCACCTGTCCATTGATTCCGCGCAGACCCAGCTTGTCGTTGCGATCGAGTTTGCTCACCTCCGCGGCCATGTCGTAAGAAATGAGAGTTCGCGCGGCGCCCGTATCGATGACGAAGAGGGCTTCCCGCGATTCGCCCACGCGCGTCGGGATCAGCAACATGTGACCAAATTGAAAAAAGCGGGTCCACCCCTGCATATCCGCGCGCGGAGTTGCGTCCAGCGACTCTTCACTTTCGGGGTGATAACCCGGCAGCGGTTCCAGGCGTAGCGTTCTCGCCGCAAAATCCATGGTGACGATAAACTGCGAGAACACGTCGGTTCCAATCAAGCCGTCCTCAATGTCGACGAATTCCTGGTTTGAAACATTGATCAAGGCATCCTGAAACTGGACGCTTCCAATTCCCACGCGGGCGGCCAGTCCGGCGTAGCCACTGCGCAGTTTTGCGTTATCGCCAAAGCCGTTCAGATTTACATCCGTGAGCCGCTCCACTCCCGCCCTCTCGGCCGCGCTCCGCTGGATGACAATGCCTCCGGCGCCTGTGTCCAGCACCAGCTTCAACTTTTTTCCGTTTATGTCCACTTCCACGCCGTATGAGCGCGTATGGTTCGAGCTGACCAAGGCCAGCAGCGGAATCTCAGTTTTCTCGTAAGCGCTGGCAAGCGACGTGATTTTCCGGCCCCGCAGCGACTTATCCAGGCGTATGTGCTGGCGAATGCCATCCAGCTCCTTCTGCTCACGATTGGGGTCGGCCATGGAAGCGTATGTTTCCAGCGCATCGATATGCTCGGCGCCCTTCAGCCGGTTCGCCCAAGCCAGGAAAAGCTGCGGATCTTTTGGATCCAATTCGTGAGCCCGCTGAAAATACTGATCAGCCGTCTTGTCCATGGACGTGCAGGCGGCAATTCGGGCCAAGCCCCACCAGGCTCGCGCAAAATTCGGATCCAGTTTGGTGGACTGCTTGAATTCGGTTTCCGCGTGAGCGAAGTCGCCGCGCCGGAACAGGACTTCTCCGGCAAATTCATGCGCCGCGGCCGAGTCAGGCGCATCCGCAAGAGCTTTTTGAGACAACTTCCACGCCGTGGTGACGCCTTCGTTCGCGAGCGCCTTGCGCCCCAGCGCCAAGGTGTTCTCAACCGCCTCGCCCGTCCACGCGCATGTCACGCATGCGAACGCGATCAGTAATCTGAACGGCGCTTCCTTCATTTCTTGCGTCCAATTTCAACAATAGCAGCCCTTCTGTGGGGCAGGATGTCATCCTGGGGCGGGTTGCCAACCCGCCCCACAACCTGAACAAAATCGCGAAACGGTATAATCCATAAAGCTCATGCTCGAAGCGTTCGGATTATCCGATCCTGGCTCTGTTCGCCCCAACAACGAAGATTGTTACTTGATTGCGCCCGATATGGGACTCTATGTCGTCGCTGACGGCATGGGTGGCGCGCAGGCTGGCGAGCGCGCCTCTAAACTTGCTGTCGACACCCTGGCCGCTTTCATCGCTAAGTCCGGCCATGCTACCGCTGAGATGCTGGCCCAGGCATTTCAGGAAGCCAACAACCATGTGATGAATGCAGCTTCGAACGACGTGAATCTGGAAGGCATGGGAACCACGCTGGTAGCCGCGCTCGAGGCCGGGCCCGAAATCCTGATCGCGAGCGTCGGCGATAGCCGCGCCTACGTGTACCAAGGCGATGAGCTGATCGGCATCACCGAAGATCAAACCTGGGTCCACGAAGTGGGGCGCAAGTTGGGAATCGACGAGACCAGCTTGCGTTCGCATCCCATGCGTCACGTGCTGACCATGGCCATCGGGGTGAGCCCCGAACTTCGCGTGCATTCCTATACGCTCAAGCCGCAGGCTGGGGCGGAGGTTTTGCTTTGTAGCGACGGGCTGCACGGTGTGGTGGGTGACGGCGTCATCGCGGAGGCTCTGGCCGGCAACGGCAACCTAGAGTCGAAGTGCCGCAAGTTGATTGAGGCTGCCAAGGCCGCGGGCGGACCTGATAACATCACCACCGTTATCTTGCGCGCGAAATAGCCATGGTTTACGGTCTTTTACAGCTTTAGAGGTAACTTCTTGCTTCCTCGCGCCACCAAACAAGCAGTGAGTCGTGTATTCCTTCCTGGTATTGTCTTGGCGCATTGCCTAATCGTCACAACGTTGATGGCCGCCGAGTATCACGGGATTGTTAAATCCGGTGGATTGCCGATTCCTGGCGCCTCGGTAACCGCCACGCAAGGCGAAAAGAAACTGATCACCACTACGGACGAGCAAGGAGCTTATAGCTTCCCGGACCTTGAGGACGGTGCCTGGACCATCACTGTCGAAATGCTTGGATTCGGCAAAATTAGCCGTTCGGTTACCATCGCGCCCTCGGTTTCCAATTCGGATTGGGATTTGCGGCTCCTACCGCTGGGTTCCAAGCCGGAATCGGCAAGCGCTCCGCGCAAGGAGCCTAATGCCACCGCTGGCACTCCGTCAACTCCAGCGGCGCCGAACAAGGGCGCTGCTCCTTCGCAAAATGCGACAGCGGCTAACGGATCAAATTCCAGTGGACGAGGCCGCAGTGCGCAAGCAGGCGCTGGTAGGCCCGGTTTTCAGCGCCTGGACGTGAACGCAACCGGAGACGCCACAGCTTCACCAGGAGAAAGTACGGGCTCGGAAAACGATTTGACCTCGGGCAACCTCAACCAAAATGCCAATGAGGCCATGGTCGTGAATGGCAGCGTCAGCAATGGTGTAAATGCGCCGCAACAGAATGACTGGATGCAGTACGGCGGTGGACAAGGCGGTCCCGGCGGTCCGGTCGGTCCTGGTGGACCGCCATTTGGTGGGCCAGGCGGTCCTGGCAGTATCACCGCCGCAGGTCCGGGAGGGCCGGGCGGTCCCGGAGGTCCTGGCGGTGGCGCCGGAGGGCCAGGCGGACGATTCGCAGGCGGCGGCCGTGGTTTTCCTGGCGGAGGACCGGGTGGCCGCGGCGGACCTCGCGCAGCCGGCGCGAACGGCCGCACCTCGTTTGGAAACGCCCGCCGGCGCCGCAGGCAGTACAACGGCAACCTCGCGTTCATCTTGGATAACTCGGCGCTGGACGCCAAGCCGTTTTCGCTCACCGGCCAGGACACGCCCAAACTCTCTTACGCCCATTTCCGCACCAACGGCTCGTTCGGTGGTCCGTTGAAAATTCCGAAGCTCCTGAGCGGCGAAAACACAACTTTCTTCATCAATTACCAATTGACACGAAACCGGAATGCCAGCATCGCCACGGGGCTTGTGCCTACTGCGGCCGAGCGCGCGGGCGATGTTCCCGGGGTTACCGGTCCCCTCAGCCCCCAGGCGCTGGCGCTCCTGAGTTTTTATCCGCTGCCAAACTTTTCCGGTAGTTCGCGCTACAACTACCAAATCCCGCTGGTGGGCATTGGAAATCAAAGCAACGTAAACGTTCGCGTCAGCCACACCATCAATACCAAGAACCAGATCAGCGGCGGCTTCGCCTGGCAGGACGGCAACACTACCAATCCAAACTTATTCGGCTTCATCGATTCGGCCAACACTACCGGTATCAATTCCAACTTGCAGTGGACTTATCACTTCACCACCTATCTGATCAGCAACCTGCGCTATAGCTTCAGCCGCTCCGCCGGACAGACTACGCCGTTTTTCGCCAACACGCAAAACGTCTCAGGAAAAGCGGGCATTGAGGGCAACGATCAATCTCCCCTGTTCTGGGGACCTCCCAACCTGTCGTTTTCAAGCGGTATTACCGGTCTTTCGGACGGGAATTTTTCACTGAATCATAACGACACCAACCAGGTCGGCGAGAACCTGATCTGGGTGCATGGCAATCACAACTTCACTTTCGGCGGCGATTTCCGCAGGCTGGACTTCAATCAGTTGTCGCAGCAGAATCCACGCGGCAGCTTTCTTTTTAATGGCGCCTTCACCGGAAACGATCTCGCCGATTTCCTGGAAGGCCTGCCCGCCACCAGCTCCATAGCATATGGAAACGCCGACAAATATTTCCGCGCCTCCTGGGTGGATGGGTTCGTGAACGATGATTGGCGCATAAAGAGTAGCCTGAGTCTCAACATCGGCCTGCGCTGGGATTTTCAGGCGCCTGAGAACGAACTCTACAACCGTCTGGTGAATCTGAATATCGGTCCGGACTTCACCACTGAGGCGCCGGTATGCGCCACCGAGCATGCTGGATGCACGCTAGCGAGCCAGGTTGGCTATCCGGATTCGCTGGTCCGTGCGAACTACCACGAATTTCAGCCGCGCATCGGCCTTGCCTGGCGGCCATTCACGCAGCGTTCCACGGTGGTGCGCGCCGGTTACGGCCTTTACTACAACACATCGGTTTATCAGCCGCTCGCCAATCAGATGGCGCAGCAATCGCCGCTTTCCTATAGCGTCACGCAGGCGAATTCTCTCTCGAATCCTTATACGCTGGCCAACGCTTTCCTCACGCCGGCCACCACCTCTACGCCGCAGACCTACGCGATCGATCCAAATTTCCACATCGGATATCTGCACTACTGGCAGGCATCGGTTCAGCAAAACCTGGCGTCCTCGATTGTCCTCACGCTCACCTACCAAGGCGATGAGGGTACACACCAGTTGCAGGAATTCCTGCCGAACACCTTTCCGTCGGGATCGGCGCCGAGTCCGTATCCATCCGGGTATGTGTATATTACTTCGAACGGAAATTCCAACTACAACGCGGCCAGCGTCCAATTACAACGCCGCTTCCGCAGCGGTTTCTCCTGGAACGGGCTTTACGTTTTCTCCAAAGCCATCGACGATGCGCAGGGCATTGGCGGCCGCGCTAGCCCCGGCACCGCCTATGCTCAGAACTGGCTCGATCTTTCGGCGGAGCGCTCGCTTTCGAGCTTCAACCGCACCCACACATTTAATCTGAGCGTTCAATACAGCACCGGCCAAGGCGCCAGCGGTGGAACTTTGCTGAGCGGCTGGAAGGGAGCCCTCGCGAAAGATTGGACCTTTGCTACTACGCTAACGGCGGGGAGCGGTTTGCCGGAGACGCCGATTCTCCTGCAGCGCATTGCCACCGGAACTGGCGTGACGGGCACCGTACGCGCGGACTACATCGGTGGATCGCTCGACCCGACACTTCCGGGCTACGGCTTCAATATCGACGCTTTCGCGAAGCCCCTCTCCGGCCAATGGGGCGACGCCGGACGGGATATCATCACGGGTCCGGTACAGTTCAATTTGAATGCGTCCGCCGGCCGAGTTTTTCGGATCGGCGAGCGCCGCAGCGTGGATATACGCTACGATGCCACCAACGTTTTGAACCATGTGACATACACGTCCTGGAACACCACCTTAGGAAACGCCCAGTTTGGATTGCCGGTCAGCGCCAATACGATGCGCACCATGCAGCTCACGCTGCGGATCAGGTTCTAAGCCATGCCACGCTCTGCGATTGCTCTTTTGTTGAGTGGCTTGTTGACGGTTTTCGCGCAACAGCCACCCGCGCCGGATGCGGCCAGCGGTTCCAAAAAGGAACTGGTATTTTCCACCACGACGCAGTTGGTTGTCGAAGATGTCTTGATCAAAAGCAAGGATGGCAAGCCCGTCCTGGGTCTGAAGCCCTCCGACTTCACAATCACTGAAGATGGCAAGCCGCAGAAGATCAGCGTTTTTCACTTTCAAGAGCTGGAAGAAGGGCCGTCGACCACACCAACGCCTTCCACTCCGCCTGCGCCGGAGGTGGCTGCCGCGAAGCCTCCGCAAAAATCCACCGTCAGGCCCGTCACCACTGTTGAGATTGCGCCCGAGACACCAGGAAACCTCAAATATAGTAACCGCCGCTTGATGGTGATGTTCTTCGATATGACCTCCATGCCGATCCAGGATCAGAAGCGTGCGCAAACCGCCGCGCTGAAGTTCCTTCATACGCAAATCACTCCCGCGGACATGGTGGCCATCATGACTTTCTCCAGCGACGTAAAGGTAATGGAAGATTTCACCGACGATCGCGATCTGCTGGAGAAGGACGTAAAAAGCCTAATCATCGGAGAAGGGCAGGGATTCGAAATCGACAACCAGGATGACAGTGCATCCGATACTGGAGCCGCATTTCAACAGGACGACACCGAGTTCAACATCTTTAATACGGACCGGCAGTTGGCGGCTCTGGAAACCGCTGTGAAAATGCTGGCGACGCTGAACGAAAAGAAATCCTTGGTCTATTTCGCCAGCGGCATCCAGCGCAACGGTCTGGACAACCAGGCGCAACTGCGATCCACCATCAATGCCGCCATCCGCGCCAATGTTTCTTTTTATCCGATCGACGCGCGCGGTTTAGTGGCCCAAGCACCGCTGGGCGATGCAACCAAGGGATCGCCCGGAGGGCAAGGTATGTACTCGGGAAGCTCTGCGCGGGCGGTGACCAGCAATTTCCAAAATCAGCAGGAGACGCTCTATACGCTGGCCGCGGATACCGGCGGCAAGGCGTTGCTCGACAACAACGACCTTTCCATGGGTATCGTGCAAGCGCAGAAAGACATGACCAGCTATTACATCATCGGCTATTACACCACCAACACCGCGCTGGACGGCCGTTTCCGCCGCATCAAGATTACGGTGAGTAATAGCGCGGTCGCGCGTACGATATCCAAGCTCGACTACCGGCAGGGATATTACGGTGGCAAGACGTTCAAGAAATTCAACGATAGCGACAAGGAGCAGCAGCTGGCTCAAGCCTTGGCGCTAGGCGATCCGGTGACCGACATGGACATCGCCATGGAGCTGGATTACTTCCGGCTGGCGCACGACCGCTACTTTGTCCCGATGGTGATTAAGATTCCAGGTTCTGAAATTGAACTGGCCCGGCACGGCGGCGCTGACAGCACGCGCCTGGATTTCATCGGCGAGATCAAGGACGCGAAGGGCGCCACTGCCGGCAATGTGCGCGACAACATCCAGGTAAAGCTGAAAGGCGACAGCGCTCAGCAACTATCGAAGACAACCCTCGAATACGATACCGGCTTCACTTTGGCGCCCGGAGCCTACACGGCCAAGTTTCTGGCGCGCGAGAACGAAACCGGAAAAATGGGCACGTATGAAACTAAGTTTGTCGTGCCGGATCTCACCTTGGAACAAAAGTACCTTCCGATCAGCTCCGTGGTGCTGAGCAACCAGCGTGAAAAGCTGGATGCAGCCGTGGCCACCGCCGAAAAGGACAAAAAGATCTTGGCCGCGCACCCGCTGATCCAGGACGGAGTGAAGTTGATTCCGAGCGTGACGCGAGTGTTCCGCAAAGACCAGAACCTTTATGTGTATCTCGAAGCCTACGAACCAACCGCCGATGCCACCCAGCCGCTGATGGCGAATGTCAGCTTCTACCGGGGAAAAGTGAAAGCTTTTGAAACTGATCCTCTCGAAGTATCCGACGGCTTGAACCCGAAAACCAAAGCGGTCCCATTGCGTTTCAGCGTCCCGTTAGCGAAGTTGCAAGCAGGCAGGTACACGTGCCAGGTGAGCGTGCTGGATCCGAGTGCGCAGAAGTTTGCGTTTTGGAGAGCGCGGATCGTAGTTCTTCCGTAGGGAAGAGCACCGACTCCCTTACGGTCGCGGTTCGGCAACACCTTTCCGAACCGCGAGCGTAAGCGACCGGTGAATTTCTTCCTTCATTTCACGTTGTACTTGAACGAGAATTGCAACCTTACTTCTTTTCCTCTGAAATCATTGGGGAGCGGCGGGAAGGGGACGGACGCGCTGAGGCTGGCGACGGCGGCGCGATCCAGGGATTCCGTGCCCGAAGGCACCGCAATCACCACCTTCTCCAAGTGTCCATCGCGCGCGATGATGAACTGAAGCAGCACCACTCCCCGGATGCCCATGCGAGCGGTCTCGGGAATTATCGCGAACCAGTTTTTCCGGACGCGCGCCAAAATCTGAATCAGATATGGTTTGAAATCCACGCCCATGGGATCGCTCAACAACTCAAGGCTGCTGCCGGGCGTTCCTGGCAACTGAGGCTGCCGCATGGTCTCCGGCAGACTCGGCGGCTGCTCGATATCTCCGACAGAAAGATTGCCCTGGCGGCCGGCGCGCGCAACGTCGTGGATGGCATCTTCCAGCGTCGTCTTTGGAAGCGGGAGTTTCGCCAGACTATGCACTGTGCCAGTCCCCTGCTGGCCCGGCGTTTCGAAAGCGAGCTTCGGCTTCTCCTCCGGCTGGATCTCGGGCGGCTTAGCCTTGGGGACTCCAGCGGCTGGTGGCGGAGGAGGGGGCGGCGTGACGGCAGCTTCGAGCTTAGGGGGTTCGGGAGTGCCAACCTTCTGCGTCTCGGTTTTTTGCGGTGTGGGTGGGTGGAAAACCCGCGCGGCCGGGGCGGGAGGCAAGCGTTGTTCGGACGCTGGACGCGGCTTCAAGTCCTCCACGTTCACTTCCTTGCTCACTTTGCTTTTGTTCGGGGCCTTCTGCGTGAGGTCGCTGGGCATGATCAACGTCAGCCGTTGAATGTTGCTCACAATTTCGGGGACGCTGCGGGGCGTGGGCGGGGCCAAACTTGCTATCCCGAAGGCAAAGAGCAGAAGCAGAATGTGGACAGCTATCGAACCGATACCGGCGCGGAACCAGCGGTGCGAGTCCGTGGACTCGTGCCAGTCCATCAATAGATTCGGGCCGGAATCTGCATCTAAAATCATGATGACGGAGTAACTAGAGAGACGCTCGCTCGAAGCCGGAAGTTGCTACTGAAGCGATTGAATTTGCTGTCGAACCACCTTCGCGTGCTCTTCAATTTTACCAAGAATGGCTAGCGCAATCTCAAGCGCCCGCAGCCCTTCTTCGCCCGAGGCAGGAGGCCGGCTGCGATTCCCGATGGCTTCCAGGAAAGCCTCGATTTCCAGCCGAAGGGGCTCGTCCTTGGCGACAGGCAAGGGCTGAAATCCAATCTGCTGATTTCCAGAAACCGTGAAGACCACGGCATCCTGCTTTTGGTAATCGAGTGAGACGTATTGGTGCGGTTGAAACAGCCGTAGCTTGCGGACACGCTCGGTGGAGACGCGGCTGGCCGTCAGATTCGCGACGCATCCGCCCGGAAAAGCCAGGCGCACGTTCGCGATATCCACTTTGTCGGAAAGAATCGATATGCCGGCGGCGCGAATCTCTTCCGGCAGCTTACCCACCAGGTCCAGAACGATGTCCAGATCGTGGATCATCAGGTCCAGCACCACATCCACATCCAGGCTGCGTGGACTGAACAGGCTCAGCCGGTGAATCTCGAAGAACAGCGGCAGCCGGACAATTTTCTTCAATGCCACCACGGCCGGATTGAAGCGCTCCAGATGCCCAACCTGGAGAATGCGTCCGTGACGGGCCGCGGTTTCGACCAATCGCCGCGCAGAAGCCAGGTCATGAGCGATTGGTTTTTCCACCAGCACGTCGATACCGTTTTCGAGCAGTGTACATCCGACTTCGGCATGCGCGGAAGTGGGAACCGCGACCACCGCGGCGTCGATTTTACCTGCCAGCTCCGCGGGTGTTGCATAAACCGGGCAAGCGTACTCCACGCCGGCAGCGGCGGCACGATCGGCATTGCTGTCGACCACGCCCGCAAGTTGGGCGTTCGGAGATTTGCTGAGAATCCTTAGATGGTGGCGGCCGAACGATCCGGCGCCGATCACTGCCACTCGGGGTTTGGTCAAAGTCTAAATTAGCATGAGCTACGGATGCACACGGATGGACACGGATAAAACAGTTTTTCTTATCCGTGTTTATCCGTGTGCATCCGTGGCCAATTCGTATCCCGCCACGGCGATACCGCACTCATTCGCGAGCGCCAGCATCCTATCCCGATCAAGCAACAACGTCCGTCCCGCATCTACGGCCAGCACCGTCGCGCCAGTCTCCCGCATCACCTCGATCGTACCTGGGCCGGCCACCGGGACGTCGAACAGCAAATGCCCGCGGCGGCGCGAGACTTTTACCAGGCGCAGCGGCTTTCCGTTCACTAGCGTGGCGGCCCGGCGCAGCATCGCGTCGGTTCCCTCCATCGCCTCCACCGCGACACACGCGCGATCGCAGATGGCCACGCTTTGTCCCACATCGTGGTTCGCCAACGCGTTCGCGATCCGGCGCCCGTAGGCAATGTCCCGCTCTTCTTCTTTCGACGGCTTGCGCTTCGTAAGCACGCCGCTACCCGCCAGCAGCGGCTTCAATAGCAAAGTGGAATCCGCTAGCCGGATGCCTTCATCGGCTAAAACCTTCGCTACAGCGCCGATCAAACCATCGGTGTTCTTCTGCTTGAGCGCGCCCAGCAGCTTCAGCAATCGCAAATCCGGTTGTATGGCGGAGAAGATACTCACGTGCTTCACTTGCCCGGCCATGATGACTTCGGTGATCTGCTCCGCCTTCAGGATTTCGATCAGGCGGCTGAGCTGGCCGAGCGAAATCCAATAGCAGCGCGCGGCCAGATTCTCGATTTCGCGCGAAGCTTCTTCCTGGATTCCGATCGCGACCACTTCGTCGCCTAGACGGCGCGCGGTTTCGAGCGCTAGCAATGGAAATCGGCCGTTGCCGGCGATCATGGCGTAGCGGCTCACTTTACAAAGCTCATTTCACAAAACCACGCTCAGATGCGGCGATGAACGCCAGCAGCTCCTCAATCTCGGGCCCGATCTCCACCTCGCTCGAGATGCGCTCCACGGCCTGCCGCGTGTTCAATCCCGATTTCGTCAGTAAGCGAAAGGCTTTGTGTAGATTCTCGATGGCTTCCTTGCTGACACCACGCCGCTCCAAACCGACTTTATTCTCGCCAAAAACGCGGGATTCCCTGGGGCTCACGGTCAGCGAGAACGGCAGCACGTCGCGAGTGATCACGCTGTAGCCGCCCACGAAAGCGTATCGCCCCACGCGGCAAAACTGATGCACGCCGCTGAACGCTTCAATCACCGCCCAGTCCTCAACCACAACGTGGCCCGCGAAGGTGACGCTGTTTCCAAGCACGGTGCGGTTGCCGACGCGAACGTCATGAGCGATGTGTACATAGGCCATCAGCAGATTGTCGTCGCCGATTTCGGTGATCAACCCGCCCGCTTCAGTGCCTCGGTGAATAGTGACGAACTCTCGAATCTTGTTCCGGCTTCCGATGCGTGTCTCGGAACGCTCGCCCTGGTATTTCAAATCCTGCGAGGCCACACCTACGGTGGAATAGGGGAAAAAGACATTGTCCTCGCCGATCATGGTGACGCCCTCCACATACACGTGAGCCATCAATCGCGTTCGGGCACCAACGTGAACGTGCGCGCCGATGATGCAATAGGGTCCGATTTCAGCGCTGTCCGCAATGCGGGCCTGTGCGTCGACGATTGCGGTCGGATGAATCGCCATAGCGATTGCTTACGGTTCGCGCGGTTCCACCAAGGGTGCGCGGTCAGCCAGCTTGCACATCAGAATGGCCTCGGCCATTACCACCCCGTCCACGGTGGCCTGCCCATGCATCTTAGCGACGCTGGCCTTGCGTTTGGTCACTTTCATTTCAATCCGCAGCTGATGACCGGGCAGCACCGGCCGGCGGAATTTCGCCTCTTCGATGGAAGCCAGCAACACCAGTTTATTTTTTCGATCCGGAATGCTTTTCAAAACCAGCACGCCGGCCACTTGCGCCATCGCTTCCAACACCAGGACGCCCGGCATCACGGGGAAATCGGGAAAGTGGCCCACGAAGTATGGCTCATTCATGGTGACGTTCTTGATGCCGACGATGCGATCCGCTTCGAGCTCGACAATCGCATCCACCAACAGCATGGGGTAACGGTGCGGAAGAATCTCGCGAATTGCCTGAATATCCAGGATGGGCATTGGAACTGGCTATTATAACAGCGATGCATCCATTGCTGGCTTTTGCGCGCTCCAAACAATCCGAAATCATCGCGTTGATTCGCGAACTGGTGGAATGCGAGTCACCGAGCGACCATCCACCATCCGTCAATCGCTTTGTGGACCTGCTGGCCAGCAAGCTGGAGAACACCCGCCAGGTGAGGACCTTTGGTGGGGGCCGCTTCGGTCGAAACCTGCTCGCGGAGTTCACACTGCCCGGAATGCGCAAGCAACGCGACGGCCAAATTCTTGTGTTGGCACATTCCGATACCGTCTGGCCGCTCGGCACGCTGGCCCAGATGCCCTCCCGCGAGAAGAACGGCAGACTGTGGGGACCTGGCGTGCTGGACATGAAGTCGGGTATCGCGTTCTTCCTGTTCGCACTGCGTGCTCTGCGCGAGCTGGGCATCCCGGTGGAGCGTCGCGTAGTCCTGCAAGTGAATGCGGACGAGGAAGTCGGCAGTGAATCCTCGCGGCCAGTCACCGAAGCAACTGGGCGGCACAGCTCAGCCGTCCTGGTGCTGGAACCTGGCACTGGCTTGAGCGGAAAACTCAAGACCGCCCGAAAAGGCGTGGGCGCGTACAAGGTGACCGTTCACGGCCGTGCGTCTCACGCGGGCGTAGATTTCGAGAACGGCGCGAGCGCTGTAGTCGAGCTGGCCCGGCAGATCGAGCGCATCGCAGGATTTACGAATCTGAAGCGAGGCCTGACCGTAAATCCCGGCGTGATTGCGGGCGGCACACGCAGCAACGTGGTTGCAGCCGATGCCCACGCGGAAGTGGATATGCGGATTGCACGCCTGAAGGACGCTCCCGCACTGGATAAGAAATTCCACAGCCTGCGCCCATTCGACAAGCGCTGTTCCATCGAAGTGACGGGCGGTTTGAACAGGCCGCCCATGGAGCGAACGCCGGCGATCCGTAAGCTATTCCAAATCGCGCGCGGCTGCGCTGCCGAGTTGGGCGTGAAGCTGGAAGAATCCTCAACGGGCGGAGGTTCAGACGGAAATTTTACGGCCGCCTTAGGCATTCCAACGCTGGATGGCCTGGGCGGTGTCGGCGAAGGCGCGCACGCGGTGAATGAAAGCATTCTGATAAACCGCATAGCTGACCGGACCGCGCTGCTGGCGATGCTGCTGTCGAAACTATAGTTTTTGGCCGCGAATGAACGCGAATGCACGCAAATAAGAAAGATTGTTTTATTCGCGTTCATCCGCGTTCATTCGCGGCCTAATTATCTTTTTTCTCGCTGATCAACCGAATCCCCAGCTCCCGCAACTGCCGCTCCGGCACGCTCGCCGGCGCCTCGCACATCAGGTCCGTGCCGCGCGCGGTTTTCGGGAACGGGATCACTTCGCGAATGGATGTCTCGCCCGCCAGGATCATCACCAGACGGTCCAGGCCCAGCGCGATTCCTCCGTGCGGCGGCGCCCCGTACTCCAGTGCTTCCAGCAAAAAACCGAAGCGTCGCTTGGCTTCCTCGTCGCTGAATCCGAGCGCCGCGAACACTTTGGCCTGCACATCTCGGCGATGGATACGAATTGAGCCCGAGCCGAGTTCTGTGCCGTTCAGCACGATGTCATACGATTTCGCGCGGCAGCGAGCCGGATCCGCGGTCAGTTTGTCGAGGTCTTCGTCGTGAACTGAAGTGAACGGATGATGCGCCGCGTTCCAGCGCTTCTCTTCTTCGTCCCATTCGAACATGGGAAAATCCACCACCCAGAGCAGCTTGAAATTCGTAGGATCCAGAAGCTTGTGGCGATCGTTGTATTTTTGCGCCAGGAATAATCGCAGTTGTCCGCAAGCCTGATAGAAAGTCTCTTCCGGACGCTGGCCCTGCGGAGCTCCCGGCCAGCCGGCGATCAGTAACAGGTCATCGTCGGCCGCGCCGGTAAGGGCTCGCGCCTGCTCCACCAGCTTCGGATCGAGCTTCTTCAGATCATCGTACACTCGCAGCCCGCGCTCCTTGCCGAATTCCTTGAGTTCGTTCCGTTCCTTGCTGCTGATGGTCCCGGTCTTTGGAATATGGATGGCCACGGGCGGGAAGGTCAACCCAAGTTGCCAGGTTTGGTTGTCCAGCACATGGAATGCCGGCAGACGCAGATCGGGTTTATCGGTCCCATACGACGCCATGGCTTGCTGATAGGTCAATCGCGGAAAAGGAACCGGGACCTCGAACCCTGCGGCCTCGAAAACGCGCTGGACCATTGGTTCCACCACTTCATAGATACGTTCCTGCTGCGGGAACGACATCTCGAGATCGATTTGGGTGAACTCCGGTTGCCGGTCGGCACGCAAATCTTCGTCGCGGAAACAGCGGACGATCTGGAAATATTTCTCGTAACCGCTCACCATCAGCAACTGCTTGAAAATTTGCGGCGATTGCGGCAGCGCGTAGAACGAACCAGGCTGGACGCGGCTTGGCACCAGGTAATCGCGCGCGCCTTCCGGCGTGGAGCGCGTCATGAAGGGCGTTTCGATTTCGAGAAAACCTTGGCTATACAAAAACTCGCGGACGGCGAAGCTGATCTTGGAGCGCAGCATGATGTTGCGCTGCATGTGCGGGCGGCGCAGGTCGACGTAGCGATACTTCAAACGCGCGTCTTCTTTCACGTCCACCGTTTCTTCCATTGGAAATGGTGGCGTGCGCGATTCATTCAGGATCCAGAGCTTCTCGACAACTAGTTCCACCTCGCCAGTCGGCAAAGTCGCATTCACAGTCTCCGCCACGCGCCGGGCCACCGTACCCTCCGCAGCAATGACGTATTCCGAGCCGAGGGATTCAGCCTTAGTGTGCAGTTCAGCACCGGCGTCCTCATGGAAGACCAATTGCGTGACGCCATCGCGGTCGCGCAGGTGAATGAAGATCACTCCGCCCAGATCGCGGCGGCGATGGACCCAGCCCATCAGCAGGGCGCGCTTTCCGGTGTCGGCGGCGCGCAGTTCCCCGCAGGTATGTGTGCGGCGAAGGTCGCCGAGGAAATCTAGTTGTACTTGCTCAGGCATTCTCTAACCTTTTCGACCAGCATCTCACGGCGGAAGTGTACTTGCACTTGGTCCTTCATGTCCTTCATGGATACTGCTCCGGCTGCAACTTCACTTTCGCCGCAAATTATCGCTACGCGGGCATTCCGCTTGTTCGCGATTTCGAAGACCTTCTTTAGTTTGCCTTCTGCGACGTCGACGCGTATTCCGTGCATCCGAAGCTCGCTGGCGGCGTCCATGGCGGCTCGTTGCGTCGCTACTCCGGGCGTGAAGGTCACTAACACCAGCGGGTCCTCCTTCGGAGGCGCCGTGTCTTCAACCACCATCACCAGGCGGTCCTCACCGATCGAGAATCCGATTCCTGGCGCCGGGACCCGTGAGCCGAGCGCTTCGGCCAGCCCGTCGTAGCGGCCTCCACCCAGCACCGAGTTCTGCGCGCCCAAAGCACCATGTACGATCTCGAACGTCGTTCGCATGTAATAATCCAGACCGCGCACCATGCGAGGCTTCACGTCGTAGACGATGCCGCGATCGTCCAGATGGGTTCGAACGGCGTTGAAGTGAGCTTGGCAGGGCTGGCACAAATGATCCTGAATGGACGGCAGTGCGTCGATGAGGGGCTGGTCATCTGGAACCTTGCAGTCGAGCACCCGCAACGGATTGGTCTCGGCGCGGCGCTGGCAATCAACGCACAGACGTGGCGCAACGTCACGAAGCTTTTGTTTGAGCAACTCGACATATTGCGGCCGGCAGTTCGCGTCACCTACTGAGTTCAAATAGAGCTGGAATCCTGTCAGCCCAACACGTCGCAACAACTCCACCACCATCTCGATCACTTCCGCATCCACCGCCGGCGACTCGGAGCCAATCGCTTCCGCGCCGATCTGATAAAACTGCCGGTAGCGGCCTTTCTGCGGGCGCTCGCGCCGGAACATGGGGCCGATGTAATAGAGCTTCTGCAGCCCTGGAATCTGGTCCAGCCGGTGCTCGATGTAAGCGCGCATTACGGACGCAGTGGCCTCCGGGCGCAGCGTAAGCGAGCTGCCGTCGCGGTCCTCGAAAGTGTACATCTCCTTGCTGACGATGTC
>Ga0182024_10013321_pt1 | contig 16080 bp, 13 predicted proteins | sample P32metaG_FD_120480 | JGI IMG/M metagenome (GOLD analysis project Ga0182024, IMG submission 120480) | Permafrost microbial communities from Stordalen Mire, Sweden - P3-2 metaG (Illumina Assembly) | ecosystem: Environmental > Terrestrial > Soil > Wetlands > Permafrost | place: Sweden: Stordalen... | reverse complement strand
GCAGCCTCGCCAGGCGCGACCCCAACGAGACTGTGCGAACATACCATGAGGGTTTTCCATAAACTCTCAAAATAGGAACTTTCTACTTTGGTGGGAATAGGAACTTTCTACTTTGGTCCGACAAGGATGCGCACGGTTCAGGACGCCAAAGACGCAGAGACGCAGAGAGTGGCGACTGTACTCCTGGCCCACAACTAGTGGCCTGTCGCAGCCAGATCGTTACTTATCCCCTCCATAACTGTCGGGGTTCCACGCGCCAAATAGAACCCCGACAGTAATGGAGGGGATGGCTCAACGGTAGCGATTTCTTCGCGACAAGCCACTAGCAACGCACCTTGAGGAACTACCTCATATTGCTTGCGGACCACGGCCATGGCAAACTGGGAATGCTGATCATGACGCTCAATCAGGCTCTCGCCGTGATCAAGTCCAGAAAAGAGAGCGAAGGTCGAATTTACTACCTGGCTTGCGGGTTCGAACCGCTGCATCTCGCCACCTTCCTCCGGGCCCATCTGCTGGAACGCTGCGCCGGCGGGAATCTGCTGGTTCATCACGGCGTCTACGGGGATTTGCGCGGCAACGTCGAATCGGCCGCGCAGTCGCCCGCGATCGGAAGCGCGGTGGTGCTGGAGTGGAGCGACATTGACCCCAGGCTCGGGCTGCGGAGCAGCGGAGGGTGGTCGAAGGAAGCGAAGGCAGATATCCTCCGCAGCAGTCTGGAGCGTTACGCCCATTTGGAAACCGTCATCGAAAAGCTTGGAGCCCGCATGCCCGTGGCGATCGCTCCGCCCAGTCTGTTGTTACCTCCCATCGGGAACACGATCCGCGCGCAGTCGAGCGCGCTTGAACTCGAGCTGGAACAGCACCTTGCCGCTTTTCTCCTGAAGCTCTCCCGGCTCCCCGGGGTCCGCGTGGTGCGGCCGCCGGCTGTGGCGACGGCTCGCCTCGACGCGAAAATGGAGCTGCTGGCTGGCTTTCCCTATACAATCCCTTTCGCCGACGCACTGGCTGGTTCGCTCGCCGAGGTGCTGTGCCAACCGATTCCGAAGAAAGGGCTGATCACCGATCTCGACGACACGCTCTGGTCGGGAATTGTGGGCGAAGTAGAGGTCGAAGGAGTCTCCTGGAGTCAGGATCACCACACGCAGGCGCACGGGTTGTATCAACAGATGCTGGGGCATCTGGCGAGTTGCGGGGTGTTATTGGCGGCCTGCTCCAAGAACGAGATTTCGACGGTGGAAGCGGCCTTGGCCCGGAAGGACCTTTTTCTGGATGCGGCATCGCTGTTCCCCATTCGCGCGAACTGGGGACCCAAATCGGTATCGGTCGACAAGATTCTGAAAACGTGGAATATCTCCGCCGGCGCGGTGGTTTTCGTGGATGACAATCCCATGGAGCTGGAAGAAGTGGAAGGGGCTCATCCCGGGATCACCTGCCTCCGGTTCCCGGCAAAGGACGCCGCGGAGGTGTGGAATCTCCTGGGAAGGCTGCGGGACCTGTTCGGCAAGCCCGTGGTGATGGAAGAAGACAGTCTGCGGGCGGCTAGCATTCGCTCCTCCGCCCATATTCAGGAGATGAGCGCCGACGCCGCGTCGCCGGACTTTCTTCGGACCCTCGGCGGCACCGTGACGGTGGACTGGAGAGCCGGTTCCGACAAGCGGGCCCTGGAGCTGATCAATAAAACGAACCAGTTCAATCTGAACGGCTTGCGGATCGCGGAGGGCGAATGGCAGCGGCGGCTGGAGGACGATCACACGGTCCTGGGGGTGGCATCCTATCAGGACAAGTTCGGTCCGCTGGGGAAGGTTGCCGTCCTGCTGGGCTCCCAGCACGGCGCCGAAGTGAGAGTGTCGCACTGGGTGATGAGCTGCAGGGCATTTTCGCGCAGGCTGGAACATCATACGCTTCAGGCCCTGTTCGAACATTCGGACGCCAGCGAAATCGAGTTCGCGTTTCAGGCAACTGAGAAAAACCAACCCTTGCAGGAGTTCTTCCGGGCGCAACAAATCCTGCCGGACGCCGAGGGCAGACACCGCATCTTGCGCGCCGCTTTTATGGAGCGCCGCGGGGTGCTGCCGCACGAAGTATCGAATCTGACAAAATGAAGGCAAATAATGAACGATATTGAGACGAGAGTCGCCCGCTGTTTTTCCAATGTATTCCCGGATCTGCCACCGGAGGAACTTGCGAGCGCGAGCGCGGCTTCCATGGCAGGATGGGATTCCGTGGCGCAAGTGACGCTGCTCTCGTCGCTTTCGGAGGAATTTGGTTTTGATTTCGAGATCGAAGATTTTGAGGAGCTGGTTTCCTACTCGCTGATTCTGGAGTATTTGAAGAAGAGATTTCCGGATGCATGAATTCCGGCCCCTGGCTCTGCACCACATCGGGTTTGTTGTTCCGACGATCGCCCTCGCCGTGGAAGGGTTTCTTAACTCGCTGAATGCCACCTGGGATCGGCAAGTCTTCGAAGATCCGCTTCAGAAGGTAAAAGTAGCATTTCTGAGCACGCGTCCCGGCGAGCCGCAAATCGAACTGGTGGAACCGGTCGGCGAGAAGTCGCCCGTGCGCAGGTTTCTGGTTGAAAAAGGTGGTGGATTACACCACGTTTGCTACGAGACCGATAGTTTGGACGCCGGGCTACAAGCCTTCCGAGCGCACCGCGCGATTCTGGTGCGGCGTCCCATGCCCGCAGTCGCATTTAGCGGCCGCCGGATCGCTTGGGTGCTGACGCCCGAGAAGCTGCTGGTGGAATTGCTGGAAACGGTGGCCGGCGGCCCGAATATCTGAGAGGCCGAACCTGCTACTGGCTGGCTGGACGGATATTTTGGCAGATCGTCACACTGCGGTAGGGGAATCCGTCATATTCGTACCCTTCCAACGCGCGAAAAAAGGTCCTCTCGCACTCATCGCCGTGAAACTCAATGGAGATATTCTTCACCGCCGGAAGCCAGGCGCCGGCGTTCTTTCCAAAAAGCTCTACCTCTCCACCCTCAATATCCACTTTCAGCAAATCCACCATTCCGCCGCCCCCGGCCTCGATCAAAGCGGGAACATCATAGGCTTCCACGGTCAAGTCCGATTCAAGTTCGGTTTGCCGCACATGGCTATTCCATTCCAATTCGCCTTTTTCCAGAGCCACCCGCCCGCGGCTGCTCCAGATCGCTCCCTGGATCAACACGACGCGATCGGAGTAGGGCGCCAGGTTCATCCGACAGATCTCAAATGTCTCCGGGTCCGGTTCGATCGCCACGACCTTCAGGTTTTTATACCGGTTCAGAAAATAAATCGACGACATGCCGATGTTGGCTCCGGCGTCGATCATCAATCGGGGGGAACCAAAATCCCGGAAAATATCGAAATCCTTCATCGCCAGAATCTGATAAAAGGCGTAGCCATCGCTGCCGTTGCCGCCGCGAATCTTCACCGGGTGGGGATAACCGGGCACCTTGATTTCGTAAATCGCGCGATTGTTTTCACCGAACACGGCGGCGACGCGGCGGCGGACCAGTTGCAGCGCGGCGGCTAACCCCACGCCTCGAATGGCGCGGAAAACGGCCCGCGGCCGCGACACAAATCGACCGGCCGGGGTATCAATGAATGACATGTTCTTTCCAGCTTAGCGGCGCGGACCCAGCGGTGTCCACGGGTTCAGAACATATCGAAGCGCGAAAAGTCCCAGGCGTCGGCGGTCGACAACTTTGAGGCAATTTCGGGGGAAGCAACCTTGAAATATTGTTGCCAGAACGGCAGGCGATAGGTGTAAGGCTTCAGGGCGGCGGCGGGGGCTCGTTTTACCGGAGTGCCGCTCGTGAATTTGATCGCGTCGGCTCCGTGTTCTCGGGCTATTTTGATGGACCCCAACAGGAGATCCCGAATGGTGGACGAAGCATCCCCGGCGGCCTGGAGATCCGCAATCTCGTAGAGGGTCATTCCCAGATCCGGATCGTCGCGGCGCACCAGAATGGCGTAGCCCAACAGCGCGGTTCCGTCCTCGGCCGCAAGAATGACCGCACGGCCGTCGCGCAGTTCCGAACGGAATCGCCACGCCAGGACCGCACGGGAGCGCACCGCCCGCAGGCGGATGGACGAAGCGCTGATGCCTTGCCACAGCGCATCGAAGCGATCGTCCAATTCGCTGATGCGGGTTACCTTGCTGGTTATGGGTCCTCGTCCGCTGCGGCGACAGACATCGGCGGCAAGCAGCGCGAGGCCCGCCGGCCACGCCAGGAGATCCGCAGCCGGTACCGATCTCCTCAAAAGAGCCGCGCGGGCAAATGCACGGGGACGAACCGCCCAGAAGCAGGGGGTTCCGTAATCCGGGATAGGAATGCGCGGGATTTTCATGGCGGTCAAGATCTGTGCGGCCGGGAGACTCGCCGTTACATTCAGCCACAGATCGACGCCCTTCTGCCGGAAGAAAGCGGTCATCAATTGCAGCGATTTGCCACGATGCTCGTGGTCCACGACCCAACCGGCGGCAACCACTCCCTTGATCTTTGTTCCGCCGAAGTCGTAAAGCATGTGAACGTTGTCGAGATTCCCCACCACCGATCCCTGGTCCGTTTCGAGAACCCAGCCGATGGGGACGTCCCGGAACTCGGCCGCGAATGGATAGGCTTCCCATCCTTCCCGCCATAAGACAGGGTCGAGCAGGCCCATGGAGTTGCGTTGGTTCAGCAGGCTGATGGCGCCCGCGTCATCAAATGTGGACGGCCTTATTCGGAGCATCGGATGGCTTCGCGCATCGCCGTAAAGTATCGCTAAGCCCGACGAGCTACGGCGATGCTACGCCCCTTACTGGTTACAAAGTCCCTGAGGCGGGCCGGCCAATCCGGATTCATGCAGGGTTGTTCGATCAGGCGGTAATAACAGATGCTGATCGCCAGCACGATGGGCGTCATCAGCAGCGCCTGTATGGCGAATCGAACGTCAAAGGAAAGGGTCTGGCCCACGCGCTCCGTCACGAACCCAATCAACGCAATAAAGTAGTTGTGGAGCAGGTAGATGGAATAGCACATGCCGCCGATCGATGCCACCCATACCTGCGCGAAAGCCCGGTTGGACGCGTCTCCATAGAACACCGCCGCATAGAGCGTCAGTATCATCGCCGGCAGCGCGATAAACGCCAGATCCGGGGCTGCCACCAGCAGGACCATCAGAAGCGGCCAGCCGGCCAGCGAGACCAGGTCCCACCGGCGGTTTCGATGGGCGGCGGGAGGCATCGACAGAAAGAAATCCGCCATCAGAAAACCCGCCAGAAAATATTGGATGTTGCCCGCCAGACTCAGGTGCCTCAACCAAATTGAGGGACTCAGTCGGGCCGCGTTCAAGTCCACAATCCAGGGAGTCCAGAACGAGGCCAGCAGGATCGCCACACCGATGACCGCGCGCCGGAGCCAGGCGTTTCCAATGGCGAACACCACGGCAAGGAGCGGCGCCAGAATATAGAACTGGACTTCGACTTCGAGCGACCACGCGACGCCGTTAATAGTACTGAACTCGCGGTAGATGAAACCGTGCAGGTAGACCAGGCTGGCCGCGAGGTGTGGAAGCATTTCTCCAATGGTTCCGCGGTGACCCACGTACTTCAGCACGAAGAACAGAATCATGGCGATCAGATAAGGCGGTTCCAGGCGCGTCACCCGCCGGAGAAAGTAGCGCTTTAGCGAAACCCTCGGCCCGGTGTGCAACCAATACCGCGCAAAAGGAAGCCCGAGGATCATTCCGCTAATCGCAAAAAACAAGGGGACGCCGATGTTCAGGCGTCCGAGCAGAACATAAGCGACAGAGGACGGAGTGGGATCGAGCGGCAAGGCATGGCGGATGACGTCCCCGGAAACGTGGTAAAGAAAGACGAATAAAATCGCGACGAACCGGAGACCATCGAGTTCTGGAACATACAAACCGGAGCTGGTGTGCCTCCTTAAACCGAGGAAGAAAGAACGCAAGCCGCCCCGAAATGCCCCTGATCCTGATGGCTGCATCGTATCCCGCTTACGATTGTGGCACACTCCAAGCGGAGCACCTTCATCCTTCCCTTTCGATCGACTAGGGAGTGAGCGCGGAAACGGGGCTTGTTTTTCCTTTGCGCAAGTCCTGCAAAAACCGCACGTAACGGAGTACTCTTTCCCGGAATGCAAGGATCAAAATAGCTCCATAAACGGCCGCGCCCACTGCGACCTGTACCGCCAGCGTTATCTGCGCCGGCCAGGAAGCGGGTAGGATCTGGCGAATAGCCAGGAGGGCCAGGCACATTCCAGCCGACCCCGTAATGGCCGGGATCAGGGCGGCGAGGTAACTCCGGTAGGGCAGGTGAATGGTGTGAAAAAGCACCAATAAGAGGGGCACAATCGTCAGCGGCGACAAATAGAGCCACGCCGCGGCCACGCCGGTCATTCCCTGCCAGAGCGCGCCCACTACGAACGCAACCGGCATCATCGCCAGGTTGACAATAGACATCCGCATGGTGAAGCGCGTCATTTTCTGCGAGATGAGCACCTGCTCCGTCAAGATACCCATAGTGCGCACGATCATGAACAGCGCCAGCCATCTTACCGGCGCGCTGGCGGCGTTCCACCTGGCGCCGAACACCACCGGAATGGCCAATGGAGCAACCACCGCCAGCCCAACCATTGCCGGAGTCACGATCAAGCTCAGAATTTCCACCATAATCAGGTAGAATCGGCGAACCAACCCATGGTCGTCCTTCACGTTCGCGAACAGTGGCGTTGCCGTCCGCATCAGCAGAGTGCTTACCTTCTCCGCCGGAGCGCTGGCTACATTCATGGCGATGCGGTAGTTACCAAGGACAGCGACTCCGAGCATGCGCCCCACTACGATTCCGTCCGCTAGCGAATAAAGGGCCCACGCGGTGCGTCCGATGGCGGTCTGCCAGCCAAGTTGCGCCGGAGCGTGTATATCCCGCCAGCGGGGCCACGCGAACCCCGCATGCTTCCAGGAGCAAACCAGGATCGTGCCCACAAGCCTCCCCGCCAGGTTCCCTGCGAATAACGCCCAATAGCCCCAGCCTAAAAACGCCGCGATGACCGTGACTATGGATTGCACCGTCACCCCCGTGGCTTCAAGGAGGGAAAGCCTGCGGTAATCCATGTCCCGCGACAGCAGCCCCATCGGGACCGCCTGAAACCCGGTCAGGAGCAGAAGAGTGTTGTTCGCGATGAATATAAGCAGATGCTCGGTGTGAAAGAAGGACGCCACCAGCGGCGTGGCCAGCGTCGCAAGAGCAAAAATTCCCGCACACAACAGACAGGAAAACGAATGTAGCTGCGCCAGGGTCTTCCGGCTAAGTTCAGGCATGTGCAGAACCGCCGTCCCAATACCGAACTCGCCCATGACATTCGTCACGAGCGCAAAGATACCGGCCATTTCCGCGACGCCGTAGTCCGAAGGAGAGAGCAGCCGGGTCACCGCCAGCAGTGAGGCCCAGGTAAGAACCTGCGTCGCCCATTTGGCGCCGGCGGTCCAAGCGAGGCCCCCGGCGAATTTGTGGTCCAGATTGCGTTGATCTTCGAGTTTATTCGGCAACATTTCCGGGTTGGGCAAGCGGGAAAAGCTAAACCCCACTCAATCATATCGAACGTCCTCAGGTTTCGACTGGAATTTATGTGGCGGGGATTTCGCAACCCACAATTCTATTGAAATTGGCTGGGACAACTAATGCTTCGACCTCGCGATTTGTTTGCATTTCAGCCCATGCGTCAGCTTGGGGTTCGCACTGGAACCCGGACAAACCCCAAGCTGACGCATGGGGCTCCAGCGTGGATCCGAATCCCCTGGCTCACGCTAGGGGTTATAACCCCGTCCCATGGGCGGGGATTTCGATATCGCCGGGACATCTTACTAGGCCGTTATCAGTAGTTTGCCGGTTTCACTCACTATCGGATCGGACGGGCCCGTGCCATTCTTCGGTTGGAAAAACCGCTTTCGGCGGAGTTCAAGAAGGAGAATGTCGAACACCATGATCCGGTCAAGTGCATGGTTCATTTTAGCGTGCGTTGTGCCCCTCGCCGCGCAAACTCAGGTCGATCTGCGGACCCAATCGAAGGACGTGGATTTCGGGTCGGCGCCATCGACCAGACCTTTTAAAACGGGCGGTCTGTTGCCGGCGACTTGCATCCAAGGGGACATGTACTTCCTCACCGTGGCGGCTGCGGGAGCGAATATGTATGGGTGCGTCAGCACCAACACCTGGTCTCCGCAGCCCGGCTCGGGCTCAAGCTCGGGAGTGGTGGAAATCCAGAATACCGGCACGGTCGTGGGAGCGCGCCCGATTCTGGATTTTGCGACTGGGCCGGGTATCCTTAACGCCATCAGCGACACCGGTCAATCCATATCGATTCAAACAAGCATCGACACATCGGTGGTCGAGACTAACGTCAACGAACAATCCGGAACTTCGCTGCTGTGCACCTCGGCAAGCGGTTCCGGTACGACGTATACCTGTGCCATGTCCCCCACCTTGACGGCTTACACAACCGGCATGTACCTGCATTGGAATCCTGACGTCAGCGGGACCGGAGGCGCTACTACCTTGAACGTGGACACGCTTGGGGCGATACCCGTTAAACTGGCCGATGGAGTGACGAATATCACGTCGGTGGATGTTGTCGCGGGACGCGCGCTCGAGATCTGGTACGATGGCACGTCTTTCCGGCTGCTAACGTCACCGATACCGGCGGGGATTTTAGGAGAGGCTCAGCCGACCTGTGCTGTTGCGGTCCGCGGGCGGCTGTGGTTTGTGGCAGGAGCGGCAGGCGCCAAAGACACCTTGTCGGTCTGCGCGAAAGACGCCACGAATGCCTACGCGTGGAGGGCGCTTTACTAGTCATGCACTATACGAAAATATGGCTGCTGTGCGCCCTGCTCCCCGGAGCCGCATATGCCGGGCAATCGCTGGTACTGACGACTGCCACCGTGAACACGTCGGTGATCGATCCCACGTATGCGCAGAACCGGTCCTGGCGGGTGGAATTTCAGATTCACAATTGGACTCTGCCTCCAGCGAATGTTTTTAACGCCAGGATCGCCGGGCTTACCGGAGTCGGCTTCAACGCCTCCCTGTTCCCCGACGGCAGATTGTCGCTGGAAGATGACCGAGACGACATTTCGCCGCGGCAGCCATGCTTCGTCAGCACTGCCGGAATCAGCAATGCCTTAGTGCGGCTGCAGCGCGATCTCTCCTTGAAACTGGTCACCTGTGAAGTCTGGAACTACGATGGCACTGGATATAACAGCAGTACCGAGACGATCAATTTCACAAATACCTGGACAACGAGCGGTGGAACTCTTGGCGGCAACCTGGCCGTGGATCTGGCGTTTCTCCGTGTTTTTACAACTACGGTGCCGCTCGGAAGCAAGCCCCCCACCACCGCGGACGGCGGAGATTGGACGGAGTTGAAGTTCGACGGCAATCTGAACGATTCGAGCGGAAACGGCCATAACGCCACGGATCCGGGGGCGACGTACGTCAACACTCCCAATCAGGGCGTCACCGCGTTCCCTAGAACTCTTGGCGCTCCTGCGTTTAGTAGCTGGACGTCGTTACGAGCCGGCTATCCGGCGCAACTTGACGGGACGGCCAGCTATTCCCTGGCGGACGCGAGTTCCTCGGTAAGCTACTTCTGGCGGCAAGTGAGCGGGCCCACTCAGCTTCAGTGGAATAGCCATACGGCGGCCAGACCAACCATCAGCGGGTTGACCTTCGGAACTTATACTTTCTCTCTCCAGGTGACCGACGTGGCCCTTAACGTGGCTAGCGCGACACTTCAGGCAGCGGCAGTGGCGTATGATGACAACGGAATCGTGATCCCATCGTCGCCAAGCACGAGCGGCGTGTTTGGTCCGCAGATCGCATTTGGGCAGAATCCGTGGGGCTACGCCGATCAGCTTCAATACCAGATGATCGGTCTGCAAACGACGTACCAGGCTACGGCGAACGATTTCAGTTGGACCACAGTCGGCTCGGGGACGATCAGGTACCCTTTTTCTGGCATCGGCTTTACTCCTGGGACGCCTATTCCTGGAACCACGATTACCTCAAATATCAGCGCATCCGCCACCAGCATCCCCATCGCAAACGCCTCCGTTTTGAACAACGGAAGCGGGCTCACAACGGGGGCGCTCCCTACGTGGCTGCTGATCGGGGCGAATACGGCGGCGGTGATCGGCAACCAGTTCGAGATGGTCCGCATCACCCAATGCACTTCTGTGGCTACCGGCCTCGCCTGCGTTGCCGGTACGACCGCCGCTACGCTTACCGTGGCCTTCGATGGGCGCGGGATGTCGGGGAACGGCAATCAGGGGGGTGGCGTATCTTCTCCTGGAGCGGCAGCTTCGTGGTTAAGTGGCGCGGTGGTCGGCGAGCTTCGCATACAAGGAACGGGGACGCACTTCTCCACCGACAGTTCAAAGCCGTTCTGCCCTGCCGGTGTTCCTGGGCCTCCCGGTGCTGTCGTGTATTCCGCTGGTACAGTGACCCTTAGCGCTGGTAGCGTAACCGTCACGGGTAATGGAACGGCATGGACAACCGCGATGGGCGTGCAGAGCCTCGGGGCGAACTTTATCCGCGTCTCCGCGACCCATAACGGGGGAACGCCATTCGTGTTTTGGGGGCAAATCACCGCCTACACCAGTTTCCCTTATGGCATCAACGTTGACGCTCAAACACTCAATCTAAACCGCCCAGCCCCCACGGGAACCGATAGCGGAACCTTCTCTTACGTCATCACCTCGGACCCTTTCCTGAGTTTGGAAATGAACGCGCCCACGGACGGGCACGTGATACGGCTGCTTTACAACGGCATGGGTTGTGAATCGGATACCGCAATGTTCTCCGTCGCCTCGCACGACATCCCGGCGCTGGATGGGACGATGCAGCCTACCACCGGCAGCATCCACTATTCCTACAAGACCTTCCTCGGCGAGATCACCAACACGGGCACCTATGACCCAAACTTCTATGGAACTGGCCTTGCGGCACGGAACTTCTTTCTTCGTTCGGGCTACACTCCTGCTTTGACTCTGGCGAATTCCATCGACGAATACTGGGTGCGCGATCCGCAACTTGGTGATGGCTATGCTGGTGGAGATCCTTTGTCCTACGGCGGCGGTGTGATCGGTGCAATCATGGACCTGATCACAAACTCCTCCACCGTTCTGACGTGGCCGAATGTAGAGCAGTACGCCTACTCCGCTGAAGTCCAACTGCTCGGAGCTTCCCCTCCCTCATCCAATCCAGCGACTTGGGCGGTTTGTAATATTCTCGATAGCCGTGAAACCGGCGTGCTCTCTTCAATTCTTGCGCTGGCCGCTACCTACGACACTAATTCCACCAACGCGGCGGCATTTACAACCGCGCTCGGCTATCTGATGACCAGGCAGCAGACTTGTCGGAGGAACGCATCGGACGGATACGTAGGGGCCGAAGTCAACTCGTTCTCCAACTCGTTCGCATGGAATCCCGCCAGCGTTGGGACCAGCAGCCCCAGTGCTCTGACCTTAACAAATGGGAGCACGGCAGTCACTGGAACGGGCTTAACTCAAGGAACTTCTACCGTCGCCGGATACTGTTATGGAGTGGACGTGATTACCTTGACCGTGACCAGCGGTTCCAGCATTGCCGTCGTGGCTAGCGGATCGCTTACGCTGACTCTGCCCGCTTATCATGAAACCTTCATCTATTTCTATGATGGCTCAAAGGTCGGAGTGTTCGTGTACAGCGGCTCGGGCGGCGTAGGCACTACGATTCAGCTTTCTTCTATTTGGACCGGTGCCTCGGGAACCTTTCCAGCGATGAGCAGCCCCGGTCCAGATCAGACAGCGGGCTCCGGGTTCCTGCAAGGCTACGGCTCGATTTGGACCAGCAACGCCGAATCTCTTACAAACAACCAGGCTCTCGAAAAAGTCTGGGCTTGCAAGACGAACTCCAGCACATCGGCCACGCTATTTCGGCCTTGGGACGGCCCGAACGGCTCGAATTACTATATCTCCTACTACACTATAGGGGCCTTTGGGCAAGAAGCCTTCATGATAGGAGGATACCTGGAGAACAGCCTGCGATTCGGTTCCCTGAGCGCCAATTCAGCAATAGCATCGGGTTTTGCTGCGATTCTCCCGCAGGTGGGTGCTTGGTATAACTCTTACGGTTGGGACCCGAACAACTCCAGGGGTTCTACCTACAATACTGTTTATCAGGCATGTGCGCCGCAATCGGCGCTTTTGGTCGGCGGATTCGGCTTCGACTCCATAGCTGGGTATGAAGGATGCGCTCCAAACGGTGCTCCACAAGCCGCGCGGGTAGACAGCGCAGAGGGCGGGATGGCCATGCTCCAGTGGTATTTAGCCAGTCCAACTCAGACGAACCGTGCCACTGTGGACAACTTTTACGGAGCGATGTTCGCCTATCCACCAAATTGTTCCTCTTCGGTAGCCAGCACATGCGCGGATGGCTTGTTCGCGTCTCCGAACAACATGAATGCAACAAAGTGGCCCGGTTTCTATTTCGGGATGGGCGGGTTTTTCACGATGTCCTGGCCGGCGGTGCGAAATGGTCCTGTTCAGGCCGCGCGCCTTCGAACGGTATACATCGGATTCAGCCTGGGAAGCGCGGCGAGCGTTCGGGTTACCGTTTCCGCGCCTTCAGGCCAAGTGACCACCGTCGCATGCACATCCGCGCCCTGCGCGGTCACAGTGGACGACAGGCAAGGGAGCTTTTGGTACCAGGTTCAATATCTATCGAGCGCCGGGCAAGTTGTGGCGACCGCAGACCCCGTGCTCCTGCCCTTGCCGCCGCAATCATAAACGGCTTGCTACACTAGCTCAGGTATGTTCGCGGGCCTTCAGTACCGGATTCTCAAGCGAATCTTCCCGGGCGGCCCCGATTTCGGAGACGGCACCTGCGGGGAAATCGAAAGTTGAAGTCGTCCTCGGGCAAGAATTCCTGAAAAGCCTGGCCGGCAAGACGGTCATCGATTTCGGTTGTGGTGAGGGCGCCGAAGCCGTCGATATGGCAGGTTTTGGGGCCCGCCGCGTGGTCGGCCTGGATTTTCGCGAGAATGTCCTGGAAACCGCGCGGCAAAAGGCCAAGAGCGCGGGTCTCGAAACTGTTTGCCACTTCGCGCAAACGACCGGCGAAGTGGCCGATGTCATCGTTTCCATCGACGCGTTCGAGCATTTCGACGATCCGAATGCGATTCTGCGGACCATGGACACCCTCCTCAAGCCGGATGGGGCGATCATGGCCGTTTTTGGACCAACCTGGTATCACCCGCTGGGAGGCCACTCATTTTCGGTATTTCCCTGGTCCCATCTTCTGTTCAGCGAAGAGGCCCTGCTCCGTTGGCGCTCCGATTTCAGGCCGGAAGGCGCCACCAGGTTCGGTGAAGTGGGCGGCGGCCTCAACCAGATCACCATTGGAAAATTCGAGAAGGTGGTTAGGGATAGCCCTTTCGAATTTGCATCCTTCGAGGCCGTTCCGATTCGCAAACTCCGCCGTTTGCATAACGCGTGGACTCGGGAATTCTTTTCGGCGATCGTCCGGTGCCGCCTGGTGAAGAAGGCCGCTCTCGCGGCCCTGACGGTGACAGGCTGCCGCGGATTTGAAACAATAGTTTGTAACATATGTGCGGCATTGCCGGTGTTGTTTATCGCGACGTATCCACTCTCCCGGAGCCTCCGGTGCGCGCCATGCTGCCGGCGCTGGCCCGGCGTGGGCCGGATGCAGAGGGTTTCTTCGCCTGGCCGGGAGCCGGTTTTGGTCACCGGCGTCTCGCGATTCTCGACTTGAGTCCAGCGGGCGCACAGCCCATGCTGTGGGCCGGCGGCGAGGTTGGAATCGTCTTCAATGGCTGCATCTACAATTTCCTCGAAATTCGCAAGGAACTGGAGCAGCGTGGTTGCACGTTCCGTTCACAATGCGATACCGAGGTGTTGATCGCCGGCTACCGGGAATGGGGCATCGATGCGCTCCTATCCCGGCTTCATGGCATGTTCGCTTTCGCCATCTGGGACCAGCCGCGGCGGAAGCTGACGCTCGCGCGCGACCGCTTGGGCGTGAAACCTTTGGTTTACCGGAGCTGGAGGGAAGGAATTGCCTTTGCCTCCACGCTGAGCGCGCTGCGGGCGGGCGGCTTCACGGGCGCCGTAAACCCCCGCGCCGCACTCGAATTCCTGGATGTGGGCTTCGTCACCGAGGAACAGAGCATCTATGAAGGGACCAGCAAATTGCCGCCCGCCTCTATTCTGGAGTGGCAGGACGGCCACACTACGGAGCGCGTCTACTGGACACTCCCCGAGGTAGAGGAATCCTCGCCAGCCGGCTTTGAAGAGGCGGTGGAAGAAACCGAGCGCTTGATCATCGAAGCGGTGCGGCTGCGGCTCATTTCAGACGTTCCGATCGGCGCGCTGTTGAGCGGCGGAATCGACTCGACCCTGGTTTGCTGGGGCCTATCGAAACTGAACGCAAATATTCGCGCGTTCACGGTAGGAACGCCTGGCGATGCCGACGATGAAACCATCCAGGCTCGCGACATTGCGCAGCGGCTGGGGATTCCGCACGAAATTGTTCCGCTGAGCGCCAATGAGACCTTGCCGCTGGACGAATTGGTCGCGGCCTATAGCGAGCCGCTGGGCAGCACCTCGGCGCTGGGCATGCTGCGGGTCTCCCAGGCGGTGAAACCCAAGGCGACCGTGCTGCTGACGGGAGACGGCGGCGATGACGTGTTTCTCGGATACCCTTTTTTTCACAACGCCTGGAAGGCTCAAAATCTTTCCCGCAAATTACCCCCAGGATCGGCGCACCTGTGGAACGCAGTCCGACCCCTGGCAGGGAGGATTCCGGCACTTCGCCGCGCCAGTAATTTCCTGGATTACACCACGGGCGGGATCGGAGCTTTTGCGCGCGTGCGACTCGGAGTGGCTTACTTTGAGAAGCGCGGCATGTTCGGCGAGCTGCTGCGTGGCGGCAACGTGAGCCGCCGTCAGCTTCCCTCCTCGTCCGCTTCCGCGAAAAACCTGGTGGCGGATGTCCTGGCGTATCATCGCCGCATGCATTTCACTTCGGAATTCATGAACAAGGTCGATGGCGGGACGATGTACTATTCGCTGGAAGCCCGCTCCCCCTTTCTGGATCAGAAGCTGTGGGAATTCGCCTCCAGACTGCCGCCCTCCATTCATTTCCACCAGGGCAGACTCAAGGCAGTATTGCGGGAAATTGTGCGCCGCCGTGTTGGACCGGAGGTGGCATTTCGCCAGAAGCAAGGGTTTACCATTCCGGTGGAGCGCTGGCTGGCTTCGAAATGGAGCGGCCACCTGAAGGACCTGAAGCAGGATACTCTTCTGGCGCGGGAGGGTTGGATTCAGCCCGGGGCGCTCGCCTCCGCCGTGGACGACGCGTTGGCGCGGAAATCGGTCCCGCCCCAGTTGTGGAATACGCTGGTTTTCGAACATTGGCTTCGCCGGCAGGCCACGGTTGCCCCGGAAACTCCGCCTCGTCCGGTGCTTATTGCCTGACCGCCGCTTTTGAGGCGACCAGTGCACGGTGCAAGGTTGCCGCCGCGCCGCAATACAGAAACGCCTTTCCTGCAAGGCTCCGGAAGTACGGGCCCGCCGCTGGAGAGCCAACCGGCGGCGCCGGAATCCAGGAGAACGTCAGGGCCGGGTCGCGAGCCCATCCATGTTCACCGCGCACACGGTCAGCGCGAACACGCTGGCGCCATTCCGGCGTCTAGCACCGCGGCCGCCAGTAAGAACAAAAGATTCGCCGCCACATCCACCCAGTCGCTATCGGGCACCGGCCCATGCCACGCGATCGATTCCTTCGCGTGCGGGATGAACGTTAACGGATAAAGAGAGAGATACAAAATCCCCAAAACGCACAGGACCAGAAGGACCCGAGTGTAACTTTGGCTGAGCAAATGGACTTATTCCTCGCCGATCGTCTTGATGACACGCGCCGGATTCCCGACGGCCACCGTACGGGCAGGCACCGGTTTCGCGACCACCGATCCCGCTCCGATGGTCGTTCCCGCGCCTACATCCGCCATCACGATCGCGCCCGCCCCG
>Ga0182024_10013320_pt1 | contig 16080 bp, 13 predicted proteins | sample P32metaG_FD_120480 | JGI IMG/M metagenome (GOLD analysis project Ga0182024, IMG submission 120480) | Permafrost microbial communities from Stordalen Mire, Sweden - P3-2 metaG (Illumina Assembly) | ecosystem: Environmental > Terrestrial > Soil > Wetlands > Permafrost | place: Sweden: Stordalen... | reverse complement strand
GGGAAAGTGACGGTTTCCCGCCATCGCTGCGGCGACGGACCGCGCATAGTGGATACGGTCGTTGTTGCGTCTCGGGATCTTGAAGGCGACAAAGGTGCGCTGCATGGGGGTCTCCTCGGAGCCTCGTGCACCCGTGGGCTCCTATTAAAGAGCTCCTTGAAAGGGTCGTGGATGGACGTCGCGACCCAAGCGTGCCGATCCATGCCGTGCAGTCTTCATGCTTCTGGATTTCCCTCTTGTTCCGGACGTCTACGCGACGTCAGGAGACCCCGCGGCGCACGTGCGTGTCCGAGCGCTGTGCCGGGCGGCACGAGAGGCAAGGGGCGAAACGCAAGGGCAAATACGATTTCTTGCGGGCGCGTTCACTTTTTTTGGCACGTGCCGCCGGTGTCGTGGCCCTGGCGTTTTCTGGGGAAGCTCGGCTCGTACCCTCGGCGATCGGCACGGACTCGAAACGCGCATCGCCGTGGCGGACCCCATGGTGGGTTCGATTCCCATGCGCTTCCGCAACCGGTAGATTCGCACCATGCGCAACACGACAAGCCCGCAGCTGTTCCGTGCGATGGAAGGCAAGACCTATCAGCTCGGTCGTATGACGATGGCGTTCAAGCGAACGGATGGCGAAGATGAAGGCTCGTACAGCATGTTCGACTCGATCGAGGCGCCAGGTGCTAGTCGTGCCTTCTTACCAGTCGCGCCAGGCGCTCGACCCCCAGGAGAAGTCCTGCGCCCAAGACGGCCCCCTTGGTTACGGCGAGCCAAAAGAAGCCTGGTGTCATTCCCAACCACACTCGGCCGAAGGCGCACTACTGGCGCAAGCGCGAGGCTACCAGTCGGCGCTCGCCGCCGAGAAGGGAGGTGGAGGTCAGCGCGTGGGGAGCCGTACAGGTCGACGGCGCCCGCCACGGACGACACTCGATTCTGTACCATGGTGCCCGTGACGATCGCGCTGTACGCTCATCGCGGCGCTGCTGCGGAGCTTCCGGAGAACACGCTACCCGCGTTTCGTCGCGCGTTGGAGCGTGGAGCGACGGCGATCGAGACCGATTGTCACGTCACGAAGGATGGGCATGTCGTCCTGAGCCACGATCCAACGGTAGCAAGTGCTGAGGGGGTGCTTCGCCGGATCGCTGAGTCGACGCTCGAGCAAGTGCAAACCTGGAATGTCGCCCGCGGTCACCTCGGCTCGTTCACGATTCCGACCCTGGAAGAGGCGCTCCGAGATCTTCCGGGGGTGCCGTTCAACGTGGACTGTAAGCCGCCCAGCCCGAGCGCCGCGGAGGCGTTGGTGCGTATCGTGCGAGGGATGCACGCGCAGGACCGCGTGCTCATTGCGAGCTTTCGGACGCGCACGCTGCGCCACGTTCGCCACCTCGGTTACGAGGGGAAGACCGGCCTCGGGCAATCGGAGATCGTTCGCCTCCTGGTCCTGCCGTACGTGCTCCTCTGCGCGGTTCCGGTCCACGGCAACGCGGCTCAAGTGCCGATCCGCGCGTTCGGGATTCGGCTCGACACACGCCGCTTCGTGGACAAGTGTCATGCGCTGGGGCTCGTCGTGCACTACTGGACCATCAACGATCCGCGCGAAGCACGCCGTCTTGTCGACCTCGGCGCCGATGGCGTCATGACCGACGATCCGCGCCTCGTTGCGCCGGCACTCGGACTCACGTCGGACGGTAGGCGGACCGCCCCCGCGCCTGGCGCCGACGCTGACCTTAACCCCACCCGCCGGACATGACCGTCTCGTGAAATCACTTCCACGCAGTTAAGAGGTGCGACGAGCCGAGCACGCGTAGTCCATCCGCTCGCGAGTGCAAGTAGCGTTCATTCAACGCCTCGCGGTCCAGGTCCTCAACCGTCGCGAAGCTCATCGCGAATAGGTCCGCCCGGAGTTCATGTGGGCGAAAGAGTCCGCGGAACGGCTCTCCCGCGGCGCTCACCCTTGCGTCCAGGCCTTCGAAACGGACTCTCTCTCCGGCGGGCAGCAGGTCTCGGTCGAGGATGTAGTCGAACGTTACTCCGCTTCCCGGTGCGAGCTTCGCGAGTGCACGAAGGGTGCTGTAAGTCGCACTTGGCTCGAGGTAAGGAGTCACGCCGAGCCACGAGACGAACGCCGCCTGCGTCGCCTCGAAGCCTGCCCCCGCGAGCGCCTCCGTCAAGGACTCGCGATCGAAATCGATCGGCGTGAACTGAGTCGAAGCAGGCACTGTGACCCCGGACGCGCGGAGCCGTTCCCGCTTCCATGCCTGTGTGGCGGGATGGTCGACCTCGAAGACGCGCAGCGCAGGGTAAGGATTTCGGTAGGCGAACGTGTCGAGGCCTGCACCAAGCACCAGGTACTGGAGAACGCCCCGCTGAGCGGCATGAGCGAGAGCCTCTTCTGCATGGCGACTCCTCGCGACCATCTGAGCCCGCATCGCGCGCGAACTCGCGTCGTCGCCGCGCGGGCCCTCGCGCCGAAGACGCTCAGCCGTCTCCTCGCCGAGGATCGGCAGCGCGAAGGGGTCGACGAAAATCTTTGGATCGTCGAGCAACTGATGGCGAGCGCGGTGGACGGCAACGCGCTCCGCGGTCCGACTCGGTGTGCTCTCCTGCATCTTGTGGTTCGATGCCCCCAACGCGGTCAGGTTTCGGATCGGGCTCGTGCCCCGGTAGCCTCGTCCAGCGCGAGCTGCACCAGCAACGTGGGAGACGCGTCCACCGCGATCGGCGAACCGCCGGCAAGTCCGACTTCGACGTATTTCTTTCGTGGGAGAATCTAAATGGAATGATGCTCGTCATGCGTCGCGGCAATGGCCGCCGGAGCATGCTTCTCCAAGGCCGTGAGCACGCGCACGCGGAACGCGCTGGCGGGGTCGCCGCCAAGGGCCGTTTCCAGGACGACACGCCTCGCTCGCATCTTGGCCATGGCGCTGCCCACGCGCGGGTTGCGCTTCTCCATTTCCGCGATCAGGTCGTCGAGGGCTCTCTCGACCTCCGTGGCCGATCGCTTCGCCTTCGGAAGGCCGCAGCGAGGTCTTCCCGCACGTCCACGTCGTCGTCCTCGCTCAGCACGCCGCGCAGCTTCACGCCGCCCGGCTCGTCGGTGAGGTCCACGAAGTAGTGCTTGCCTAAGAGTGGGACACCCCGCGCCCATACCGTCGAGGTGCTTCATCGCCGTTGCGGGCTTCTTCACTACGACGAATTCGTGCACGGGGAGATGGTGCATGCTTCACTCATGCGACATGAGCCGACGCGCCAACGCCGCGCTTCGCTGCCCGCGTTGCAGCATGCACGGGAGCCTGTGTATCTGTCTGCTCATCCCGCGGCTCGCGACTCGCACGCGACTCGTACTCGTCATCCACCGCTACGAACATCGGAAGCCCACGAATACCGGGCGCCTCGCAACCGAGTGCCTCGTCGGGAGCCGCGTGCTCGTCCGCGGCCACGAGGCGCGACCCGAGGACAGTCTCGACCTCCACTCGGGGACGCGACCGCTCCTTCTCTTTCCGCACGAAAGCGCGCTCGACCTCCGCCGGCTCGCGGGCTCGAAGGAGCCGATCACGTTGATCGTCCCGGATGGAACATGGCGCCAGGCATCGAAGGTTCGCCAACGCGTCCGCGGTCTCGACGCCGTGCCTTGCGTGACCCTCCCTCCGGGGCCGCCGTCGCGCTACCGGCTGCGGTTCGAGCCGCACGACGGCGGGCTCGCGACGATCGAGGCCATCGCGCGTGCGTTCGGGATCCTGGAAGGGCGCTACGTCGAGGAGGCTCTCCTCACGGTCTTCGGCGCGATGGTCGAGCGGACCCTGTGGGCGCGCGGAGCGATCGATGCGAGCGCCGTCGCCCTCGGGATCCCGAAGGGTGCCGAACGTCACGACCCGACGAGCGGCATGCGCCACGCATAGCGGTATCGCGTGGGCCGACCCGGCGCTGGGGCATGGCGGTCGAGTCCTCGTTACAAGGTGCCGACCAGATTGAGGCCTTCGCCATTTGAGAGCGGCGACTCAAGCGGCGGAGCGAGATCACAACGCGGCGGGACCGCTCCCGGGGCTCAACGGGGGCGCGCTGGCGAGAGGCCGCCGGCGCCCCCCAGGTACAGGAACGCAGCACCTTCGTTTCCTGCGTTCCCCGGAGCGCCCACGACCAAACGTGGTCGACGGGTTGTTGAGGGCCGGTTGCGATTGAGAAGGGCCCACTTCAATAAGGGCTGGTTTTTGCTCATAAACAATAGTCGATTGCGGGAGCGCGCCCGCGAGGTTGCGGGTGTCTGGACGTGCGTGCGCGGTCACGTAATCGACCTTTGGACGGAGCCGCTGGGTGGCAGCGAGCGAGGATGCCGCGGTCGCCGTCCCGGGTCCGGAGTCCTGGCGACGATGGCAGGGCTGAAAGGGCTGTTCTGAAGCGAGCACGCAGTATACAGTCATACTACATGGGGGGAGGCCTCTGATGAGACGACGCGGGTGGCTCGCGATCACGTTGCTTTCGATATCCAGTAGCTGCCTCGCGGGCGGCGGCCTCACAGGATGTCTGGGTCTGGCAGGCAACTTCGAACTCGTCTCCGATGCCGGTGACGCATCTTTCGTAGATGTCGCGCAGGACGACGTACGCGCGGACGTCCGTCGTGAAACCGGCTCAGAAAAGGACGCACCCGTATGCACGTCCGGAGGCGCGTGCGACGCGGGTCCCTGCACGAACGGGCAGTACGTGTGTGTCAACGGTGAGCCCTCCTGCGAAAAGCAGGGCATGGTCACCAATGGGACTGCGTGCACCTTCGCTCCGACGCCCGATGCGGGAGATGCAGGATCCGACGCGGACGATGCGGATGCTCTAGCCTCTGACGCAAACGATCCGGATGCAGCGAGTCCGCCACTTGAGGTCTGTTTCGAAGGCATGTGCGGTCTCTGCTATCCGGGCGTCGATTGCTCGGACCCCGGCTCCTGTCAGAAAAAGACGACGGACTGCGGCTCGGGAACATCGGTTTGCACCGCTGATGGCAACAAACCGGACGGCACGAAGGTAGTCGAGGACGGCGGCATCCCGCTGTACTGCTCTCAGGGCAAGCCCAGTCCGTGTATGGTGGCCATGGACTGTACCCCGCCGGACGCGTCTTGCGACAAGGGGCAGGTCACGGCGTGTACCGCGGGACTCGAGACGTGCACGGCCTCCATGCCTCTGACGCCGGTGGCAAACGGCACATCGTGCGGGAACAGTTACGTTTGCGACCAGGGCGCCTGTGTTCCTTGTTCCGCGAATGTCGAGTGCACGCCGACGAACCCTTGCCATGTGGGAATGACGTCGTGTGCGACGGGAACTTCTGTGTGCGTCGATATCAACACACCGCGAACGGACAACTCGCCCTGCACAGAGACGAACGAGAGCGAGTGCTTTAAAACCTACTCCTGCCAAGCCGGAACATGCACCCCGTCCAATCCTGTTGTCTGCCCGTCACCGACCGGATGCCAGGGCGCCGGCGTCTGCAATCCGACTACCGGCTTGTGTACATATAGCAGTGGCAAGTGTCTCACGGCGACGGGATGCCAAGGAGCGGGAACCTGCAATACAATCACAGGAGAGTGCACGTACGCGGCCGCCGCGTGCCCGGCACACACGGGATGCCAGGGGACAGGGACGTGCAATACGTCCACGGGGGCGTGCACATACAGTGCAGGTACATGCGCCTCGGCGGGCTGCCAGACGGACGGGGTGTGCAATCCAAACACCGGTACCTGCAAGTTCACGGCCGGCACTTGTACGCCCGCGGGGTGCCAGACGGACGGAGTATGCGATACAACGAACGGCGATTGCACATACGGAGCAAAGGCGTGCCAGACGACGGGGTGCCAGATAGACGGAGCATGCAATACGTCTAACGGCGACTGCACCTACGCCGCTGGGGCATGCGCGACGACGGGATGCCAGGCGGTGGGAACATGCAATACGTCTAACGGCGACTGTACCTACACGGCCAAGGCATGCGCGACGACGGGGTGCCAGGTTGGAACTTGCACTGCGAGCACCGGCGCGTGCACCTACACCGCCGGGACCTGCAAGGTTACCGGATGCCAAGCGGGAGGAACGTGCACCGCGAGCACCGGCGCGTGTACCTACACCGCCGGGACCTGCAAGGTCACCGGATGCCAAGTGGGGACCTGCACCGCGAGCACCGGCGCGTGCACGTATACCGCCGGGACCTGCAAGGTTACCGGGTGCCAAGTCGGAACGTGCACCGCGAGCACGGGCGCGTGCACCTACGCCGAGGGCACGTGCGCGGTCACGGGGTGTCAAGTGGGATCGTGCAATGCGGCCACCGGCGCATGCACCTATACCGCGGGGTCGTGCTCCCCGGCGCCTGTCGGGTGCCAAACGGGTGCGGTCTGCACCGCGGCCACCGGGGCTTGCTCTCCACTCGTGGGCGACCCGTGCGAAACGCCGCCGATCGGCCAGTGCTTAACGCTTCCAGGGATGTGCGGTATCGGCGGCGTCTGCTCGTATACTCCCAACCTCATATGCCCGGATGGGGGAACTTGCGATCCGATTTTGAATCCGTGCCAATAGTACGATTGACTGCGGACGCCGAACGCCGGGCCATCGAACCCGAGTACTGCCGGCCAGAAGTTCGTTCCGGTTTGTCGCTCGACCACCGCGGCCGGCGACACGCTTGCGTCGGCGACCACGAAAAGGATGCGCACGCTGCCGATGCATGCATAGTAGGTGCACGCACTGGTGCGCTACCCCGAGCGCAACGACAGCAACGCGAAACTCTGAAGAGCGGCAATCCATGCGACGAGCACCAATGCTTGGCGCACGTAGTTCAAATGTGCCCATCGCAGCGACCGCGCTCGCGCCTCAGGCGAGTCGGCCGCAGTAAGCAGGCCGACCATCCGCGGAATGAAATACGAGAAGGTGAAGATCCGATCTCCGAGCGCCGCGATCGCGGCGGTCAACCACCAGGTACGGAGCGCGCCCCCCGACTGCCACGCGGCCCACAGATTGACGATGGTCAACAAGGTCAGCGGAGCGGTTGTCGTGAACGCCCAGAAGCGCCGACCGGTATCGTCGCGCCGCGCCTCCTCCGCATGCCAACCAGGCCCCGCCGCGTGCGACGGACCGATCCAACGTGCGACGGAAATCCGCGCCTCGTAGATCCCCGCGCCGAAGACGACGCCTAAGTTCACGACGAACAGCCAGAGGACGACCTTCGGAAGCATTGCCATTACCTCGGCGATCAAGTATCTTAGTCGCTAAGCTATATGGCGATGCGGAGGCGGTCAAGGGCAGTCGAGAACCCGATCGGCGACTTGTTGGGAAAGCGGCTCAGCACGGCGACGATCATGTTTCATTCGGCGGTGGCCGATCGCATGGGCGTGAGCGTTACGGACGCCAAGTGCCGCAGCATCCTCCTCCAGCTCGGCCCTTTGACGGCCGGCGACATCGCCCAGCGCCTGGGACTCACGACCGGTGCCGTCACAGGGGTCATCGACCGTCTGGTAGGGGCCAAATTTGTCCGACGCGTGGCCGACCCGATGGACCGACGGCGCGTCGTCGTGGAGCCGCTCTCCAATCGCAGACGCGAGAAGGAGATCGCCGGACTGTTCGAGCCGTTGCGGCGTCGGATCACGAGCGTCGTCGCCGGGTACAGCGAGAGGGACCAAGTCACGATCGCCGAGTTCCTCACGAAGGCGTCCGAGGTCCTAGAGGAGGAGACGACCCGATTGCGCAGGACGTCGTGAAGACCGCCACTGCTGGCTGCACGGCCGTACGCACGCTCGATTTTCGGGTTCGCGCCCAGGAGGCTCTCGACGCCGTTGAGGTTCGCTGTTCACACCGTCGCGCTCTGCTCCGCGAACAGGGCCTTCGTGTACGCTTTTCGGGACTGTTCTTGAGAACCGCTTTAGAGCGACTGTCGGTAGATCCTCAGTGGGTTTGCGGCGCTGACGTATATCGTCGGGGGGCTCGGAGCCGTATCCAATCGGAGGGCATCGAGTTCAACCTGGTGCGTCTCGCCTTGGTTCCAGCGATAGAGAGGCGACGCGGCCAGGTTCGAGACCCCGGTCGGGAGGGTGGACGTCCCGAAGTAGAAGAGCTGGTGGGTACCGCGCCAAAGTGGCAGCGCCGCGCGGACGACTTCTTTGGCCACAACAAGGCTCAGGCTCGAACCGATGCGCGGATTCTGCGCGAGAAGTTGGAGGGCCCCATCCGCACGCTCGTCCTCAGAACGACAGAAGAGCTACAGCTCGCTTCTTGGTAGATGCGTTTTCAACCAGGCCATCGCTTGCGCCTCCGACGTAAAGAGTCGCGTCGGCACCAAGGGCTTGTTCATCCCCATGAAAGCGTTTCCGAGGGCTTTTTCGAGAGAAGAATCCACCAAGATGGCGGTTGCCGATACGACGGCGGCGGTCGCAGGCCCCGCGAAGTAGGCGCGTGCGTCCCGGTCCATGGATTTCATGCCGCGAAAGTCGACCAGAACCGGTCTCCGTGTCCCATGCCCCAAGATGCCCATCGAGCGGACGACCTTCTTCGCCTCGGCCAAGGTGTTGTCTGCCGCGCGTTTATAGGACGACCGCAAAATGCCTTGTTTATCTAAGACGATGACTCGCGAATCGGTTTCCAGCTCCGTCGGCGGGCTGCCGCGAACCGTCACGATCGACTCACGATCGGTCACATCGAAGCGGAAGCCAGTCGAGTTTGCCACGACGGAGAGAACGGCCAGGGGCGCGCGTACTTGAGGCCACACGAGAAAGAACGTCGTCGAAGGCGAAGTGGTGCTCGTAACCGATGCGGGAGAAGAGGTGCTTCAGGCTGGCTATTGCCCGGTTTCAAGGCGGGTGATTCGGATGGGCATTGCTTGCAGAATCGCTCCGACCGCGAGGCTGTAATCCTTGAAGTCGCGACGAGCAACCCGGCGAGCCATGGGCGTAGGGGCGTCCCCGACCGGTCTTGCCTCCAACCTGGAAACGAGAAGCACGCATGTGGGATGATGCGCTCGCCCGGGGAGCAAGATCGGGTCACCCCGCGAACGAAACATGATTCACTGACGCAGTTCTGCTACTGCGCCTCTGTCTTCAACTCAGCGAAAAGCCGAGGTCTCCATGCGCGTCACGTCAACGCTAACGGTTACTGCGCTCCTTTCTACGCTTGCGGCATGTGCGACATCTTCCAGTAGTTCGAACACCCCCAACGACGGAGGGTCGACTCCGAACTCGGACGCGGGGTTTGCCTCGGACGTGAGCTCCAGCGTAGACGCGACCTCCGGCGCAGACGCGAGCCCAGGCGCAGACGCGACCTCTGGCTCAGATGCGCCCCCCGGCCAGGACGCAAACGCGGGCGCGAGCCCGGACGCAAACGCGGACGCGAACACGGACGCGGAACTCAGCGGCACGAAGGAGGCTGGTTCGCCCGAGTCGACCGACATCGTCGTCGGCGACACCCCGCTCCGTCGCATCGACGGCTTCGGTGCCTCCGACGCATGGTCTGGAACTGCCTTCACGGCCGCGCAGGCCGACATGTTCTTCGATCCGAGCAAAGGAATCGGTCTCTCGCTCCTTCGCGTCGGCATCGGCCCGACCGGTGACTTCATGGGTGGCGGCGAGGGGACCAATGCCCAGTTGGCCGCCGCCCGAGGCGCCGCCGTCTGGGGGACTCCCTGGTCACCTCCGCTCGGGGACGTGACCGGCGCCAACGACGGCGGATATGCCGGAAACATCAACCCAGCGGACTACACCGCTTGGGCGACGACGCTCGCAACGACCTTCGTGGCCACGATGAAGGGCCTCGGCGTTCCGCTATACGGCATCTCGGCGCAAAACGAGCCGGACTTTCCGGCGTCCAGCTACGCTTCGTGCACCTATACCCCCGCGCAAATGGTCGCCTTCATCAAGGTGCTCGGGCCCTTGCTGGCAAAGGCGGACCAGACCCCACCCCCCAAGCTGTTGGCGCCGGAGCCGGACGTCTGGTCCGACTTCTGGGGCGGCACCAACAACTACGCGGCGGCGATTCTCGCCGACACGACCGCCTCTTCGTACGTCGGCGTTCTGGCGACCCACGATTACAATCATCAGCCGGTCGCAATCCCGACGGGAAGAACGGTCCCGCAACCCATCTGGGAAACCGAAGTGTCCGGGCAGTCAGGCACGGGCAACTGCGACGCGGTGTGCGCGGGTCCGGACTTCACGATCGACAACGGAATCCGCGTCGCGCAGTGGATCTACAACGCGATCGTCGCCGGCGGAGCGAGCGCGTGGCACTACTGGTGGCTCGTCTCGGCAGGGAACGACAACGGAGGGATCCTTCCCAACTCGCTCGCCACGACGAAGCGTCTCTACACGATCGGCAACTTCAGCAAGTTCGTGCGCCCTGGCTACCAACTCCTCGCTCTCTCCGGGAGCGCCGTCCCGTCGGGTGTCCAGGCCGTCGCGTTCGAGAATCCGTCCAACGGTGGCGTCGCCCTCGTCGCGATCAATATGAACACGAGCGCGACCCCGCTCTCCTTCTTCGTGTCCGGAACGTCATGGCCTAGCCAGGTCACGCCGTGGATCACTTCGGCCACCCTCGACTTGGCTGCGCAGACGCCGATCTCCGTCACCGGCGCCCGCTTCTCGGCGTCGCTAGCCGCCCAGAGCGTCACGACATTCGTGGCAACTCCCTAAGAAAGAGATTCGTACGTTCGGAGAGGGACGCGGTCCCATACGCGGGCCGTGCCCGCCAACGCACTTTCCGTACGTCGCGTCCGAGGCGACCGGGATGCGACGCCCGACGCTGCTCGTGACGTCTCTGCACCAGACGGGCGGAGCGAATGGAAAGGCACTAGTCTGAGTGACCGATGAAGCCGATGCTCGGTGCTGTCGTCACGCTATTGGCGACCTACGGTTGCGGCCAGCTCGTCTCGAGCAGCGCTGGCGCGGGCCGCGATGCCGCGACCTCGAATAGCACGAGTGACTCGGGTGCATACGACGCGGGCCAGCCCGACGGCAGTGCGCAGGCTGCTAATGCACCCGACACCAGCCCGCCCAACCCTAACGAGAGCCCTTGCAGCCCGTCCGCGAGCGAGCCCGACGGCGGTGGGTGCGGGTCAGAGTGCAGCGGGACGTGCTCTTTGGGGCGATGCATCGTCACGCTCGTGACCGGCGCACCGGCACAGTCGATTGGCCCCTTCGCGGTGGACTCCACGAGCATCTACTGGGCAGCCGAACACGCAGTGATGAGGATGTCCAAGTGTGGCGGGACGCCCACCACACTCGCTTCTGGCGACTTCTCTCCCGGTCCTATCGCCGTCAACGGCACGCACGTGTACTGGGTGAACCCTGGTTGCGATGCGCGTTTCGGCTGCTTCTCCACCGGCTCCGTAATGAGCGCACCTCTTGCCGGCCTTCCGGACGGCGCGACACCTGCCACTCTTACGTCCAAACAACCTGCTTTCGGGGGTATCGCCCTGGACTCATCCAACGTCTACTGGATGAACGGGCAGTATCTGAGCACGGTCATGAAGGTGCCGTTGGCCGGCGGTGCCGCCACCTCGCTCGCGTCGGGACCGCAGAGCTCCGCTCTCGTGGTGGATGCCACGAACGTCTACTGGGCGGGCAACGAGACCGTCATGAGCGTGCCCATCAAGGGTGGGACCGTGACGACGTTGGCGCCTAGCCCGGACCTCGGTGTCTCGCCGGGCATCGCCGTGACCGCGACAGACCTGTACTGGACGAACGAGCGTGGCACCGTGATGAAGGTGGACAAGGGCGGCGGCACGCCGGTGACGGTCGCCTCGGGGCAAAACCAACCTCTCGGCATCGCCGTCGACGCAACGAGCGTGTACTGGACTACTTACGCTCTCTGTGCCGGAGCGCTGGACGGCGCGGTTACGTGTTCCGGCTCCGTTATGGCAGTCCCTCTCGGCGGTGGGGCGTCCACAACGCTCTCGCAGCTAGGCGCGTATGAAATCGCTGTAGATGGCACGAGCGTCTACTTTCGCGCTTCGGGCCTGAACGACAACCTGATCAAGCTCACGCCGAAATAGATCTCCCTACGTCGACGCACCTGTCCAGCGCGCCAAGAGCACGCGCCCGCAAGACGTTCCCCTTTTGTTCGCGACCGTATGCGCGCGCACTTCGCTCCGCCCTTCTCGCCATCCCCCAAGACGATTCGCACGGCTGGTTCTCACACTGCGGCTTCCGCGTTCCATGTTCTTGAGAACCGCTGTAGAGCCCAGCCTACATCAAAGAATCGGCGAGTTGGTTCAGGTACACTTCAAGGTTCGTGTAGCCAGTACAACCCCAATAGAGGATCGCGTCGGCTGGGTCGTTCGGGTTCAAACCATTCGCGGTTTCCCATGCGTCGGGGATCCCGTCGCGGTCGGTATCCACGGGGGGGGTGCCGCCCGCGAGGGTGCCGTACCCCCCGTTCGTAAGGCCCGTTGCGGCTTGGGTAGTCCAGAGATGACCGCTCGTTCCGAGCGAGGTTATGTCCGCGATGACGAGGGTATCGACATCGTCCCGGGGCAGAGCGCCGGAGTGGGCGACATCGTAGGCATAGCCTTCCGCCGCACTCGCGCTATCGAACGAACTCGTCGTGGGGGCATAGGGGGCCGAGAGGGCGGTGATTCCGCCCGGGAGCGCCATCGTCGACCCGTTCAAGGTTCCACCCTTGGTCGTGTGGAGCATGTTGCCCTCGAAATACATCGACTGGCTGCCGAGCTGAAAGAAAGCGTCGCCGGAGTTGGTGGTGGACGGACCCGGGATGAAATAGTTGTTCACCACGTCCTGCATGAATTTCCCCCCCGTGTCACCGAGCGTGTAACCCGCCTGGAAGTTGTAGACGACGTTATTCACGTACTGCGTGTCGCCCTTGGCGAGCGGATTCCGGTTGTGCGCGTTGGCAAAAATGTCCTCGAACCAGGTGATCGGAGTGCTGTCGACGTGCGCGTTGAACTGCTGCCCGATCGGGTCGGCGAGGATGGATCGTTGAAACGTGACGTTCCCTCCACTGTTGATGTCGAGGTTGTCCCAATCGCTGAACTCTACCGAGACGTGGTCGAAGATGAGGTTCATGTCCGAATCGGCCGCGATCCCGCTCTTGCCCGTATCCGGGTCGTCGGTCCCCTGGCGAACGCGGATGTTCCGCACGATTTCGTTGGACGAGTTGCTAAACGAGACTTCTCGCCCCTCGATCGCGATGCCGCCGCCCGGCGCCGTCTGGCCGGCGATGGTCAGGTTGGCGGCGCAGCTCAGGGCCGAGGTCAGGTTGATGATTCCTCCTACGTCGAAGACGATCGTGCGAGGCCCGGCGCTCACGGCGTCGCGAAGCGATCCGGTGGTTCCAGTGTCGTCGAGCGTGGTCACATGGTAGGCAGGGCTGCCGCGCCCGCCCGTGGCAGCGGCTCCAAAACCGACGGCGCCGGGAAAAGCAATCGGAGTCCCGGTCGCGCAAGCATCCTTACTGGGGGGCTTTGCATCTCCAAGGCTTCCCGCGTCCGCCCGGTTTCCTGCCTCCGACGCGCTTCCCCCATCGCTCGCGGTTGCTGCATCCCCCACACCCCCAGAATCGCTGGCGCTGCCCACATCCGACGCAGAGCTCGCATCACCCCCGTCGGGGCCGGGGCCTGCGGTGCCGTCCGACCCTCCATTCATGCTGGAATCTACTGAGCTCTGCCCCGAGGCGTCGGACCCTCCGGCGGCGTCCGCCTGCCCCGAACCCGTCGGAGCGTCCGGCGTACCGGAGCAGCGGACGGTTGCAGCCAACAACACGAAAGCCCACGCGGGCGGACGACACTGAATCATGTTCACCTACACGCCGGGGGGGGGTCTGCGTTCGATGCCCGCAGGGGAAAGGGTGACATCGGCCGAAACCTTGTCGAGAAGGTTACTTCTGCAGCCTGACGGCCGCGGAGGGCAGTCAGCGGTAGCTGATACGCGGCATAGGTAGCTGGGATGCCTCGAGCGAGGACAAGAGCCTCGAAAGAAGGAGGTCATCCCGGATGAAACGCAAGCGTAGTTATACATCGACAGATGTCGAGCAATTCGATGTGGAGGCGCTTCTGCTGAAGCGACGTAGGCAGGCGTCGCCGTGAGGCACGGCCCGAGGTGACCACTCTGGAAAGCGGCGGGCGCCTTTCCCGTCGACGATGCGAAAGAACCCTCCCACCTCGTGTGACGGAGATACGCGTACGTTGCGTCGACTGCGAAGCGGCACTCGGGGCTCGTGTCTTCCTCGCGCAAGATCGGGTTGGCGTGTGGGCGTTGCTGTCCCCGTCCGGTACGAGCGGTCTTGCCGTGGGCGTCGGTGCCTGGCAGGCGTTTCTTTAAAGATTCTTCTCATCGAGACCCTAAAACAAGGGGAGGACAGCGGGCGCCCCCGATTTCGCGCATCGCATCGCCGCGCCGCGGCCGCTTTCTCATCGACACTAGGAGGGGCCTCATGTTGATCCGGACCTCAAAGACGCAAAGGCGATTCTCTCGCCGCGACCTCATGAAAGTCCTCGGCGTAGGGATGGCACTTCTCCCGATGATCGAAGCGGACCCGGCGGACGCTGCCCAGTGCTACGTCGGCGGCATCAAGCGACTCTTCGTCTTCGCTTGGGCCAACGGCATGCTGAGCGACGTGTCGAACTGGGCGACCCTCGGGACGACCCCCTCGGCGTGGAGTCTCGCCGACTTCCAGTCGGTCCCCCCGAGCGGAGACTCGCTCCTCCCCGGGATGCCTGCGAAGTCGCTCGCCGACTATCAGAGCGACCTCATGCTTCTGTACGGTGTCGATTACGATTTCATCTTCGATCAACCCAACCCGAACGGGGGCCAAACGAATGGGGTGGCCTGCTTTCCAGGCATGTTGACGGGGGCCAACTACCAGGTGCTCACCAGCACCGATTCCGATGTAGCCGGCGGTATTTCCATCGACCAATACATCGCAAACCAGATGGTTGCGTCCGGGTACCAGGGAATTCCGAGCTTGAGTCTCAGCGTTTTTGCGCACTCTACCGGCCGCCTCTCGTGGAAGGGCGCGGGACAGGTCGTGATTCCGAACAACAACCCCTTCAACGTGTTCTCCACGTATTTCGCGGGAACGCTGCCGTTCGGCGGGGACGCAGGGGCGTACGCGGCGGCTCCCCCGAGCGCCGACGGCGTGAGCCCGCCGAGCCGAGTCGGCAAGAGTATCCTCGACTATGTGCTGGCAGACCTCAATCGCTTTCAGAACATCGTGGGTTCTGCCGACAAGGTGACCATCCAGAACCACATGCAGTACGTGCGGAATATAGAGAAGACGCTCCAAGGTCTCGGCGCAGCGGGTGGGATGGACGCCGGGATGGACTCTGGCACCGGATGCGGAACCGCGGCTGCCGCCGCATCGGCAGAGGTCGCGACGGTGACCGCCGGGATGTCCTCGGCCAATATCAGCAATTTCATTAACAATACGTCCAACATCCCGACGCTTCTCAAGCTGGATTTCGACATGGCCGCCGCCGCGTTCGCCGCCGACATGACCCGTGTCGTCGTCTGCCAATGTGGGGATCAGGCTGACGCCAATCTCATCCTGACCTGGTTGGGGTTCGTGTCTGGAGGCCCGCTGCCGTCCGATCCGAATACAGGCGACATCAACGGTTTTGAAGCGATCTCGCGCCGAGACGAGGTCGACAAGAAGGACTGCGACACGTGGTTCCAGCAGCAGCTGGCGTACATGATCGGCAACCTGAAGAGCGTGACCGACATGACGGGCGCGTCGATCCTCGACAACAGCCTCTTTCTGGCGATGAACAACATGAGAACCGGCCTCGAAGAATGTACGAACGTGCCGGTCGTCATGGCGGGCGGACTCGGCGGGTACTTCAAGACGGGCCAGAGTCTCGCCCCGCCCACCGGCGCTGGCTGGACCAACAATCAGCTCCTTATGACGATCCTCAATGGGTTCGGCTATGGCCCCTTCAGCGCCAGCAACCCCTTCGGGACTGCACAGTATTGCTCGGGTGGCCCCCTGACGCAGCTACTCGCAATATGATCGCGGACGCCGGAGCTGACCGGAGGCATTCATGAGATTGAGTCGTGCTTTTGATTCGGCCGTGGTGGTCGGAAGCCTCGTGGCCGCAGCAGCATGCGCCGCATGCGGGAGGGTCGCCGT
>Ga0182024_10013319_pt1 | contig 16081 bp, 13 predicted proteins | sample P32metaG_FD_120480 | JGI IMG/M metagenome (GOLD analysis project Ga0182024, IMG submission 120480) | Permafrost microbial communities from Stordalen Mire, Sweden - P3-2 metaG (Illumina Assembly) | ecosystem: Environmental > Terrestrial > Soil > Wetlands > Permafrost | place: Sweden: Stordalen... | reverse complement strand
TATTGGAGTTCTCTGAAACGAACCCGGTCTGAGTCCGTTTTTTGTCTGAAGGACCCCGCGCCGTCCATCGCGGAGTTAGTGATGCTGCCTTATCTGGTGGCAAAGAAATACTTCGCAAAGCCGGCAAAGAAATCCGAGGGTCATGCAGCCGCTTCGCCAACAGCAGTGTTTCCGGCAAGCAAATCTGTCGAGTAGGTATGTATGTCTAAAGGGCGCTGGACGAGAATTCGTCCGCTCGTTCCGAGTGAAATAAGAGGCCATCGCCGCGGTTTATGGCTACACCCGCGTCTGCATAAAGATTCTGTAGTTGGGCGTTGGCATCTATCTTAGCTACTTTGCAAAATGGGTAATAAACTCAGTTCAGCTGGTTCAGAGATAGTTAGCTTCTAGAAGACGATCGGCAGACGACAAAAGGAGGTACGAAAGATGATGCGAGATCTCGTGGAGAAAACACTGTTTTTCCGTGATGGAGACAAGACATTTTTCGAAACCGAAGCTTTTCCTTGGGTCACAGCTGTAGAAGCTGAGTGGAGAACCATTCGCAAAGAGCTGGACGTGCTGATGATGAATCGGAAAGAGATTCCAAATTTCCAGGACGTGTCAAAGGCACAAAGAGCTCTGACCGAAGGCGACCAGTGGAAGACATTTTTTTTCTACTCCTTCGGTAATAAGAACAAAGCGAACTGCGCACGATGTCCGGAAACTGTGCGCCTGTTGCATGCTATTCCTGGAATGAAGACAGGGATGTTTTCGATTCTGGCACCCCGGAAACATCTCGCTCCGCATCGGGGCCCTTATAAGGGCGTGCTACGTTATCACCTTGGACTTATAATTCCGGAGCCGAAAGGCAGTTGCAGGATTCGGGTCGGATCGAGCATGCGCCACTGGGAGGAGGGAAAGAGTATGATTTTTGACGACAGCAACGAGCACGAGGTCTGGAACGATACTGATTCCTATCGTGTGGTGCTTTTCGTTGACTTTGTGCGGCCAACTATCTTTCCTCTTTCAATGGTGAATCGGTCGATCATTTGGGCGCGTGGCCGTTATCCGCTCTAGAAAAGCAGTAATATTCGTTCGGAACGATTTGTATCGATCGGGCGGACCTGAATTTGTCGCGTCCGGATGAAATCAATCGAGCTGCATACGCTTTTCGCCCGACAAGAAATAATGTACGAGTTCCTCGCCAAACACCGCCGTAGAATGAAGGCATCGCAACAACGTCCCGCACAAATCGCTGTTACCGCGGAATAGTAATGACAAGAGCGATACTTCGAGGAATTTGTTTATCGGTGTTGTGTGGGATTTTGATGGTCGGGCTGTGGCCATTCCATTCGCCGAAAAACGACGTCAAATGGTCAAGTCAATCGAACGGTCTTTTTCTGGGCAAACACGGCAGCGTTGTGAGTGCCGGCCTTATCAAGTCCGGCATGCCGCAGGAGAACTGTACTCTCGAGATATGGCTGGAACCGAGGCGAATCGAGAGTAAGGGAACAGTTATCGGGTTTTACTGGCCTGAGGCTCGAATCGTTCCGTTTGCGATGCGTCAGTACCAAAACGGGTTGGTACTCGAACGTCCAACTAAAAACGATGCTAAGGGCACCGCCGCCGTCTATGTCGATAAAGTATTCAGTCATCAAGGACCGGTGCTAGTCACAATCACCGCCAATCGCGAAAGTACATCAATTTATGCGGATGGCGTCTTGCTAAGAAAGTTCATGGACTTCAGACTCTCGAGACAGGATTTGAGTGGTCGACTGGTGTTAGGAAACTCCCCAGTCTCCCCCAATACTTGGTTGGGTCAATTCAGAGGTCTTGCCATCTACGATCGAGAACTGACGAGTGATGAGGTTTCCCAGCATCTTACGGACTGGACGAACAGCGAGCATCCGGACGTCGCGAGAAATCACGGTGCTGCCGCTTTCTATTCATTTAATGAAGGGCAAGGAAACGTTATCCACAATCAGGTGAAACTAGCGACTGATCTCATCATCCCCGAACGCTTCTTCGTCTTACATGAACAGTTCCTGGAACGACCGTGGGATGAATATCGTCCGGGCTGGCGATATTGGAAGAACATAGGCGTCAATATAGTAGGTTTTATTCCACTTGGGTTTTTCTTCTGCGCCCATTTCTCGTCGTTACGGAACGGCAATGGGGCAGCGGCGAAGACGATTGCATTAGGATTCATGGTCAGTCTTACGGTCGAAGTCTTGCAGGCATTCCTTCCAACCCGAGATTCCGGCATGACCGACGTTCTCACAAACACGATGGGCACGGCGATCGGAGTGGTCGTGTTCAGGTACAACTGCCCCTCAATATTTCCGGCCGGGAGGGAACTCCGTGTTGAAGATTCGAATATTCTGGCGGTTCCAAGTTAACCCTATTACTCGCCAGCCGCCAATCGCTTGCTATTACGTGGGTCGACTGGAATGGTTACAATCAAACGCTGGCACTCTGCGCTTAACCCAGGATGGAAATTCCGCTTAATTCGTTGAACGCACACCCAGAGAAGCAGAAGAGAGCGGATATGGAAGTCAAACATGGACGCATACCGCCAGGCCCTATCGAGAAATATAGAGCCACCGATAACCTGCTGGACTGGATGGGTCATCAATTCGATGCGTTCGGGGACATCTACAAGGCTACCGTGTATGGGACTAGTATGTATGCGACTAGGGACGTCGAGTTTGCGCATTATGTGCTGGTCGAGAACTGGCAGAACTACGTGAAAGGTCACGGCATTAAGCGGGTGGCCTTACTCCTCGGTAACGGACTCATGGTAAGCAAGGGCAACATCTGGAAGCGGCAGAGACGGATGATCCAACCCGCGTTCAATCCGGAATCAGTCGGGGCTTCGACTAAATTGATTGCAACCGTCAATAGAGAACTTCTCATCAAATGGCAACTCGCGGCCCGGCGAAACGAAAGTGTAAATGTTACACGCGACATAAGTGGCATGGCTCTTGAGGTTGTGCTTCGTTTCATTTTCGGCGACGACTACGATCAGATCCGCTCCGATTTCAATCTTCTTTCCGAGGATCCGGGGCGCAACATGGAATTCGCAACTTCGTTTCGAGCGTTAGGAAAGATCATTTTCCAAGTTGTTGATAGAAGACGAAATGATTCCGCGCTTCCCACTGACCTTTTGGGAATGCTGATGCAAGCGCGGGATCAGCAAAGTGGCCAAGTGATGCAGGACAACCAACTGATTGATGAGATTCTCACTTTAATTGTCGCCGGCCACGAGACCACCGCGAGCACTCTGAATTTGGGATGGTATTTGATCTCGCAGCATCCTGAGGTGGAGCAAAGGCTTTTTGACGAACTCAACACTGCGGCTTTCTCTGAATTCGAGGATCTGCCCAAGTTTCCCTTTACGCGTCAAATTATCGAGGAAGTTATGCGATTATATCCAGCGGGTTGGTTGGTCACGCGTCGAGCGCTGCGCGACGATCGGCTCGGAGAATATTTCGTTCCGGCCGGAACTGAAATTTATATTCCACCTTACTTCATCCAGCGTCATCCTGATCTGTGGGATGAGCCAGATCGCTTCAATCCAGATCGCTTTAGCCCTGAGAATTCAAGACAACGACATCGGCTTGCGAGCATTCCGTTTTCTGCAGGCCCGAGAAACTGCATCGGGGCGCTTTTTGCTCGTACCGAAATGCAGATTCACCTCATGACTATCGCCAAACACCTGCGTCTGCGATACATTCAATCGAAGCCGCTTGAACTCGAAGCTGGCGTGAACCTGCGTAGTAAATACGACTTCATCATGTACCCTGAGATAAAGATGGCGGAGAGCTCGAAAGGACGCAGTTCCAATTAGAACCTTCTCTGTTTTGAGCCCGACTCGGATGCAAAGCGAGTCCGTGTCTGGAGTAATCGAAGGAAGGAAACTTAAAATGCCATGAATATTGCAATGTAAGAGAGCATTTCCCCCTATGTTCTCGAGAAAGTTATAAGGTCGAAGATGTAGTTGTTGCCACATTTGGTTCAGAATAGCTAAACTAGGGGGATCTCTCATTGCAGACGACAGAAATCGAGCAGGAAATTCGTAGCTTTATCGTAGAAAACTTTCTCTTTGGCAGAGCGGAAGCGCTGAACGACGACGTTCCCTTACTGGGCAACGTGATCGACTCTACGGGAGTGATCGAACTAATTGCTTTCGTTCAGGAGCGTTTCGCCATCTCGGTAGAGGACGAAGAGGTGATGACCGAAAACTTCGGCTCGGTGAGAAACGTTGTTACCTTTGTCGAAAAGAAGCTACAGAACAAAGAAGCTACAGAACAAGGATAAGCTTGGCGATGGGCAATGCCGGAGCACCGAGAAATATCTGGAACCTTAGCGCTCCTAAGATCTGGCTGTTTTTATTCCCGCTAATTTGCCTAAACTCCAGACTGCGGCGCTATGTAGTTAAGATTAGGGGACTTCCGTTTCCTTCCAATTCACGATCTTCGTGTGGCGGTTAGAGCGGTTTTCTTTCATCCCGTTTTCGCTACAGACGTGGTATGATTTTGTTGTTCCCTCCCCGTAATTCCCCCTCATTTTGATTTTGCTGCGCGCTGTTACCTCAACAATAGGTGGACTCTTCTTCATTATGCTTAACACTGCGATCATTGGCGCCGGTCCCTATGGACTTTCAGTCGCTGCGTATCTTCGAAACCGCGGCGTTCCGTTTCGCATTTTCGGCCGTCCCATGGATAGCTGGCTCAAGCACATGCCAAAAGGCATGATGCTCAAGTCGGACGGTTTCGCCTCCAACATCTACGATCCCGAGAATGCCTTTACCCTCGAAAAGTTCTGTTCGGAGCAGGGCATTCCCTACGCCCATAGCGGGCTGCCGGTACGGCTTGAGATCTTCGGCGCTTATGGCCTCGCGTTCCGAGACCGCATGGTGCCCGAGTTGGAAGACAAGCTGGTGACGAGCGTCGACCAGTTGCCCAACGGGTTCCGGTTGAAGCTGGAGGATGGCGAAACCTTTGAGGCTCGCAAGGTAGTTTTGGCAGTAGGCATTACTCACTTCGAGCACGTTCCTGAAAACCTGGCACATCTGCCTGCGGAGTTTTTCTCGCACAGCGCTCGCCATCAGGAGGTTGAGCCTTTCCGAGGGAAGGACGTCGTAGTGATTGGTGGCGGGGCGTCAGCGCTGGATCTGGCCGGGTTGCTGCGCGAGGCGGGTGCGAATGTACAGCTCGTGAGCCGAAGCAAAGAGTTGAAATTTCACAGCCAGCCGAGCGGCAAGCCACGTTCCTGGTGGAATCAGCTCAGGCATCCGCAATCGGGTCTTGGTCCAGGAATGCGTTCGCGCTTCTATGCCGATGCGCCAAATGTTTTCCATTATCTGCCCGAACCACTCCGACTGGATGTCGTCCGTAAAGCTCTCGGCCCTTCCGGTGGATGGTTCATTCGAGACAAAGTGATCGGAAAACTGCCGTTGCATCTCGGATTCTCGCCGCAGTCCGCCGAGGTTAAGAACAACCGAGTCCACCTGAAGGTTCGCGGGGAAGACGGGAGCGAGCGCGAGATCGAAACTGGGCATGTCATTGCCGCAACCGGATACAAGGTCGATTTAGAGCGATTGAGATTCGTAAATCCTGAGATCCGCTCGCGAATCAAGGCCATTAACCGAGTGCCTGTGCTGTCTACGGATTTCGAATCTACAGTACCGAGCCTTTATTTTGTCGGCGTAGCAGCGGCAAATAGCTTCGGACCCGTGATGCGGTTTGCGTTCGGCGCAGGCTTCGCCGCGCGCACGGTCACGCAGGCCCTATCGAAGGGGCTGGCGAGGCAGACGGTAGCGGTTTCGGTTCCAAACGCGGTGACGACCACGAAATAAAGCCGGCGCAGATTGCCCTATTCAATCCCCGGTTTCTGCATACGTTGAATTGATGGACGCATGAAGAGAGAGACGCTTGCGATTCACGCCGGCTATGACGGTGACCCGACGACGAAAGCCGTCGCCGTGCCGATCTATCAAACGGTCGCATTTGAGTTTGATAGCGCGGAGCACGGAGCGGCTTTGTTCAACCTGGATGTTGAGGGGAACATCTACACGCGCATCGGAAATCCTACCAACGCCGTGCTGGAGAAGCGTGTGGCCGCGCTTGAGGGCGGAGTCGATGGACTCAGCGTCAGCTCGGGAATGGCGGCGATTGAATACGCGCTCATCAACATCGCCGAAGCGGGGAACAATATCGTCTCTCTTCCGCAGTTGTACGGCGCTACTTATACGCTCCTGGCGCATATTTTTCCGAAGCGCGGGATTTCTTCGCGTTTCTCGGCAACTGATCGTCCAGAGGATGTCGAGAAGCTGATTGACGAGAACACTCGCGCGGTCTACTGCGAGAGTGTCGGCAATCCGGCTGGCAATGTCGCCGACATCGAAGGGCTCGCAAAAGTAGCGCACAAACATGGCGTGCCGCTGGTGGTCGATAACACGGTTGCCACGCCGATTCTGTTGCGCCCCATCGAGTACGGGGCCGACGTGGTCGTGCACTCCATGACCAAATTCATCGGAGGCGGCGGCACCAGTATTGGCGGAATGATTGTGGACGGCGGCAAGTTTCCGTGGCGGCAGTACCCGGAAAAGTATTACATGTTCAACGTCCCTGAAATCGCGTATCACGGCGTCGTTTACGTCGACCACTTCGGCGACTCGGCTTACGTTGCGCGATGCCGCACCGTCTGCCAGCGAAACACCGGGGCCACGCTCTCGCCGTTCAACGGATTTTTGTTTCTACAGGGAATCCAGACGATGGCTCTGCGTGTGGAGCGACACGTAGAGAATGCGCGCAAAGTGGCGGAATTCTTACGTGCTCATCCAGCGGTTGCGTGGGTGAACTACGCCGGATTTCCGGATAATCCGCTGTATCCGATGGCGCATCGATACCTGGGCGATAACTTCTGCTCGTTGCTGACGTTTGGCGTCAAAGGCGGCTACGAGGGCGGCAGAAAGTGCTTCAACGCTTTTCACCTGTTCAAGCGAATGGTCAATATGGGCGATGCGAAATCGTTGACGTGTCATCCTGCGTCAACCACGCATCGGCAGTTGACGCCCGAGGAGCAGGAAAAAGTTGGCGTCACGCCGGAGATGATTCGCCTGAGTGTCGGCATCGAGCACATCGACGACATTCTCGCCGACCTGGATCAGGCATTGAATACGGCGGCAAAGTGAAGCATCGCGAATGAAGGCACGCGATGTTCGGGGGGAGACGATATGCCATTAATGATTGAGGGACGAGTTCCGAGTCGCTGGGCCGAGAGAGCAAGTTCACGTGCGGTTGCTTCGATTGACCGGTATCTGAAGCCGATGGAGTGCGTGAATCTCGCGCTGATCAATAACATGCCCGATTCCGCCCTCGAAGATACCGAACTCCAGTTTTTCGAGCTGGTGGACATAGCGTCGGGTGATTTACCGGTAATCATCAAGCTTTATTCCTTGACTGGCGTTCCGCGAACGGATCGCGGGCAGCGCCATCTGAATGAGTTTTACTTCATCCTGGACGAACTTTGGAAGAGCCGGTTTGATGGGATCATTGTCACAGGAACCGAGCCTCGACAGCCTGACTTGCGGCAGGAACCGTATTGGGCGGCCTTGGCCAACGTTTTCGACTGGGCTGAACGGCATACACTTTCGACGGTTCTCTCTTGTCTGGCCGCGCACGCCGGCGTGCTTCACAGCGACGGCATTCAGCGTCATCGCCTGGCTGACAAGCAATTTGGTGTATTTGAATCGGAGTGCGCCGGCGACCATGACCTCACGCGAAACTCTGCTCCCGTGGTGCGATTTCCGCATTCTCGCTGGAACGAGGTGCGAGAGGACGCTCTGACTGCTTGCGGCTATACCGTGCTAATCAAATCACCCCAGGCCGGCGTTGACATTTTCGTGAAGCAGAAACGGAAAAGCTTGTTCGTTCATTTTCAAGGTCATCCGGAATACGGGGCGCTGACTTTGATGAAAGAGTATCGCAGAGATATTCGACGGTTTTTGAGGAATGAACGAGAAACTTATCCTTCCATGCCGCTGGGTTATTTTGATACGACCGCGGAGAAGCTTCTCACCGATTTTCGAGATGCCGTTCTGGCTGACCGGTCCGAAGCATTGATGGAAGGCTTTCCGGAATCCGCGCTGGTTGGCAGCTTGCAAAAGACGTGGCATTCCTCAGCGGCAGGCATCTACCGGAATTGGCTGGAATATATCGTGATGAAAAAGGCGACGCTTTCGCCGTTCGCAGCCGTCACGGGTTCGTACGCTCAAAGCGGAAAACGTTCCGCGATATTGTAGTCAGCAGGTCGATTTTTCCAGTTTGTACCAATGATTGCCTCATTACCAACTATCGAAGAACAGGCTTCCGAGATCTTGAGGTCTATCCCGGCACGCATCAGCGACGTAGTGGCGCCCTGGGCGGAGCGTCTGCCGGACCATCCAGCTCTGGTCGAATCTTCCGGAACATGGACGTATGGGCAACTAGCCTCAGCAATTTCTCAGACACAAGCATGGCTGCGAAAATTGGGCGTGCGTCCCGGCGATCGCGTCATGATTGTGGGCGAGAACTGCCGGGAGTTCGTCGCAATTTTGTTAGCGTCTGCGGCCCTGGACGCGTGGCCGGTGCTGGTGAACGCAAATCTTTCGCCGCGCGAGGTTGACCAGATCCGAGACCACTGTGGCGCTCGTCGTGTTTTCTACACTACAAGTGTGTCACCGCATGCCGCCGAACATGCGAACCGGCATGGAGCGGCACTCGAATCGGTTGACGGCTTAGGATCGATAGGCATCGGCCGCCTGAATCAGAAGGTGGAACCGGAAGTTGTGGAAGGCAATGTTCCCGACCGCGTAGCCGCTTTGATCTATACGTCCGGCACGACGGGCTTGCCCAAGGGCGTCATGCTCAGTCATCGGAACCTTTTATTTCTCGCCGCTGGGTCGGCAAGAATACGATCGCTTTCGCCGGAGGACAGATTTTACGGAATTCTGCCGACGACTCACGCGGTTGGGCTCTCAGTGGTTCTGCTGGGTTCTTTGCTCAGCGGTGCGTCGCTGTACCTGTCGGCGCACTTCGATCCCATGAAAGCTCGCGTGACGCTGGAGAAAGAGCGGCTGACAGTTCTTTTGGGCGCACCTGCCACTTACAATCAATTTCTGCAATATGCGAAGCTAAGAAAGATTCAATCGCTGAAGTTTCCAGCGCTTCGAATCATCGCTACTTCTGGGGCTCAACTGCACGCTTCCACTAAGTCAGAGACTGAGACCCTGTTCGGCATGCCGCTTCATAACGGATACGGTGTGACGGAATGTTCTCCCACGATTGCTCAAATCCGGGTTGAGGCTCCGCGCAGAGATACTTCGATCGGGCCACCGTTTCCAGGCGTAGAGATCAAGTTGGCTGGAGCAGATCGCAAAGCGGTGCCCGCAGGAGAAGCCGGTGAGTTATGGGTGCGCGGACCGAACGTAATGAAGGGATATTATCGAGCTCCCGAGGAGACGGCTGCTGCCATTGACCCCGAGGGATGGTTCAACACGCGTGATCTTGCACGGATGGAAGATGGAAATCTTTTCATCGTCGGTCGCACCAAGGATCTGATTGTCCGCCGCGGCTTCAACATATATCCCGCCGAAGTCGAGGCGGTGTTGAACTCTCATCCCGCCGTCGCGCACTCCGGGGTGATTGGCCGTTCTGTGTCAGGGGATGAGGAAGTTGTGGCGTTCATCGAGCCTTTGCGCGATTCGCAAGTAACGGTTTCAGATCTCGCGGAATACGCTGCGCAGTATTTGGCTGCGTACAAACGTCCATCACAGATTTTTCTCGTTCCGAATATGCCGCTTACCCCCACCGGTAAGGTTGTGAAGGCCGAACTCGCCAAGATGACGGAAAACAATCTTCAGTCAAACTGAGAGTTCAGGGCTGCAGCTTACACCGGCACTTCGATCTTGCTCAGACCTGTGCCCTCAAACGCTTCCGCACGGCGTTCGCAATCCTTCCAACGCTCTCGTCATTCGCATACTTTGCCCCGAATACTTTTGTCGAGATGCAAGGCTGAAGCAGGGAAGCCCTCCTTTTGAGATTGGCCGACTTGGTGTTAATTTACATGAGGAGAGACAGCACGGAGGGAACCAGAGCTCGAAGACGAAAGGCACTGTCTAGACCTCGATGAGTCCTTCACCCGTCTCTACAAACGCCTCAGAGAAATCGGGCAGCGAAAATGTCTTTGCGGTCAGGGAAGAAGAAGATACATTGAGGAGGAATGGTCGCCAGGACGACGGCCCCGGCGACGATTTGTTTGCGCAACCTCTATAGCGCGTAGGGAGGGAGACGCCACGATAGGCCAACCCGGTCCCGCGATCTCGACGCCGCCGGTGCGGCTTGATCGTGATCGAATTAAAGTATTTGTGCCGCAAGACGCACGAAGGAAAAGGGCCTTGCGGACAAGGGCGATGAAAGAGGTGGATCGGGCGTGAACCTTATTGAAGCACTTGAACGTGTAAGACGACCAGTCCCAGAGAATGCACGTCCGCTGAGAGTCTTTTTAGCCTGTGGCTTTACGCCCCTTCACTTGGAGACGTTTCTTGCGGCACATCTGCGTAATTTTCATCCTGATTACCGAGTCGAACTGAAATCCGGCCTGTTCGGCGACTTGGTTGGGAACTTGGAACGGCTGCGGTCCGAAGAGCATGATGTAGTTGCGGTAGTGATCGAATGGTCAGACCTCGATTCACGCCTGGGACTGCGAATCCTAGGTGGATGGAAGGTTGAGTCCCTACCGGATATCGTGAACTCCGCGGACCAGAGCCTGGGACGGCTAATGCGTGCTTTGCAAGGCATTTCCACTACCCTTCCTGTGTGTATTTGTTTGCCCACGTTACCACTTCCGCCCATGTTTTATACGGGCACTCAACGCAGTAGCATTTTCGAGCTGAGTCTTCGCCGGAATATCGCCTTTTTCGCCGAAGAGGTTTCCATTGGCCGCCAAGTATCGGTAGTCAGTGGTCAGCGCTTAGATGAAGAGTCCCCCGTAAGCAGGAGATTCGATCTCCGAGCCGAAATCACACAGGGATTTCCATACAAGACTACTCACGCTTCTGTAATTGCAAAGCTCCTTGCAGAGCAAATAACTGGGAATAAGGCTAAGAAAGGGTTGATCACGGATCTCGACGATACATTGTGGGCGGGCATCCTAGGTGAAGCGGGAGTGGAAGGAGTCCACTGGCACCTGGAGGAGCATGCTCAACTTCACGGAATTTACCAACAACTTCTGGCCTCTCTCGCTAGCGCGGGAATCTTGATCGCGGCAGCCAGCAAAAATGATGCTAGTCTAGTGGATAAGGCTTTCGAGCGAAATGATCTGCTGCTTTCGAGAACGAGTTTATTCCCAATCGAAGCGCACTGGAGGCCGAAGTCGGAATCGGTTCGAAGCATCCTGCAGAAGTGGAATGTGCTGGCAGAATCGGTCGTATTCGTCGATGACAGTCCGATGGAAGTTGCTGAAGTGCAGTGCGCCTTTCCGAAGATGGAGTGTCTGGTATTTCCAAAGGATGACTACGCTGCCTTTTGGGGCTTCTTGAATCACCTGCGGAATCGCTTCGCTAAAACTATAATCTCCGAGGAAGACTCGCTTCGATTACAGAGCATCCGCAATTCCGGCGCACTCTGGGAAAACTCAAGAGAAGGAAGAAACTCCCTGGATGAGTTTCTGCTACAGGCGAAGGGTAGTTTGGTTTTCGCATCGGATAAAGCGCTTGATGGGGAGCGAGCCTTCGAACTAATCAACAAGACCAACCAGTTCAATCTGAATGGCAAACGGTACGACAAGGGGACATGGTTCAAACTTCTCAAAGATCCCGCAACATGTCTGGTGACTGTTTCCTATGAAGATAAATTTGGCAAGCTAGGGAAAATCGCTGTAATGCTCGGAAGATTGAGCGGGCAGAACAAATTTGTCGTGGAAAGCTGGGTGATGAGTTGCCGAGCTTTCTCGCGTCGAATCGAGTTTAATTGCCTGCAGTACCTGTTTCAGAAATTCGATGCCGTGGAACTTGTTTTCGAGCTTCAAGTGACAAGCCGTAATGGCCCGCTGATCGAATTCATTCAGAAATTTGTGGACGGGCCTGTCGAACAAAACGCGCGGTTATCTAGGGACATCTTCAAAGAAAAAGTCCCAAAGCTGCCGCACCATATAGAGGAGTTAGTTGCCAATGAATGATTGTGACGATCGTTTGATGCGCTGCTTTGTGTCAACCTTTCCGGGTGCGACACGCGATGAACTTCGAAAAGCCAAATTTGATGCGATTTCGGGTTGGGATTCGCTGCGTGGAGTTACGCTTGTGGCCGTTTTGGAAGAAGAATTTGGCGTACAGATTGACTTGCCTGAGTTGCTGGAACTAGAGACCTTCGATTCAGTGAAGCGGTATTTGTTGAAGCGCGTGGCTTGAGATCGCAGGTAAATAAATGAGTGAGAATCCGTTCCGAGCATTAGCGAATAGAATTCTTCAACTGTTAACGATGGTCGCACCGGGCGGCCAGAGCCTGCGTGTTTCGCTGCACAGGGCGCGTGGGGTGACTATCGGAAAGAATGTGTGGATTAGTTACAACGTCGTTCTCGAAACTGCCTATCCGCATCTGATCACTATCGGCGACGATGTTTTTGTCGGGATTGGGACGATTGTTATTGCGCACTTTAAAGAGTCTCGCCGCGGCGTACGGATCGGCAAGCAGGCTTTTATTGGACCGGGGGTAATTATTCTTCCAGACGTAGAGATCGGCGACGGTGCAGTCGTTACCGCAGGGAGCGTCGTAACGAGGTCGATACCGCCGATGACGGTTGTCCAAGGCAATCCAGCGGTTCCCATCGCTAAATGTGGCGTGCCACTGTGGCCCGATACTCTTCTAAGGGAATTCTCCAGAAGCTTAAAGCCAATTTCCAAGAAGTAGACTTGGAGATGAAATCATATCACGAGATGAAAAGTCCTGGAGAAGGAAGTAGCTTGCCGGTGAGACTCATAGTTGGATTTTCCGGCCTTCGCAAAGAGTGCAAGACATGCCTGCGCTTCAAACGCCCACCGGCTAGGACTAATTCCTCGATAATCTGCAAGCCGATCCTAATGGGGGTTCGCTGCACCGATGCGCTTGGCAACTCTGAAAGGAGGAACGAGGCTTGAAATTGGTTGTACCCTTTATCGGTGAACTGTCAGATCTCGATGCTCGGATGGTCCGCCTAGCTGAGTTCCTCGGCATTCCTTGTGAAACACTTGCTCTGGCGAAAGTGGCCGAACACGCGGAGTTTCTGGAAAGGGCCGTATCGGATCAGTGTTCTTGTTTCATCGTGAACCCACAGGTAATGAAAGAATGGCTCGGGCGGGACGGCGTCCCGGCTGTTCTGATCGACTTCCTCTTGTCACGTTTTCCGCATTTGTTGGTTCACGGCCTACGCGTGGATTCTTTTGATAGCGAAATAGTCGCCGCTCTATCGGGAGGCAAACTGAAGTCGGTGGAGGCAATTGACGGGGATAGCCATTCTTATGTAGTCGGGAGGAATTCTGGGCATATATGCGAAACGTTTTCAGGACTCTCGTTCGGCCCAACGAATCCTGTAAACGATCATGTCTTCACCATCAATGGCACCGACCAGGCAGTGCAGCAACTGATCTCGATTGGCAACCGGCCCTTCATGGCCGCAGTGAGGCTGGAAGGAACGGAAATTCTGTTTGTGGCGAGTGAGCAGCTTACGGAACTCACCGCCGAGGTCGGCGATGCGCGCCTGGCCGATTACTTTTCTCGGCTCGTGCCCCAGGCCATGGCGCTGCGATATGTGGCAGGGGCCGAGTGCTGGCGTCCGACCAAAGCCCACGCCTGCATCATCATAGACGATCCGCTCCTGCGCAAGAGTTACGGGTTTCTGAATTTCGAATCTCTCCTTCATCTGGCGGACAAGAACAATTTCCACTGTACGATTGCGTTTATTCCTCACAACTTCCGGAGGAATTCATCTCGAATCACGCGCATGTTTCAGGAGAACGCCTCCCGATTGTCGATCTGTTTTCACGGAAACGATCATACGAACGCGGAGTTTGCGTCAACTGATCTGGCTCTACTCGACACCTTGCTCCGGACGGCCGAAGAGAGGATGCATGCACATCACAAATTGACGGGCATCCCTTGTGACAAAGTAATGGTGTTTCCACAAGGCAAGTTCTCAATAGAAGCAATGAAGGTACTCGACTGCCACAACTTCTACGCAGCCGTGAACACCGTACTTCACCCGAGGGGCCAGTCAGTCCAGCTTAAAATCGCTGAAGTCGCCCAGCCGGCAGTACTTCGATATGGAGGTTTTCCGCTATTTATTCGCAAACCTATCCGGCAGACCGAGAGCCAGGATATCGCTTTTAATCTTTTTTTTGGCCGCCCCGTTCTGATCGTTGAGCACCACGAGATTTTTCAACATCCGGAGTTTTTAGTCGAGATCGCCGCGAGAATCAATTCTATAGCCCCGGAAATAAATTGGTCTAATCTCGCGACCGTGGTGAGAGAATCAATTCTCATGCGAACAGCGCCTGATGGAATTCATCATGTTCGCGCTTATTCAAATTCCGTACGAATCTCTAATGACACGGATTCAATCGGCCGTTATTTGATCGAGTGGAGTGACTGCGATGCCGCTTCGATCGAGCAAGTGCTTATGGACGGAATACCCAGTTCCGATTTTGAGATCGCTAGTGGCGGATTACGGCTCCCGCTGCAACTGGGACCCAAGAGTTCGCAGTCCCTTTCTCTGGTTCACCGAAACGTTCAGACGACGGTCAGAACCCTGGGCTTACGCTGGAAGTCTCAAGCCTTCCTGCGAAGAAGGCTGTCCGAAGTCAGAGATAACTACCTCAGTAAGAACCCACAAATCTTAATGGCTGCAAAAACTTTCCAGCGTCGTTTTCTGAAGGTGTGAAAGTCGAAATGGCGCCGCGTTTAATCACCATCAGTTCCGAGTTCCCTTTTGCCAGCATCAATAGGAGACATCTCGAAAATCTGCAGCTAGCCTGGAGAATTGGGGCCTGCCAGGAAGCCGCCGTCGAGAACCATGGATTGTCCGGTCATGAACGATGCGCGTTCCGAGCACATCCACAGCACGGCTTCGGCGATTTCCGCCGGTCTTCCCAAACGGCCTATGGGATGGCAGCTTAGAACGTATTTGTGCGTCACCGGAGAGCCGAAAAGCCGCTCACCCATGGGTGTTTCGATCACTGCGGGACAGACCGCATTGACCCGGATTCCACTCTTCGCGGTTTCGAGCGCGGCGGACTTCGTCAGACCGATTACTCCGTGTTTGCTGGCGCTGTATGCGGCTGCTCCAGCCGTTCCGATCAGCCCTGTAATCGACGCCATATTCACAATCGCTCCACCTCCGCCCTGTTTGATCATCTGACGAATTTCGTACTTCAAGCAGAGCCAGACGCCTTTGAGATTAATCTCGATCGTTCTGTCCCAGTCTGCTTCCGATTGCCGGACGATCGGGACCCAGACGCCCTCAGTCCCCGCGTTGTTGAAGGCGATATCCAAGCGGCTAAATTTCTCCGCTGTTTTCTTAATCAACGCTTCAACTTCGGAAGCTTTTGACACGTCAGCTTTTACGAACAGGCCATCCCCGCCAGCTGCTTGAACGAGTTCGACCGTTTCCTGACCTTCCGCTTCACGCCGGCCTGCAACTACGACTTTGGCTCCCGCCTTCGCAAAAAGAATCGCCGTTTCTCGGCCGATTCCCGACGTCCCCCCTGTCACCAAAGCAACTTTGCCTTCCAGATCTCTTGTCATTGTTTCTTTCGCAAGTTTCTTTCGCAAACGGTACGAATCGGACTCAAGACAGAATGGAATCGCAAAGTGTAGGCTGGATATGAAGCGTACGTCAAATCGCTGAAAGAAAAAACGAGAACGAAACTGCAATTTGGCGACGATTAACTTATGGACTCAACCACCGGCGTATCCGGAGCCCAAAATAACCGGCTGGCGGGAACGTGGAAACTGGTATCCGCGTCGAGCACAACATCGAAGGGTGAGAAGAACGACGCTCCCTACGGCTCGGGTCCGGCAGGTTTTCT
>Ga0182024_10013318_pt1 | contig 16082 bp, 18 predicted proteins | sample P32metaG_FD_120480 | JGI IMG/M metagenome (GOLD analysis project Ga0182024, IMG submission 120480) | Permafrost microbial communities from Stordalen Mire, Sweden - P3-2 metaG (Illumina Assembly) | ecosystem: Environmental > Terrestrial > Soil > Wetlands > Permafrost | place: Sweden: Stordalen... | reverse complement strand
TCCACCCCTTTGGGGTTCGGCTGCGCTCGGCTCGCTACGCTCGCCTTCGCTCCGCCTCACCCCAAAGGGGTGGAGGCGCAGGGAAGAAAGACAATTTACAGAAAGAGTTTTACACCCCCCAAAATTGTAATTACGGGTGCGCCAGTGCTAATTCCGTCATACGCAACCACAGATGTAGGCGTGGTTCCGTAAAAAGCTTGCCAACCAGGAAAAGCGCTGGTCGTTGGTACTGTGGAGCTGCCGGAAGGGTATCCAATAACGTTGGCGGCCTCGAAATTCAGATCCTGGAATGTGCCTTGCGAGAAGCTAACTTGGATATGGTATAAAAATATCGTCAGTAATAGAATTTTGATTTTCACAAGATCATCAATGCCGCGCAAACCACTTGCGCACGCCAAAAAGCAGCCCACCAATCGCAGTCAACGTAACGATGCTTGGTTCAGACACGGCGTTTGGGGAAAATGTGATGTCGTCGATAGTCCAATTGTTCGGGTAGGGTGGAGCTTCGAGCGCCGAGAATGTGATTTGTTCCGGATCATCAGCCCACTCCGAAATATCAGCGCCGTAGAGCGTGTAATTTGGCCCGGTTCCGACGGCTGCAAATGGAACGATTTGGGTTCCCACAAGAACGTTCAATACTCCCAATCCTGGCTGAGCCTCGAAGAGCAGAGATTGCATACCCGCGGGAATAGTCCCACTTTGGACTATCGAAGCTGCGGACGCCGTGCCGCCGCCCTGCAACAAGACACTATAGTTTCCGTCGATTGCGATACCGTTTCCTCCCATCAGCGTCACCCACGTTGAACCTAAGCCTGGAGCGTTGTAATTGACCTCCGCCTGTTGGACGGCTCCATAATAGACGCTCCAGTAAGGCAACGCGTTCGCCACCGGAACGTTCTCAGCGTACGGAAGCGGATAACCTGGTGTAGTGGTGAGAGGGCCTGGATCGGCTAATTCGAAATCCAGATTTTGGAAAGTGCTCTGCGCATGAACCGACACGGCGGCAAACGCCACCCCCAGTGACAATGCAATTCGGTTTGATGTTTTCACAAGACCATCAGCGCCGTGCAAACCACTTTCGCACGCCGAAAAACAGCCCGCCAATTGCGGTCAAAGAAACAATGCTTGGTTCGGGAACGGCCGTCTGAGAAAACGAGATGTTGTCCAGTTCAAACTCGCTCGGCCCTCCGATTGCCGGGGGTGGCTCAGTAAAACTTAGAGTGACGGAAGGCCCAACATCAGCAGCGGGCACGGCACCACCATAAAGAAAGTAGTTTGCAAAGGTTTGCAGCGGTATCATGTTAATAGGCACTCCATTGATTGCAACAATCGGCGAAGCATCGTATGACCAAGCGTCCATCAGGACAGATTCTGTACCGGCTGGAATTGTTCCGGTTTGGCCGATAGAAGCGGAGGTGCCGACTCCTCCGAAGAGAAATGCACTGTAATTCTCCTGCAATGGGCCAAAAACCGGCGCATTTTTGTCGATAACCGAAATTACGGCCGCACCTAGACTGATACCATCATATCCCACCTGTGTTGTTGGTTCGAGTCCAAAGGTCGTGCTATCATAATAACCAGTCCAACCGGGAAGCGCCGCTGTAATTGGAACTAGGGTGTCTGGTGAATAACCTCCCACATTTGCCGCTTCAAAGTTGAGATTTATAAAGTTTTGTGCTTTTATATCCCGTTGTACGACAAATATCGAGATAATCAGCAATGCATTTTTTATGGCTTTCATATGTTCGCCTTCACTGAGATACAAACGGATCTCCCACGACTTGAAAAGAAGGAGTATTTATCGAATTCCATGCACAGATTCCTGCATTTTTTCCGTTTGCCCATAATCCAAAATAGTTCGAGCTATAATTGGGCCCGGGTATGAAAGGCTCATTAACGTTTGAAGGCGCACCGATCGGCGTGTTTGAGTAATTACTTCCACCAAATGCACTCTCAGAAAACCACTCCACAAAGTTTCCTTGACCAAACTGATAACGCTGACCATTAAAGGATTCTATGGTTTCCATTATATACCACCCGCTATTGCCAGTCCAATTAACAATGTTGCTAGTGGCATAATCAGCCCCTAATGAACTATGCACCCCCCATGACAAATATCCAGCAACATTGATACCGTTGGTTGTGTGACAAGCCAAAGAACCACAATCAGGATAATCATTCGTGTAAAAAATGCAGTTCGTTGAAACCCCATCTTGTAGAACAGCTTCATCCGCATACAACCCTAAGGTGTAGAGGGAATATGGAGAAGTGCGGGTGTCATCAAAATAATAGTTTGTATTTCCATAGCCCGCCGCAAGCCCGCTGATTATAAGGTGCCCGACATTACCTCCTAAATTGGCAAAATTCGTAATCTTATTGATGTAGGCGACACAGTCATTGGTACCGCCCGTTCCGTCCATATTAAGGCTGCTTACAAATGGATGCCAATTCGTCGCACACCATTGGTTGATTTGATACTGGACGCTCGGCGTCCCGGTTCCAGCCGACTGATTGTAGCCGACACTTCCGTCTGAATTCGTTAGGCCGACATCGTAATTTGCCCGCGATGGGACATCGTTAAAGAGAATGACATAAGCGGGACGCTTCGTCGGGTTTGCAACCAACCAATTCTGGATTGGGATTTCGATGTCATTCGTGAAATTAGTTGGATATGTAGTTTCATTTGTGATACCGCCGACTCCTAGAACGTTGGCCTTGCTGACCATGGGTCGGTGGGTCAGATAGTATTGGCACACATTCGAACTATCAAGGGAATTGGTATTGTAAATGAGAAGTAAATCTTTGGACACATCAATGGGATACAGAACCCAGGGGGAAAAGATCGCGGCCATTGTGTGGTCGCCGCCAGCGGCAATCAGTTTAACGACGATGGGCGGATAGAAAGTCGTTTGAGGAGTTGGCGACGAGCCGCTGGAGGTAACGACGGCGGTCGGTGGTTTGACAGGGACGGTTGCCTGGCCGCTGCTGTTGTCCCCCCATTCACACAATGTGCCGTCGTTTTTCAACGCCACGCTGTGGGCGGCACCGGCTGCGATGGCCATGATGTTGCTCATACCGGCGGGCACGTTGGTTTGGCCGAAGTCATTGGTTCCCCACTCTACCACCATTCCATTCGATATCAAGGCCACGCTGTTTCGTCCCCCCGCCGCAATGGCCACGACATTGGACAATCCAAGGGGAACATTGGTCTGGCCGCCGTCATTGGCGCCCCAGGCTTCGACGGTTCCATTGGCCCGCAAGGCAACGCTGTGAAAGTCCCCGGCGGCGATGGCCATGACGGCAGCCGTGTTGGTCAGGTCACTTGGAATATTGGTCTGGCCGTAAGTGTTGTCACCCCACGCCACCACCGCGCCGTTGGTCAGGAGCGCGACATTGTGGCGCCAGCCAGCCGCTATCGCCTTGGCTGGCTGAAGATTTGTGGGGACCGTTTTGTCAAGTATGTTTCTCACCTTTTGCGTTGGGTTTTTGCCACAAAACCGGATTTCTGTTCAAAAAGAATAAGAAATGCCGCGAGGAAGAAGATTTTGCAAACGTTGGGCTGCGCTTGACATGAGCGGTATGGCCATTACTATGAGGCCACGATGAATCCGGCAAAAAAGCCCCTTTTTCCGATGAAGCCTTTTGTTGGAAAAGAGGTTGACAACCGCTTGGATAAATCGTTGCCATGAGTCCCCAAGCCATCGCACGACTTGCCGGAGGCGCGTTGGTTATCTTCGCCATCGTCGTCATGGCCGCTGCCGGCACTTACGTGGTGCATCCAGGTTATCGCGGGGTGGAGGTGACGATGGGGCGGATTTCACCCGCATTTAAGCCAGAAGGCTTCGGTTTCAAATCGCCTTTAATCACCACAATCCATCCCATTTCCATCCGGCAGCAGACTGCGGAGGACCAGGCAGAATGTTATTCGTCGGATTTTCAGCAAGTCCAAGTGGATTTGCGGGTGCTTTTCCGCATACCGGAAAACTCGGTCGTGAAGCTTTTTCGAATCCGGCTGAAAAGGCACGGTTTTCATACCCGCCACTTGAAATGCCCGCTCCCTTTGGCCATAGTGCGGCGATGATGAGTGAGACGAATAAGCGATTTTCCCGAATGAGGATGCAACGCCTGGAGCTTGCCTTCTCGCTGATGTTTCTCATCTTTTCCGGCCTGCAAGCATTTGCCCGTGCGGCGCAAAACGTGATCGCGGCCAACTCCGAAACTCGGCCACCGCCGGCAATTCGGATCGTCTTCTTCACGCCGTCTGACCGCGCCATGCCTGGCGGAACACGGGAAAGGCTGACGAAAATCGCAAACGTCACCGAGAAGTTCTTTTTCCACGGAATGAATCATTGGGGTTATCCGCCGGTTGCCAGAAGCCTGTTCCGCCGCGAACCGGACGGCTTGGTCGAGGTGCTGAATGTCCAGGGCGACATGCCGGTGTCCAGCGGCAATTACGATAAGCCGACCTATGCGAAGGACGTCATCAAGCAGGCCACACAGCAGTATCACGTAACTGGTGAGGGTTTGGTCTGGTGGATCTTCGTCTACCTTGGCGAACCGCCCGCCCGGTTCGAAGTCTTCATGGGGACCGGCAATCCACGCGATGGCGGCTGGTCAATGGCCAATTACGACTCGACTCCGGGCGAGATCCGTTCCGACCTCGGACTGGCGGAGGGATTCAACGGGAAATACTTTCTTAAAGGAACCATCCACGAGTTGGGCCACGCCCTCGGGCTGCATCATACCGGGCCGGACCTCTCGCTCGGCTTGGGCAACTCACTTATGGGTCCCACCACCGCCGAATACAAAGCGCGCAAAGGTCCCAATCCCGAGCAGGTCTATCTAAACGAGTCGTCCGCCGCCATGCTCTGGAGGCACCCGCTCTTTTCTGGAATTCCCATGAACGGAGTCCACCTGCCCATCGTGAAACTGGTTGACTACAAGCCTGTGTTCGACCGGACCAACGATGCGGTGACGATTTCCGGCAAGCTCGTCTCGGACCAAACGACGCACAGCGTGGTCCTGATTGACGACCTCGGGCGGCCTGGAGATCAATACTGGGTTCAAAGCCACACCGCCCGGATCGGCCCCGGCGGCGCCTTCCAGATCAAGATCAACAAGCCGGCCAAAGTCAACGGCCACTACCGGATCCTGTTCTGTTTCGACAACGGCCTCGTAACCGGCGACGGCGACCATGTGGCCTTTGAGAACCAAGGCGCTATCCGGAAAGCCTACAGCTTCCGCAACGATGATTTCCAATTTGGCAATTGAACGAGTGGTTCGGTGGGGTCACTACCAAACATTCGGCAACGTCCTAATTTGAATTCTTGGTCCGCTTCTGTTTCGTATTCGGCTGGGGAGAATACGAATGCCGAACCAGCCCAAAAGTTAAAAGCGGAAGCTAGTTGACCATGCAAGAGTTATGCAATCACTTTTTAAACGTATCTGCCTCACGATCACGCTTTGACAAGCAGGCTGTGAAGTTGGAATCAAGGTGCCTGAGCGACCACTTTCTCCTTGGCTTTTGCCTTGGCCCATCCCGCTGGCGTGAACTCTTTGATTTGGGTGATATTGGCCGCCGGAAGCCAGGTGAATAAGCATCTCGTCTCAATAAACAAACGGAATTAAACGCCTGGTTCGCTGCATATAGGCGCGGTATTGCCCGCCAAACGCTTCCAGCAGGGCTTCTTCCTCGACTTGGATGCGCCGCAGACAACCGACAAAAAAGCACACCATCATGATTTAGAGCGATGCGAAGTTCCCCATGCACAAGCCAAGGCCCAGAATAATCAAGAGGCTGCCCGCATAACAAGGGTGGCGTATGAAGTGATATGGGCCGGAATCAACCAAGTGCTGATCTGCGGCGACGGCCACGTTGATTGTAAAGAAGCGTCCAAGGTAAATGATGGCACGCCAGCGCACCGCCAGACCCAACACGCAGAGGCAGATAACTCTGCCTTCGCTGGGCATCACCGTGGCACTGTCCGAAGTGTTCGACAAAGTGGAGTTTGCGTCTGCTTCCGGCTAACCAGATTAGTTGCAAGTTTTGCCATTTCGCCAATGGACATCTGTTTTCATTTTTTGCGCCCCGGCTAGTTTTGTTCTACAATGTCCGTTGATGCGCGAGGCAACAGCAATAAGAACGGAAAATACCCGTCAAGCCGCGGCGGAAAAAACGGTCATGACCGTGCTCCTGGCCATCAGCTTTTCGCATCTGCTCAATGATACGATTCAATCGCTCATTCCGTCCATCTATCCGCTCGTCAAAGATTCCTTCCACCTGGATTTCACCCAGATCGGATTGATCACGCTTACGTTTCAGTTGACAGCGTCGCTCTTGCAACCGCTGGTGGGGTTTTACACGGACCGCAAACCGCATCCGTATTCCCTCGCCGCGGGAATGTGTTTTACACTATTGGGATTGGCCCTTTTGTCGGCGGCGGCCAATTTCACGATGATCCTGGTGGCGGTGGGGTTTGTCGGCGTTGGCTCGTCGGTTTTTCATCCGGAAGCGTCGCGGGTGGTGCACATGGCGGCGGGCGGGCGGCATGGTTTTGCGCAGGCGCTCTTTCAGGTGGGCGGGAGCGTGGGCACTTCGCTGGGGCCGTTGCTGGCCGCGTTGATTCTGGCGCCGCCTGGAGGCCAGTCGCGCATTCTCTGGTTTTCCATTGCCGCAGTGGCGGCGATCATTGTGTTGTGGAACGTCGGGCAATGGTACAAAGAGAACCTCTTCCGACTGCATCCCAAGGCGCGCGGGGCCGGTCCGCGTGACGGCTTGGCGTTGTCGCCCAAAAAGGTGGGGTTGTCCCTTGCCGTTCTGGTTGCTCTCATGTTTTCAAAGTTTTTCTACCTCGCCAGCATGGGCAGCTATTACACGTTCTATCTCATCGACAAATTCCACGTCTCCATCCAATCAGCGCAGATGTATCTCTTTGTGTTTCTCTTTGCGGTCGCGACGGGGACATTGGTGGGCGGGCATGTCGGCGATCGTATCGGGCGAAAAAGCGTCATCTGGATTTCCATTCTTGGCGCGGCTCCGTTTACCCTGCTTATGCCGCACGTCGGATTGGTTTGGACAATTGTGCTGTCAGTCATCGTTGGTTTGATTCTGTCGTCGGCCTTTCCGGCGATCCTGGTTTACGGGCAGGAACTGATGCCCGGCAAGGTGGGGATGATTGCGGGTCTGTTTTTTGGACTGGCCTTTGGCATGGGCGGCATAGGCTCCGCGGTCCTCGGCCATCTGGCTGACCGCACCAGCATCCATTTTGTTTTTCTGGTTTGTTCCTATCTCCCGTTGATCGGCTTGCTTACCGGGTTTTTGCCCGAAGTTGGCGGCCAGCCCAAGAGCTAACGCACGTGGCCGCCCGGCGCCGTTATCGATGCCCGGATTTTCGCCCACGGCGCCGTGTCGTCAAAGCGGATGCGCCCTTCCTGATACTTGACTCCAAGTTGCTGCCAGAGGGCGTTCAAATCGACGTTGCCCGGTTTTGGCCCAAGTTCGTCATGCAGGTCCTTGAGCACCGTAGTCCCGGTTGCCTTATCGCCAACTGTCAATACTTGGTCGAGCGTCCAATCCACCCCGCCATTGCCGCCTTCGGCGAGAATGGCGCGGATGGCGTCATCGACGCTGCGCCGATTGCCGGTCTGGACGCGAATCCGCACGTCGGCCAGCAACCAGTAAAGATTGCCGCCCCAATAAATGCGCTCACGCGTCCGCGTGTTGTTCAGGCCGCGATCCCCCGCCATCGGCAGGCCTTGGGGCAGGCCTTCCACGAATTCGCGCCAAACGTCCTCCGCAGTCCATTGGCCCGCGCGCGCCCGCGCCACTGGCTCCAAATAATCGGACAGCCCTTCCATCATCCATAAATAACGGTCGTCCAATGATGGGAAGGCGAGGTGAAACATTTCGTGGGTCATGACCCAGTCCTGGCGCAAGTCTGCCACCGTCGCGGACCGCCCGACCCGAACGTTGATGTGCGAGTTGCCGTGAGTCACGCCCCCGCCCACCGGCTCCTCGCCCCAGCCTTGGATTGTGACCAATAAATGTTTGGTCGGAAAGCGGCCCAAGTACCCCGTCACCGCCACCGCCGCACGGCGAACCCATTCGACCGCGTCGGCGCGGGACACAGGCACATTGGAATCCATGTCGATCTGGATTGTCCCTCCGCCCACCTTCAGGGTGTGGTTGTCCGGCGACGACTGGCCCGGGGCGCAGGCGGACAGAATCAGGCCAAGCGCCAGGACGGAACCTATGACAAAGGGCAAAGTCTTCAGGGGTTCTTCGGGCGAAGTTTTTTTTCAATCAGCCAATCGATGGAAAACACCCCGGGGCCAAAGGCCAAAACGATAATCGCGGTGAGCATGAAGAGAAACGGGTCCGCGCTGACGAATTTGTCCGGGTTGCTAAAAATACCTTTGACAGTATCAATCTCCGCCGTGGCATAGGCGATGATCATGGTAAATATCAATGGCAGGCAAACGAGCCGTGAACCCAGCCCAGCCAGGAGCAGCAATCCCCCGATGCATTCCGTTCCGCTGGCGAGATAAACATTGAAGGCCGGAAACGGAATGTGCAGACTCCGAAAGAACTCCGTTACTTTGTCGATGTGCATTAACTTTCCGCGGCCCGTCTGAAAAAAATGCCACCCCCAATAGAGACGGATGGCGAGAAGCAGCGGAGATTGCAAGCATTCGGCGGCCTTAATGAGCAGCCGATAACCTCGCTGAAAAATGCACGTTGAGCCGGACTCGGAAATTTCCATAGATGTTACTCCAATTTGCAGAACCAGCCGAGCGCGGCCCAGGTTTCAAACCATGATTTGACCTGGGCCAGGTCGGCCCGGGCCGATGCCGCGAGTTGCTCGCAAGCCTCGGCGATGGTGGCTTTCGCCTGGAAAGCGGAGAGAAGAAGAAACTGGCCGGGTTGCAGCCGCTTGTAATAAACGGTGTTATTGTGGCGATGCACCGCCAGAAACACGGTCTTAGGCCGCAAATGCCGCTTGAGCCGGCTTTGCTTGCGCGCCCGGTGCAGCTCAATAGCGTTGCTCGCCTGGCCGCGAAGCTCTTCGCCTTTTTTGGCCTCTATCAAAAACTCGTCCAGTTCGTAACGAAGTTCCAACAGAGTCAGGTGCGGCTGCAATTGCAAACGAATTTGCGCGGGATCGGCCCCGAGCAGGGAATCCATTTCCAAAGGCAGCCGGGCTTCGTTGTCGAATGCTTCCACATGAGCCCATTCCAATCGCGCCATGTCCAGGGCCGGGTGCCGCAACGGCGCAATCCAGCGCGGTTCGGCCTCAAGAAAATCCACCAGCCGCCGGCCCAAATTGCGCAGCGTAAAGGATTGGGAGGGATGCCGCTCCAGGTAAGCGCAGGCCAGCCGTTCAAAGCGGCGCTCGCCCAGGATGGCGCGCAAGCCTGGATAATCCTCGTAAAAACAGTCCTTGAGCCGCAGCCAATACTGTCGATTATAAATTTCCAGGCGTTCGAACGAAGTCAGCCGGTCGTTGGGCTTGATGAATTGGCCTGCCACCTTGCCCATGGACCGGCCATCGCGCCATTTCGATTGCATCCCGCCGGCGGAGGCGAGCGGACGCATGACGGCCCCGGCCATGAGCCGTTGCAACGCGAGGAATTCGCGCGCGGTCTGGCGCTTAGGCCGCGATGGTTTTGCTTTCAAGGTCTTCAAGGAAGCGATTGGCTTTGAGCGCCTCGTCATGCACTTCGTCAAAGGAGGGGATTCGGGCGTCCCATTCCAGCAGCGTGGCCGTTTTGCCCACCCGCGCCACGGCGTGCTCGTAGAGCTTCCACACCGGATCGATCACCGGATGGTCGTGGGTGTCGAGGATGTATTTCTGGTATTTGGAATGGCCGGCGATGTGAAACTGCGCCACCCGCTCCGCCGGAACGGAGTCCAGATACTCGAATGGATTGAAATTGTGGTTGCGCGAGGAGACGTAGATATTATTGACATCGAGCAGGATGCCGCAATCGGCCCGCTCCACCACCTCGTTGAGAAATTCCCACTCCGTCATTTCCGAAACGTGAAACTCGGCGTAACTGCTGACGTTTTCCACCGCGATGGGCACCTCCAGAAAATCCCGCGTCTCGCGGATTTTGCGGGCGGTCGATTTGGCCGCGGCAAATGTGTAGGGCATGGGCAGCAGGTCGTGGGTGTAACGGCCATCGACGCTGCCCCAGCACAAATGATCGGAAAGCCACGGCGTGTTGGTCCGTTTGACGAGGCGTTTGAGCTTTTTGAGATGCTCGCGATTCAACGGTTCAGCCGAGCCGAAATAGGTGGATACCCCGTGCTGCACAACCCGGTATTGCTCCAGGATCTGATCCAGCACCGCCAAGGGACGCCCGCCATCGACCATGAAATTCTCCGAGATGATCTCAAACCAGTCCACCGTCGGTTTTTCGGAAAGGATATGGTTGTAATGCGGCACGCGCAAACCGATGCCGATGCCGTAATCGGTCATGCCGTTGAAGGCGTTGGCAGGCATAACGTCTCTGAAAAGAAAACAGGGAGAGCGAAGCGAAGCAATTGCCGCCTCGCTCTCCCACAACGGTTCTGGGCGGGAAGCGGAGCGGTCCGCATCCCGTGGGCCATCAAGTCACCTTGCAACCGCCTTTGCCCTTGCAGCTATTCTTGCTCTTGCAACCCATGTCGCCAGTTTGACAGCCGCCCTGGCCTTTGCAGCTATTCAAACCCTTGCAATCGTGCTTGGCCATGGTGGCATCCGATGATGTGGCAGCCTTGCCCGAATCACTTTCGCTTTTGCAGCCAATGGTGGCCATCGTGCCTGCGACCAAACCCGCCATAGCGGCCGAGATGATTAATGTTCTCGCTGTTCGTGTCATAATATTTCCTGAGTTGTCTGTTTTTGTTGACTCATCCATGAATGATCCATCTGCCAGGGCGCACACCGATGCGCCCCGTTCATTCAACACGGTCAGAGACCGGAAATGCCACTCTAGGAGTTCCCGCAAAAAAAGCAAGCGGCGTTTGACAGCGTTGCGCCGGGTCGTTTCCCTCCGGTTATTGGCGCGGACCCAGGCGGGAATGCGGCGAGAAAAGGCTGTTATCAAACGTGAATTGCCAGGCGATATAACATTGAAAGCCGATCGGGCCGTCAATGGATCGGCCCGCCGAGAAAAGCAGATGTTGGTGTTCGCTGAAATCGATCACCGTGCCAATGTTAAACGCCGTGCCGAGGTTGGGAAAGTCGGTTTCATAAGCAGTCTGATGATAGACTTCCACCCCGATGGCCACATTGGTAAGAACCTGCCGTTGCAGAACGGCCCCGGCGAATCCCCAGTTTTGACTGCCCGAAAAGGAATTGATGCCGTAGCCGCCTCCACCGTAAACCGTCCATTGGCCCCAACTTTTCTGCACCCACAGCGGTAGAAATGCTTGCAGATGGCCATTGCCAAGATTGTCAGTCGCACTCCCGGTTGGCAATTCCAGCAGCGGGAAAACCCCCACTTGCGGCCAACTGTTTGTCTCGTGGATAAAACGGTATTTTGCGCCCAGTTCGATGTCGCCCAACCCGTAATGTCCGATCCCCTCCGGCGGCGAATCGTAAGTCAGCGGGGCAATCAGATGAAGCTGCAGATCCGGCACAGCGCCGTAGTTGACTTCGAAATGAGGCCCGGTGCCGGACCAATCGCCGCCGAGTTTGCTGTCCAGCGAAGCGATGTAAAATTCCCAATGCTGGTAATCCACCGGCTCCGGATCATCCGTGACAAAAGGAGGCCCCGCCGGCGCTTCCCGCGCCCATAGCGCCAGCAAACCAGCCACGCAACATAGAATTTTGCAGACCGAATTGCGCATGGGCGGCTCTCATCCGGCTGTCAAATAAAATCCCACAATGATCAAGCCGCCGATGGTCACTCCAAAAATGAGCAGGCCGGTCAAACGGCTGGCAGTCATCTCCATCCCCCGGCGCCTGTGAGCCTGCGCCAGCAGCCACCCGAACCCGGCAAACACCGCAAGGACAATCGCGCCATGGGAAACCCAATGATGACCGGTCAACCTTTGCAACCCCGCCATGACCTTTGGATTTTTCTCCTTCGCCACCACCAGCAGCGCATTGACCGCGCTGGCGAGCGTCAGAGAGAGCCCGAAGGAAATTGTGTATTTGGAAAGGCCGGGATTTTCCGAGTTCATCGTTTTGTCTGTTATTTCATTTGGCCAGCAAAGCCACTTTTACGCCCATGGCAATGATGGCCCCGTCGCCCTCCATCAATAAAGCCAGCAGAGCCATCATGCCCGACACGCAAAGCACCAACCCGCGCGCGCCTTTGTTCACCGTCAGATTATTGGCCGCGGCGATGGGCAGATAAGTGGCCAGCAACAGGAGCATGATGACCAGGTGCTCCTTCGTTTCCATGAAGAAATGATGGGCGAACGGCCAGGGCCCCTTCAAAATTATGTTTTTATCCGCCTTGTAGAAGACGACATACCAATACCCGCCAATCAAAAAGGAGAGCCACATGGCAAGCGCGGCGGCCCAACTTATTTTTCTAATCCGGGCCTGGTTGGAGGCCGAGGCGTTCAAGACATCCACAAAAATCCAAACCGCCGCGACAAGGCAGGCAACTCCGAAGAAAACGTGCGCCATCAGGATCAGTTGATTCATATTTGTTGGCTGCGAAGTTTTGCAGGTTGTGCCATCGAGGCAAAGGCAAATATGACTTCGGGCGCTTGCTGGATGCCATTCGCTCCACTGTCAATTGCGGACCACCCCGTCCAACCACCAGCGCAAGATTGCTAGAAACCGACTTTTCGGCCATTTTTCTTTTACCGGGTTTCGAGTCCATTGCAAATTCCCCTGCTTCGGCGCGGCGAAGGAATTCATCAATGGATTGTTCAGGCAGGTAGAGCTGGCCGCAAATGTTGACCGTCTTGATTATTCTTTTCTTCCGCCATTTCCAACCGCTCGTGCTTGTGGGGTCGTGTGCGCAATTTGTGCAATTTTTTGAGCGATATCCTCAGGTGAAAGAATAAAATCAATGCACCCACTTGCTATTGCGCTCTCCGGCATATCGGGCTGCTTCGCGGTATCGAGCTTCTGCGCGATGGTAATGCCTCCAACTTCTTTTATGCCGCACAACGCTGCGGCCCCATCCCCATCATATCCGGAGACGATGACAGCGATAAGTTTACCGTCCCAGTGCTTTGTTAGGGATCGCAGGAAAACCGTAATCACGTCCGGCCATCCCCGAGGCTTTGATATCGGCTTTAGACGGAACTCTCCATCAAGAATGTGTAAATCGCGCTGTTCCGGGATGATGAACACATTGTTGGGCTGAATGTCCAGCCGTTCCGTGATCAGTTTTACCGGCATTTCGGTGAAGCGAGGGAGAATCTCGTGGAGTTGGGTGGCAACGGTCCTCAGATGATTAACGATGACGATGGCAACACCCATCTCGGCTGGCAAATGCCGTAGCAACCGGGTATATGCGTCGAGACCACCGGCTGAACCGCCTACGCAAACGACAGGAAAGTCCTTTGCAGTTTTTGTGCTGATCCCCTTTTTCTCGCAGCCAGCTTCGATGTGTTCGGCCTGACGTTTCTGTTTGTCAGTGGAGCCGGATTTATCGCCTCGAGGCTTGGTCTTGTGCTGTGCCATGTTCAGCCCAGTTGAGATTTCATGAGATCAGACTGATCGCATCCGCGCAAAGAACTTCGACCAGATTGAACCGTCCAATTGCACCTCATCAAGAGTGGTCTGGCAACCCCGCGCTCCCCCAATTTGGAGTTCTGCAGCCCGTTCAGCGCTTGATTGCTTTCCGCACCTTCGCTCTTGAAAGTTGCTGCCGCTGTGAACAAGTTTTTCATAACGCGATTCCTTTCAGGGCATCGGAGCGCGATATTCTGTTACGTTTTCGTGCGGAAGCCGCCCATGCAATACACGATAAGGCAGATCAGCAGAATTAAACCAATCCCGCTGCCGCCGATGATAGGGCCCCCAAAGTAAAATCCGCCTCCACCGAACACCAGAAGAAGAACCAGCAATATAATTAATAGATTCATGACCATAAGATAACATATCACTGCGAGGTTGCCATGGGGTCTTCACCCCATGCCTGGGTTATGAATAAAGAACGATCGATGGGAGTTTGCTTTTTGACGCCGGGCGGTTCAGCCCCATGATTGATCGGCCCCCTCCAGTTATTCCCTGGGCGAGTTACGTCGTCTGGTTGAATTGCTCGTGGTCATCGTCATTATTGATTTGCGCGTCGGCATGTATCAAGTGCTGGTGGACGAGGACGTCAACGGCCTCAATGACGCGGCTTTCGCCATTCCTCACTCTGCATTCCCTACACCCAACTCCACACTTTGGTAGGTAGGTCCAAAAAATCGGCAACACGGCAACAAGTCTTTATAGTCAACGACTTAACCGGCAACGCGAGAGGCTACGCGGCGGCAACATGTTGCCTCCGCTTCTTTCGTGTCGAACTGAAAACGGCAAAGAAGGCCACATCTGCAACTGATTGATATAAAAGTCGTTGCACAAATCTGGCCGTCCATTTGCGCTGGCCTATCGGTTTGATTCAGTTTGACGGAGCCTGACTGCACCCGTCTGCCGCCCTCGCTACGATGGACGAGGCGGCGAAGACGGAAGCCTTTGGCCTTTGGCGTTTCCGCTCTCCGTTTTCAGCTTTCTGCTTTCACATTTCAGCTTTTCCCAAATCATGGCGAGCTGATGCGGTAGTAGCGGGCGGAGGTATTCGCTTGGAAAGGTTCGCTGAAATAGAACAGGCCATTGGTAAGAGTGACGTTCGTTAGCGACATCCAGATGGGATTGGCCAGATTCGTGCAGGCTTGCACTGCGATGGGAATATTGGCCGTGCCGGTGGTGTTGAACCCAAACTGGCCATTCTTCACGCCAAAGTTCGCGCCGCTGGCTTGGACCTGCGGGTTCCACAATACAGCAGGAACATACCAATATGTATTGCTCCAGCCAGTTGCGCCCGGCAAATAATAGACTGTCACGTTCGTGTCGTCATAGAACACTGGCGGATCTTCCGAAGCCCCAGTAACGGAGGGAGCGTTGCCTTGAAAAAAGACGCTGGTCAAGTTCTCGCAGACTTCAAACATCGCGGCTGAGATATTGGGGACGCCTTTGTCGACGGTGGCGTTTGTCAGGCGGTTGCACGCATAGAACGCATAATTCCCTATGCTCGTGACGCTGCTGGGAATCGTGACATTGGTCAGGCCATCGCAGTTCCCGAACGCTATGTATCCAATGTTGGTAACGCTGCTTGGGAATACAATACTGCTCAGGCTGGAGCAGTAATCGAATGCAAAGTCACTGATGCTGGTAATACTTTCAGAAATGGTGATGTTGGTCATCCAAGCGCATCCATAAAATGCGTAATCTCCGATGCTGGTGACATTAGTGGGAAGTGCGAAGTTGGTCATGCCGCAGCCGGCAAACGCATTGTCCTCGATGCTAGTGACGCTGCTGGGAATCGTGACGCTGGTTAGATTGGTGCAACCCTCGAACATACCAACCGCAATGCTAGTGACGCCATTGGAGATCGTTGCGTTTGTCAAACTACGACAACCGGAAAAGGTTCCGCCGTCGCCAAAGTTGGTTATGCTCCCGGCAATCGTCACGCTGGCCAGGCTGAAGCATTCGTAAAACGCGTTATACCCAACGCTGGTGATACTGCCGGGAATGGTCACGCTGGTCGGGTTGGTGTTGCCTTCGAACGCCCTATCGCCGATGCCGGCGACGGTTAGGCCACCGATGTTAGTCGGGATAGCCAAAGCACCGACACCCCCCGAGTAGCCAGTGATGGTAAGGGTGTTATCAGAATTTGTGATGTAGCTGAATTGAGCTTGCGCTGCCACCGGCGCGAACAGAAGCAGCAAAACCAAGCCGGAAGGAATTGAACTTCTCACACCTTTTAGAAACCCGATCCTACAATTAAAAAGAAACAATAAATCACAGCCATCCCATAATGGGCTGAACGCGGGCAAAATCCAGCAGATTTCCTCGATAATCGAGGGGTGATTCCAAAACGAGCATCGGGAGTTTTCGTCGGTTTTCTACATGGGTTGTGGC
>Ga0182024_10013317_pt1 | contig 16082 bp, 18 predicted proteins | sample P32metaG_FD_120480 | JGI IMG/M metagenome (GOLD analysis project Ga0182024, IMG submission 120480) | Permafrost microbial communities from Stordalen Mire, Sweden - P3-2 metaG (Illumina Assembly) | ecosystem: Environmental > Terrestrial > Soil > Wetlands > Permafrost | place: Sweden: Stordalen... | reverse complement strand
GCCTGCCTCCGCTTCGCCGACTGGCGACGATTCTCAACAACCCGCCTTGCCGTACAATGATTTTTCAGCGAACGGCAACTACCCCCTTAACTTCGTGTCTCAGTCCAAGGGTGCACTCCACTTCACATCCCCTTCCCCTGCACCCCATCCCCTCGGGACAGAGGGGGAAAAACTGTCAGAGATCCGCCCGGTTTAAAATGTCAGGGATGTCCCCGGCCATTCAATACCCTGAAAAAATGGGCCGGTGCACACGTCAAGCACACGAATCCAAAAGCCCGGCAAGATTTATTTACGATGAGAAATTCACTGCGCCATCGCGACATCGGTCTTCAGCAGACTGACTTCCACGCGCGTACCTTTCGCGCCCTGCGCCACGGCAGCGTTGCCCATCCCGATCACGTAGATGCGGTAGGCCGGGATCTGATAATTCAACACCAGATAACGCACCACCGAGTCCGCCATCTTTCGTGAGTTGGCGATCGCGGCTTGGCCTTTCCCCGAAGAAAAGCCCTGCACTTCGACAATGTAGCCGCGCTGATCCTTCAACTGGGCAGCCATCTGGTCGAGCGCATCCTTGGCATCTTTGCTCAACACAGTCTGGCCAGGACGAAAACGAATCTCGGTCTGTGCGCCCGACTTGTATTGATCGAGATTTCCAACCATGGTCTCATCCGAGGCGAGGCGGGTGTTAAGAGCAGTTGCTGTCTGATTCGCCATCTGAGCCTTGTTCGCGGCATCCGACGCATGCTCATCGGCCAGGCTGGCTTTCGCGGACGCCAACTGAATGCCTTGCTGGGCGCGGGCATCCACGTCCCGGATCATTTTGGTGTTGGACGCAGTAATCTCGTCGAGTTCGTTGACCCGGTCCCGAATGGGTTGAACATGCCGCCGCACGTATTCCTTTGTGGCAAACGGATGCATGAGCAGCGATCCCAGGCTGGGCTCATCGCCGTCCCAGAAATCGTTGTTGGAGTTGGAGGCAGGCTGGTTGGAAGCATGCTGCGAGGCTCCCGGGCCGGTGGCGGCAGGTACCGCGCCTGAATTTGAGCCCGTTTGCTGCGCGACCGCGGCGAGCGCAAATACTGCCGACAAGAGCATAGTCATGAATATGCGATTCTTCATAATCTTCTTCCTCCAAATAGCCGGGAAACGCGAAAGGCTTAAAACCCCAGTGTGGCCACGCCATTGTAGCGCCGAAATGGGCATCCGGGACAAGAAATTCCGCCCCGAGTCCATTGGCGCTCATTCTTATGCCACCCTCAATCTTTGGACGTCAAGGATTACCTTTTGCCGTTCCATGCAAAGGTTTCACAGGGACTGTCAGCGACAATCTCTCCGAATTTCCATGCTATAGTTCAAACCCGTCGGACTGCTGCAACCCTATGTGCAAGGCGCAAAGAGGGTTCGGCGGGAGGAGGAGCAGATGGGAACCACTCGATTCTCGTATTGCAGATTCTTGCAGTTCGTTCGCGCGGTCCTTGCCATTGTCGCACCGGTAGCTCTGCTGCTGAACGCCGCCTCGGCCAGCACCACAAAAGTCATCTACAGCTTTGCTGGAGGAAACGACGGCGAGTACCTCGACACTGACCTCGTGATCGACAGCGCGGGCAACCTCTATGGCTCGACGGTGCAAGGCGGCAAGCACGGCAGTGGCACTGTTTTCCAGTTGGTCCCCTCCGGCACAGGCTGGACCCACACTGTCCTCTACAGCTTCACCGGCGGCGCCGACGGAGGCGAGCCCTACAAAGGCGTCACGCTCGATGCGGAAGGCAATCTTTACGGCACGGCCGTCACCGGCGGTGGAGGCTCTTGCGAAGGCGGCTGCGGTGTGGTTTTCAAGCTAACCAAGTCCGGCGGGAACTGGACGCAGACTGTAATCCATCAGTTCACGGGCGGCAAGGACGGCTCCGGCCCAGGAAGCGGCCTGACGTTCGATCAACACGGAAACCTCTATGGCGTGACTCCGACGGGCGGCGCTTACGGCCTTGGCGTCGTCTATCGACTGCATCGCGTGAACGGTTCATGGCGGTTGAACGTGATCCACGCCTTCACGGGCGGGGACGACGGATCATCCGGCTCAGCCGGCCGCTTGATCTTTGATCATGCCGGCAATATCTACGGAGTCACCACCGTCGGCGGGGCGCACGGCGACGGCGTAGTCTTCGAGATCACCCACACCGGCGGCACATGGACGCTGGTCCCACTCTATGCTTTCAAGGATAAACCGGACGGAGCATTGCCCTACGGTGGATTGATCTTCGATGAAGCTGGGAATCTCTATGACACCACGTACTATGCCGGTGCGCACGACGTGGGCACGGTCTACAAGCTCACCCCACGCCAACGGCGCATGGAGTGAGACTGTCCTCTACAGTTTCAAAGGTGGAACCGACGGCAGCCGTCCCATCAGTACGCTGGTCTCCGACAAGGCCGGGAACTTGTACGGCACTACCAGCGACGGTGGCACCGGATGTGCCTGCGGAGTGATCTTCAAACTAGCTCGCAACGCTAACGGCACATGGACCGAGACTGTCCCCTACCGCTTCCCCGGCGCTCCCAAGGGTGGCTTCGCCTACAACGGAATGGTCGCGGGTTCTGCCGGCAACTTTTACGGCGCCACCACCCACGGCGGCGCTACTAATGACGGCACAATCTACAAATTCACGCCGTAACCGCACCTCTGCAGCAGAATTTCTGATGGCTCTTCAACCGCGGACGCTGATCCTCGAGAAGGACAGCACTGCCCGCGATGAGATTGGCCGACCCATCGACATCGCCGGACGGAACGTCGTGAAGATCAGCATCCTCTTCACTTGCGGCAGCAACTCCTGAGATTCTCCGGGGTCGGAAAGAATTCTGTAATCCTGCACGCGCCCGTTCTTGTCGACGTAAGCTTCAATCACCAGCGAGTCGGTGTTCATCGCGCTCAAAGTTGTACCGAAGACGCTCTGTTGCAATTCCGGTCCGGTGTTTAGCACCAGGGGCACATCCTGATTGTTCGCCTGTACCTCGCCCGGCATCGCGAGGATAGCCGTGACCAAACCAAAGATCAGCAAAGCGCAGGCCAGGCCGGCCGTCGCCGGCACCATGAACGCGTTCAGCGTATTCTCCACCCGCATGCGCAAGCCTTCGAATCGCGGACGGCGCGTCTCCGCCGCCTCCCGCGAAATGGCCAGGCGAAGCTTCAGCCCAAGATCTGCCGGTGCCTGCACGCGCCCCACGCTCATCAACAGCTGCTGCGTCTGGCTCAGCGCCTTGTACTCCCGCATGCACGCCGCACATCGGTCCAGATGCCGCTGCAAGCTCTGCATCTCGGCTCCCGTGACGGCGCCATCAAGATAGGGGGACAACAATCCCTTCGCATCCTCACACTTCATCGTTATCGTCGTAGAAACGGAGCTGATGCCCGGATACTTCATGGCATGACCTCGACCCTTCTACCCCCTCCAGAAACCGGTGACCGGAGACTTACAGATTCTTTTTCCTCGGGCGCGGTCAGCCCCAACTCCAGGCTCACTTCGCGAACGTATGGCGCCAGTCGCTGCTTCAACGCATGCCGCCCGCGCGTTAGTCTCGACTTCACCGTCCCCAGCGAGATCTGCAGCACGTCCGCGATCTCTTCATACGACATCTCTTCCAAGTCCCGCAGTATCAGCGTGGTCCGGTACGGCTCGGCCACCTGCCTCAGTTCGGCATCTACGCGCCGCTGCACTTCCCGGTGAGCCACATTGTCGAATGGCGACTCGTGCCGATCAGTCAGCGCGTTCCGCATCGCTTCGTTTTGCATCCAACCGTCGCCGCCGGCAAATCCATCCGACTCCGCCGGCTCAATCGAAGTCTCCTGCGCCTTGTGCCGGAACCACCATCGCTTCCGGTTCGCCGCCTCATGCAACGCGATGTGGTAAATCCAGGTCTTCAAACTGGACTCGCCGTGGAAGCTCTTGATCCCGCGGAACACTTTCAGAAAGACATCCTGGGTCACATCCGCGGCATCGGCTGGATCGCTGACCATTCGGTACACCAGCCCGTAAACCGGCCGCTGAAATTCGCCAATCAGCCAGGCATAGGCCGCTTCCGAGCCGGCCTTCAAGTCCGCAACAATCGCCGCTTCCTCTGCCCGTGCCCCGATCGCGCTTGCCAGATCTGCCAAGGTTGTCACTCCCGCCATACTGCCAACCCTTCAATTATAGGATCTTCCACCTCATCCCTAACCGAAAAATCGTTTGTGAGCAGCCCCTTGCCGATCAAGCACCTTTATTGCATAGACTCCACTCGGCTGCTGCAAGTTCCCGGCTGTAAGTCATTTAGTTGCAATAAAGTAAGTACGTCGCGAGCCAGGCAGTTTGAATCACGATAGGGACTAGCGAGAGGGCGGTCGCGCCGCGCTTGACCGGACAGCCGAGGCGGCTGTCTCCACATGAACATCTCGTTACACCGGTCGAATCCTCAACGTTGTGTGTTGGGGCTATAATTGCGCGACTCGCATGGCTCTCACCTCAGGCACGAAACTCGGTCCTTACGAAATCCTGTCTCCGCTCGGCGCAGGCGGCATGGGAGAAGTTTACCGCGCCCGCGATACCCGCCTCGATCGCATTGTCGCCGTTAAGGTTCTGGCCGCTCATCTTTCTTCTTCTCCCGAACTAAAGCAGCGCATGGAGCGCGAGGGGCGAGCGATCTCTTCGTTGAACCACCCTAATATCTGCCAGCTCTACGACATCGGCTCGCAGAAGGGCACCGATTATCTGGTGATGGAGTTTCTGGAGGGCGAAACGCTGGCAGAGCGCCTGCGCAAAGGCGCGATGCCGCTGAACGAAGTCTTGAAAATCGCGATCGCCGTGGCCGAAGCTTTAGCGGTCGCACACCGCAGCGGCATTGTGCACCGCGACTTGAAGCCGGGGAACATCATGCTGACCCAGGGCGGCGCGAAGCTGATGGACTTTGGTCTGGCGAAACCGCTGGGTGCGCAGACCGCATCTGCGGGATCAGGCACAGCGCCACCTTCATTCACCGCGGCGGCCACGCTAAGCGGGCCGACTCCGTTAAGTCCACTGACCACGGCGGGCAGCATCATCGGCACAATTCAATACATGTCGCCGGAGCAGATCGAGGGGAAAGAAGCGGACGCCCGTTCCGACATCTTCGCGTTCGGTGCGGTGCTCTATGAGATGGTCGCGGGAAAGCGGCCATTTTCGGGCAAAAGCCAAATCTCGCTGGCATCGTCAATTCTCGAATCCGACCCGCAGCCGGTCAGCGAGCTCAAGCAGAACACTCCAGCCGCGTTTGAGCATGTGGTGACGACGTGCTTGCAGAAAAACCCAGAAGAGCGTTATCAGTCAGCGCAGGACATCAAGCTGGAACTGCAATGGATTGCGGCAGGCAAATCGTCTCCGACCGCTGGGCCGGTGACGCCTGCCGCATCTCGTAGCCGCGAGCGTCTTGGTTGGGCCGCCGCCCTGGTAGCCGTGACTGTTCTGAGTGCAGCTGCCGCCTTGTTCTTCTACCATCCGGCTCGGTCTGCGCGCTCCATTCGCGCCGTCATTGATCCTCCGGAGAAGACCACATTCAACCTGACTGGCGATTCGGCAGGACCGCCGGTGCTTTCGCCCGATGGCTCATCCATCGCGTTTGCGACCACCGGCACAGACGGCAAGACGGCGCTCTGGGTACGTCCTACGAACGGGCTGGAAGCACGCGCACTGGCCGGCACCGAGGGCGCGATTTTTCCCTTCTGGTCGCCCGACAGCCGTTCCCTTGGATTCTTCGCCGAGAGCAAGCTCAAAACCATCGACCTCGACGTCGGCTCAGCGCAGGTAGTTTGTGATGTACCGCTCGGTCGCGGGGGCGCCTGGGGACCAGGTGGAGTGATCCTGTTCTCGCCATCTCCCTCAGCGCCTCTCATGCGGGTAAGCGCCAGCGGGGGGACTCCGGCTGCGATTACGACGGTCGACCCGGCTCTGCACACCTCGCATCGCTGGCCGTTTTTCCTTCCCGACGGCAAGCATTTCCTCTATATCGCGCTTCACCACGATCCTTCCAAGACGGCGAACAACACGCTCTACTATGCATCGCTCGACGGCAGGGAAAATCGTCCACTGCTCCGCTCTCAATCCAATGCCGTTTACGCCAGTGGTTTTCTTTTGTTCGGGCGTGGCGATCAATTGATCGCTCAACCCTTCGATCCCGCCAAGGGAACGCTGAGTGGAGAGCCCCAGAATGTGGCCAAGGGCGTGATGAACGACAGCAGCACCTGGCACATGGATGCCTCAGCTTCCAACGATGGCCTGCTGGTTTTCGGCAGCGGCGCCTCCGGCGACTTGCAGTTAGTCTGGTTGAATCGCAGCGGGAAAGAGGTCAGCACCATAGCCGAGAAGATCCCCGACCTGCAAGGCGTGGCTCTTTCCCCGCAAGGAGACCGCGTCGCTCTCCAGCTTAACGCCGGTGAGACCGACATCTGGGTGCTCGATCTGGCGCGTGGGGTCCGCACCCGACTGACCTTTGGACCGATCGGGAATGTTTCCCCCATCTGGTCACCCGACGGCAAATGGATCGCGTACTCCTCGGCTCGCAACGGTCACTTTGCCATCTGCCGCAAACCCTCCGACGGTAGTGGCGCGGAAGAAACCTTGCTCACAGATATCGATCAGCCCGCGCTCGACGATTGGTCGCGCGACGGCAAGTACCTGCTCTATTCGCGGCCCTTATTGAGTGGCCCGGGACGGCAGATCTGGTCCTTGCCCCTGGAGGGCGAGCGCAAACCATCGTTGATCCTAGAGCGGGGTGCGAATGGAAAACTTTCTCCAGACGGGCGGTGGCTCGCCTACCAGTCGGGCGAATCGGGCACGGTTCAAGTGTATGTGGTGCCCTTTGGCGGCGGGCAGGGCAAGTGGCAGGTCTCGGCCAACGGAGGAACACAGCCCAAGTGGAACAAGGACGGCAAAGAACTCTACTACCTGGACCTGACTTTCAATCTTCCTGCGGTCCCAGTAACGAATGCGGGCGGCGCACTGCAATTCGGCGTGGCTCAGAAGCTGGTCACAAGTTGGTCCGCTCCGCAGGTCATCTATGACGTCTCGCCCGACGGCAAGAGAATTCTTCTCGACCGGGTCGAGCAGCAGGTCAGCCAATCCGTTACTGTGGTTACGGACTTTACTTCAGGATTGAAGAAGTAAGCGAACTGGATTTACGCCGTCGTGCTTCGGGAACGTTGCGAAAGGTTGCGGAGAATCTCTTCCACCGTCGTCAAGAGTTTCTCCGGACCCTTGTCCAACTCGAGCGCGGATTTTTCCAAGAACCCAAACGCTCCATCTTCCTGCAGGCGGGCGGCGTTCTTTTGCGACAGGCCCGTGATCACCACGACCGGAATCGCCCTGGTCGAAGCATCTTCTTTCAGCGCCTTGAGCACATCCGGACCGCTCATCTTCGGCAACAACATATCCAGGAGAATCAGGTCCGGCAATTTTTCGCGCGCCACGCGCACAGCTTCTTCGCCATCCGCCGCGCTGCTCATTTCATAGCCGGCACGGGTCAGGGCACGCTCCGTCGCCAGTCTCAGAAACTTGCTGTCCTCCACCAGAAGAATCTTGATCATCACGTGTAGCCTTCCCAGCCTTCTCTCGGGCACCGGTCCGTTGAGGCTGACCCTGCGCCCACATCGGCCTAAGCCGTCGAGACTCCTATCTGTACTATCGGCAGATTCGGAATTCAGAACAGCACGGCGCACCCGCCTTCCTGTTAAGAGTCGTCTGAGAAACGCGGCCTCACCTGGCTTGGGATGGCCCCGCGTTAGTTCACTGGTCACTTCACATCGCTCAAGATTTTCTGCACCGCTGCCACCAGGGAGCTTGGCCCCGAGCCGAGCATAAGATCGGTCTTCTCAAAGAACCCCACAGCTCCATCTTTCTCCAGCGCCTTCGCGTTCTTCGGAGACAGACTGGTCAAGACCATCACCGCAATCCCCGCCGTCGCTGAATCCTGTTTCAGAGCCTTTAACACTTCCGGCCCGCTAACCTTGGGTAACATCATGTCGAGCAGCACGAGCGCGGGTAAGTGCTCGCGGGCCAACCGCAGGGCTTCTTCCCCGTCACCGGCGCACACCACCTCGTATCCCGCTTTGGTCAGGGCCCGCTCCGTCGACATTCGGAGGAACTTGCTGTCCTCGACCAGTAGCACCTTCATCGTAGAAGAGTCCCTCGCGCACACAAAGAACTGCCGCGCTCATCCTTCACTATGCGCTCCGTCATCAGTCATGTCGAGGCTGAAAGGTCCGGTGATGTTGCCGGTTGATGGTCATCCGCGCTGGTCTGTCCCTGTACTGGCGCTCTCGCTGGCTGCTATAGTCTTAAGTTCCGCAAGCCGCCGTTGGATTCAATTCGTCGACACTTATGGGAGACCCTAAAATGAAACTCTCAAGAATCCTGAGAGTGGTGTGTCTTTTTTTCTTCGCGCCCTTCTTCTCACTATTGAGCTGGTCCGCTGCGCCGCCGACCGTAACCATCTTTGTCGACGCCACTTCGGCTCCCCGCAAAATCTTTCACGCCAGGTTGAAGATTCCTGCCACCGCGGGCGACCTGACGCTTTATTACCCGAAGTGGATTCCCGGCGAGCATGCGCCCGACGGTCCCGTTATCGATTTGGCCGGACTGAAATTCAGCGCCAGCGGTAAGACGTTGAAGTGGCGTCGCGATCTGCTGGATGGCTTCACTCTCCACGTCGAAGTTCCAGCCGGGGAGACTGAGGTAAATGCTGAACTCGACTTCCTTTCTCCTGCGACCTTTGAAGGCGGGTTCTCCGCGGGTTCCTCTGCGACGGACAAAATGGCCGTCATCAGTTGGAACCAGGTGCTGCTCTATCCGAAGGGCTGGAAGTCCGACGATCTCATTTACATCGCCAGTCTGAAACTTCCCGCCAACTGGAAATTTGGAACACCTTTACCTATCGCCTCCACTACCGGTGATCAACCCAATGCTGAGACGCAGATCACCTTTCAGCCGGCGTCCCTAACTACGCTGGTTGATTCGCCCATAATCACCGGCGAATTTCTCAAGATCGTCAGACTGGCCGATGATCCCCTCACCGAGATGGACATTGCCGCCGATAGCGCTGCCGCCCTTGCCCCTCCGCAGGAAGTCTGGGACCACTATAAGAATCTGGTCGAGCAAGCCAACAAACTTTTCGGAGCGCATCATTATCGCGATTATCACTTCCTGCTCAGTTTGAGCGATCACGTAGCCCACTTCGGACTGGAGCACCACGAGTCCGACGACAGCCGCATCGACGAGCGTGGATTGGTCGATGAGAGCGAGCGCAAATCGGAAGCTGGTCTGCTCCCCCACGAATACGTGCATTCGTGGAACGGAAAATACCGCCGTCCGGCGGATCTCGCGACTCCGGATTATCAGCAGCCCATGCAGGATGACTTGCTGTGGGTTTACGAAGGACTCACGCAGTATCTTGGTGAGGTGCTGACTGCGCGCAGCAGTTTGCTGACGCCAGAGCAGGTTCGGGACGATCTCGCTTTGACCGCCGCGGCCCTCGATCACACTCCAGGGCGCGCGTGGCGTAACCTTCAGGACACCGCCGATGCGGCCCCGGAGCTTTATTTCTCTCCGCACGCGTGGGAATCGTGGCGGCGCGGAACCGACTTCTACGATGAAGACCTCCTGAACTGGTTGTGGGCCGACGTCATCATCCGCCAGCAAAGCAAAGGCAAGAAAACGCTGGACGATTTCTGCAAGCTCTTCCACGGCGCTCCCACTACGGGGCCCATGGTGAAGACCTATACGTTCGACGACGTCGTCGATACTTTGAACCAGGTCGCACCCTACGACTGGCGGGCCTTCTGGACCGAGCGCCTCACCAATCACGGCCCCGGCGCTCCCCTTGGCGGAGTGGAAGGCAGCGGATGGAAACTGGTGTACAGCGAAGTGCCATCGGAAATGGACCGCGGCAGCGAAAGCAACTCGCATTTCGTCAATGCGGCCTATTCGATCGGGATCGAACTCCGCGAAGACGGAACGATTACCGACACCATCGAGGGCATGCCCGCGGCTCTGGCTGGAATTGGCCCCGGCATGAAGCTGGTCGCAGTGAACAACCGCCAATACTCGCCTGAAATCCTGCGCGACGCGCTCAAAGCTGGCAAGAACACTACTACACCCCTCGAACTGCTGGTGGAGAACACCGAATACTTCAAAACCTACAAGCTCGATTACCACGGCGGCGAGCGCTACGCGCACCTGGTGCGCGACGAATCCAAGCCTGACTTGCTGACCGAGATCTACAAAGCAAAGTAATGTCCGTTCGGCTTTCAAACGGCGACACCAATGCATGTTGCACCAAAGTGGTGTATATTGGTGTCATAATGCCAAACACAAGGCGGGCTCGTGTAAAACATGTTCGGCGCAGCATAACCCTGCCGCCCAGAATCGCCAAACAGGTCGACACCATCGCCAAGCAACGCGCTCTCAGCGACAACCGTGTTCTGGTGGAACTCATTGAGCAAGGCATCGAGGCCGCCCAGCAAAAGGAGAGAACGTTCTTCCAGTTGGCCGAACGCTTCCGCGCAGCCAGCGATCCCGAGCAGGTCAAGCGGTTGGGCAACGAGTTAGGCCGCTTCGTCTTTGGCGAGTGACATCCGAGTGAACCATGCCTCAGATCGAAACCTGGTCCCGGCTCCCTACCGCGATCCGCGATCATCTTATCGAACGGATGCACGACCGCCATATCAGCATGGAGGACCTTAACCAGTTGCGAATCTGGATCGACCTGAAACCGAATGTGCCCGAGGGACCCTGGTACAAGGATTTCGGATCGTTCAAGCTTTGCGGCGAAGGCAAACTCCCCAAGACATTCCTACTGCCGGGGCAAGCGGGCCGAGGGCAAGCAGCCTAATCAAGCGACTCGGGACATCTAACCTTGTCATCCACAGGCCCAGCACCGGACTGTGGATGAGCTATCTCGGCATGTGGTGCCAGTGGTGCATAACCGCACCGCTGAGATGACCGAGGACGAACGAGAATACCGCGATGAGAATGGCCTTGAGCGTTGGATTCATTTCTGGCAAGGTTAATTGCCTAGATGGAAGTGTCAAGCAAAAATCGCTGGATTATGTCTTTGACGTACCAATCAAGATGGGGGACTTCGCCGTCCGGGACCGGGGGTCGAAGGCTTGGGCGGGCTTGGTGGTCGTCCAAATTTCCTTTCATAGGCTATCCCCATCAAGCCGCCAATCAGAAAGAGAGCGAAAGACAAATATTGAAGCTCGTTCAGCCAATTGCGCTCATCACGGATCTGGTAGACGACAATTCCGTGGACGTTGAGGGGAAAAATGCTCCCCATCATTGAATTGGGAGTGCGGGGAAGTGTCTTTTTGATAATGGAACCATAGCTGTGCAGACCAAATCCATCCAGCGAGTCCAACTAGACAGATTGCGACTCCCGTTCGCTTCCACCACTTCCGGATCATGCTTGCGTCTTCCTCTTATGCTTTGTCTTTCTTTCCTTCTTTCCTTTTCCGACGGCTCTAGCTCGAGCACCGCTAACTTGATGATTCCAAGATAGCGTCAAACTCGAAAACTTCCTGCTCGACCGGACTACCCCACACCGGAGCGAACGATTGCCGGTGCAGCGGGGTTGGACCGTACTGCTGCAAGGCTGCGAGGTGCTGCGGCGTGCTGTAGCCTTTGTGCGAAGCCAGGCCGTACTCGGGGAAGACTGCGTCCCACTCGCACATCATGCGGTCGCGTTCCACCTTGGCCAGAATCGAAGCTGCTGCAATCGACGCGGAGAGCGCGTCTCCGTGGATGATGGCCTGCTGCGGCAGTTCGCAATCCAGGCACACGGCGTCGACAAGAAGATGATCGGCCGCAGGCGCTAGGCGCATCACCGCGTCGCGCATCGCCAGCCGCGATGCCTGGTAGATGTTGATCTGGTCGATGCGTGCAGAATCGACCGCAGCTACCGCCCATGCGACGGCATGTTCACGAATGCGCGGCGCCAGCAGTTCGCGGCGCTCCGGCGGCAGCAGTTTGGAATCGCGCAAGCCGCGGATCCGGTAGCCAGGCTCAAGAATCACGGCGGCCGCCACTACTGGGCCGAACAAAGATCCGCGCCCTACCTCGTCCACTCCCGCCACCATCGCCGCTCCTGACGCCCAGGCTTTTTTTTCGTAACGCAGCGTGCAGCGCAGCTTTTTCAGCAGACGCAGCTTCGCCGCCGACGGAGATAGTACGAACTCGGACGAAGTCTTCGCGGTGCTCGACATTCAGATCGGGGATGAAGCGTGTCCACCATCTTCACTTGCCGCTACGGATTCTTGCAAGCCAGAAAATCAATCCCGTAAAGAATTTTCTGCGTTCTCCCGCCGGAAGGTAACTCCACTCGGTAACCATTACTTTCAGTACGAACGTACATTGTCCGTTAGGACATGTACTGCTATGTTGACGACATCCCGATTTGCCAGGAGAAGTCGTGAGCGAGGAAGGAATCCAGCCGCAAGAACACGTTGTGATGAGAGACGGGTCGCTAGGGTCTGCGCCGGTCGAGAAATTGATTCATCTTGCGCTGCCAGTTCGTCTCGTTCACATGCAGAACGGCGAACGTGGCGGGCAGGAACTGGCTTGTACCTATGACATTCATCCACGAGGCGCCAGGCTGCGCAGTGTGCGCGATGTAAAGGTAGGAGATTTGATTACGGTCGAACGCGGACGCAGCAAGTCGATATGCCGGGTAGTGTGGACCGCCGACCCGGACTCCGCGCTGCGCGGGCAGTTCACCGTGGAATGTGTTGAGGGCAGCAAGATTCCATGGGAAGAAGAGTTGCGGCTGATGGAGGAGCAGTATCTGCCGGTGATCCCATGCGGGCCGAATAGAACGCCCAGGATGAATGCCTTTCGCCGAAGTGATCTGAACCGAAGACGAGGCCCACGATTCCAGGTGGAGGGCGGAGCCGCTCTGGCGGAGATCGGCGGCCACTTGCAGGTCGAAGGCCGGCTGGAACAGATTTCCGAATATGGTTGCCTGGTGAGCGCCGGCGATCTGCGCACGCCCGGCACCGGACTAAGGCTGGTGCTGAATATTTGCGACGTCAGCGTGGCGCTGCGCGGCCACGTTAGATATACGGCCGGGAACCGCGCCATGGGCGTGGAGTTTCAGGAGATCCGGCAGGGCGACCGTCCCCTGCTCGACTACGTGATGAGCCGGTTGAAAAAACCGCGGGTCGAGGATTTCGCTGACCTCGAAGTCATCACCGAGCATCTCGCCGCCGTCGTGTAACGCAGACTGCCAGACGCCGATACTCAGCTCGGCCTTTCGACATCGCGCAGGCGCGCGGCTTTGCCCTTGAGCCCGCGCAGGTAGTACAGCTTGGCGCGGCGGACTTTGGAGGAGCGCAGCAGGTCGATTTTGTCGATCACTTTGGAGTGGACGGGGAAGATGCGCTCCACGCCCTGGCCAAAGCTGATCTTGCGCACGGTGAAGCTGGCCTGCGGACCGTTGTCGCGCTTGATGACGACTCCTTCAAAGGCCTGCAAGCGCTCCTTGTCGCCTTCTTTGATCTTCACGTGGACGCGGACGGTGTCGCCCGGGTGGAACGCGGGAATGTCGTTGCGTTGAGTTTTCGCCAGCAATTTTTCGATGATTAAGTTCGACATGATGTTAATCCTTCTGAATTCTGAAATCCTGATCTTTACGTTCTTAAACCCGTGAGTTTGCGAGATATGTTGTGAAACTCAGCCGCGACTGTTCCTGATCCCGGCCAGAAATATGTTGTCTTCCTCGCTCAACATCGCGCCTTCCAGCAAATCCGGACGGTTGCGCAAAGTCTTTTCCAGCGCTCGTTGGTGGCGCCACCTGCGGATTTCTTCATGGTTGCCGGACATCAACGACTCCGGCACTGCCATCCCGTGAAAATCAGCGGGTCGCGTGTAGTGCGGATAATCCAGTAATCCGTTTGATCCGCAGGTCGAATCTGCACCGCCCGAGCTTTTCACCTTGGCGTCAACTGTAAATGACTCCTGCTGGGTTGACGCCTCGTTCCCGACCGCGCCGGGAAGCAACCGCATCACGGCTTCCACGATTACGGCCGCTGCCATTTCACCGCCACTCAAAACATAGTCGCCGATGGAAAGTTCCTGATCGGCGAGAAAATCAGTGACTCGTTCATCCACACCCTCGTACCGTCCGCAGACCAGAACGATGCGGTCGAGCGGCGCCAACTCGCCCGCGACGTTCTGAGTAAACCGTTGCCCCTGCGCCGAGAGCAGGACTACCGACTGCTTCACGCGCCCCGCGAGACGATCTTCGCGCGACGCAAGGCCCATCGACTCCAAACACTCAAACAGCGGTTCCGGCTTCAACACCATGCCTTCGCCGCCGCCGAAAGGCCGGTCGTCCACGGTGCGGTGACGATCGTGAGTAAACTCCCGCAGATCGTGGACTCTTATTTCCGCCAGCCCCATTTCCTGAGCCCGGCGAGTGATACCGTATTCCAGCGGTCCGCGGAAGAAGTCCGGAAAGATGGTGACTATGTCGGCCTTCATTGCTGGACCAAAACCTCTAACACAGAGGACACGGGGTTACACAGAGGCTTGGCCCTCGATCCTCACGACTTTTTTCTCGCTCCCTGCGCCTGCTCTTGCTTTTCTTCCGCCGTGAGCGGAGCGTTCACTTCGAGCAGGCCTTCCGGCAACTTCATTCGGACTTGCTTTTGCTCCACGTCTACGCCTTCGAGATACGCTTCGGCAAAAGGCACTTCCAAGAACTGGCCTTTCGGGCCGCGAACAATCAACAGCGGCGCTTCGCCTGCTCCAAACTGGACATCTTCTATCCGCCCGACGTCGCGGCCTTGGTCAAGCACCGAACAACCTACCAAGTCGCTAACATAATTCCAGCCCGCTTGCAGCTTCGAACGCTGGCTGCTCGGCACCTGCAATTCGCATCCGACGAGCGTTTCCGCCTCAGAGATCGAATCGACTCCCGCAAACTTTAGCACCAGCAGGCTCTTGTGCGGCCAGAGTTCTTCTACTTCCAGTTCGCGCCGGTGCGCGTTTGGCTCCTGGGGCAGCGCGAGCAACTTCATGCCAACTGCGAATCGATCAGGAACGTTGCTGTAAATCTCGCCCGCCACTTCGCCTCGGCGGCCTTGCGTTTTCACCACGCGGGCCAGCGTAATGAATTCTGCACTTGTTTCAGGATCGCGAATGGTCCGGTTCCCTGCCCCGGCGCTCAGTTCGCGAAGGGAATGGAACGATCCCTCGGGGGCTAAAGCCCGGATTCCAATTGTCCCTAGCGGCGCGGCTTAAAGCCGCGCCCTTTCAAAACCATTTATTCCCAGCGCCAACCGAACCTACGCTCTGCTAGTCGATCACTTCCAGCGTGTAGCGCTTGCGCACCCGCACTCCCGCAGCGCTCAGAAGCGTACGCAGGGCGCGGACATTGCGTCCCTGGCGGCCGATGACTTTACCCACGTCGTCCTCGGCCACTTCCAATTCGATCACGTCGTCATCGAGATGGTCGACGAAAACCTGGTCGGGGGCATCGACGATCCACTTCGCAATCTGCTCGATGAGAGCGCGCACGTTTCCAGTGGGTTCGGTCATGGTGTTGGCTTATGCCGCGGGAACCGCCGGGGCGGCCGTGGGCTTGGAGTAGAGCTTGCCCACTCGCTCAGACATTTGCGCGCCCTTCGATACCCAATAGTCCACGCGATCGCGCTTGAAATCCACGCTGGCGGGGTTGGTGCGGGGATTGTACGTGCCCACAACTTCCACCGGACGGCCGTTGCGCGCGCGCGCCTTTTCAATGACCACAATGCGGTAATGCGGTTGTTTGCGCGCACCCATGCGCGACAGTCGAATCATTAACACAAATGTATATCCTTGTTCCGGAAGCGTCCGGCGAGGTCACGACAAACACTTATTATGCCGGAGGTTAGCGGGAATGGCAAGGGTGGGAAGCTGCACATGTCATACCACAATAGAAATGTCCCCGTCTTCTGCACAATAGAAATGTCCCCCGGTTTTGGTTTCACCATGCTCCGGAAAAAGTGGGGGTTTTCATCTGCTGCCAACCTTGTCTCCAAGGAT
>Ga0182024_10013316_pt1 | contig 16083 bp, 11 predicted proteins | sample P32metaG_FD_120480 | JGI IMG/M metagenome (GOLD analysis project Ga0182024, IMG submission 120480) | Permafrost microbial communities from Stordalen Mire, Sweden - P3-2 metaG (Illumina Assembly) | ecosystem: Environmental > Terrestrial > Soil > Wetlands > Permafrost | place: Sweden: Stordalen... | reverse complement strand
ACGCGCCACGCGGCCCACGCATGTACCGGTGGATTGACGTCGCTGAATGCCCATTCGTAGGCCGGTATCTGGCCGTTCGGGTGCATGTACCACTCGCGGGTCAGCAGCACCAGCTGATGCTTGGCGAATTGAGCGTCGATGAGGGCGAAGGGTATGCAGTGGAAGGCGAGGTCCCACGAGGCGTACCAGGGATATTCCCACTTGTCCGGCATCGATATGATGTCTGCATTGTTCAGGTTGCGCCAATCGATATTGCGCCCATGCAAGCGCTGCGCGGGGGGCGTGGGGTTGCCGGGATCGCCTTTCAGCCAGCGCGCGACCTCGAAATGATAAAACTGCTTGCTCCAGACGAGCCCGGCAAGCGCCTGGCGTTGTACGACCTTTTCATCATCGGACTGGATGTCCTTTTGCAGCTCTGCGTAGAACTCGTCCGCTTCCGCCCGCCGCTGACTCAAGAGATGATCGAAATCGGCGAAGGGTGCGGCATGATCGCCGCGCGTGATGCGCAGCCGCAGTTCGCGGCGGCCCCCCGGCGCAATGGTCGCCTGATGCCAGATTCCGGCCTTGGTGCCGATACGGGCCGGATTCACCCGGCCGGGCTGTCCATTGACGATATGCTCGTGAAATGCATCCTTGAAGTAGCCGGGGGCGCCGTAGTTCCAAAGCCGCGGCGCGTTGGTCTCGTTTTCGGTGAACAGCAATTCCGGCGCGCCGTCAAAGTACAACCGGCTGACGCCGAGGTCGGCCGGTTCCAGCGTGACAGCGCCGTTCGGACCCGCCTTCAATTGCGGCTTGATGCATTCGGGTTCCCAGCTCCAGGTATTGCGCAGTATCAATTGCGGAATGAGGTGCAGCTGCGCGGTCGGGCCGCGATTGACGGCCGTCACTTTCATGAGAATGTCGCCGGGCTCTACCTGCGCGTATTCCACGAACACGTCGAAATAGCGATTGTCGGCAAAGATTCCGGTGTCGAGCAGCTCGTACTCGGGCACGTGCGTGTCGCGCCGTGCGTTCTCCGCCACCAGATCCGCATACGGGAAGGCGCGATGCGGATACTTGTAGAGCATCCTGAGATAGGAATGCGTGGGCGTCGCATCCAGGTAGAAATAATGTTCCTTCACGTCCTCGCCGTGATTGCCTTCGGCATTGGTCAGGCCGAACAGCCTTTCCTTCAAAATCGGATCGCTGCCATTCCACAGGGCAAGCGACAGGCAAACCAGCTGATCGGCGTCGCTGAATCCGGCCAGGCCGTCCTCGCCCCAGCGATACGCGCGGCTGCGCGCTTGGTCGTGCGGAAAATAATCCCATGCCGTGCCGTTGGGACTGTAGTCCTCGCGCACCGTGCCCCATTGGCGTTCGCTCAAGTAGGGCCCCCAATGCTTCCAGCCATCCGGGCCGGAGACATTGGCGAGCAGGCGCGCGCGCTCCGTGTTCATTATTGATCCTTAGTGAGGGATATTGCGCTCGAGATACAGCCAAGAACGTAGTATCTCAGCGACGCTCCAGGCCTGTGCGAAACAGCCGCGAGCGGTGTGAGGTGCGTCACCGTCGAAAATCTCGCTGACGCTGCCGATGCAGGCGCCGTGCAAGTGCTGTGCGATGGGGTTGAGGAACGACATGGCCAAACGCGCATCCCCATATACCCGATAATGCGCCCGCGCGAACGGGCCTAGCAGCCAGCTCCACACGGTGCCCATGTGATAGGCGCTGTCCCGCTGCCAGGCATCACCCTCGTACCGGCCGACATAGCCCGGCTCGGACGGCGCCAGGCTGCGCAATCCATAGCTGGTGAGCAGTTCGCGTGCGCAGGTATCGACCACGGCCCGCATCTGCGCCCGCTGCAAGGTGCAGCAGGGCAGCGATACCGCCAGTATCTGGTTGGGCCGGATGCGTGGGTCATTTTGCTCGCCGCCGTCGACGTCGATCACGTCGAACAGACACGAGCGTTGCCCGTTCCAAAAGCGGCCAAAGCCATCCTTGGCGCGCGTCAACAGGGACTGGCAGAAGTTCATGTCGCTGCTCGCGCCGAGCCTGCCGGCGAGGCGCACCGTCACATCCAGCGCATTGAGCCAGAGCGCATTGATCTCGACGGCCTTGCCGATGCGCGGCGTGAAAGCCGTGGTGCCCTGCTTGGCATCCATCCAGGTCAATTGCGTGCCAGGCTCGCCGCTTCGCAGCAGCCCATCGGCCGCATCCACGCAAATGCCGGAGCGGGTGCCGGCCTGGTGGGCACGAATGATGGCGACCAGCGTCGGAAACAGTTCGTTGAGCAGCTGCGGGTCGGGTTTGGCGCTCAGGTAGTCATCGAGCGCATGAAACATCCACAGAGTGGCATCCGCCGTGTTGTATTCGGGCTTCTCGCCGCCGTCGGGAAATCGATTGGGAATCATGCCGCCATCGACGAACCGGGCGTAGGTGCGCAGCACTCCGGCAGTGATGTCGTAGCGCTTGAGCGCCGTCGCAACGCCTGGCAGCGCGATCATCGCGTCGCGTCCCCAATCCGCGAACCACGGATAGCCGGCAATGATGCTGGTGTTGGCCGGGCCCTCCGCTGGGCCTCGCCGCACGATGAACTGATCCGCAGCCAATGCGAGCTCTCGTATCCACGCGGGGGCGCCGGGCGGCAGGGGGGCCGCCAATTGCAGGTGCTGCGCATGGATTGCGGCCAGCACCAACTCGCCCGCGAGCGGTTGGGCCGGCTCGGCGCTGGCGATCAGAAACACGGGCGATCCGGCGGCCAGATCGGCGCTGAATATGCCCGGGTTGTACAAGTCTTCGGTGGCGTCCAGTCCTCGCGCTGCCTCTTCGCGATGCCGAAAATTCCAGTAGTTCATCGGCGCCTGGTGAAATGCACCGCGATTCACGACCAGGCGGTAGGGCGTCGCGCCGCCGGCGTGAACGCGGCATTCCCGGGCGTCCGCTTCGATTTCCAGCATGCTCGCGCCGCGGGCTTGGCAATGGTAATCGCGGTACGCGACGAAGGGCCGTAGGTTGACGCGCAGCGGCGCCGAACCGCGCAGCAATTCCAGCCGCAAATACGCGGTGTTGGCGCGCGCAGGCATGAAAATTTGCTGCAGGAGCAGCGCGTCGCCCACGGCAAAGATCCATGTCGGGATGCCGTCCAGCACCATGAAGGATTGCAGGTGCACGAAGCCCTCGGGAGTGATCGTGCCGTCGCCGAACTCGTTCGCGCCCAGCTCGGCGTGGCGGTCGAGGTAGTCCACGCTCACGTCGATTTTTGCGACCAGCAGCGTGCGCGCCACCGGAGGGGCGAGACTCGCCATGAGAAAGGCGTGATAGCGGCGGGTATTGGCGCCCGAAATGGTGCCGCACGCATACCCTCCCAGTCCGTTGGTCACCAACCATTCGTAGCCGACGGCGTCGTCCCAATTGCCGCAAGCTTGTCGCCCGAGAATCAGAAGCGTTTCCTGCTCACCGTCATCTCACCTAAAGCAAAAATTGCAAAGATTGCAAAGAAAGATTGCAAAGATATAACCGCCATCGCATCGACTGCAAATGTAGAATAGCGCTTTGCTTGGGACAGAGGCGTGGATGGCGGAGAATTATTCGCAGCGTGAGGGCGCATTGATCTGTGGATCGGTTGCCTACGACACCATTCTGGTGTTTCAGGACCGCTTCAAGTCGCACATTCTTCCCGACAAGCTGCACATTTTGAACGTGGCGTTCTACGTGCCTGAGATGCGGCGCGAGTTCGGCGGCTGCGCCGCCAACATCGCTTATGGATTGAAACTCTTGGGCGAACGCGGTGTGGTCATGGCCACCGTCGGCGACGATTTCACGCCGTATCGGGACAGGATGCTGTCGCTGGGATTGCCGGTCGATCACATCAAGATCATCCCAGGCACCTTTACGGCGCAGGCCTTTATAACCACGGATCTGGACGACAATCAGATTACGGCGTTTCACCCCGGCGCCATGCAGCAGTCATTCGAAAACAAGGTTGCGGATGCGGGCAAGGGCGTTTCCCTGGGTATCATCTCCCCGGATGGCCGCCAGGGTATGATCGAGCATGCGGCGCAATTCGCGGCCGCCAATATTCCGTTCATTTTCGATCCCGGCCAGCAACTGCCGGTGTTCAATGCGGAGGAATTGAAGACTTTTATCGCGCAGGCGCGCATCGTCACGCTGAACGACTACGAATGGGGCCTGTTGCAGCAAAAGACCGGCTTTTCGGCCGCTGATGTTGCGGCGCAGGTGGAGGCGCTGGTGGTGACCGAGGGCGCCAAGGGCTCCGTCATTCACACTAAAGGCCGCACCCTGGCCATTCCTTGCGTCAATCCCGGTAAAGTCGTCGATCCGACGGGTTGCGGTGATGCCTATCGTGCTGGTCTAATCCATGGCCTGATGCGCGGCCTCGATTGGCAATCGATCGGTCGGACGGCCTCCCTGATGGGGGCCATCAAGATCGAGTCGCGGGGTCCGCAGAACTATGTCTTCACCCGCGCGGAGTTCGATCGGCGCTACCGCGAGGCTTTCGGCTAGAATTCAAGGAACGCATATTCAATGAGCAAAACCTTCTCCTTTACCTCGGAATCGGTGTCCGAGGGTCATCCGGACAAAGTCGCGGATCAGATTTCAGATGCAGTACTCGATGCCATTTTAGCGGCGGATCCGCGCGGCCGCGTGGCCTGCGAAACCCTGGTCAAGACGGGCGTGGTGATCGTCGCCGGGGAAGTCACAACCACTGCGTGGGTGGATGTCGAGGCGCTGGTGCGCAAGACCGTTCTCGATATCGGCTACGACACCTCCGACATGGGCTTCGACGGCGCCAGCTGCGGTGTACTCAACATAATCGGCAAGCAATCCCCGGACATCGCCCAGGGCGTCGACCGCAAGGATGAGCGCAAGCAGGGCGCCGGCGACCAGGGCCTGATGTTCGGCTATGCGACCAACGAAACCGACGTATTGATGCCGGCGCCGATTACCCTCGCGCATCGACTGGTCAAACGCCAGGCCCAAGTGCGCAAGAACGGCAAACTGCCGTGGCTGCGCCCGGATGCGAAGAGTCAAGTAACCCTGCGCTATGAGAACGACCGGCCCGTGGGGCTCGAGGCCGTGGTGCTATCGACGCAGCATTCCGACGACATATCCACCAAGCAACTGCGCGAGGCGGTCATGGAAGAGATCCTAAAGCCGGTGCTGCCGGCCAAGTGGATCGACAAGCGCACCAAGTACCATATCAACCCCACGGGACGCTTCGTGATTGGCGGTCTGGTGGGCGACTGCGGGCTGACACGACGCAAGATCATCGTCGACACTTACGGTGGCTTCGCACGGCACGGCGGAGGCGCCTTTTCCGGCAAGGACCCTTCCAAGGTTGATCGCTCGGCGGCCTATGCGGCACGTTATGTCGCCAAAAACATCGTTGCGGCCGGCTTGGCAGAGCGCTGCGAGGTGCAGGTATCCTATGCCATCGGCGTGGCCGATCCGACCTCCATCATGGTGGAGACTTTCGGTACCGGAAAATTGCCCGACGTGCGCCTGACGCAGCTGGTGCGGGCGCATTTCGACTTGACGCCCTACGGATTGCGCGAAATGCTCGATCTGGCGCGGCCGATCTATCAGAAGACCGCCTCGTACGGTCACTTCGGCCGCAAAGAGGACGAATTCAGCTGGGAGCGCACCGACAAAGCGGATGCCCTCGCGGCGGAATTAAAGGCCACGCGCGCGGCCTGAAGCGCACCCATTAGGAGTTCAATTCAATGAATGCAGCAGTAAAGCCCCAGCCGGATTTTATCGTCAAGGATTTGTCGCTCAAGGACTGGGGCCGTAAAGAGATCAAAATCGCCGAGACGGAAATGCCCGGTCTCATGGCAATTCGCAACGAATACACCGCCTCGCAGCCGCTGCGCGGCGCGCGCATCACCGGATCGTTGCACATGACCATTCAAACGGCGGTGCTGATCGAAACGCTGAACGCGCTGGGCGCCGAGGTTCGCTGGGCATCGTGCAACATCTATTCGACTCAGGACCACGCGGCCGCCGCCATCGCGGCCGGCGGCACGCCGGTGTTCGCCGTCAAAGGCGAGTCCTTGGCTGAATACTGGGACTACACGCATCGAATTTTCGAATGGCCGGACGGCGGCTTCTCGAACATGATCCTCGATGACGGCGGTGATGCCACGCTGCTGCTGCATTTGGGCGCCAAGGCTGAGAAGGATGCCTCTCTGATCGCGAAGCCCGGCAACGAAGAAGAGGAACTGCTGTTCGCCGCGATCAAAGCGAAACTCAAAGTGGATCCGAAGTGGTATTCGACGCGTCTGGCGAGGATCAAAGGGGTCACCGAAGAGACCACCACGGGTGTGAAGCGCCTCTACCAAATGGCGAAGGACGGACAATTGGCGTTTCCCGCCTTCAACGTCAACGACTCGGTCACCAAGTCGAAGTTCGACAATCTGTACGGTTGCCGCGAGTCCTTGGTGGATGCCATCAAGCGCGCCACCGACGTGATGATTGCCGGCAAAGTCGCGCTGGTATGCGGCTATGGCGACGTGGGCAAGGGTTCGGCGCAGGCATTGCGGGCGTTGTCGGCGCAGGTTTGGGTCACGGAAATCGACCCGATTTGCGCGCTGCAGGCCTCGATGGAAGGCTATCGCGTCGTCACCATGGATTACGCCGCGGACAAGGCCGACATCTTCGTATCGGCGACCGGCAATTTCCACGTCATCACGCACGATCACATGCTGCGCATGAAGGATCAGGCGATCGTCTGCAACATCGGGCACTTCGACAATGAAATCGAAGTGGCGGCGCTGCGCCGCTACACCTGGGACAACATCAAGCCGCAGGTCGATCACGTCATTTTCGCCGACGGCAAGCGCATCATCCTGCTGGCCGAGGGCCGCCTGGTGAATTTGGGCTGCGGCACGGGGCACCCGTCCTACGTGATGAGCTCCTCCTTCGCCAACCAAGTGCTGGCGCAGATCGAATTGTTCGCGAACACCAAGAAGTACCCGATCGGCGTGTATGTGCTGCCGAAACACCTCGATGAAAAGGTCGCCCGCCTGCAGCTCTCGAAGCTCGGCGCGCAGCTCACGCAGCTGACCCCGGTACAGGCGAAATACATCGGCGTCGATGTCCAGGGGCCGTACAAAGTCGACCAGTACCGCTACTAATCAGGAGCCTTCGGGATGACGCAGACGAGATCCAAGGTGTATCCGGACGCCGTGGCGGCTCTCGATGGGGTCGTCAAAGATGGGATTACCTTGATGTGCGGCGGCTTCGGGGTCTGCGGTGTGCCCGAACATTTGATCGAGGCGCTGCGCGCCTCGGGTGTGAAGAATTTGACGGTGGTGTCCAATAATGCCGGACTCGACGGAGTCGGGTTGGGGATGCTGCTGAAATCCCGCCAGATTCGCAAGATGATTTCCTCGTATGTCGGCGAGAACAAGGAGTTCGAGCGGCAATATCTCGCCGGCGAAGTGGAGATCGAATTCAACCCTCAGGGTACGATGGCCGAACGCATCCGCGCGGGCGGCGCCGGCATCTACGGATTTTTCACCAAGGTGGGCGCAGGCACGCTTGTGGCGGAGGGCAAGGAACAGCGAACCGTGGACGGCGAAACCTATGTGTTGGAGAAGGGGCTGTTCGCCGACGTGTCGCTGGTGAAGGCTTGGAAGGGCGATACCGAGGGCAACCTGATCTATCGCAAGACGGCGCGCAACTTCAACCCGAACATGGCCACCGCCGCGCACATCACCGTGGCCGAAGTCGAACATCTGGTGGAAGCCGGCGAACTCGACGGCGACAGCATTCACACGCCGGGCATCTTCGTGCAGCGGATCATCCAGGGTCCGCGCTACTCAAAATTGATCGAGAAACGTACCGTGCTCAAGCGCGAAGGAACTGCCCGTGCCGTGGTCGCGTGAAGAATTGGCGGCGCGCGCGGCGCGCGAACTGAAGGATGGCTTCTACGTGAACCTCGGCATCGGTATTCCGACCTTGGTGGCCAATTACATTCCGCCGGGGATGAATGTCGTATTGCAGTCGGAGAACGGCATGTTGGGAACCGGACCCTTCCCATTCGAGGGCGAGGAGGACGCGGATTTGATCAACGCCGGCAAGCAGACCGTGACCGCGCTTCCCACGACCTCCTATTTCTCCTCAGCCGACAGCTTCGGCATGATTCGCGGCGGGCATATCGATTTTGCCGTGCTGGGCGCGATGGAAGTGGCGGAGAACGGCGATCTTGCCAACTGGATGGTGCCAGGCAAAGTCGTGAAGGGAATGGGCGGCGCCATGGATCTGGTGGCGGGCGTGAAGCGCGTGGCCGTGGTCATGGAGCACACCTCGAAGGATGGCGAGCCCAAGTTCAAGACGCGCTGCGAGCTGCCATTGACCGGATTGAATTGCGTCGATCTGCTGATCACCGATCTCGGCGTTTTTTCTCGGCCCGCGCGCAAGGAGGCTTTCAGGCTGATCGAAATCGCTCCGGGTGTCAGCCGCGAACAGATTCGACGCAACACCGCCGCGCACTACCTCGAATAGACCTTGGATCGGTACGGGACGAGTGTCCCGCATCGATCCTCAGAAGGCCGTGTACACGATTGCGCTCGGGGGCGCGTTCATGGCAATCGCCGTGAAGGTGATGATGACGGTCATCTGCAGCAGCAGCGCCGCCCGCAGATATCCCGACTCGTTGAGGGACTGGCCCCAGAGCCGCATGGACCCGGTGAGATCCGTCATCCGTTGCAGCGCCGCGAGAATCACCGTAAAGGCCAAAAACAGCACGCATACGGCTTGCAAGCCCCCGACCGCGCCAAGCCCGCGCGCAATTGAACCGATTTCGGCCCAGTTCGACCAAAACCAAAGCAGCGTCAGCGCGAACCAAGTCACCGTCAATCCCCGCATCAACCCCCGATACCAACCCGCCTTGGCTAGCTGGCGATACGCGGGTCGGCCCAACCGCCGTTCCATCAGAATTTGATAGAGCTTGTTGGCTGCGACGCCCCCGCCTTGAAGAATGCCGAAGAATACGAATTCAGATGTCTGACCGTGCCAAAAGCCGACCAGAAAAAACGTCACGAAGTAGGCGATGACGCCGAGGTAGGGCGCCGCGCCGGGCGCCGGAAAGCGCCGCATCAATCCCAGCGTGACCGGGCCGTATACGTATGTCTTCAGCCATTGCGACAAGCTGATGTGCCACCTGCCCCAAAAATTGATGAAGTTCTCCGAGGAGAAGGGCCGATCAAAGTTCTCCGGCAACCCGATGTGTAAAAGGCGCGCGACGCCGATGACGAAGTCGGTATAGCCGGAGAAATTGAAATACAGGTAAATCGGGTACAGACCGACGACGGCAGCGCCCCAGAATATGCGGCTCTCATCCATCCCGGCGCGGCCGAAGGCCGCGATGGCTCCGTGATGCATCGAGGTGAGGACCGCAGAGACGACATACACCTTGAAAAAGCCGAGCACGATGCGCTCGATCGCAGCCAAGACCTCCGCCGCGGTCAGACGGCCGGTTTTTGCCTCCGACTCTTGGTAGTCCTCGTAGCGCTGGATAGGTCCCGAAACCAGGCAGGTGAAGTTCAGGCTGTAGTTGAAGTAGGACACGAGGCCGCGTATCCCGGTTGGCACGGTCTCCCAGCCGTCAATGACGAGGTGCATCACCCGGAAGAATACGTATGACAGCCCGATCAAGAGGTACCCGGACGGCAACAGGATTGCTTCCGGAACGAACAGGTAGCGCTTCAGCCACACAAACGCCGCGAGGACCAAAATCGGCAACAACCACGCGGTCCAACGGCCAATATTTCTGCGCATCACGATGCCGACTGCACCCAAGGCGATAAAGCCGGCGTACGGCAACAGTTGCCGCCAGTTGTCGGCGAAGGATTGAATCAGGTAGACGTTCGCACCGATCAGCACGGCCTGGCGCCACCACCAAGCCTTCGATAGATGGAATAGCGCAACCACCAACAGCGCGAATGCCAAAAACGTGAAGGAAGGAATGGTCATGACGCGGTCAGCCTGCGTGTGCGACGTCGGCAACGTCCTCCGCGAAGCCGCGCCGCGTGATGACCATCGGCGCAGGTGTGATATGCACCGGAAGCGCCAGCTCCCACTCGGTTTCGCCGTTCGGTTTCTCGGAGCGGAGCGTGAAACCGAGCTTCTGATAGTGGTCCTTGACCATCACGTTGCGCTCGGTAGGCAGATACTCGCCGATGAGCCGCCTGATGCCGGCGCGTTGTGCGTGCCGGGCGATTTCCGCGAGCACCATATTCTCCACCTGGCGGCCGAGTACCCGGCAGCTCATCAGCCACGTATCGATCGACCACGTGTCCGGCGATGCTTCGCGGCAAATGATCACGCTGATCATGCCGTTATCGCCGACATTGTCGGACAACCGCACCTGCAGCGTGAAGCAAGCAGGATCGTTCTCCGCCTGCGCAACATCGGCTTCCGTATACCTGCGGGTGGTCAGATTGAACTGATTCGACTTGTTGATCAGCTGCGAAATGCGCGCTCGGCCCACTTCGTCGAATGGCTCGAACGTGATTTCCATCTCGAGCGACTTCAAGTACGCGGCCATGTCGGTGACCTCGGCCTTGAGCGCGACGCGCCGCGCATTGCCCTCGTAGAACGCGGCTCGCTGCCGATCCTCGGCCGACAAAGCGATCGATTCAAAATAACCGGCGGCGCTGAGCGCGAGCGGATACAGGGCCGGATCCTCGGGAAGTTCCGGCACACCCACCTGCGGCAGGCTGGATCGCACCAAGGCCCGTTCGGCCGGGTTGTCATCCAGCAGCACGAACGACTCGAGGCCGAGATTCAGCGTCTCGGCAATAGCGGCGATGTTGCTTGCCTTGTCCTTCCAGTTGGCCTGAAAAACGGCGATATGTTCTTCACGAACGAGCATTTCGGGATGATTGCGGAAGGGCAGACGCGCCGTCGCATCTTCGTTCTTCGAGGAAACTGCCAACACGATGCCGCGGGCGCGAAGCGATAGTGCCATCTGTTGGATGCTCAAGAACGCCTCACCCACGGCGTCGCCTTGTGCGAGGCGGATTCCGTCGACGCCATCGTCGCCGATGATGCCGCCCCACATCGTATTGTCGAGATCGAGCACCAAGCACCGGCGCGTCTTGCCGCGCAGCGCGGCCAGCAATCGCGCCACATGATCGGCATACAGCGGCACCATGACATCGGAGAACGGCAGCTTCGCCATGTTCCACTCGGAAGGCGAAAACCACTCAGCCGTACCCACCGTCTCGGCGATTGCGGCAACGTCCAACAACACGGCGCTCGATGAATTGCGTGCCACCAAATCGACCAGTGCGCGATTCGTCTCATTGATGAGCTGGCGGTTGGTGCCCGGCAAAACGCGGTCAAAACTGCCGAAGAGCGGCTCAGGCGGTGTTGCCAGGGACTGAAAAATGGAAATCGCGTTGCAATTTCTTTGCAATGCGCCGCGAATCATCTCGAACTGTTGCACGCTCGCGGCGACCGCCTCTGCGGCGGCGGCGGCATCGCCGACCGCGGCGCGCAGCGGCAATGCGCGGTAATCGAGGGCGACCAGAACGGCATCGGGAGCCGCGCGGCAGAGGGTGGAGTTCGGATCGAGCACCTCCTGCACGACCTGGCCGTAAGCGGTGCGCACGCATTCCAGCGCGATGCCATGGCGGGCGGCCGTGGCAATCAGCGCCGGCTCGATGAAATCAAGCGTACCGTTGCCGATGAGCCCGAGCCGAAAGGGAGTCAACGGCCGCAAATCGCGATCTGCGCCGCGCAGCGACTTGATCAGGTCCGCCAAACGCTCGAGTTGGTTGGCGTCGAGCGCCTGTGTGGCCAGAGTTCGCAGCTGCTGACCCACGGCGGCAGAGTCCTGCGACTGCTTGATCTCGCGGCAGCGTGTCCTGAAATCGTCGCCGGCGCGCGGCAACCAAGCCAGTGTCTGCAGAAAAGCGTGGCTCATGTGATCTATTCCTTATGGCGTTCTATTTGGGCAGGTAGGATCGAATCAGGTCGATCATATCGCCGACATTTTTCAGCCCGGTGACCTTGGTCGAAGGCAGGCGGATTTTAAACTCGCGCTCAATGGAGAGGACCACGCGCAGATGCTTGAGGCTGTCCCAACCTTCCACATCCGCGGCCGTCATGTCACGGCGAATTTGCAGCTCAGGATCGTCGAATACATCCTGGAAAACTTTGGTCAGTCTGGTCGTCAGATCGTCGCTCATGGTCATCCTTCTGGAACCATCGAAGATGGTCTCTTGTAAATCACTGCCCGTCAGGGTTGCCGGGCCATCAAAACCTGCGCAGCGGCGTCCGCTGCGCGCTCTGCCCCCAGATCGGAAAAATGCACGGGATCGGCGAAGCACTCGCGGCAACCCGTCAGTACATGATCTATGTCGACGAGCTGGAGCTTTTCTTGCGCCGCAATCTCGCGCTCTCGCGCGACGGCGATTTCGTTGAATTGAAGCTGCACCCGCGGTACCACCCTGGGATAGTTCTGCTTGAAATAGAACTCGTCATGCGGGTGGGATGCCAATGTGTCGACGGTCGCGCGCTCGGCATGGGTCATCAGGACGACCGTCGCGCCGCTGGCTCGTAGGGTGCCGATGAAGCTGTGCAGTTTCGCCTCGTAGCTCTTCAGGCCCGCTTCCGGCGGGGACTGAATGAGCCAGTCGGCAGGATGGCGCGCGAGCTCCCCGTGGTACTCACGCTCCGCTTTCCAGTCCTGGATGGTTTCCGGCAGATGAATGTACTGGCGCAGCCACTCGAGGAATCGCAGGCGAAATCCGTCGGCAAGCCGCTCCTCGAAACGCGGCACGTACGGTGGCGGCGGGAATGTATCGGTGATTTGCAGCGCGGGCGATGCGTAGATCAGCACCGCGTCCGGCTTGAACTGTGCGAGCCGCAATTTCCAGTAGAGCATCGCCGCGTCGAGCGACATGCCGGACATGGCCGCATTGATGATTTCGACGCATCCTTGCTCGGACATACGGGACTGCAACGCGGCCGTGAAGTCCTTGCCGGGGGATTCGTACAGGCCGAACATCTCCGAACTACCGATCACCATGAGCCGCTGACAGCCGGCCGGCTTCGCCATGGCGATTTCCGGGCCGCGAAATCCCCAGGAGTTCAGTTTGAACTTTTGAAACTGGCCAAATGCCTTGCCTTGGATGATGCCGTCGCGGAACGTGCGCAGTTCACCGTCGTAAGTCGGACTGGAGAGGATCGCTATGCCGCGTTCGACGCGATCGTCGAGGCGCGTGGCGATCTCGGCGGCCAGGGCAAACAGGAAACTCGTCGCTACGAAAACTAGAAGACTCCGACCCCAGCGCCACTGCGTACCCAGAAAGTCTGTGGACAACGAACCTGTCTCCTAGCAACGTGAGCGGCAAGGCATTCTATAGGCAAATCAGTCTTCTGTCCTAACGCCGCTGATTGGACGACGAATCCCGATTTACCCGCTATTATCAAGGACTAACGCGCGCGTTACTGCGACCGGAGCCGCAATTCTGCAGGTCGCGCCGACGCGCGCGGAAATGCATCGCAAAAATCAAATAAAGCTTGGCAGCGTGCTGGTAACCGGGGTGCGGGAATGGCATGCTGAAGTGGAAGGCGCGACACGAAAAAAACGGGATAGTGGGATTGAGAACAAAAATTTTCAAATGACGTACGCCTGGATGGGATACCTGAATGATTAGATACAAGCTTCGGGTTGCAGTGCTGGCTCTGTGCAGTGCACTCGCCGCGCCGGTCTTCAGCCAGCAGCAGACCACCGTGCTGCAAACCAGCATCTTGCCGTACGCGAGCGAGACGTTCGAACACAACAGCAATGTGTTTTATCTGCCCAATTCGACACTGGCCCTGGCCTACAATGGCGACCCGCAGCTCGGCGACTCAGACTGGCGGACCGTCGGCGGCGCCGACATCAATTACATTTTCGATCGTCAACGGCTGTTCGCGACGCTCGAGGGCCGCTACATCGAATACGACCACTTCAAGTATCTGGATCACAGCGAGTATCTGGCCAACGGTGGATTGGATTGGAAGCTGTTCGACATGTTCGACGGCCTTGTCTATGGGAAGATAGAACGCTTCATGGCGCCTTTCGATGAGCGTAACACCCAGACGACCTTGTCCATGGATCTGGACCGGCACGCGGGCGTCAATTTCAACGTGCAAATCGTGCCCGAATGGCGCCTCGAGACGGGGGTGGAGTATCACGACCTCAATGCGCCCATCCTGGATTATCCTGAATATGGCTTGAGTGAAGAGACCGGGAAGGTGGCGCTCAAGTACGGCGGATTCGCCAACCTGACCTATGGCGTTCAGGTCGACTACATTCATGGTGAGTTTCGCAATTCCCCGCAGCCGGGCACCTACGATCAAGAAGACGCAAGTTTCACGATGTCGTACAAGGCCACCGGGCTGTCATCCTTCATCGGTGCCGTGGGCTATACCCGACGCGATCAGGGCGAGGGCCAGGGCAACACCTCGGCGCTCTCGGGCGATATTGGCTATACACGCGTCTTGACCGGCCTCACTTCCGTCCATGCGGAGCTGTCGCGGGCGGTCAACAGCTATATCGCCTCGGGCGGATCGGAATTGGATACGACCGCTCTGGTGAACCTGACTTATCAGCCGACCTACAAGACCGGAATGACCCTGGGATTCCAGTATATTTGGTCAAAATTCAACGGCGAAACCATCAACGGCGTAACCAACCCGGGGGCGGATGTTGCCGGACAGAGCTACCACAGCCCGAAAGCGACCTTCAAGCTGGACTATCAGGCCTTGCGCTGGCTCCTGATTCGACCGTATGCCACCTATCAGCGCCGCTCGTCAGATGTGATGGATTTGAACTATTCGGGCACCATCATCGGTATCGAGGTCTTGGCGAAGAGACCGGCGCCGACCGCGCCGCAGCTGCGGCAAGCGCCGCCAGAAGCGCCCCCGCAGCCCTAAGGGGGTGTTGCGCGTAGATGCGCGGCCAGGCGCAAAGCAAGCGCCACGATGGTCAAGGTTGGATTGGCCTGGCTGGAAGTCGCGAATACCGCCGATCCGGCCACGAAAAGATTGCGCAGCGAGTGCACCCGGCAGCTCGCATCGACCACGCTGGTACGCGGATCGCTGCCCATGCGTGCCGTGCCGATGTGATGGCCGCCATAGGCACCGTAACGCGTCATCTCGGTTTCCACGAGCGTCGGATCATAGTCGAGAGTGCCGACGCCGCTCGCGGCGAAATCCCTGGCAAGTATCGCCAGCGAGCGGCTCACGGTGTGCACGTCTTGCGGCAGGTAGCGCCAATCGATCTTGATTCGCGGCATTCCCAGTGCATCGACCGCATCGTCGAGGAGTATGCGGCTGGAGGCATTCGGATACTGCTCGGCATGAAAATCGATGCTGAACAAGTTCGCCTTCGAGTTGATGATGATCGAGGGGAACTTGCGTGTGGCGAGTTTGCGATCCCTGAGCATGTGCCAGGCGAAACCCGCGGCCTCGAAAGGGCCGCCGGCGACGTTCGCAACGTGACGCAACCAGTCGCCGGCGCTGCGGCGGTCGGCGCCGTGCAGCCGTTGCTGATACTCGTAAGGAATCAGGGGTTTCGCCAGATAGAGCAGCGACAGAACGGCGCTGCGGTGCGCCGGATCGGTGATGCGCGGATGATGCAGCCGGGCCACGAAATTGCCGATGTTTTCGCGGCGCTGCGCGCTTTCCTCGAGCGCGAAGCGCTGTCGGCAATATATTCCATCGGGCGACATGCGGTAACCACGGTGTACGTCGGAAGTGGGGCGTAAGAACCTGATCGCGCCGATCGTGCCCGCGACGTGGCACATGTAGTACCGGCCGACCACATCGTGTTCGTTGCCCAGGCCGCAGGGATGCTGGTCGCGGTTGGCGAGCCGCAAGCGCGCGGTCTCCAATCCGCCGGTTGCAAGCACGTAGCGCTGGGCGCGTGCCGAGAGGGTCCGCCCGCCCAGGGTCCGCAGCTTGAGGTGCGTCACACGCGTGCCGCTTTCGTCGAGCGCGATTTGCGACAGGTTCGCATGCAGGACCACCTGCAAGTTGTCCGCGTCGCGCAATTTGTGCAGGTAGCGCGCCCCGAAGTTT
>Ga0182024_10013315_pt1 | contig 16083 bp, 13 predicted proteins | sample P32metaG_FD_120480 | JGI IMG/M metagenome (GOLD analysis project Ga0182024, IMG submission 120480) | Permafrost microbial communities from Stordalen Mire, Sweden - P3-2 metaG (Illumina Assembly) | ecosystem: Environmental > Terrestrial > Soil > Wetlands > Permafrost | place: Sweden: Stordalen... | reverse complement strand
CGCCGCAATCGCGCCGACGCCGGCCGACAGGCCGTCCATGTTGTCGAGCATGTTGAACGAGTTCACCAGTCCGATAATCCACAGCAGGCTCAACAGCCCCGCTGCCCACGGCCAATGCGGTACGAGCGACAACTTCCATCCGCGAACGAACACGACGACGATCGCAACGACCAGTTGCACGGCGAGCCGCAGCCGCCAATCGACTCCGCGGCGATCGTCGATTAGCCCTAGACCTAGCAAGAGCGTGCCGAGACCGAGCAGCAACCACAGGTCGCCCGATTGCGCCCAGAGGCCGGGCAGATGGGGTTGGATGAACCGCAGCGCTGGCCACGCGTCGAGCCAATGCTCGAACCGCACCGGATCGGTGTGCCAAATCCACAACACGAGCTGGCCGGCGACAAAAGGGACGAGCACGCCGAGCCAAATCGCGAGTCCACCGCCCAGAGGCGTCGGCGTGGTGTGAACTTTGCGTGCGCCCGGGCGATCGACCAATCCCCAACGCGGCGCGTGGCGGCGGAGCCAAAACGCGGCCGCGCAACTGATCGCCAGGCTCGGACCGATCGCCGCGGCGAAGAAGATGATCCATTGCCGCCCGCTCACGTCGATCCCCCCGTCGGCTGCCGTGCTCGCAGAAGTTGTCTTGCCGCGAGGAAGAACTCATGATAATCGGCCCGGCGATAGTCGGGAAACGTCCAATCGCGATGCTGCCATCGGCCGTCTTTGAAATAGAGCGTCACTTCCGCAAAGATTCCTTGGCCGAGATAGATGCGATGGGCATGGTCCTTGGTCGAAGCCAAAACGACCTTGGCCAGCGTGATATAGCCCGGATCAAGATTCAACGGCCGCGGTTCGGGATGGCGCCCCAGAGCAGCATATTCGGCCTCCCAGCGAATGGTCTGCCGTTTCCACTCGCTCAATTCGCCCGGATCGCGAAGCGGCTCGAAGGCCCAAAAACACTTGACAAGCTCGGGCCCCATGCTGGCCGTGTAGTATTCGGTCTCACGGAATTCGAAATGAGGGCTGGCAAGCGCGACCGTTCCCCAGAATTCCGCCGCCCGGTTGCACCCCCACTGGAGCGATTCTTCATGGCGGCTGAACGCGGCCAGGATCGGCAAGACGACGGGGGCGACGGGCGAGGGTCGAGGGGTGAGGGAAGGTGTCTGGCACATTTTTCGGCCGATATCGGTGGAACTGCCCAGGATGGTTGACGCCGAAGAATGCGCCTGACCCCCTCGACGACGCAAACAGGGGCGACGGGTTTTAGCGTAACACAAAACCGGGCGCAGGCCTAATCGTTGCGAATTTGCCAGCATTTGCCGCCTCGGGCCAACAGCCTTCAGCCTAAAACCTTCAGCCTTATTTCCGTGTCCTATAGTTGATTCGTACCGTGCGCTGGCGCACAATGGGCGGGGTCCGCGTAGGGGGAGCCGGCGACTGGAAAACAGGATCGTTCGGCCAACGGCGCGGGTTCGCCCATTTTTCAGACAGCCTTTGAGGAGATTGACCATGAAAGCTGCGGGATTGTTGTTGCTGGGAGGGTTTATCACGATTGGCTATTGGGCCTCGCAGGCTCAGGCACTGCCGCCCTTTAAGAACGCGTTCCAGAAGAAGTATGTCGATGACAGCACCGATGCGGCATTCAAGGCCGCGTTCAAGAGCGAAGGCTGCAGCGTCTGCCACGTCAAAGGCGATACCAACAAAGCCCATCGAAATGACTATGGTAAGGCGCTGGCCAAATTCACCGGTGGCACAGTTAACAAGGATCTGAAGGCCGCTAAGGCCAGCGGTGGCGATGCGGCTGCGAAGGACGTCCTCGACAAAGCTCTGAAGGCGCTCGACGACGGTTTCGACAAAGTCGCGGACCAAAAGTCTGCTTCGGGAATGACGTATGGCGACCTGATCAAGGCCGGCAAACTGCCCGCCTCGAAGTAGGCCGATCGGACGGAATTCGTTCCATTGCAAACCTCGTTTACGCGGCAGGTCGGATACAATTCCGATCGGCAGCCTGGATGACAATGAAATCGACTCGCGCGAGGGCGGAGCGCCACGGCGCTTCCGCCCTCGACGCGATGATCGTGAAGCATTAATACGCCTTCGCAAACACCGCCCGACGCTGGCTCGGTTGGCCGGTGAAAATGCAGCGGCCGGGCGTGTCGTCGCTGCCGGGTTGGCCGGATTGCGGGAGGCAGCGGATCGTTACTTTCAGCTTCGCCAATAGTTCCGCCACTTCGGGACTCTCGGCGTAGTGGCTCATGGCAAAGCCGCCGTGAATTTCCGGCTTATCTTCGCTCCGGGGAGTGAAGAAGCGAATGAATTCCTCCCGGTCGTCGATCTGGTGGGTGTTCTGCTCGCGGAAGGCCAGCGCTCGGGCAAACAGGTTTTGCTGAATCTCGGTCAATCGCTCGGCGATCGTGCCGAGCAATTCGGCGCGCGGCATCGGCTGCTTCGTGGATGTGTCGCGGCGGCCGACGAATACCGAGTCACCCGCCACGTCGCGCGGCCCGATTTCCAACCGCAGCGGCACTCCCTTCTTGACGTGCTGCCACATCTTGTCGCCGCCGCGCAGGTCGCGGGCGTCGATCATCGCGCGGACCGGCTGGCCATCGTAGGTCGCGGCCGTCAATTCCTTCTGCACGCGCTGGCAATACTCCATCACGCCCGCGCGTTCCTCGTCGTTGCGGAAGATTGGCAGAATCACGACGTGCTGCGGCGCCAATCGCGGCGGCACGACGATGCCGTCGTCGTCGCCATGCATCATCACCAGGGCTCCGACGAGCCGCGTCGAAACGCCCCAGGAAGTGGTCCAAGCGAACGTTTCCTTGCCTTCTTGATTGAGGAATTTGATTTCCTGGGCCCGGGAAAAATTCTGGCCGAGGAAATGCGACGTGCCGGCTTGCAGTGCCTTGCGGTCTTGCATCATGGCTTCGATGCTGTAGGTGTTCACCGCGCCGGGGAAGCGTTCGCCGGCGGTCTTTTCGCCTTTGACCACCGGCATCGCCATGTAATCCTGAGCAAAGGCGGTGTAGACATCCAACATGCGGAGCGTTTCCTCGACGGCTTCTTGCTCGGTGGCATGGGCCGTGTGGCCTTCCTGCCAGAGAAACTCGGTCGTGCGGAGAAATAGCCGGGTCCGCAATTCCCAGCGGACGACGTTGGCCCATTGGTTGATCAGAATCGGCAGATCGCGATACGACTGCACCCATTTGGCATACATCGCGCCGATAATCGTTTCGCTGGTGGGCCGCACGACCAACGGTTCTTCGAGCTTGCCGGTGGGGACCAATCCGCCTCCCGGCGCCGCTTCGAGCCGATGATGCGTGACCACTGCGCATTCCTTGGCGAATCCCTCGACGTGGGCCGCCTCTTTTTCCAGATAGCTCAGCGGAATGAAGAGCGGGAAATAGGCGTTTTGATGGCCCGTGTCTTTGAACATCTGGTCCAACACGCGCTGCATGTTTTCCCAGATGGCATAGCCCCACGGCTTGATGACCATGCAGCCGCGGACCGGCGAATTTTCCGCCAGATCGGCGCCTTTGACGGCTTGTTGATACCACTCGGGATAATCTTCTTCACGAGTGGGCGAGATCGCGTTTTTTGGAGCTTTGGCCATGACAGCGCGTCGGCAATGGTGATGCGAGATGGAGAGGATCGAAACCGCGGCTAATTCTGCCGGACGGCAGCGCGGTCCGCAAGAGGAATGAGCGTGCGCGAACGTGGCGCAACGAAAAGCCCAGGGAAGGCGGCCAACGACTTGTGAGATTGAAAACGCCTCGGCCGCCTTCCCTGGGCTTGGGCTCGGTTGCGCGAAGGCGCGGCGATTGCTGTTAGCGCGTCACGCCGAGGTCCGGGCCGTCGAGTTCCGCGGTGGCCGCCGCGGCGTTCGGCGTTCCGACCGTGGGACGCATGTTAGGCCGCACCGTCGGTCGGTCGATCAGCCGCACGGGGTCAGCCTTCGGCTGCGGCGGCACGACCACCTGCTGTCGCGGCAGTGTTTGCTGCGGTGCCACCGCCTGCCGCGGCATCGCGGGCTGCTGCGGCAGCGGTTGAAGGGCCGGCGCAGGTTTCAGCGCGGGCGTCGCGACCGGCCTCGGTTGGCCTGTCACCTGGCCCGGCGCCGATTGCGGTTGAACGAACACTCGCGATTCGTAAATCGCCAGCGCGTGCAACGCATGGCCCAAGGGCCCGATGCTCCAAGCCCGATCCGGATGAGTCACGATTTGCGTGGCGATGAAATCCACGCTCTGCACGACTCGCGGATCGCGGAGTTGGCTGTCGTCGAGGCTGAACACGAGCCATTCGAGAATGTGCCCGCTGGTTTGGATCTTGCGATCCAAATCGCCCGAGTCGGCCGGGCGGCGGAACCAATCGGTGCTGAAGCTGCCGTCGCGATTGCGGATCGAGCCGAGTGCATAACTTTGGTAGGCGTGAATATATTTTTGAGCACGCAAGAATTCGCCGTCGACCGGTTTCCCTTCGGCGATTCTCATTTTGTAGGCCGAGCTTAAGCCGAACAGCCGGTGCGTACCGCCGCATGCCGCCCCCTGTATCGGCTGCTTGATCTCTTCTTGAACCAACCGCGAGATCGACCATTGCTCGCCGCTGCGGGCAGTCCAGACATCGTCGCTCTTCAGATAATACGACATCGCGATTAGCTCGAACGTCAGCTCGGTGTTCGCTTCGCAGCTCAGTTTTTCTTGCTCGATCAGGTCGCGCACCGTGAAGTGCTGGCCCTGCAACTCGAACGGGCTTTCCGGCCGCACGCGCGATTGGGCCAACATTCCGAGGAATTGGCCTGAATGCCCCTGCACGCCGACTCCAACCATCGCCATCGGCCGATCGCCGCTGAGAACCAATAGCGGCTGGGATTTGCATCGCCCGCCCCAGAGCAGCCAGCCAATCGCGTTGACCGGCTCGCCGCGAGGGCCGTCGCGCAAAACTTCCGTCGCGGCGCCGTAGGCCACGAAGCGATGCATCACTTCCCAGGGGACATTCGTGCCCGTGTTCAGCAATCGCTGGTGCTGATACATGGCCAAGGCATAATGGACCTTTTGCGAAAGCGCCACCACTTCGGGCGTAAGCGGTTGCCCGACGGGGGCGACTAGCGCGGGCGCCGGGGAAATCGTTTGCGGCAGTGCGGTGGGCGGCAAAACCACTGGTGATGTTGCCCTTGGCGAAGCCGTTGAAGCAGGGGCGGGAGTGGAAGGCGTGACGGAATTGATTGTCTTTGGCTCGTTCGCCACCGGTTTGTTCGTCGCCTTATCGGACGCCTTGCCAGACACTGTGTCGGCAGCAGCGGGTTTCTCGTCCGTTATGAGACTGTCTTCCGGAAGGGCGGCAGTCACCGCCGGCTTATCCATGTCGGACGGTTTATCCGTTGTTTTTTCAGCGACCTTTTCGCAGGTCTTCTCACAAGTCTTTTCCTCCGGCTCGTCGGTCGCCAACACGCTCGTTCCAAGTGGAGTCGGCGCTGTCCGAGGCGCGACGCTCGGATCGCGCTCCGCAACTCGCTCCGGTTGCTGCTTTGCCGGCGTGTTCGACCGCTTCCCGTCATCGAGCGCGCCTGCCGCGGCCGACTTCGCCACGCCGACAGGATCGTGAACCAACGCGCCGAACGCATTGGTAACCCATCGGCCCAGCGCCGCGCGGTCGCCATCCGCGATTTTCGCCGGCGCAGCGCCTGTGTCGGAAGTATCTGAATCGGCGGGGTACGACAGATCGGTCAGCGGAGCGTTGTATTTCACCGCCTTGATGACCGGAGTGATGTCGCGCGACGATGGCTGAACCTGCGGCATCATTTCCACCGAGCCGGGCATCGTTTCGGGAGTGACGAAGCACGGCCGCACGACGCTGGGCGAGTCTGAATTGGTCACGCCAGCGACTTGCGCGGGGTGCGAGGCTGTCGGTTCGGCCGTGGATGGAAGGTCTCGCAGCATCCACGCGCCAGTCGCCGCACCAAGGACGAATAATAGGATGCGATTCATGGGAGGTATATCTCAGCGTTTGAAGGCTCAGGCGGTTGTTAGAAACAGGTGCGAATCGGTCGTCCAGCGACGGCCACGCTCGGCCATCTTTCTTCACTCGCAAATCCCCAGCCGCCTGGCGAGGAACACACACGGCACGCCACGACGAATCGTCGAACCGCTCGCTTGCACCCTTTCGAGCAAGCAATCCAAGTTTGAGTGAACCGCAACGGCCGACTTGAATAATTAATGTCGATTATTCCGTCGCCGCTTGCGGAAGCGGGGCAACAAAATTCGCTCCGAGTAGTCATATCGGACATATAACGGACGAAGTGCATAGCGCGGTAAAAGTGATTTTGCTGGCACCCAAAATGTGGGAAAACCTTGCCGGTTGTGCCAGTTCCAAGGCCGCCGCAAAACCATTCCAGCCCACAGACTTTCCCCAGCCACAACGACCGAACCATCCACCGCCCCGCCGCGTCCTTTCTTCGCCCCCCGATGGCGCGCACCGCTCCGCCGGTTAGAATGCGTTGACCCGTGCCCTCGTTCTTCGTCCCTAGTCCCTAGCCCCTCGCCCCTTTCAATGCTCCTCATCATCGACTACCAGATGGGCAACCTGCGCAGCGTGCAAAAGGGGTTCGAGAAAGTCGGGCACACGGCGACGATCGCCAGCGACCCGGCGGCGGTGGCGGCGGCGGACAAGATCGTGTTGCCCGGTGTCGGCGCTTTTCCCGACGCGATCGCCGAGTTGCGGCGTAGAAATTTAGTCGAGCCGATTCGAGAGGCAATCGCCGCCGGCAAACCGTTCCTTGGCATCTGCCTTGGCTTGCAGTTGCTCTTCGATGTCGGCCATGAAGGCGGCCGTCACGAGGGCTTGGGCATCTTGCGCGGCGAAGTGGCGCGATTCGATTTGCCCGCGGAATACAAAGTGCCCCACATGGGCTGGAACCAACTGAACATCCGCCGCCGCTCGCCGATTCTGGAAGGATTGAACGAAGGCGTGTTCGCCTATTTCGTGCATTCGTATTACGTCGTGCCGCAAGACCGCGACGTTATCGCCACCGAAACCGACTACGGCGGTCCGTTCTGCTCGATGGTCTGGCGCGACAACATTTTCGCGACGCAATTCCACCCCGAAAAAAGCCAATCCGACGGCTTGCGAATCCTCAAGAATTTCGCTGAGCTGCCAGCGAAACCGCATCAGACCGCCAGCACCACATGAGACCCGTATCAATCGCTGAAGGTACGGATATCCGCCGTCGAATCGGAAGGCACAGGCTGTAACCAGTCTTTGACGGGACAGCTAAGCAGCCATTCGACCAATCCGAATTCGTCCGGCTCGCGTAATTTCCTGAGCAAGTATTCGCCGTCTCGAACTCGTTCAACCTCGAATTGCTGACCGGCGCGAAGGCGATCCTGCTTGCGAATCGCAGCCGGCAAGACGATTTGGCCCTTGGACGAAAGTGAAGTCTTCATACAAGTAAGTTGCCATCCCACTTTGTTTCGGTCAAGGCATTCGCAGACTTTTGCAGCGCGAAGCAGTTAACGGCGCTGGGAAGTTAGGCCGGGCGATTACCGCCCAATTCAGCGGCATATTCAAGCGCCGCCCGAACGTCATCGGCCGAGAGGCTCGGATAGCTCTTGAGCAATTCATCAATCGGAACACCGGCCGTGAGGTTATCCAATACCACAGCCACCGTGATTCGCGTCCCTTTGATGCACGCTTGGCCGTGACAAATGGTCGGATCCAAAGTGATGCGTTCTCGCCAGTTCATAGTGTTCATCCTGCCTGTTTTTCAGGCCGCCGGTTCTCGATTCAGGTCGGAGCAAGGGTAACTCCCTTGGGCCTTTAACTTCTCGACCAATTTGGAGCCGCCAAATTCCCTCGCGTACTGCATCTCTGACCGGAAGATCTCAATGACCGCAAGAAGGCCAAAATCCTGAACCATGTCGTCGGAATAGCTCTCCAAACCATCAAAAATCAGGCACTTCCCACCGACGCGTTCCATGTCTTCGGAGAATTCAAACGTGTCGAAAGGGTTCAGGCGCTCGGTCGCGCTGTACCGCGCGACACGATTGAGGATCGCGGTGGTGTTCCTGTGTGCTCTGCCGAAAGGCTTTGTACTGTCGTCCGCGTCATCCAAACGGAACGGGTGGCGTGTGAACATCACTAGTTCGTAGGAGCGGAAAACACGATTGGACGAGCCTTCGTTCGGCGTCTCTGAAAGCTCCTTGGTGGCGATTGCGGTGCCGTAGATTCCATTGGGAAAATAATAGAGGTCGAGGGGACCGCCGAACGCATAGGCGATAATTGCGTGCGTCACGACGTTGTGTTCCGGACCAAGCGTCCGTTCCATGAACGCGGTTTTGCGCCGATACCATTCACGTTGGGTCAATAGTAGGCTCGGTTCGTGCGGCGGCATCGCTCCCTCATCGACCGTGTGCGTGTCCCCGGAGAATTTGCAAGGCTATGGGAAAATCAGTTGTGCCGCTCACGCTGCGGCTTTTTGAATCGGCGGCAGTCGAACCGAAACCTATTTCCCGACAATCCTAACCGGCGAGCAGTTTCCGTAGCACGGTCTGCAAGATTCCGCCGTTGCGGTAGTAGTCGAGTTCGACGGGGGTGTCGATTCGAACCTTGGCTTGGAATTCTTTGACGCTGCCGTCGGAGGCCGTGGCGCGAACCGTGATCGTTGAACGCGGGCGGAGCGAATCGTCCAAGGGAATGTCAAATACCACTTCGCCCGTGATGCCGAGTTGTTGCCACGATTGCGGCAATACCAACGGCAACACGCCCATGCCGACCAGATTGCTGCGGTGAATCCGCTCGAAGCTCGACGCCAGCACGGCCCGAACGCCCAACAGCATCGTTCCCTTCGCGGCCCAATCGCGGCTCGAGCCGGTGCCGTATTCCTCGCCGGCTAGAATCACCAGTGGCACGTTCTCGTTCTTGTATTGCATTGCCGCGTCGTAGATCGTCATCGGCCCGCCGTCGGGCAAATGCCGAGTGACGCCCCCTTCGGTGCCCGGAGCCAAGAGATTGTGGATGCGAATGTTCGCCAGCGTGCCGCGGGTCATCACGCGGTCGTTGCCGCGCCGCGAGCCGTAGCTATTGAACTCGGCCGGCACGACGCCATGCTCCTGCAGAAATTTGCCCGCCGGACTCTTGGCTGCGATCGAACCGGCCGGCGAGATGTGGTCGGTCGTCACCGAATCGCCGAGCGCCGCCAGCACGCGGGCGCCGTGGATCGGTTCGATCGGGCCCGGTTTCGGCGCCAGATCGATCAAGAACGGCGGCTCCTGGATATACGTGCTGTCGGCCTGCCAGTCGAACAAATCGCCTTCGCTCGTTTTGATCTCGTTCCACTGCGGATTGCTGTCCCAAACGTTGCCATAGCGTGTGCGGAACATCGCCGGCTTGACGGCGGACGCCACGGTCTCGGAAACCAATTGCTGCGTCGGCCAGATATCGCGCAGATAAACGTCGGTCCCATTGCGGTCTTGGCCCAACGGCTCGGTCGAGAGATCGACGTCGGTCGATCCGGCAAGCGCGTAGGCCACGACCAGCGGCGGGCTGGCCAGCCAGTTCGCTTTCACCAGCGCGTTGATGCGACCTTCGAAATTGCGATTGCCGCTGAGCACGGCCGCAGCCACGAGATCGCCTTGCGTCACGGCTTTGGCAACCTGCTCGGGCAGCGGGCCGCTATTTCCGATGCAGGTCGTGCAGCCGTATCCGACGGTGTTGAAGCCGAGCTTTTCGAGCGGCTCGGTCAGCCCGGCGGCATCGAGATAGTCGGTCACGACGCGCGAGCCTGGGGCCAGACTGGTTTTGACATACGACTTCACCGTCAGCCCGCGCTCGACGGCCGCCTTGGCCAGCAGCCCGGCCGCGACCATGACCGACGGATTGCTGGTGTTCGTGCAACTGGTGATGGCGGCGATGACGACGGCCCCGTGGCTGATCTCGGCGGAATGGCCATTGTCGGCAACGGTCGCGTGTCGCGCAACGCCCTGTTCGTCGAGCGCAAATCCGCGTTGGTTGATCGGGGCCCGCAGCGATTGCTGAAACGACTTTTTGACGTTCGACAGCGCCACGCGATCTTGCGGCCGCTTCGGCCCGGCCAGGCTTGGCTCGACCGTGCCCATATCGAGCCGCAGCACTTTACTGAACTTCGGCGGCGGCGTGTCGTCGGTGCGGAATAGGCCCTGCTCTTTGTAATAGCGTTCGACGAGTTGCACTTCCGCTTCGGTGCGGCCGGTGAGCCGCATGTATCGCAGCGTTTCGGCGTCGGTCGGGAAGAAGCCGATCGTGGCGCCGTATTCGGGGGCCATGTTGCCAATGGTGGCCCGATCCGCGAGCGTCATGCGCGACAAGCCGGCCCCGAAGAATTCGACGAATTTTCCCACGACGCCTTCCTTGCGCAAGATCTGCGTGACGAACAGCACCAGATCGGTGGCGGTCGCGCCGGGCGGCAACGCGCCAGTCAGCTCAAATCCGACGACTTCCGGCAACAGCAGATAAAGCGGCTGGCCGAGCATCACCGCCTCGGCCTCGATCCCTCCGACGCCCCAGCCGACGACGCCCAGGCCGTTGATCATCGTCGTGTGGCTATCGGTGCCGACCAGCGTATCGGGCACGGCCGTTTGTCCGGAACCATCCGGCCGGAGGAACACCCCCTTCGCCAAAAATTCAAGATTCACCTGATGCACGATCCCGATATTCGGCGGCACGACGCGAAAGTTGTCGAGCGCCTTTTGTCCCCAGCGGAGAAACTCATACCGCTCGCGATTCCGCTGGAATTCAAGTTCGACATTGAAGGCCAGCGCATCGTCGCTGCCGAACCGATCGACCTGCACCGAATGATCGATCACCAGATCGACGGGCACCAGCGGATTGATCTTCCGCGTGTCGCCCCCCAGCCGCCGCATGGCGCTGCGCATGGCGGCCAGATCGACCACGCAAGGCACGCCCGTGAAATCTTGCAACACGACGCGGGCCGGCTTGAACGGAATTTCAATCTCCGCCGGCGAAGTGGCATTCCAACTGGCCAGATTGCGGACATCGTCCTCGGTCACTTCGTAGCCATCGCAATTCCGCAGCAGCGACTCAAGTAGCAGCCGCAGCGACACCGGCAATCCCGAGATCGCGCCGAGGCCCTTTTCCTCCAGCTTCGACACCCGATAGATGGCAGCCGGTCCGCTGCCTGTTTCGAACGTATCGCGAGTGCCGAAGGAGTCTTTCTTCTGTGCGGAGGAGTTCATGATGCAATGGCCTTTCATGCCGAATCGGTTGGCCGCGCGGAATCGGAAAATGGCGGCAATTTTTGCCCCGGCATTGTAGCAAAGAGGAGGGGCGAGGGACGAGGGGCTGGGGCCGAGGAGCCAGCGGTTGGCTATTGGCCGTTTGGCGGCCGGCAACACGCGAATCCGGCGGCTGAAAATCGATGAATTGCTCGTGGGCAAATTGCGCGTCACGGATATGACGTTGGAAAACGCCGGTTCGGCTCTGAGGACGACCAAGTTTCCTGCCGATCCCCACGAATCGGCTCGTCGCTTCCCGCTTTCAAAGGGTCGTCGCCAGCATCTGCATCAAATCATCGATGCCAACGGCTGCGATCTGACTCACGTCACGACTCGAACCGGCCGACCATTCACGCTCGTCTGTAAGAAAACTACCGCGTCGCATGAGAAGTCCCGCGAGACATACGCACGGGATCAAGAAAACCTGAAGCGCCTGCGAGCCATCGAGTCGAAGATCAACTTGGCAGCCGAAGTCGGCAACTTCTGGCACCAGCCAGTGCATCCTGGACAGGTCTTTGGCGCCCGATGATTCAACAGATCGTCGGTCGCCCCCGATCGGCGAAACGAGAAGACAGGTTTCGCAAGGCAGGTATCGCGTGGTACAATAATCTGTATCATATGCGAAGGATGCCATCATGGGATTCACAGTTACCCGGCCGGTGGGCACGAAGGACGCCGAATTTGAGGCGTATGCTCGTCTTCTGCGCCAACAGGGCAAGGACCTCGGCAACCTGCCAAGGGTTCCGGACCCCGAAAATCCGACACGACGATGGGTGTACGTCTGGAACACGCAAGACGAGGCGCAGCATTTTGCCGACGAGCTCAAGGAGCAAACCGGCGACGCGGATTGGCGCGTCGAGCCAACAACTGCCCCGCCGTCGAACGGCCCATTCGGCCCCGTCTTGATCCAACTGGCCAGGCGGTCGGACGGCTTGGCCTTCGCTCTGCACCCATTGAGCCTCGCCATGATCCGCAAAGCCTTCCCCGACGCAACGCCGGGAACCTCCAACGCTTTCATCAACACGCGGACTTGGGATGACTTCCGAACGACGCACGGAGGCTTGAACGACTTGGTCGAAGAGATTATCCCTTCACTGACCGGCCTCGGCATGGAACAGCTAACTGATCTCGGATACGCCGTAATCGACGCCGACACCGATCGATCGTGGGTCTATGTAGCGCCGGCCGCTGCCGCTACGAATGGTCATGCCTAACCGGAACCCGCCGCGTCGCGGATGACGGCGTCGGGCAAGTTGCCGACCGGCCTTAATACTGGGGTGCTTGTTCGATATCAGGGGTCGGTTGAAGCGGTGGAAGGGATTGCCAGGCGTTTCGGCAGTCGGTCAATTTCTGTCCGCTGCACTCGACCTCCGCGCGAAATTCCACGGTGATGGCCAACTCATCGTTTTTCTTCTTGTGAGACCCAAATCTCGTCTCCCCGTAATAAAACGTCTGTAATTTGGATCGGCTCACGACAAGGAAGTCTACCCATTTGCCATCACGCTGCACCGCTAGGACATAATACAGCGGCGGGCGGTCATCCAAGCGGTGGAACTGCTTCATCGGCAGCGCAAATGTCGCCGAATAACCCGATTTATCCGCGTATTCTTTCGGCACCGTACACGACTTAACTTGAAGGCGGACGACCTCTCGCGATCATCCTTGAATGCAAATACGTCGGTCCCTACGTCGACTTCCGGGATTGCCGCGTTGCAGCGGAGCCGCAGCAACTCCGCCATCACCGCCAATTGCGCGGCACGGCCGGTGAAGCTGTCGTCGGTGCCTCGCTGGCGTCCTGACGCCTTTTTGCGCTTCCGCTCGCCATCCTTTTCGTTCGCCATTTTCGTCTCCGCCACAAATACAAATCTCATCGCATCTTATCCGGTCATAGGCAGATCGGACAACCTGGGCCGTATTCAGTCATCGTGGCCTCAACCGCAGAAATCGGTCGCAAAAACAGCCGATCCATTGCGATCAGAAGATTGGCCGACACGTCAGACAACGGGATTCGTTCAAACGGGCGAGACCGCGCTTTCTCTTGCCAATCGCTCGCCACTTGATTTTTCAGACGGTGTCTGAAGAATCTGATCCCGCGGCCACGTAAGTTAAAAAACGGCGCATCCATGTTAGTTTGACATAGCCAAGCCTGCGGCCGACCTCTTCCGTCACCCGTGACATTTAGGACTGCTCGGGCGGCCAGATTGATTTGTCGCTGCTTGTCCGGGAGAATGCGGCGAGGAAATAACCGTAATTCAGCGATCGAGATTTGATGGCCCACCACATGGCTGATCAACCGCGCATTCGTCAAGTGCTCTTAGGTATTGCACGGTGTCCCAGTGCTCACCCCGGGTTGGAGGTTGATCACCCATGCGCTGCCGTGGTCCACTCTCAATGCGCGAACGGGCCCAGCGATTTCCAGCTTCCTGAACCCTGGCGTGGCGATATCGCCGGCGCGCCGCTGCTCTTCGTCAGCTCGAATCCATCTTGGGATCCCAATGTTGATAATCCGACTTCCCTAACGGACGACGACACGATCTTCCGCTACTACGACTCGGGGTTTCAAGACTTTCCTTTTGTGCATCTAAAGGACGGAAACCGGCGTCAAAAGAAGGTGCGATTTTGGCTGGAGATTCAATCGCGGGCGGAGGAACTCTACGAGCGCGACGTCACCGCGGGGCGAGACTATGCGCTAACGGAGGTCGTTCATTGCAAGTCTCGTGGGGAGCGCGGCGTTCGTGAAGCGGTCGACGAATGTACTGGGCGCCACTTCGCGCGGCTGATGGAGCTGTCCCCGGCGGTGGTCGTGGTCGTCTTGGGGAAAGTAGCCAAGTTTGCCCTCAGGATTGATGCTCCCGCACCGTTCCATGACGCATGGTACGGCAGGGAAAGATTTGTCGTAACCCTGCCACACACCAACGCTCGGATTCCCCGCAAGTTCACGACGAACTATTCGGAGGATCAATTGGAACCGATCCGAGCAGCTTTGCGAGCCTTCACGTCAACCCGTCCGGCCAAATGATGCCTCAATTTGTGTGATCGGAGTTGCAGTTGGAGAAGCAGAATGCGTTTGGACTGCTCTGACCTGTGGATTGATCGTCGATCTTCTCCAGAGTCCAAGATTGCCTTGTTCCGCGCGCTCTTTCGCGGCCGCGACGATGTCTATGCTCGCCGGTTCGAGAGTCGCCGGACGGGTAAGGCGGGGTATTCGCCGGCGTGTGGCAACGAGTGGGTGGCTGGCGTATGTGAAAAGCCGCGCATCAAATGTGCCGCCTGCCCGCATCAGCGGTTTCTGCCCGTCACTGATGAAGTTGTTCGCTGGCATCTGTCCGGGAAGGACGACTCGGGCCGTGACTTCGTCATGGGCGTTTACCCGTTGATGCGCGACGAGACGTGCTTCTTCCTTGCGATCGACCTGGACAAGAAGGAGTGGCAGGCGGATGCGCGGGCGGTGCTGGATACGTGCCGTCGCATCGGCCTGCCGGCGGCGCTGGAGCGGTCGCGCGGCGGAAATGGCGGGCATTTGTGGCTGTTTTTCGACGAAGCCATTCCCGCCACGTTGGCACGCAAGCTCGGCGCGCATCTGTTGACCGAGACGATGGATCGACGGCCGGGCATTGGGCTCGACTCCTACGACCGTTTCTTTCCCAATCAAGACACGCTCCCTCAAGGCGGCTTTGGCAATTTGATTGCCCTGCCATTGCAGAAAATGCCGCGAGAGCGGGGCAATACTGTTTTCCTCGACGACGACTTCGAGCCTCATGCCGACCAATGGGCGCTGCTGTCGGCGATTGAGCGAATCGACCGAACGACCGTTGAAACGATCGTAGCTCGCGCGGAAAGGAAGGGCCGGGTCATCGGCGTGCGGTTCGTCCCGTCGGAAGATGACGATGCGCGACCTTGGGCCGCGCCGCCGTCGCGCCGCCGAAAGGAACCGCCATTCGATGGGCCGCTGCCGAAGCAACTCGAATTGATCTTGGGCAATCAGATTTACATCACCAAGAACCAACTGCCCCCGACGCTGCAAAATCGCCTGGTGCGACTGGCCGCGTTTCAGAACCCCGAGTTCTACAAGGCCCAGGCCATGCGCCTGCCTACCTACGGCAAGCCGCGCATCATCGGCTGTGCCGAGCTTTTTCCCCAGCATATTGGACTGCCGCGTGGTTGCCTGAGTGAAATCCAATCGCTGCTGTCGGATTTGGGCGTTGAGGCGGCGCTGCGAGACGAACGCAATCCGGGCATGCCGCTGGATGTCGAGTTTCATGGCCAGTTGCAAGCCGAGCAGGAGATCGCCGCCGAGACAATGTTGGCACACGACACCGGCGTGCTCTCCGCCACCACCGCCTTTGGAAAAACCGTGATTGGCGCATGGCTGATCGCGAAGCGCGGAGTCAACACACTGGTCCTCGTCCATCGCCGCCAATTGTTGGAACAATGGGTGCAACGCCTGGCGGCGTTTCTCGAACTGCCGCCGGAGAAAATCGGCCGAATCGGCGGCGGACGCAAGAAGCCGACGGGTTCGCTCGACGTGGCGCTGATTCAAAGCCTGTCGAGAAAGGGCGTCGTGCATGACATCGTCGGCGGCTACGGACATCTCATCGTCGACGAATGCCACCACCTATCCGCCGCCAGCTTCGAGCAGGTTGCTCGCCAGGCCAAGGCAAAGTTCGTCACAGGCCTGTCCGCCACGGTCGTCCGTAAAGACGGACACCATCCGATCATCTTCATGCAATGCGGACCGGTTCGACATCGGGTTGACGCCAAGCGGCAGGCAGCCGCGCGGCCATTCGAACATACTCTCTACGTCCGGCCAACCGACTTTCGT
>Ga0182024_10013313_pt1 | contig 16084 bp, 17 predicted proteins | sample P32metaG_FD_120480 | JGI IMG/M metagenome (GOLD analysis project Ga0182024, IMG submission 120480) | Permafrost microbial communities from Stordalen Mire, Sweden - P3-2 metaG (Illumina Assembly) | ecosystem: Environmental > Terrestrial > Soil > Wetlands > Permafrost | place: Sweden: Stordalen... | reverse complement strand
TCCCGTTGCCGGATCTAACCGGTTTCTCTGGGGCGCTCGTTCCTACCCCGAAATCTGCGTAAGTCCCTAACACAGGGTGCGCTTAGGGGTACCGGCAGAACAGGTACCGAGGGTTCGAATTCCTCTTGCTCCGCCACACAGTCTGGACTGCAGAGAATCCTGGCTGCATTCGTCCGAGGATCGCTGGAAATCCCCGCTTTTCCGCAACTTTCGCGCTCAAACCGGACCGGAGAAAATGTCCCGCTGGATCTCACCTGCAAGTTTTCCTGCGTTTTTCTCTGAAGGGCATTGTGGCAGTCCGGTTTCATCGACTCCGCCAGGCGAACGCAATGCGATCACAAACCGATGGTTCGGCGAAAGCGACTTGACTTTGCCAACACTCGAGACATCATTTTTATTTTCAGGGATTCGTCTGAAATTTCTGGAAGACGTCCCATCGGTGGAAAGAGATTTCAGAGGGACACTTGTCCCACGTTCAATTGTAGAAGTAGGCTTGTAGGAGCGTGCGAGGTCGGCAGGTCGCTTGGGCTGCCCACCTCAAGGCCAGAATTTTGACTCACGGGGCCGCAATGACTTGTGATACCCAAGCCTCCCGTTTAGCGTCCGAAATGCCGAAAGACTGATCTGAAAAGTCCAACCGTTGGACTTCTGCGCTGCCGCGGCTTAATCGTTGGTCTTGATTCGGGAGCACGTGAGCATGCGTAGGAGGACGAAAACCGCTCATTCTGAGCCAGTTCGCCAAACAATTTGCCATGCCGACTATGAGAGCTGGACGGCGTATGCAATTCCTTGCATGAGGACGGCCCTCCCTTGAAGCTGGCAAAAGAGTTGGTTATTGTTTGGCTCTTTACATCTGGCAGAGCCGTGTGCGACTATCTTTCACGTTTCAGGCTTCTGGCCCTGGTAAGCCTGTCTCTTGGAGTTCTCCATGAAGTCCTTCGTCTCACGCTTTGGTCTGACTTTCTCCCTTATTCAATCGACAACCTTACTGGTCCTCTTCGCAGCATTTTCCTTGACTGCGTGGGCGCAAGCTGGAATTGAGGCTAGCCATCCTGAGCGGCCAACCCTCGCAAAAGCCAGACCAGCGGAAATGGTCGCCAATTATGGCGACGTGCCATTGGCGTTTGAGCTGAACCAGGGGCAAGCGGAGAGCGGGGTGCGGTTTGCGGCACGCGCAAAAGGATTGACGGTGCTCTTAAGCGACCGGGAGATCGAACTGGCAGTGCGAGCTGGCGGCAAGGCCCAGCCAGCGACACTTCGTATGAGCTACGTCGCCGCGGCGTTCCAGAAAAAACCTGTAGCATTGGACAAACAGGAAGGAATCAGCAATTACTTATTGGGCAGTGATCCAACCAGGTGGATTACCCGAATCGCCAACTTCGGACGGGTGGAGTATGCGGGCATCTATCCCGGTGTGGATCTCGTGTTTTATGGGAATCACCGAGAATTGGAACATGATTTTACGGTTGCCGCTGGAGCGGACTATCGACAGATTCGGGTGCGTCTGGACGGCGCGGCAACGATTGAAGTGGATGGTAACGGCGGCCTGCGTGTGAAAACGCCCACCGGGGACCTGACTTTTCAGCCTCCGGAGATCTATCAGTATCAGGGCACGGCCAGGGTTGCGGTTAGCGGCCGGTATGCGGTGACGGCTGCGAACGAATTTGGCTTTGAGTTGGGTGTCTACGACAAGCGGCTGCCGGTTGTGATTGATCCGATTCTTAGTTACTCAACGTATCTTGCGGGCAGCGGGGACGATTCTGGAAGTGCTATCGCGGTGGACGCGAAAGGCAACGCCTACGTCACGGGATACACTTCCTCGATAGATTTCCCCGTCAAGCATCCCGAACAGGGTACTTGCAGCGGTTCCTGCAATCAACAGGATGTGTTTGTCACCAAGTTGAATCCGGCCGGCACCGCGCTCATTTACTCAACCTTCGTAGGTGGGACGCAGCAGGACCAGGGTAATGCAATTGCCGTGGACTCTTTGGGCAATGCTGTCGTGGTGGGATCAACTTCTTCGTTCGATTTCCCTCAAAAGAATGGAACGGCGGTCGTGTTGAGCTCTAACGGCAGCCACGGGTTCGCGTTTTCCTTAACTCCTGCGGGCACAGCGTTCAACTTTTCAACCTACTTAGGAGGCGACTCGCAGGACTCTGCCTCCGGTGTCGCTCTAGACGCGGCAGGCAATGCCTACGTATCCGGCTACACCAGCTCGAGTAATTTTCCGGTCACGCCCGGAAACCAGATTGGACCCGCGCCTACGCAATACGGCAGCAACGATATCTTCCTGGTCAAGCTGGCGCGCAAAGGAAAGTTTACATTTGCCACCGCGGTAGGGGGCACCTCCGGCGGCTACAACCCCACATTCCCGCAACTCCCGGTGGGTGTAGCCGTGGATGCGAATGGAGAGGCGGTATTGTGCGGCGCTGCTTATGCAGGATTCCCCGCCACCACGGGCGCGTTTCAGGCGAATTACCCCGGCAGCCTTTATGCGACGAGCAACGCATTTGTAGGAAAGCTGAACGCGACCGGGACTGCTTTTGTTGACGCAACTTATTTGGGAGGCACGACTGGCGACGCTGCCCGACAAGTGGTCCTCGATTCCGCCGGCAATGTGTATGTCGCGGGAACCACGTCTTCGATTGATTTTCCGACCACCCCTGGCGCCTTTCAAGCAGTGGACACGCAACAATACTATACGGTTTCATTCATCGCAAAACTGAACCCGGCACTTTCGAGTCTGGTGTACTCGACCTACCTGGAAGGAACCGCGTCGGCCTATGGCACCGGGATTTGGTTGAATGGCCTCGCAGTGGACAATGCGGGGAACAGTTACGTTGCGGGGTACGCCAGCCAGACTGATTTTCCGGTGGCCAGCCCGTTCCTTAGCCAGCCGCCGACGAGTAACTTTTCCCAGTACGCGAGTGCGGCGTTTGTGTCAGTGCTGAATGCAACGGGAAGCAACCTTATATTTTCGACTTACTTTGGAGGTTCGTCGGGATCGGCGGCTAATGGAATCGCCGTGGATCAGGCGGCCCACGCACTCATCACGGGCGCAACTGAGGATTCGAATTTCCCAACGTCTCCCGGATCGTTCCAGTCGGCCATTCCACCGAATCTCAACTATCAACAGCATGCTTTTGCCGCCGAATTTCTGATGAATCAAGGCAACGCGTCAGTTTGCCTGCCAGGCAATTCAGTTGTACTTTATTCGGAATATGGCAAGCCATCGGCGATTTACTCGTTGAAGGTGACGAATTGCGGAACAATTCCGCTGACCATCGCGGGAATTATCAGTACCAATCTGGTTTTCACAGCTACGGGTACTGGTTGCAAGACAGTGACGGCGGGAGCCAGCTGTTCCCTTCATGTGAAGTATGTGCCATCACCATCCTCCCAATATAGCGATAGCGGCGAATTGCAACTTATCAGCAATACTCCGATCTCGCCGGCGATCGTAAACGTGTCGGGTTATATTCAGCGGCCCGGAACCAATCTCTACGGGGGATACGGGATCGGATTTGGAGACGAAGTGGTTGGCATAACGAGTCCCGCAATTTACTTCCAGCTTCAAAATACCGGGCAAATTGCGCTGCACATTACAGCAGTGACAGCCACGGGAAGCTTCACCGGCGTAAATCGTTGTCCGAAAGCATTGCAGCCTGGAGCAGTTTGCCAGATTGGCGCGACGTTTACGCCGACAATGGCGGGCCCGGCGTCAGGAACGATTCTGTTGTATGACGACGCACTCAACAGTCCACAGCAGAACATATCTCTGTCGGGCAACGGGATAGCGGCCTATCCAGCGCCGAGCCAACTCTATATGTATCCCACGATAGCTCCAGTCGGATCGGCACCGGTTTCGGTTTACATCACCGGCCTAGATGTCTTTCCCGCAAGTACTTTAGAGATCAATGGCAAACCATATACCGGCAAAGTTGTGCCTTCGATCGACGCGTTGCAGTTTACCCTGCCGTCGGTGATGCTGAAAGAGTTGGGTAGCCTATCCATCCAAGTGGTGAATCCGGCGCCTGGAGGAGCGTCAGCGCCACTCAGCTTCTCGGTGTACCGGCAGACAACGCTGGGAGCCTCTGACATGGTGTACGAGCCTTTCACGCAGAAGTTCTACGCGTCCCTTCCGGCGACATCACCCACGAATCCGAATACGCTCGTAACCATTGATCCGAACACGGGGGCCGTCGGTTCGCCGATTCCAATTGGCAATGATCCAGGCGCGCTGGGGCTCTCTGACGATGGTCAGATCCTGTATGTCGCATTAAATGGGGACAATGCAATTGTTCCGTTCAACCTGGCGACGCAAACGGCAGGCGCGGAAATTCCCCTGGGCGCGGATAGTTCGAAAGGCCCGCTGAATGCAATCGACATTCAAGTGCAACCTGGTAACTCGGGCACGGTGGTGGCAACGCTGTCAACGTCTTCGTACTACGGAGCGGATGGTGTGGCCTTAGTCGAGAATGGGCAGGTAGTCTCAGAGTATTTGAGCGATCCGCCGAACAGCGTGGCTGTCGGAGGAACCCGATTTGTTGGGTCGTCCGATGTCTACGGCTGGGACACCAATTATGGAACGAATGGGCTGCTGCATTTTGTGATTGATGGAACAGAGTTGTTGGAAGCTCCAGGGATCAGCAGCAGTTATGGAGTTGGGCCGTTCGATAGTATCGGCTCGAACTTATACGACACCAATGGACAGGTTTTCAATGCGACGACTGGCTCGTCGGTGGGAACCATCACTGGCCTGGGTGGCTCGACCGGGGTGCTGGCGGACGCAGCTTCCAACCGGCTCTTCTTTCTTAGCGGCGGTGCGCAAGTCATCGATGCCACGGCTTTGACGCAGGTGGGCTATGTGAGCGGCCCAAGTGCCAGCAGTCCGCGGGCGCAGAAGTGGGGCGCTGATGGATTGGCCTATCTTGTATATTCCGCCAGCAATAGCGGCCAGGATCTGGTACAGGTGAGCTCGAATCTGTTTGACTCGGCGGGTCCTAACCCTGTTCCTGCGGTGGTAGCGCTGAGTCCCTCGACGGTCACCTCGGGAGGTCCCAACTTTGTGCTGACTGTGACCGGATCGCAATTCGTCCCCGGCGTAATCGCGCAATGGAATGGATTGAATCGAACCACGCGCTTCGTGGATTCAGGGACACTGATGGTGGATATTCCTGCATCGGACATCGCGGTGTCAGGAACAGCGAAGATAACGGTAACGAATCCCGCGCCGGCCGGGGGAAAGTCCCCGGCAGTAAAACTGGGGATTTCGTAGGCGGTCGTACGCAGGCGACAGGGACTCTGACACGGTAGAGGTCAGCGGAGTGCGAGTCTCCTCGTGCCTTCCATTTATCTTCAATGGTTTGGAGCCGTTGCCCAGTCAGTTACACTCATGCCCCGATTGTCGGTCTAGTTGCGATTTCTCGTGAGTTTAGGCTAAATCGTCCCAGGCTGCTCAGCGCACGGCTGACTCTGCGCAGCGATGGAATCGAAGAAGCGAAAGAATTGCTCGACATGCGTAATATGAAGGGCATTGTGAATACGTTCACTCACGCCAACAAGGGCAAGATCACGCCCGCTGTTCTGGCGGCTGACGTAGGCACCTACCAAAGAGCCGATGCCAGCGGAATCGACATAGGAACCTCGGCAAAATCAATAATCAATGTCTGGGACTGATCCGAACGCACGGTTTTTTGAAATTCGAAGACTGTAGTTAATACCAAAGCACCGGCAAGCTTCAATATCCGCTGCCCCGGCTGTGTTCCCGCTCGATCTTCTATCCGAAGTGAATCCTGAGCCACCGACGCATACTAACCGCGGTACTCGATCGAATTGTTAAATGAAGATTAATTTTTATTATCTAATTGCGGAAAATTCGCTGTGGACTATCGGGACCAAGAAGCCGCACATGCCATCACTGGCATCGCGGCGAACAATGCCGCCAGCGCGAAAACCCCGGCTCCACGCGTAAGTGTCAACATTGTTATTGTAGCGGCAACTGTAAATTGGACGCAATGAGCGGAAAAAGGCTTGGGATTACCCTGGTGACCTCAGCCAACCGGAAATTATTCCGGGCCAGGAAGTCGGCCTCAAACGGAAACACTCGATTCCGACGAGTTCAGTTGGGAAAGCGTGGGCAACCATGCAGGAAATACGCTCGAATCACTGCTCCGGTTGTGCCTTATTAGGAGAGACTCTTCCGCACCTCGGACTTCCTGGTTAGCAGGCAGTCCGACTGCTAACTGTTTAAGAGTCGAAACGGTGAACATAGCTGCCTTTGGGCCGATGATCGCCAGGCCTTCGTTTTTCGGTCGGCCACAGAAACCGGACTACTTGATCCCGTTGCCGGATCTAACCGGTTTCTCTGGGGCGCTCGTTCCTACCCCGAAATCTGCGTAAGTCCCTAACACAGGGTGCGTTTAGGGGTACCGGCAGAACAGGTACCGAGGGTTCGAATTCCTCTTGCTCCGCCACACAGTCTGGGCTGCAGGGAATCCGGGCTGAAGTCCATAAAAATTGGCAGAAATCGCCGCATTTCTGCAGCTTTCGTGCTCGAATCGGACCAGAGAAAATGTCCCGCGGTATCTTGCGGGCAGGATTTCGTATCTTTTCTCTGAAGGCTACTATGGCAGTCCGGTTTCAGCGACTTCGCGAGGCGAATGCAATGCGATCTCCAACCGATGGTTCGGCGAAAGCCTCTTGACTTCGTCAACACTCGAAATAATTTTCATTTCCGGGATTCGTCCGAAATTTCTAGAAGACATTTCAAACTGGTGGCTTATTGGGTGGCAACTTGGCCATGGCCAGGAAGAAACGGATTTTAACTCAACCGTTTGCGGCGATCAGTCTCGTAATACTTGGAGCAGTAACCTCGGGAGATTATTCAGGTTCCAACGAGCTCTGAGGACTGAATAAGTTTGGCCCAACCTTGGAAATCCTCTGCGGTGAAATCAGACTCATCGATACGCTGCCAACTTTTTCACGCAGCTTTTTCGGGCTCACGTTTGGCCAACTTGATCTCAGAATGCGAACCTAGGGGCGCCTTGGCATCCGTCGATGCTGGCACTTCGTCACTTACTACTTGAAAGCTGATGAGTTGCGCCTGTCCGAATGATGTTGTGATTGCGCAGTCGGTAGCATCGCGGCCAGTCGCCATCAGCACCCGCCCGATGCGTGGAATATTATGCCTCGCATCGAATGTCCACCATCGGCCGCCTAAATAGGCTTCGAACCATGCGCTAAAATCCATCGGATTCCCGTCAGCGGGTACGCCAATGTCTCCCAGATATCCGGTGGCATATCTCGCCGGAATATTCAGAGCGCGGCAAAACGTAATCGCAAGGTGTTGAAAGTCTCGACAGACTCCAACGCGCTCGGTATACACGCCGAGAGCACTCCGGGCTGAACTGGCAAACTGGTATCCAAATGTCACTTTACTGTGAACCCAATCGCACACGGCGTTCACGCGTTCCCACCCCCGAGGCGTATTTCCAAACAATTCGTAAGCTGTGTTTGAAAGCAGGTCAACTTCACAGTACCGGCTATTCATGAGAAACGGTAGAACGTTCAACGGAAGACATTCAATTGCCAATTCCTTCGCTTCCGACGCTTGCTCGTCAGACTTTCCCGAATCTTCGATCAAAGTAGTATTACGAAATCGAATACCGCCGGCAGGTGCCACCATTCGGCAACTCCGGTTGCCGAAGCTATCGGTGAAACTTTCGAGTTCAACCGCCGGATCGCAATGCATCTGATCTGGCTCGCGTAAATCTCGCTCTCGCGAAGGATGGACATTCAGGAGGGTAACAATTGGTACTTCCGCGCTGGTGTCAAATTGGAGATCGTAACCGAGGCGAAGTAGCATGGCGTTGGTTCGCTTTCCTAAGAAATAGAAACTAGCGCGATTGAGATGCACAGATAGCGCAATCTTTTGGCCCATTGCCTAATTTTTTCTGTAGCAGATCGTTCGTTCGGGGCGAAGACTGCGTGTATCATTCAATAGCTGATCACTTTACTTAGGGTATATGAGTAACATGAATCCATATCCGCTAAGCCCGGAAGAATGGCGAGAAATCATAGCCGTACCGGCTGTGCGTGAGGCTTGGGGTCTCGAGGACGACGTGAAGCCGAGCGAGTTTGCAGGAACCGTGCGCTGTAAAGTTTGATTTTGTCTTGGGATCCCCGGGATACTTCGGGGACCTCTATATCTTGCAAGGTGACGCCCTCACGGGTGATCCGCCGATGATTTTGCGACGGGCCGGGGATGGATATCCTCCGGGGTGAGTGAGATAAAAGGCCGCAGCGGCAAACTGCGGTTTTTATACTTACCCGAAGAAAACCCTGGAGTTGTCTTTCAGCCGGGGATACAGCATACAGTTTAGAGCAGGCTGAGAATCTTTGACGTGTGGTCTTCGACGGTGCTTCGCAGCTTTGTGTCGATGATGGCCTGCTCCAAGATTTGAAGCACATTCTTAAAACCATGGAATCGGGTGGCATCAGCACGAAACACGCTGTTTAAATGCAAATAGGAAACCAGTGCATGGCGCACATGCTCCTTTTGCTTGTACAGGAAGTCGAAGGGAGGCTGGGGCAATTCTGCTATGCCCTGAGAAACCTTCGTCTCTTTGGAGATGTGAAGGAAGAATGAACCGTGCACGAAGCCGCTTCTCTGCTTGTAGAGGTCTTTGATGTCCTTTTCAATCTCTGGAATGTGCGCAGAAAGAAGCACGGCAGTCCGCTTCCTTAATTTGTAGCCTACTTCGGTAGTGTCGTCGTCTCCGGCAGTAAAGAGTGCCTCCAGGATCGTCGCTAAGTCAGCGGATTCCCGCTGCCAGCCAATGGCCTGCTTGCTGTTTTCGTATTGATTCTGCTCGGAAAATAGCTGACACGCCACGAACAGACGCCAATCTTCCTTTTGCCAGTGCGCGACTCGGTCTGCCTGCCAGACCGAATAAACCGCTTCAGAAACCAAGACTTTATGAAATTCCGCGAACGATTTTGTCGAGAACCGCCGGGCTTGATTCTGATCGTGAAAAAAGAGGCGGCGATCTTTGGGCTGCTGGGGCCGCAAGATACCAAAATCGGTGGCATAGAAGATCGGACGCATAAAGTGCGGGGAATACAAATTCAGGAGAAACAGTGTTTCCCCATATCCGCCGAATGATTCAACGGTTGGGCTTGGAAGCAAGAGACCCCACGAGCAGTGTTCATAATCGGATTGGCGAATGCCGAAATCCGGGTTTGGTTCGCTGTCAGGAGCGCGATAGTTGCGCAGAACATTTTCGTTCAGAACCGGTATTCGCTCCTTGAGTGCTGAAATAAAAGAATCAATCGTAAACTTTTTCAGATTCCAGCACTCGTAGCCAGGACTTATGTCTATAACACCTTCCGGCTGACCGTAATCGGGACCGGTGAATGCGATGAAGATGGATTTCGATGTCATAGCGCAACAACAATGTTACGGTTCTTCGGACGGTGTGGAGCACAGGATGTTGGATTTCGGTGGTCTACCCGAGCCGTAGCGCCACTCCGACATCGGCGTATTGCTTTGCCCATTCAGGCCGCAAACGTAAACTGCCCTTCCAAATATCCTTATCGCGCGCTGTCCGTATCTGATGACGGACGTTCTCGATGAAGTATTCGGGCTGGTTCTGTTTCGCATACGTCTCCCCGATTTCTCGCGGTCGTGGATAGCGGTTATGCGTGAGGGTGGGAGCCGTGAGAGTGGCAAGTAGTAGGTCCAGGCCGGTCGGCTTCGCCGTATCAACTCGGCGTGGCCATCGCAGCTGCAAAAGGCCTGATTTCGAAAGGGTCGGACGTTCGCTTTTTGTGGTGAGTAAAAAGATCGCAGGCATGAAGCCTTTCAGCGGCAAAGTCCTTCCATACCCCTAAGATTTCGCGAGGAATCTTCCTGGTCGGGTTGGCCAGTACGCCGACCGCGCCCCAGGTCCACTCGCTGAGATGTCCCGCCTTAGCGAGTTCACGAGCCTCCGTGATGAGGTCGCTTGCAGTCTGAATCGGGCGAATGCACGGAACAATGCACCCTACACCAAGTTTACTGTGGGCGTAGCAAAGGTTTGAAACCACCATTGTGTGGGTGTGGCCTCTTTGTGAGCCGGACAGTCTTCCATAGCGAATTGGAAGCCAAACCTGTCGCGCCGCTGACATATCAAGACGCTGCCGCCGCCAAAGTTCACGGTCTGCATTGTCCCAAAGAAGCGACCCTAGAATGAGCACACCTGCTCGGAGTTTCATGATGGTTAGATAACATATTCTCCCTTGTGGAGTTTCTTAAGCTCCTCCGGCTTTGCGGCGAACACATTCGTGCTCTTACGTATCAGAACCTTCTCATCAAACTGGTAAACATCCTTCCGATTCCACGGCGGTGCGATGATAACCAGAATCTCTGTTCCAATCGCTGAGACTGACTTCAATGTCACGGTAGCTGCCGGCGCGATCGAGTTCTTCACCGAGTTTTGCAAAGGCTGATCAAACTTCTGCCTTGATACGTCCGTGCCCTGGATTGTGCCGTCGTCCTCGACGCCATAGAGGACTATTCCGCCCCGGCGGGTATTGAGCATTGCTGCTATTTCTCTGGTTATCTTTCTCACATCCGTTCCGGCCGCCTTGAATTCCGCCGTCTGATCCTCACCCGTCTTGCACATGTCCAGAACCTCGTTTTCCGAGGGTAAGGGCAACGATTGTGGGCGCTTTGCCTTGTTTTTGACGGACCCAATAGGAGTTGTCAGCTTCCTCAGCCTTGTAGGGCCGGTAAAATAGGAGATGGGCACAGTCCGCGCAAGTGGAGTTTTCTCATACAAAGCAGACCCGTCTTTCTTGACGGCCTGTCCATCCTTCTGTCTCTCCTGTATCAAGCCAATATCTGCCAGCGCACGCAGATCCCTGCGGACGTTGTTCACATGTCTTTTACTGACGCGTGCAAAGTCCTCCGCTGTTTTTCGGCCATCAACCAGCTTGTATATTCCGAGGCGTTCCGAAGCCCCAGCGAAAATGAATCGACCGCGACTGATCAACTCTTGAAGGTCCATACACAAGAACTAAAACACTCTTCTGTACTGCTTGCCGTCCTTGATCAGAAGGCCGGCGTCTTCCCATTCCTGCCAAACCCCAGAAATCTTCCCGGCGGAAAATCCCGTCTTACGCGACAGTTCCTTAACGGGAAGACGGCCGGTGTTCTCGTAGAGGAATCTCTGCTGCTTATCTACTCGAACAGATCGTAGCTTCTCAGAAAGAGAAATTTTGACCAACACGCTCAGCAAGTCTTCGATTCTCTTCAGGATCTTCAATTCTTCTGGGGTCATAACGTTATTTTGGTTTCTTATTCTTTCTTCTTCCCATCTTCACAGGAAACATGTTGCGGATGTTTGCAGCTCCCATGCCAGTGGCATAATGCACTTCGTCCGAGTTCGCTCCGGATTTAAGCGCTACCAAAATCAGGAGGTTTCGTATCTGGCGAAGCTCCTTTTCGATTTTGTTGCTGGCGGTTTCCTTTTTCATAGTTGTCCTACCTTAAACGCGCTCGGGGTGAAGATTTGCCTGTTCCAGGATACCCAAGATGGCGTCAATAAACCCGCAGAATTTCAGCGCGTCCTCACGCGTGAACTTGTCGCTCAGTTCGTGATGCGATTTGTTACGAAACGCGAGCATCACCCCCTTGCAGATCCCGTGAAAACCTTCTTGCTCGTCCTTCTCTGCACTTACCTCGATAATCGCTTTTTGCGGGTCTGGGTTTATAGCCTTCCCAACAAGGTTCAGTGGATTAAGGTTCTTGATGCCTGACTTCTTTTTCAACCGGTCATCGAGCACCGTAGTTGCTTCACGAAAAGCCCGATCGAAGTGTTTCGTCGCTAGCAGCAAATCTTTACAACGATCCTGAAGCTGCTTGTCTTGCAATAGTGTGTCGATGGTCGCTCCCGTGATCCGTTTCTCCTTCTTCGGTTTAGCGCTCTTGCTATGTTCGTGCGCGATATAGCCTGCGCCGCGAATCGGAGGTAATACCTGGGCACTTCTAAGCTCTTCGCGCACTTCGGCTGACGTGCGGTTGAGTGCGTGAGTGATTCCAATGCCCATTTGTTTAGCCCAAGCGAGTTGAGCGGCCAGGGAGGAAACTCCGAGCTTGCCCGCTTTTCGGCTTATCTGCTCGCGCAGATATTGTTTGGACTTGCCCGTTCTTACTTCGAGTTTGCCGAGCAAATCATCGTCGAGCTGTCGTTTGGGCATAACGCTGCGAAAAACATGCAGTTCTAGTTGCTCTGCGCCTTCATCGCTTTCTTTATCGGCTTAACAATTCGTATTGACGCGGTTCATGTCGCAACCCACGACCTTGCGGATCTCCGATTGAGATACTCCCACGATGCCAAGCTGCGCGATCAAAAGGTCTTTAAGCAGTTCAACCGTGGGGTCACTCTGTGTTTTTGCTTTTTTCGTTGCATATTGTTATTGTCTAGACCGTCATTCTTCTGCCGCAGGTTTTTTCTTGCGGTTCTTCCTCTTATCATTCGACTTGCGCAATGCAACCAACTCGACCCTAACGGTGTTGCTGCTAGTTCCGAGGAGTTCGGCGATGTCCTTCGGCTGGAGTCCGGCCCGGCTCAGCAGTGCAATCTGTTCGCGCTGTTTCATGCCCGCAGTAGCGGCAGCCGCAAGAATGCGCAGGATTTGGTCGATCTTCTTAAGGATGAGTTCGTCCGTGGTTCGTGGCATAAAGGTTCCTTGCTAATACAAAATACTCCACTAAAAACTAATGTCATGCTAGACCATTAGGAATCGTTGTCAAGGGGCGACAGATGGGATGCGAGCTACCCTGGGGGAGGAAGGGCATGTATATCACCGTTCGGACAGCATGATCGAAGATTTGGAGGTTTGTTCGGAATTTGAAACAAAGGTCAGTTCAACAAATTATGCCGCGGCCTCTGGCGTCGCGCTGGCTGTCGGGTCTTCGATTACTGCCACAGCTACGGGATTAGTGATGTACTCAGGCGGGAGGCAGTGCTGGCGGGCGCCTTCGACGACGAATCTCTTGTACCGGGAGTACGGGTCTAGCGCCGAATCAATGTGGTAGGCAAAGTAGAGCATGGGGCCATTGTCGCCCGACGTAGTTCAAGAAAAGATAAAGAAAAGTTAAGGAAAAGATCAAGAAAAGTTAAGGAAAAGATAAAATCCGACGCGCAGGTTTTGCGGGATTTCGGGATAGGCGGTAGGATGAAGAAGCTATACTCATTGGCTTCAGTTTTGCGGTATTATCAACATTCCTTCCCCTTAATTTCTGTAGTGCATGGAACCCGAAGACATGTTCAAAACCCCTCCGGCAAAGTCCGAGTTCGTCACCCGGAAAGAGATCGTTGACCGCCGGCTAAGAGACGCTGGATGGAAGATTGTCCGTTTTGATGCGGAAAAGCCGCTCGTGGCATACGAGCGGTGCGCTATTGAGGAGCATCCGACCGAGGCGGGGCCCGCGGACTACGCGCTTTGCGTCCACGGCGAAATTTTGGGGATCGTCGAGGCAAAGAAGCTTTCGCTCGGGCCGCAAAACGTCCTCAGCCAGGCCGAGCGATATTCCAAAGGACTTCTCGCGTCTTCTTACAACTTCCGCGGATACCGCGTTCCATTCCTCTACTCTACAAACGGCGAGGTGATCTGGCATCACGACATACGTCATGAACTGAACCGGTCGCGGGCAATCGCGGGTTTTCACACCGCGGATGCTCTCCAAGAATTCCTGACACGAGATGTAGAGTTGCCACGGCGCGTCTTGCCATGATGCCGAACGACCATCCGCGGATTATTGCCCGACCAGCTCGTTCTTGTTAAGCCAATCAGAGACGATTTATTTCCCCGGCAGCCCGGCTTTCAAGGGGGGGACCGTCCAAAAATCCCGGCATCCCCCTCGGCTAGAACGCCACGCAGCTTGTGGCTGACGGACTGCAAGGGACGGGAGGGAAGTACACCGCGTTCTCACCCGTCAGAGTGGTGTAAACCTCGGTCGAGGCGATGCAGGCGTTGGGCACACCCACTACGACGTCCACGACGGGCTGGATTTCCGCGCGTTGCCCGAATTTGCTGACCACGGCGGTGCCTGGCAGTTCCAGAAACGCCGCCTGGCCCGGATTCAGATTCACGCTCATCGGTTTTCCGATCACGTTGCCGCTGCTGTCGGCAAAGCTGAGCGTCCCGATGGGATCTGGCGGATAAGCCACACCACATTCAGCCGCGCCGTCTGAAATACAGTGACGCCTACCGGAACGTTGTAGATAGACCCCTGAACATAGGGGAAGTCGGGGTCGCCTTGAACCAGCGCACTCAACCAGGATGACCCAGCGAAAGCGCTCGAAATGACGCAAGCCTCCGCACCATACGACCTCGCCGTTCCGGGCACCGCATACTTTACCGGCGCTGCCTTCTTCAGAGCTCTCTATCCGGTCTACGTGCGTGGTTTCGCTTATTCCCGGATGGGGAGCCACCGCGAGGCAGCGGCTGAGTTTCAAAAAATTCTTGATCATCCGGGACTCGTGCTGAACGATCCCATCGGACCAATGGCGCATGGGGCAAGCGATCAGCTGCAACTTAACGTGCTTGATTTCCCCGAAGGCAAAGGATTTCTTCACGAGGAGGGGCTTTATTCGATCGAGGCATCGCCATACGGAACGGCATTTCAGACCATGAAGCCCTTGGCACTCGACAGCCCCTTTGCCGGTTGGTTGGATAATCCGGTCGTTCAGCAGCGCGCCAATGAAGGTTTCAAATCCTTGTGCTTCGTACCGTTGATCAGCCGGAATCGTGCGATTGGAACCTTGAATCTCGGCAGACTCCGAGGGGATCCATCTTGGCTGGGCTCGCCTGACGGCGGATCGCGATGCGCATGCATTCTGGCCGAAAGCATTCCGGGAGGAAGAAGATTTCTTAACGCTGCCGACCAAACATCAATTCGCTACGATCAATGAGGATCAGGTATTCTCCACTTTGAGCGCGGCACAGGTGCGAAGCGCCGGAAACCTCGGGGATCGCCCGCTGATTGTGCTTACCGCGACGAGACAGGAAGATATCCCTCCAGAGATCCCGCCCAAGGACGCACAGGCGGAGGAGGATCTTTGGGTCCACCAGTTACAGCCGGAGTTGGTTCGTCTCTCGACCCACGGCAAGCAGATCGTTGTCGACAGCAGCCACGAAATGCCAACCGAACATCCGGAGATCGTCATTTCGGCGATTCGTGAGATATGGCTGGTCGCTCACGCGCATGGTAAATAGTATCGAGTACGCGGTATGACCGCTTAGCTGTTGAAAACGCATTATAAAAGGGCGCCCTTCTTGGAGTACGTTGTGATCGTTGGAATCAACACCTACGAAAAGGAGCACCCTTATGAACAGTGAAAAGTATATCGGCTATCTCGAGAGCCAGATAGCCAATACCATGTGGCCTTCCGGACTATGTCGAGAGGAGAGGAAGCCGTTCCAGCAAGTCTGCCTCAGACTGGAGACCGCCAGGTTTGACTCCCCCTTACTGCTCGACATAGCTTTGCGATGCTACAGGCCGTTCAGAAAGGCCAGGAGGCTATCGGGCGGTTTGTAGCGGCCGGAGTTAGTACCATTTGGTGATCTCATCTTTGCAAGGATCTCCTCCTTAAGAGCAAGGTTGGCATCGAGGTAGACTTGTGTAGTTTCCACGGCCTCATGTCCAAGCCAGAGTGCGATCACCGCGCGATCGACCCCAGCCTGAAGGAGTTCCATGGCCATGGTGTGGCGCAGCACGTGCGGTGTCACTTTCTTCCTACGCAGCGAAGGGCACGTCTTGGAAGCGGTCACAATGTGCTTTTGCAAGGACGTATCGCACGCCATCACCGCTGAGACGATTGCCCCGAGCGTTGGGAAAAAGCATCTCCGTATGTGCCCTTTGGGGTTCATTCAACCAGTTTTTCAACCCGGCCCTGGTTTGCTTGGTCAGTGGGGTACATCTCTCCTTCCGTCCTTTCCCTGTACAGCGCACATGAGCGCCTGTATCGACCATGACATCTTGTCGCTTCAAGCCCGTCAGCTCAGATAAGCGCAACCCAGTCTGCACCGCCAC
>Ga0182024_10013311_pt1 | contig 16086 bp, 13 predicted proteins | sample P32metaG_FD_120480 | JGI IMG/M metagenome (GOLD analysis project Ga0182024, IMG submission 120480) | Permafrost microbial communities from Stordalen Mire, Sweden - P3-2 metaG (Illumina Assembly) | ecosystem: Environmental > Terrestrial > Soil > Wetlands > Permafrost | place: Sweden: Stordalen... | reverse complement strand
GGGCAAATGCACATGTACCTCAACTACGCCCGCGAGCATTGGATGAAGCCCGGCGAGAACCCGCCAGTCGGTCTAATTCTCTGCGCTGAGAAAGGCGCCGCGGAAGCGCACTACTCCCTCGACAATCTTCCCAACAAGATTCTCGCAGCCGAATATCAAACGATCCTACCGGATGAAAAGCTGATTGCAGAGGAACTTGAACGCTCCCGGCAGAGACTGGAAGAACTCCGGCTGTCTGATCGCCGGTCATGAAGCAATCTCCGCCCACTGGCGAACTCCTATTCCCGAACGGTCGCGTCCGCAAGGTACGTTATGACCTGCTGTGATCGTGGAAACGCGGTTTTTCACCTAAAAGAATCCATTCCGATGTCGCGACTGCAGTCTCCGCACGGAAGGGTTAACAGCCTTGGTCGCATATACTTGCAGAATCGGAATCCGCACCTTGAGACGGGAAAATCGATGCAAAGCGAAACTCGCTGTTTTCTGTGTGATGTGCCCAAAGACCTAGTATTTGCAGAATCGACGACAGCGTTTGCTTTGTGCGGTTTAGGCCCGATCATGCCAGGGTATTCTCTCGTTGCCACAAAATCTCATGTCGCTTCCGCAGCGGACGTTACAGTCACAGACCCAACATTCGTCGGTTTTGCGGAGGCCGTCCGATCATTTCTTGGAAAACAATACGGCAACTGTCTTTTGACAGAACATGGGAGGATGCCCGCTTGCGTCGGACCTGCCGGTGAAGCTGATCCTCACTGCTTTCATGCCCATTTTCTCTTATTCCCTGCGGCCCCTGAGGTGTTACCTGCCGCGCGCCAACACTTCTCCTCTATTTTGACCTCTGGATCTTTGGCAGACGCACTTCACACCGCCCGCGAACAAGCCGAATATCTCCTCATTTCCCCGAGTTCGGACTCAGCGTCAATTCTCCTGCGGCCTGGTCGCTTGATTCCTCAGTTCGCCAGAATGCTGGTAGCCCAAGCGATTGGAAAACCGGAACTGACAAATTGGCGAAAAGCTCCGAGTCGACCCGATTGCGTTCAAGCAGCATCATTTCTTCGGAACCTTGATACGCCGGAGGCCCTATGATCACTGCTCCGGAACTGCGAACTCTCCTTGATGGCCTCGCACGGCGATTCGAGAATAGGCCGCAAGCTGATGATGAATCCAAGGAACTTGGGGCGATGGGTTGGGGACAATTTCTCGATGGCTCCCCGCAGCACAATCAAGTTGGACCCTATGGGACGTGCTCCGGAATAATTGCCCGGGCGCTTGCAAATCGTGGCTCAGATAAGCTCGACAAGCTGGTCAATACATTGGTTATGCGATGGTGGAATGAACGGGATAAACCCGAGAGCCACAAGAAGTTTCTCGGCCAAACCATTCGACTCGCCATGCTGCATTTGGCCGTTCGACTAAAAGGAGAAAACGCGCTAGGAACGATCCAGAAGGAGATCGAAGAAACGCTCCTCGCACACATCCGCCCAGACCAGATGTGGGGTAACTTTCTAATGCCGGGAGAGATCGAAGATCCTAGTCCGAGATTAATTGCCACGTCATTAGTGATCCTCTCGTTCACACTCTTTCGCAGTGAAACAGATCCCTGTCCCACACAACTAGTTGATGCAGTTCGGAAACTTGAGGATCGGGTATTAGGGACCGAGAACCTACCCCGTTTACATTTAGCGATTGCATCTGCCGCAATTTCGTCAATCTCAAATCATGCTCCGAGCTCGAAGGTACGCTCTAGAATCAACCGATTGGCCTATGCAACGCAGGTTTCATTGCCAGAGCTTGGTGTCTACTTCTATGACTACGAATACGCCGAGAATACTCCGGCCACAACTGAACACGCGACTCACCGGTTCGAAACAGATTACTTCATAGTCCCGATCGAGGTAGTACTCGGTATCGCTGGCTTTCAACCTCAGGCCCCAACCTATCTGAGATTTCGAGCCGAAACAACTCTGAATCTTCTGGTGAAGAATCTCCAAGGATTTGATGGGTTTTATCGACCCGATAATGAGCAACGGATTTCCAGTGTCAATCAGTGCTGGGTCGCCATGTATCTCGCTCTTGCAGAGCAATCAATCGAGAAGAAGCGACCATTCACAAGTTCCGCTGTTCATTTGCCTGGGCGCGTTTTGTACTTCCTAATTAGACAACGCCCTGATAAGTTTTGGCTCGATTCAATGATGCTAACTCTATGTGGTCTCTCAGTGCTTGGTGCCAGCCTAATCCCGTCTGAAGGAATGAGCCTCTTAAGAATCTTCACCATCAAGTTATGTGCAGCTGTCTTGGCATTCATTGCAGGCCGACTGTACGCGCCAGTGTTTCTCAAACGAATCTTCATGGAGAGGGAATGATTGTAGTCGACCCAATCTATGGGAAATTTCATCTGGCGGAACCCATCAGGAGTCTTTGCCTGACACCTGAAGTGCGGCGTCTCTCTCAAATCCGGTTGCTTAACACCTTGACCCCTAGCCTCGCGACCCTTGGAGAAATAAGGCGATTCTCGCACACACTGGGCGTTCTTTACCTTGCATCTCAAAGCGATTTACTGTCTGGGACAAAGGAACGGGATGCCTTCTCTGCTGCTGTTCTGCTTCACGATATTGGGACTCCCCCATTTGGGCATCTTCTCGAATATCATCTGAAGGAACGCACGTCTTGGAATCACGAGTCTGTCATACGACAGATTTTGAACGGCTCTCATGTACGGGAGAACAGTGCACATCAGTTCTTTGCTAAGCAGACCCTTGCATTTCGCTCTATGCTGAAAAAGTCGACCATCGACCTCGCTTTGGTAGAGGATATTGTATCCGGCACAAATAGGCTTTCACATCTTCTCTTTGGAACCCTCGATTTCGACAATCTCGACAACGTCGCACGAATGAATTGGGCATTGGGCCAACTCAAATCACCAGTGCCGCTATTGAACATCGCTCATCACCTGACCGTAGGCCCTGCCGGGTCGCTACTGCTTCCCATCAGCCAGAGAGACGCAGTGAAAGAGTGGCTTCGATTGAGAAACGCTGCATATCAAGTGATCGTGTTTGATGCACCAACTGTGGCTGCACAAGCAATTCTCTCAGATGCCTTGGAAATTGCGCTCGATTGTGGAGCATTACAACCAGAGGATTGGAGTCTAACCGACGAAGACCTGATCACCCAATTGATGAAAGAGAAGGCGACCAAGAAAATGATCGCCAGGCAGTACTTAGGACAACTCCCGGAACAGGTTCTTGTTCTTCAACTGCGAGGAACCCTCAAGTCGTTGGGTTTCGCTTCGCGTCGCGAGTTGACTAGCAGACTCAGGGAAAGCCTTTCCGAAACAATCGGCCCCAGGACTCTTGGATACGCATTCGTCGATCACGGAACATTCACGAAAAAAGTCACCTTGGTGGACCCCACCAGCGGAAACAATTGGTCGGAAGGAGAACTCTCACAGAGCATCATCTTATATGCTTTCGTAAGTGCAATGAAACCTACACCGCATCGAAAGCGGATTCAAGCTGTTCAGGGAATCATTGATCATTTAAGGGTTCCAGAAACGTTAATAATGAAATGCGAGATGGGGACAAAACAAGATCGAAGTGATGCTCAACAAACACTTAATATCTCGACTTGAGCGGATTGATTGGGATTTCGCGGGCGCTGCTAGCGACTCCCCGTTCTCGGCTCTGCACTGGCATCCCGCGAGGCTCCCCTCTCAGGTCGCTGCGACATTTATTGGCCTCCTAAGTGACCCTGGAGACACCGTTCTTGATCCATTTCTCGGCTCGGGAACGACTGCTACCGAATCGCAACGACTTGGCCGTATGGCTCTCGGATTCGACCTCAATCCGATTTCTTGTCTCATATCGAGAGCAAAAACGCTTCCGCTCCGAGGAAGAACGATTGAGGACACCTGCAGTCGATTGAAAAGTTTAGCAAGAGGGGCTCTGGATACCGATCTCCTATCAGGAACGACACCAATGTCAATACCTCCGAGTGTCCAGAAAAAATGGTACTCCGGTCGGGTCCTGTCAAACCTCTCGCGCCTTTGGGCCCTTCTGTCTGAGTTACAGAGCTCTGAGAGACTTCTCGCAGAAATGGCGTTCTCCGCCATTCTATTGCCGGTTTGCAAAGAGACTCGCCATTGGGGCTATGTTTGCGACAATAGCACTCCCCGCACTGAACACGAAGGAGATGTGCTAATTGAATTCTGCCGAATCCTGGATCGAATCAGTGCAGCCTACAAAGAACGCGATGAAAGCTCGGCCAATCTTGGCATAAAAACAATTTGCCGGTCCAAAATCGAGTGCACGGATAGCCGCGCGGCAGTGCGCAAATTGCCCGAAGGATCGGTCAAACTGATTTTGACTTCTCCTCCATACTTTGGGGTGAGTGACTATGTGAAGTCCCAAAGGCTTTCGATGGAATGGTTCGCACTTGATATCGAACCATTGCGCCTGCTTGAGATTGGCGCACGAAGCAAACGGCATCGGCACACCTCGCTTCAAGATTACTTAGATGAAATGAGTCAGCTTTTCGCTGGCGCTCGCAAAGCATTAAGGAAAGACGGAGCGTGCGTAATTGTACTCGGAGAATCTTCGCGAAGAACATCCTACATTGACGACTTCAACGATACCCTTGCAAGATCTGGCTACCGCGTTTCCTACAAGGCAACACGAAATATCTCTCCTCAACGGCGGCAATACGCTTTCATTGAAACAGAAACAATAACGATTGTCACACCGAGGTGAATGTGCTATTGCGAGATTTAGGCGAACGCGCGATCACGGAGGGCATACTTCCTTCCATCTGCCCCGCTGTTGGGGACGACTGCGGCTATTTCAGTTTGGGCAGTTCAGATCTTGTTATCACGACCGATCCCGTTCCCCCACCCGCTGCGATGGTCCTCGGGGGGGACCCGGACCCGTATTGGGCTGGTCGACTCCTAGTGACCATCAACGCTTCTGATTTGGCCGCCGCAGGTGCTGAAGCATTAATGTTTGTTGCCGCGCTGGAGTGCCCAGCAGACATGGAATTGAAAGACCTAACGCGGATTCTTGAGGGAGTCCGAGATGGCTGTGAGCAGGCAGGATTGACTTACTGTGGTGGCAACTTGAAGGAAGCTCGCTCGTTTGCGGCCACTGGTACTGCCGTAGGAAGAGTGCCGACGGGAAAAAGGCTTCATCGGAAGGGAGCAGCATCGGGGGATCTTCTTTTCAGTGTTGGAACGGGTGGGGAATTCTGGAGGGACGTGTTCCGGTGGCGTGCGGGAGAACGTTTCCCCAAGGAAAGCTCTAAACTCTTTGCTCCCGGCTCGCAGATCCGACCCATGCGAATCCTGAATGAGTTGGTGAGGATTTCGTCAGCCATGGACAATAGCGACGGGCTTCTTGCAACTTTGGATCAGCTGGCCAGAGTAAACAGGTGCGAAATCCTTCTCGATCTCGATAAGCTATCGGTCCCAGGAACCAACGCTTCTGCTGTGGACCAAGCCCGTCTATGGCTTGGTTGGGGAGACTGGAACGTAATTATTGCGATCCCCCAGAATGAGCTTGAGAATCTTCGTCGCACTGCTACAGACAATGACATCCCCTTGTTCGAAATCGGCCGCTTTGCGCAGGGACCAGCAGGGCTCAAGTTGGTTCACGGTGGAACGCTTTTCCAAGCCCCGCGCTTAGAATCGGAACGATTCTCAGCAGACTCTTGGTTCTCTGAAGGTATAGAAGGCTATATCTCTCGCCTGACATCGCTTGAAATTATGTGATGTTCGAACGCCGGACAAGATCCACATGAACCTCTATCTTTAGGGTGTCTCCCAGCCGGTCGTTAACTTGTTTTCGACTTCACGGATGACGCGAGCGCCCAGAGCCTTTCTATGCTTGGAGATAAATCGTCGCGCTTTGTCGGGACGCTTCTTGGAGAGCTCCCGCAATGCCCAGGAGAGGGCCTTTACCACCATCTCTTTACCGTCTGTCGCCAATCGCGTGCAGACCTCAATCACTCCGCCAACATCCCCGGCAAATCCGCGGCGGCTTAAGGCAACCGTGCTCACCGCGTCTCCACCACAGATCCTCATCTTCAGCCCAGGCGTAGACGCTGTAATCGGAAATCCGCCTTTGCGAGTGCGTGATTTCACCGCGGAATTCAGCCGCGTTCACCCTTCCAAATCGAGCTGTTATCGAGACGCAGCTAGCGCGAAATGCGGAGCCATCGAGGCTCCAACTGCTAAGAAGGCTGTTGTCTTTCTCTGAAGATGTTCTTATTGTGCTCGAATCCTAAAGCCAGAGTGTTCCTCAACAAGCCTGCATTCCCGTCGGTCTTCCAATCCCATCGAGAGTTCCCAATCTGCATAGCAATCAGTTTTCGAAAATACTGAGATGGAGCACTAGAGGCGTCCATTACGATTCCCTCCAGCCTGGCACAATCCGACGTCAAGGAGAATGCGACGATGTATTCTTCTACCGCTTGCAGCAAAGCGTTAAGGTCGACGAGACTTGGGACGCTGAATTTCTGTCCTCCGGCGGCGTCGAGTACGGCGTCGATATCGCCTTTTCGAAATGGCAATTGATGAAGATGGCCGTGGGATGTGCTACACAAAGAATTCTGTAGCTCACAGCGCGAACCATGCTCAAAGCAGAACAGGCGCATGTTCGAGAACTCTCGTATCAGCTTTTCGACAGACTCCTTACAGATTCCGCCAAGTTCATCGAGCTTCGGTTGGTCGAGACCGGCAATTACGTTGCTGCTATGCTGGCGAGTCACCAGAAGACAATGCCCTGCCACCAAGGGGCCGACACTAGGTATGACGGCAAAATTATCTGATATTGCCAATGTGGCATTCGTGACATACGAGTCCCCAAGGGCACTAGAGAGCCTCGTCTCGCCGGCGCAAGACAACTCTTCACAGATTGCGCACTTCTGATTTGTCTGCATTTCCATCCAAATCGCTTTCTGATTCAATCTGCTAATTCTTTTTTGTTCGGTTCATTTTTGAGCTTGGCCTCTTTATCCTCCGCGTGCTCACCGAAGAGCGTGCGGGCTGCCATCATCAGTCGCTGAGAGAATATCTCCGACGCAAAACCCGCGAGGAACGAGAACGTCATTATGAAATACGTGAATTGCGGTTCCACTGGCTTAGCAGCAGAGCCTAGAACCAGTATGCCACCCCCCATCGCAATTACGCCAACCCAAGCGAGCACAGCGGAATACAGCGGGGTCCAGAGCTGCCAGAGCATCCGCCTTCGGTCATAACGGCCATGACGAACTGAGTAAATAACCCATCGTAACGCAACTACTGTACCACCTAACCCTCCGAATATCAGTCCATACAATTGCTTCAGAATTTCCGAATGGTCGATTCCACGGTAGGCCTCCAATTCAATTGCTGCGAACACACCCGTCGCTAGAATCAGAGTGTGAAAGCTGCTCATTAACCATGCCTCCTGTGGAATGGCCCTTTGTGCACTCGCTTGAGGTTGCGAATTCGCTCCCGAAGGATCGCCCCCGCCGTTTGAGCCGCTCAACATCACAATGTCTCCTAACGCAGGTTGTCGCCCCGCTGCAAGCGTAAATCGGTAGCCGTCGGAAGGCAACAATTTGTTTACTGTCGCCTCGCACCAAACGAGTGCGACGAGCCGAGCAACCATCGCCGCCGAAATCGTGCCTCCTTTTTGCTCTACGCTGTCGTGGGACGTGCCAAGCCAACACACTCAAACAGCCAATCGCGCTGGTGGCGCGTGCGATATTCTGTTTGGAGAAGGCTAAACCGATGCCGGAACCTCTCGCTGACCAGCATTTTAAGGATGCACTCCTCGATCAGATTGCGAGGGACGGCAACGTCGCGCAATTTGTGAGCTTCGGACCCGATCTCAAACAGCGTTACTCTCGCATTCGGGGATTTGAGCCGAATCATCGATTCTGTGATATTCGAACCGCTATCGAGACGCTTCTGGTCCACTCTCCGGATCATAGAGTCAACATCCGAAGCTCCAAACCCGATAGTCCACACGGCATTGAGTTCCTCTACGGGATCACGTCTAGCGATCTTGCTTTGCAGGAGATCAAGCGCTTAGCAATCTCCGGTCTCTTTGTGATCGCCAATGAGACATTAGATGTCAATGACGGCGGCGTCTCCGGCGTTGTTTACGGCAACGTCATGGAGTTTGCCCCAGGAGCTACTCCAAAGATTGTAGAAGCTGGAGGAATCGTTAGCATAGACCGGACTATTGCAGAGGCTTTGCTTCAGACCGTATATGGTTTCGGACCCACATTACCCTTTCATAACGATCTCCGAGTGGAATTCAGCATCCATCCCGTGCGTCGAGGGTTTGCGAACGAGCACACAATCATTTGGGAGGTACAAGAGATACCCATCGACCCTTTCCGGGTAATCCCCAAATGGCCAAACGATTTCAGTAAATTCGTAGGAGATAAGGTATTTGGACTTCTTATTGCCGATGCCTTCGGCCAGGACGTACCTCGAACCACCGTTCTGTCTCGCAATCTTTTGCCCTTCACATTTGGGAAAGCGACGGGCTCTGACATCAAATGGCTTCGCACAGCACCGAGAGTTCCTGAACCCGGCTTTTTCCCGACTGTTAGAGGTTGGACTGACCCATTCAAGCTAGCGGAAAATGTAGCCGGACATGAGCCTATTCCTTCGATCCTCATTCAAGACGAAGTGCTCGCGAAATTTTCCGGAGGTTTAATGACGGACAGCGATGCAAGACCAATCGTGGAGGGCGTCACTGGGTTCGGAGACAACTTCATGCTCGGTCATGTCGGTCCCACCGAGTTGGATGGAACCCTGTTAAGGAGGCTCGAAGGACTCCATGAAACACTCGTCCACTGTATGGGAAGCATCAGGGTCGAATGGGCGTTCGATGGGGAAAGGATTTGGACGATTCAACTTCAGCAAGAAACTGCGGTGTCTAACGGACAAACCATAGTTCCAGGAGAAGTGCCGTCGGAGATGGAGTTTGAAGCTTCGGACGGCTTGCCTGGCCTCCGTAGGATGATCGAACTGGTTCAGGGAACTCAGGTTGGGATCAAAGTCATCGGCGAAGTAGGCATGACAAGCCATATTGCCGATTTACTCCGTCGTCATAAAGTGCCTTCAAGAATAGCCTCGAAATCGGACTGATTATTTCATTCTGAGCCAAGGCCAAAGGCCGTGAAGAATTCAAGAGCAGCATAATTCCATTGGCTCTACCGCGGAGCCTGCCCCATAGGCTCCGCAATTCTTATGCTCTCTTGCCCTTCTTCCCACCCTTATTTGCACTCCCGCTTCAGCGGGAGGCCATTTCTCACCCACCCGACGGGCAAAAGCGCCGGCGCGCGGCACGGGGCCACACTTCTTAGGCGATCACCTGATGAATCCTGCTTTTTGGCATCCTTCAAGAAATGGGATCTTCAGGAAGTTGGTTTCTGCCCACGGTGACGCAGATGCAACTCTGATGACTCTCTGCAGAGCTTCCATTGGGGACCAACCCAGGCTCATTGGGATCTCACCAAGTACTTGTTGGAGCCAATAGGCTGCACCCGATTCATTTTCGCAGCAAACCCCTTTGTAACGCTCTTCGATCTTATAAATCTCCTTCCAACCCCTGATCTCGTCCTCCAGTCCTGGCGCAGTCAACTCAATCTCAATGTTGTCATAGAGAAGATTCAGGAGATCTAGTCGAGCCCCATCCACTGCGGAGAATGTAATCTTTACGTTGATGACGTGACCAGGGACAGCGTACGGATAGAAGGCCTTTCGGCGAGCACCATTCTTGTGAAGGGGGTCCTGTTGGAGCTTGTATTTCTTATTGCATTTGTCGCAAATCGGCACCAGATTCTTGAGCGAGACGGCATTAAATGCGTAAACGCCCTTTGGCAGATAGTGATCATAGTCTTCTTGAATCGAACTAAAGGCGTCTTCAATTCGCGCTAGGCCGCAAAACGAACAGATCGCTTTGCGATTCACGAGACGCCACTCTCTGAAATGCTCGTGTAAGGTTCCTAGTCTGTCTGTGACCGGCTTGCGATTTCGCACTTCTGACCACAGGTTCGTGCAAAACTCTCTGAGCTCCTGAGCCAGTTGCAGATTCATCTCGGCAACTGTCGCATAGGTTATAGGGGAAATGCCTCGTTTGCCGATGCAGAGGCCCTCTATGTCATTGTTGTCGTCGAACCATTTGGCAAGGCCTTCCCGCTGCGCTGCGGAAAGTTGATCTCGACAAATGTCGTGGATTCGGCATATTGGGCCCCAGAGGTAATCCTTACTCGTGGCATTCTTCTGGATTTCAATCACAACTTCGCGAAACTCACCATCAATGAGTCCAAGATGACACTGCGGTTGAGGCTTGCACCAAACCCCCTTCACAACACTTTCCAGCCAAACATTTAGCCTTTCAAGTGGATGGGGAACATAGATGTAGGTGAAGAGCATAGCCCTACTTTCCCTCTTTGCGGTCTAGTGCCGAGTCGATGAAGAGAATCTTTTCAACTGAATCACCGAGAAGGTCATTCGCACTCTCAATGAGCAATTCTGGGTCTTCGTTGGCATTTAGGCGATCCCGAAATTCTTCCAGTTTCAGCGAGGCGTAGTCTCCAATGGATTCTTTTTGGTCGAAGACTCTGATTGTTATTGCGTTTACCGATGCTCCGAATGTTTTGAATTCGGGGTTCTTGCATGAAACAGAGCCTTCCGGCCCCTTCTTGAAGAAAAGAACGTTTTCGGTCGGGCAGTCGGAAATGATGAATGGCGAGTGCGAGGTCAGCAGAAGTTCTCGCATCACGCCATTCGATTCGGCATTGGTATCGGCTTCGAGCGCCGCACGTAACGTAGAAATGTAGGAGGCTCGCCAATCTGGGTTGAGATGAGTTTCAGGTTCGTCGAGCAGAAAGAGCGCAGGTTCGTGTCGAAATAGGAGACAGAGGCCAATTGTGTGGAGGAGCTGATGCTCGCCATCAGACAAGGACTTTATGTAAATTGTCTCGGGCACGCCAACTTTTATTAACGAGCCCTCCTTGAAGCGCATTATCCGCTCATGGGAGGCAGGTATCGGAATGGTTTCGTTCACGTAAAGGCTGTCAGACCGGTAGAGTTCAACCTTGGTTTCAAGATCTACTTTATATTGGTTCAGCATGAGGAGTGTCCGGAACGCCTGAAACAGATTCAGTGCCGATTTCGCTCTCGACAATTCTTCTGAATTCTCGACTCTCTCACTGAAGTGGAATTGAAAGGCCTTTTTTGTTGCTTCGTCGACCCAGTAGTCCAAGTAAAGATCATAAGAATCGCCTTCGGGAGATACGGAATAGTCCTCGTAGTGTGAGGTCGAGCACTTAATCAGCTTGTCAATCACGCCGAGCTGGAGCAGGTTTGTTTCAGCCGACTGGCTAGACAGCTTCGAGGTCAACTCCACTGTCGTCTTCCTTTTGTCCTTCAGATCTTCAGGCGACATCGATCTTAGGCGCTCCGCAGCGACAGGTAGACGTTCATGTCTGCGAATGATGATGCGGAAGCGCTGTATGTCCCCAAGGCCGACTCTCTCTCTGAACACGCGGAGGATCGCCTCATTTGGGAAGAGGAAATGGCAAAGCAGGATTGCCTGGCTGAACTGTTCATCCAAGTAGATCATCCGGCCCTCCGGTCTGCCGTCGTACGGGAGGTCCTTGCTCAGATGGTCGCAGTATTCATCAAACTGGATGAAGCGCATCTTGAAGAACGGCAGACTAAGGATTTCATTGTGACCAGAGGAGTATCCCAGGATGTACGTTGGCAGGTAGGCTTTTACTTCGGCACGCGTTAGCTCGGTTTCAGTTATCTCGCCGGAATCCATTTTGTTCAGCCAGTGAATAGCCGGGCGCTTTCCTATTTGCTTTTCAATGCGAATGTGAAAGACCGGCCAATCGTCCTGCTTTGGCCATGGATCGCGAGGGACAATTCTGTCATTGGGGATTATGTACTCCAGCTCGAACGCATCGGGCGTTGATACGTCGGCCTGGAATCCCCTCGGGTTATCCTCTTCGTCAAACTCAAACCCGTCTGGTCTGTAATCGAGGTAGATGCATTCAATGTGGTAGAAAATGGCGGCAAGAACTTCGAGAACATTGGATTTACCGCTGCCATTGCGGCCTACCAAACAGTAAGGGTGAAACCCGAAGCAGCGGTCACGGTCCCAAGCCCACTCGCGCAGGAAATCGATTTCGAAGCCAGCAGCGAGGCTTCGAAAGGGGACGTTCAACTTGAGGCGCAGTAGCTTCATGAGACAGACTCGAAGACGATCTGTTTGCTGCCGAAGATCTCGTTTGTGCCCTCATTGATCGTAAGGTCGAACCGTTGGCGCAGAATCGTGGGAGACTCACCTTGTCCAAGCAATTCCAGCATGATGTCTTTGATCTCCTCGTAATGCGGCTCTCCTTCGAAGTAGCCCCTCGCCCTTTGCATCAAATCATCAAAGCTGAACGGAGTGGGCATGGTTCCAAGGACGCGATATTTGAAATAGTCCGCGGACCATGGCATCGGACCGTCCTTGCGAATGAGTGTCGCCAGCCTTTCAAGTTCGCCTTCCATAGCCCTGGGAGCAATAAGAAACGCTATCCCCTCGGGTCGTGCGCTCTGCGAGGCGGACAGATCTGAATCTGAGGCCGTTGGAATCTCAGCTTGCGAATCAAGACCGATTCGGCTCAAATCCAACTCGCCGCGAAATGCGCGTTGTTGGATTGACAAGAACAGCCCGTCCAGTTGAAGAGATTGTTCTCGACATAGCTGGCTCTGCTTGATTAGTCTCTCCGCCGCTACCGCAAATCGTTGCTGCTCATCTTCACCTGGCGCAATAAACCGAAGGCCCTCAAAAGTTGTTTTGTTAATGATCTTCTTCATTCCCTTTCCGGCGGCCGACTGGACGTGGCGGCGTCCCACTTTCATGAGGAAGTACAAAAAGAGAGAAGAGACACCAGCATGGGGTGTAATTGCATTGATTTGCTGATTGAACGCCACAAGGCGGTTTGTGAGCGCAGCTCTACCGATCGACTTCTCACTGCCTGCAATACATGCAACTAAGAGAGACCCCGATGGCGCAACACGCGCAGACTCTGCTCCTAGCTCCGAGAGCCTTTCGGCGGCTGGTGTTACATAAACCTCGTCTTCTAAGATGTTGTCCGTCTTTATCCATTCGAGGCCTGTCGCTGCATAGTTGGCCTTTTGACTCCTCGGAGGAGTATTTCCTGTCTGAACAATTCCGAATTCGCCCAACGCCTGCGTTGGCCAGCACATTGGGTTTGTCACTGGATTGCCGAACATATCGATGAAGAGAGCCTGTAGCAGCCTCTCGGCTAGTTGGATGGATTCCAGTCGCTGGCGCCGGAGGAAATCTGCCTTGTCCAATACGGCAGCAATTCGTTTTTGATCATAGGAAGAAGGAACTGTGAGTTCTTTCTCATATGCATCGTTGCGGTTAAGGCCGGGGACAGCAGCATGCTTATTGAGAGCATCGAGGACGAGCATTTGAAGCATGAAAAACAACCATCTCAAATCAACTGTCGTGCAGCTTCTGTCAACATAATATGTAGTATCAATGGGGAAGCAGGCCCTGTCTGAATAATGCAATGCACCAGCAGATCCCTTTCGACCAATGATGATAGTGGGCCCGCTGGTGATCGGTTCATCATGCCATCCAAGAATACCGTTCGAACCATAGACGGGAAAAACTCCTTCTCGCCGGTCTCTCTCTGGAAGACTTCGACCGTACTTGAATTCGCAGAAAGTTCCTAGCTGCTTCATTGTGCGGTCGACCATGGGCGTTGGAATCGCAGATACTATTCGATTCGTTAAAGACTGTGGAGGCTCACTCATTCCAAAATCCCTTCGAGTTCAGCAATGCCTTCCTGAATCCTGTCTTCAATTACTTTGATTCTTTGGAGAATCACTTGTGGTTCCTCGTAAAAATGTTCATCGTGTTCTGCCTCGTGGTACCGGCTGAACGACAGATCGTAGTCCTTGTCACGAATCTCCTGCACTGGAACGAAGAAACACTTTGCCTTTCTGTCACCGGGTTGCCGTGGATCGCGGACCTTCCACTGAGCGGCCACATCCGGGAGTTCGCTGCCGACGATGCGTTGGCGCTTGTCATCGAGAGAGAGGCCGTCATTCTCAATCTGATAGAACCATGTGTGTTCCGTTTTACCGCCGCGTGTAAAAACGAGGATGCCAGTTGCCACACCGGCATACGGTTTGAAGACGCCACTTGGTAAGGAAATGACGGCCTTTAACTCGGCCTCTTCGACGAGCTTTTTCCTCGCATCCACGAATGCGCCACTGCCACCGAACAGCACACCTTGAGGGATGATGATGCCGCCAGTCCCACCAATCTTGAGCAGGTTGAAGATGCGTTCAGTGAAAAGCAGCTCAGTTTTGGTCGTCTTGAGCTGGAGGTTTTCGTTAATGTCGCCCTTATCGATGCTGCCGGTAAAGGGCGGGTTGGCCATGACAATGTTGTATTCACTCTCTTCAGTGAAGCTCTTGCTCAGGGTGTCCTGGTAATCAACATGGGGATTATCGATGCCATGCATCATGAGGTTCATGAGAGCCAAGCGGACCATGGTGGCATCGAAATCGTAGCCGATGAGACTTTGCTCCAGAATGTCTTTGTTGTCCTGCGTGAGCATTCCACTAAGACTGCTGCGGACGAAACCGTCATCGTCTGGTGTGAAGGTCTGGAGATTGGTCGCGTTCTTCAACGCGAGCTGGGTGATGATGTATTGATAGGCGTCCAGCAGGAACCCAGCGGTGCCGCACGCGGGGTCGCAGATCCGGTGCCCAAGTTGTGGATTCACAAGCTCGCTAATGAGCTTGATAATATGGCGGGGTGTGCGGAATTGCCCGTTCTTTCCGGCGCTGCTGATCTCGTTAAGCAGCATTTCATAAACGTCGCCCTGAATGTCCTGGAAAAGCTGGCCTTCCTCGCGCGCCTCACGTTCGATCTCAACAAAAATGTCTTCGATGATGGCGATAGCGCCCTGTAACAGATTGGCGCTCGGGATAAGGAAAACAGCATTGGCCATGTGACGAGTGAAAGCGCTGCCGTCGCCGTTGAGCTCCTTAATGAACGGGAAGACCCATTGTTGGACATGAGGCAACATCTCATCTGCCTTCATTTGCTTGAAGTAGCTCCAACGGAGCCTTGCCTTGTCCATGGGATACTTCTTCTCCATGTCACTTGGGAGAAAGAATTCACCCTTGAACCGTGAATTGAAGGTGTCGCCCGTGAATAGGGCATCCTTTTCTCTCTTGAGGTCAAGCTCGTCAATCTGCTTCATAAAAAGCAGATAGGTAATCTGCTCGATGGCGGAGAGTGGATTGGAGATTCCACCCGACCAGAAGCGATCCCAGAGTGCGCGAATGAGGCTTTGAAGTTTGGCGTTAAGTTGAAGCATGTTAGGCAGCAAGCCTTTCGGTTAGGGCGAGGATTTCGTCGATTTCTGCAGGTGAGAAGACACCGCGAATACCGCTCGGATGAATGATAGTAAATGGAGCCTGGATGAGGTCGCGCTTCTCAATGCCTCCGCGGTGAATGAGGTAGTCACGGAGGAGGTTGAGGAATTGAAGCTGGTGGCTGGTGAGCTTGGGATGCTCGACAATGAACTCATCGATTGAACGAGAAACTGTGTCTGGGAAGCTTTCGAGAATCTCGATTCCCAGAATGTGGCGAATGAATCGGAGAAATGGTGCTTTTTGGTGCTGATAAACCCGGCGCAGTAGTTCTACCGTTATGTGAGGATGCTCGTCGTGAAGTTGAGCTGCGAGGATCTCTGCCTCTTCCTCACTGACAGGCTGCGAATCGCGAATCTTTCGCAGAATGGGATTGTTTGCCGTGAGTTCATTCACTTTCTGCTCTACCAACTGCCGATATTGCGCAATGCTGAGAGATTCGTGTTCAGGGCCAAACTCAACGATTTCCTTGGTTGCGAGCACATCGGCAAAGTTGAACTTGGCGGGACCGTCGCCGACACCACGACCGTCGCGGAAATGCATCAGAGGCGCAAGCTGTGCGGCGAGGTAATCGAAGCTCTGGTCAGTCATCGTGGCCCAATAGTGATTGGTTTGAG
>Ga0182024_10013310_pt1 | contig 16086 bp, 11 predicted proteins | sample P32metaG_FD_120480 | JGI IMG/M metagenome (GOLD analysis project Ga0182024, IMG submission 120480) | Permafrost microbial communities from Stordalen Mire, Sweden - P3-2 metaG (Illumina Assembly) | ecosystem: Environmental > Terrestrial > Soil > Wetlands > Permafrost | place: Sweden: Stordalen... | reverse complement strand
TGAAGGTGGAAGTGGAGACGAAAACCCCAACCGGCATCGTGATGGTGCTGATCCCGCCGAACGGCGCGCAACTGCAAAAGCCGTACTTGCTGGGGAAATACGAGGTGACGCAAGCCGAATGGATCGCGGTGATGGGCTCCAATCCGAGCGGCTACAAGAAGGGTCGCAAGGAGGTTGAAGGCCTGGACACGCGCCGGTTTCCCGTGGAGAACGTGACGTGGTTCGACTGCGTGGAGTTCTGCAACAAGGTGAGCGTGAAGGAAGGGCTGAAGCCGTATTACGAGTTGAAGGTGCTGAAGCGGAGGGGCAAGATGATCGAAGACGCGGTGGTACACATGGTCGGGGGTAAGGGCTACCATGTTCCGACCGATGCGGAATGGGAGCATGGCTGCCGAGCGGGGACGAAGACCAAGTACCACTTAGGGGACAGGGACGCAGACCTGGGCGAATACGGGTGGTACGTCGAGAACAGCGCGAAGCGAACGCACGAGGTGGGGCAGAAGAAGCCGAATGCGTTTGGTTTATATGATATGCATGGGAACGTGCGGGAGTGGAATGAAGGGACGCTGACGGACGCCCAGACCGGAACCCCGGAACTAGTACACCGCGGCGGAAACGTGCTCCTCCCCGCCGGCGTCGCCGCGGTGAGCAACCGGTCCCGGAATGGCCCGGACGCGCGCCTCTCCGGCGTCGGACTCCGCCTGGCCCGAGTTCCGTAGGGTGGCCTGGTTGGGCCACACACGGAATCAGACTCGCGTTCAAGACTGACCAGAATTTTCGGTAGACTCACAAATCCGTCACATAGACCACGGGGGCACCCGTCTCGTCACTGGGCAATCGTCGGCGCAGTTTGGTATTTGCCTGCTCGATGTTCGTCATTGGCGGCGGCTCTGACCGATTTCGATCCGCGTCAGTTCGCTCGCAACATGATCGCGCTGTCCCGGATGGAAAAGTTGTGGATTTCGATATAAAACGTGCCCGGACGATAGACGTTCAAACGAACGGTCTTGAACCTCCAAATGCCGGCACCCTTGAAAGAATGACCGTCGCTGTCAGACACCGTGACGTCAATGAATGGATTGTCATCGCTGACCACCCTGACCGTATGCCGTCCGTCCAGGAACGAAACATTGTAATAAGCCACCCCTCCCGCAGGTATCGTAGTGGTTGTGGATGACCGAGTCTGTGCTTGGCCGGGACCGGCTGACGCAAGGACCAGTGCGAACGTGACAGCGGTGACAAGATGCCACTGCAAAAGGCCCATGTAAAGCTTCATGACATTCTCCCGTTAGGAATTTGGCTGCCTCGACTGCCAGAAAACCATGCAATTGGGATGCCAACTCCGCTGGCTTTGCTTGGCTTGGCCTCGGCAAATGGCTTGATCAGCAAGCTGACTGAGCGTTAACACCTTCGGCGACTTGGGTTTCCGCACGATCCAGGTTGTTGTGGTCGTGTGGATCGAGCCACTCGTGTCGATGACGGCTTCCACCCATGCGAGAACCCTCCTTTCAAGCTGTTGTACGAGCTAGGAAGGTTCGCATACCCCTGTCGGATTACCGGTCCAGCAGGGGTTTGTTTTCTTGTCACTCCTCTGCCAGGGCGCTTTTGGAATTGCGTAAGTCATTACGCCCGGAGGGATTCGAACCCCCAACCTATGGTTCCGAAGACCATTGCTCTATCCAGTTGAGCTACGGGCGCAAGTGCCGTTATTTCATTGGCTTATGACCACTTTTGTTATACGTATCAAGGAGCAAGCAGCCATGGCCCGTACCAATTCTAGCGAAACCGCCAAGCCAGCCAAGCCCTATCCCGAATTTCCGCTGTTCCCCCAGGATGAAGACCGGCATCGAGCGGCGTTGCCCGCTCTGGCCTGACATCGCCCATCGCTTTCGTCAGCCCCGAATGTTCGCCGCCCGCACCAGCAGCTCATTGAGTCGTTTTGCGAAGCCAAGCGGGTCCTTGACCTTGGAACCCTCGGTGATCAGTGCCTGGTCGTAAAGCAAGCGGGCGAACTTCTCCACGCTCGGATCGTCTTTGGCCGTGGTGAATAGCTGCAGCACCGCGTGCACCGCCGGATCGTCGGGGTTCAGTTCCAGCGTGCGCTGGGCTGGCGGCAGTTCCGTGCCGCGACCCATGCGGCGCATGAGCCGTTCCATGTTGGCGCTCACGTCGTGCTCGCCGGCCACCAGGCACGCGGCGCTTTCCTTGAGCCGGGTCGAGAGCCGCACTTCCTTGACGTCGCCAAGTTTTTCCTTCATCCAGTCGAGCAGCGGCTGATATTTCTGCTTCTTCGCTTCATCGACCGCCGGCCCCTCCAGTTCGCCCTTGTCGATGGGTTTGAACGGCTTTTCCTTGTAGTCGGTAAACGATTGCATCATGAATTCGTCGATGGGATCCAGCATGAAGAGCACTTCCCGATCCTGCGCCTTGAGCCCCTCGAGGTGCGGCGACTGCTCCGCGGCCTCACGGCTCTCGCCGATCAGGTAATAGATCTCCTTTTGACTCACCGGCATCTTTTCGAGATATTCCGCCAGTGTCGTAAACTTGCCGGGCTCTGTTTTGCTCGACTGAAACAGCAACAGGTCCGCGATTTGCTGGCGGTTCGGCCAATCCTGGACGATGCCTTCCTTGAGAATCGCTCCCATTTCGTGAAAGAAAGTCAGGTATGCCTCCGGCTCCTTGGTACGCATTTCATCCAGCGTACGCAGCACCTTGTTGACCAGGTTGGCCTTGATCTTTTCCAGCAGCGGACTGTGCTGCAAGGTCTCCCGCGACACGTTGAGCGGCAAATCCGCGGAATCGACGACGCCGCGCACGAAGCGCAAATAGGTCGGCAGCAGGGCCTCGCACTCGTCCATGATGAAGACACGCTGAATGTACAACTGCAAGCCCTTCTTCGCGTCGCCCCACATCAGGTCGAACGGCTTGTGCTCGGGAATGAACAGCAACGCCTTGAACTCCATCGTCCCCTCGGCACTGAGATGAATCGTCTTGGCCGGCTTGCCGTGGTCGTGCGAGACATGGCGATAGAACTCCTCGTATTCCTCCGGCTTGATCTCGGATCGAGGCCGCAGCCACAGGGCTTTGCGCGAGTTGAGCGTTTCCTCGCTGATGGTCTTGTTCTTGCTGTCGTCCTCCTTTTCGACATCCATGATGATGGGATGTTCCACGAAATCGGAGTATTTCTTGACGACCGTGCGGAGATTCCAGCTCTTGAGAAACTCGCGGTCCTCGGTGCGCAGATGCAGAATGACGTCGGTGCCGCGCGTTTCCTTGGTGATGGGGCCGACGGTGAACTCGCCTTCGCCGTCGGACTCCCACTGGACCGCCTCGGCCGAGGCGCCGCCGGCAAAGCGCGAACGCACCGTCACCTTGTCGGCGACCATGAACGACGAGTAGAAGCCGACGCCGAACTGGCCGATCAGCTCGGGACGCTGCTGGACGTCGGCATTGCGCAGGCTTTCGAGGAAGGCGCGGGTGCCGGATCGGGCGATGGTGCCGAGATTCTCGACGATGGTCTCCTGCGTCATGCCGATGCCGTTGTCCGAGATGGTGAGCGTGCCGGCCTGTTCGTCGGGGATAATCTTGATCTTCCAGTTATCGTCGCCGCCGATCAGCTCGTGCCGGGTCAGAGCTTCGAAGCGCAGCCGGTCGATGGCGTCGCTGGCGTTGCTGATCAGCTCACGCAAGAAGATGTCCTTGTGGGAGTACAGCGAGTGAATGATGATGTGGAGAATTTGCTTCAGTTCGGTCTTGAACTGCATTGTTTCGGCAGTCATGGTTTTCCTCCATCTAAGTCTGCGTGCTTATTTACCCCGAAGGGGTTGAATCTCAAAGCCCAGGGTTGCGTACTCGCAACCCTGGGTGAAAACGGCAAGAGAAGCAGGTTCTACCCCGAAGGGGGTACATCATCGGCCCGCATCGTTGTCGGTTTCGGATATTTGATGTAACCCCTTCGGGGTAAAACACAGGTCCTCTCACTTCCATCCCAGGGTTGCGAGTACGCAACCCTGGGCTTTGAGATCGAACCCCTTCGGGGTAAGCCCGAGAGATCCGCCGATAATTTTACGAACGTTCAACGGTTTTCGACGTCCTCGGCTGAGCCAGTACCATCAACGCGACCGACGCCACGACCGCGCCGCCGGCCAGCAGCACGTCGCGTGACAGCACTTCGTCGGCCAGGGCGTAGCCGAGCAATACCGCCGCGACGGGATTGACGAACGCATACGTGGCCACAAGCGTCGGCCGTACGACAGTGAGCAGCCAGCCGTAAGCGGTGTAACTCATCAGCGAGCCCGCCACGATCAGGTACGCCATCGCCGCCACCGACTTGCCGGAGAACTTGGCCGGATCGAGGGAGCCAATTTCACCGCGGACCACCCCGCACAAAAGCAACAGCATGCCGCCGGCCAACATCTGCAGGGCGACCGTTTTCAGGAATGGTTCGCGACGGCTTTGGGACCGGGCACGGGCATAGAGCGAGCCGAGCGTCCACGACAGTGCGGAAAACACCAGGAAAAGACAACCCTCGATGGGCACGCCGTCATCAGTGTGCATCTTCGGGACAATCAGCCAGGCCACGCCGGCCACGCCCAGGAGCAAGCTCACAACGGTCGCGGCATTGGGTCGGGCGCCGCCTGGGCGAAGCCAGTCCAAAAGGGCGACCCACAAGGGCACGGTGGTGACGATCAAGGCCGCCAACCCCGATGGCACCGTCTGCAGCGCCCAGACCACGCTGCCATTGCCGCCCACAAGCATCAGGGCGCCGACCACGAAAGCATCGATGACTTCGCGCCGGTTTGGCATCGTGGCGCCGCGCGCCCAGACCCAGCCGCAAGCGATCAGTCCGGCGACAACGAAGCGCGTGCCGGCCATCAGGAACGGCGGCAGCGTTGCGACGGCGATGCGCATGGCCAGGTAGGTCGAACCCCAGACGATGTACACCGTGGCGAGCGCCAGCACGATCGCCGCGGGCGCCGGCGATGGCCGGGTTGCGATCAGCTCGCCTTCGGTTGTTGCCTCTTCGCTGGTCTTGAGCACTTCGTCCTCCCATGCCGGTAACCTCACCAAGATGAGGTGATTATAGAAACACACAAGGACTCCGTGTCCAACCGGCGCCGGCCGTAGCCGCGTTCGCAAGAACGCGGGTGGAGCAGACGGCGGCTGAATGCTCGGCCCAGACACGAGGGCATGGCAAGCAGCGACCGTACGCTCCACCCGCGTTCTTGCGAACGCGGCTACGGCTGATTGCTCGCTTCACCCGCATTCTCACGAACGCGGCCATGGATCACATGCTCCCTTGAACCGGATGGTGCAAAATCGTAGCATCATGGAGGGAAAAACCGCCAAATCACGGGGCTTTGCAATGAGACGTGGTTCCTTCGTCATCCTCGCGTTGGTCGTTTGCTTGTTTGTCACGCCTGCCCTGGCCCCGGCCCAGGAAGCCGCACTGAAAAAACCATGGTTCGATTCGGCGGGCGTGCCGATTCATTACATCGTCACGGGCAAGGCGGACGGTGAGCCGGTCGTGCTGATCCACGGGTTCACCGGCAGCATCGAGAGGCAATGGCCGCGGGTGATCGATGCGCTCAAGAAGGACTACAAGGTCATCGCCATGGATTGCCGCGGGCATGGCAGCAGCGGCAAGCCACATGATCCGAAAAAGTACGGCATCGAGATGGTCAACGACGTGGCCCGCCTGCTCGATCATCTCAAGATCGACAAGGCGCACCTGGCCGGCTACTCGATGGGGGCAAGCCTGGCACTGGCCTTCACGGTGCATCATCCCGAACGTGTGCGTTCCTTGACGATGGGCGGCCACGGCGTGCCGGACCCCAATCGAAGCAAGCTTCTGGGCGAACTGGCGGAGTCGCTCGACATGGGCAAGGGCATCGGCCCGCTCATCATCGCCCTGGCGCCCCAGAACAAGCCGAGCCCGACGCCGGAGCAGATCAAGCTTATCGACACCGCGGTGCTCGCGGTCAACGACGCCAAGGCGCTCGCCTGCGTGATTCGTAGTTTCAACGGCAACAAGGACATGCTGCTTTCCGACAAGCAAATCCAGGAGATTCGCGTGCCGACGGCGGCCTTCATCGGCGCCGACGATCCGCTGCGTCCCGGCGTGGACCAATTTAAGAAACTGCTGCCCAAAACACGGGTCGTGGTCATCGACGGAGCCGACCACATCACCGCCTTCATGCGCCCGGAATTCGTCAACGGCGTGCACCAGTTTCTCAATGAGAATCGCCAGCCGCCGAAGGAATAAGTTCCAGGATCGCTTCGCCTCTCGAGAGTGTCCAGGAATCACCTGTCGGCGAACTTGGCCAGCGGAAACGACTCCACCACCCACGGTAAATTCAAAAACGGATGCTGGCGATCGCCGCTCTGCTCTCTTACCTCGTCGAGGACGAAGGTATGCAGATGGTTCACATAGAACAGGCGATTGTGCCGGTTGAAGGGCACGCCCTCGGCGCGATTCAGGGCCTGCACCACGGCGCGGGTGAACAGGCCGTTGCCGCTTTTTTCCAGGGCCTTTTCATGGGCCATCGCCGCACACATCACGGCCACGCCGCAGTCGTCATCGGTCAAGTTTCGCGTGATGTCGTCCACGGCGGGGCGAAAGCTTTTGAGGCTTCCCGAGGACTGGCACGCGTCCAACATGAGCAGCACCTGGCAGGGGAACTCGCCGAGGGACTTGCGCAGCTCCTCGCCCGAAATCGCCGTCCTGGCCAGATCGGTCGTCTTGACCTCCACGGGTAGCAGATAGAATTTGTCCTTTTCCTTGACGCCGTGGCCCGCGAAGAAGATCACGACCAGGTCGTTCGGTTTGGCCAGCTTGCGCAGCTCGGCCAGTTCCTTGAGAACGGCGTCCTTGCGAGCCGCGGCGTTGACCAGCGTTTGGCCGTGGACCTCGGTAAACAGCTCGCCCTTGCAGCACTTCTGGAAGTTGGCCGCGATGTCCTGGGCGTCCTTGGCGGCGAAATCGAGCTTGAGCGTGCTGTCCTCGTAGTCGTTGACGCCGATGGCCAGGACGCGCAAGGTGTTTTGCCTGGCGGGGTCGGCGACCTCGACGTCGATGCTGTTGGACTTGGACGACGCATCGGGACAGCGGGCGAGCACCGTCAGCTGATGCTTGCCCGGCGGCAGCATGACCGACCATTCCGCGCCGGCCTTCACCTTGCCGTCGCCGAAGCGTTCGTTGGCGGAGCCGTCGGCGAGGGGCCGGCCATCCATGAGCAAGCGCAAGCCGGTGACGGGTTGGTCCTTGGCGGCGGCCTCGGCCTGCACCTTCAGCTTGACGACGGCCTTGTCTTGCTGGAGAACTGATAGTACGGCCCGCGGTGGCAGCAGGTCGTCGATCTTGACGTCGCGGGTCTTCCCAATCCCGGCAGCGGCGTCGGCGGCCTTGAGCGCTTCCTTGACGCTGCCTTTCTCCAGCACCAGCTTGATCACGTCGGGGCGATAGAGTTCCTTGCGAAATCGTTCGACCGGATAAAACGACGCCAGCTTGTCGTCGCCGTTGTTCACGTGCCAGCCGACGAGTTTCTCACCGCCAGGCGAGGCGGCGTAATAGCCTTCCGCCGTCCAAATCACCCAGTCCTGGCCGGCCACGTACATCGAAAGCAGAGCGTTGCGTTCGGGCGCCGCCAGAAACAGGGGCTTGCCAATCCTGAGGATGTCGCTGCCGACCGACTGCCCGGACATGGTAATGCGATCGGAGGCCATGAAGCCCTCCCCGGGTTTCGTGAACGCAGTCGGATCGACCTTCGGTAGGAGCGCCCCGGTCTTCAAGTCCAGGGCGGCGACCAGTTTGTTCTTGGACGTATCAGTCCAGGCGATCTGATAGCCCAGTTTGCTCCACGCGAACGCCGGCTTTTCCAGGTCGCGGGCGAGCTGCAAGGGCTTCGGCTCGCCTTCCACGTTGATGACTGAAATAGCGCGCTTGTTCACACCGCCGAGCACGGCGGCGCGCTTGCCGTCGGGCGTTAACGTCCAACGATGAAAGATCGGCATCGCCGGCAACCGCTGTATCGTTTTGACGTCGTTCTTGTCCAGGTCGCAGCGAAGCAGAGCCTGGGACTCCGGTCCCCCTGCGCGCGTGCTGAAGCCAATCACAAAGAACAACTCGTGGTTATCGCGAAAGAAGAACCGGTTCGAGAGGAATTGCCCCGTTGTTACGGGTTTTGTCGCGGGCAGATCTTTCATAGTGATCGACTTGAGCAGTTTCCCGTCGGCCGACCAGACGCGCACTTCCAGTTGTTGTTTATAGACGCCATAGGCGGCGAACCGGCTGCCATCCGAGCTGAGTGCCAGTTGCGACACATGTCCTTCCAGCTTGATTTCCTTCGCGCCGTCGGCCTTTGCCAGATCCCACCGATAGACTCGGCTCGTTGAAACTTCCATGACACTGACGGCTAGCTGGCTTCCCTTCGCAGCAAAGACAACATCCTCGATGGCTCTGTCCGGCTTGGGAATCGCCAGCTCTTGGGGAGCGGCCAGGGGGTCCTTCCAGGCGCTTTTCAAGCCGCTCCAGACCTGGATCGACCCACGCTCGGTTACTTTGTCGCCTTCAGCGGCAACTTGCCCGATGCCGACGGCGAGATGGTCCCCGTCACCGGAAAAGCTCAGGGCCTTGATCCGGACGTTAGGCTTGAGGCCAGGCAGTTGCATGAGTTGGCCGGTTCCCAGATGGAGCAGGTAGGCATAAGAGACGTCTTTTTCTTTAGCCGGGAAGGCGAGGGCGGTCGGGCTAAACTCATAGCCGGCGATCGCCAGGGTGTTATTGTCGGGAGCGAGTGCCGCCTGAAAGATGGTGACGGGTTGTCTGGCCTGTCTGGGCAGGCGAAATACCTTCAAGCGTTCGCCCGTGACGGCGTCCCAGATTTGTACGGTTTTGTCCCCGTCGATTGAGATGAGCTGTTTGCCGTCGCGCGTGAACAGCACGTCAAAGACCCAGCTGCTGTGGCCGCCATTGTCGATGGCGAGAATGGCCTTGCCGCCGTCGTTGGCGCCCGGCGGCGGTTTGGACTGTGCGGCAGCGTTCTGGGCCGTCGCAATCGCCGGCAGTGTCAACATCAGCAAGACGAACAAGTCCCGCATGGCATATCTCCTCGGCAATTCCAGGCAAGCAGTCGAGTGTCCGAGTCCACCCATAGTACACGGAAGCGCTGACGATCTGTCCAGGATTTTCCGGTTCCTTCGAGCCTCGCTCACGTTCCACACCTCCTTGGCCGAGCGTCGAGCCGTTCAATCATGATTTCGGACCGCCGCCGAACTGTCTCCAGTAAATCGTAGCCGCGTTCGTGAGAACGCGGGTTGAACTTTCCGTCGCTGCTTGCTCCACCCGCGTTCTCACGAACGCGGTTACGAGATTAAGCGCTTCCTTTTTGCGGGACGAGGTACTAAGGCCGTTCAAAACGATACGCGGGAAAATTGGCGAGGCCAATGTAGATGATATTGGCCTGGGGATCGAAGCCGAGATTCGGACCATTGGCCCACGATCGGCTGCGGTCGCCGAACTTGGACGCATAGGCGTCGGGCAAGGCCGCCACAAGTTTCCAGTTTGTGCCGGCATCGTCGGTTTCAAAGATTCCCGTGGGACCGACCACCAGGATGTGATCCTCGAACTTGCCGAAGTAAGGCCCGATCCAGGCGTTCGCATCCGGCGGCGCGGTGCCCTGCCCTTTCCAGGTCGCACCCTTGTCCTTGCTGACGAGCAGACCGGTGTCCGTCAGAAAGTAGGCCGTATCCTTGAACACGCGCACGGCTCGGCTGCGGACGGGCTTGTCGTAGACTTTTTGCCAGGTCTTGCCGCCGTCCGTGCTGCGCTGGAGGCTGTTAAAGTTCGCGTATAGCAGAGTCTGCCCCTCCAGGACTCCAAGACCGTCACGATACGAGTATTCCAGCGGCTTCCATTCCTTGCCGCCGTCCACGGTGAAACGCATGCCGGGCTTGCGTTCATGATGCGTCGCCATGATGGTTTGGGCTTGCTTGTCGCTCCAATCGACGCTGCCATAATCGAAGTGATCGCCGATCGTCCGCCAGGTCTTGCCACTGTCGAGAGTTAGGGCGCCGGTGCCGTACATGGGAAACACGGCCAGGCGATTACCGGCGGGGTCCATGTCGATGCAAAAGGAGTTCCAGCCGCCGCCGCTGACCTTGCCGCCGTCCACGCGCGTGAACGTGGCTCCCTTGTCGGTGCTCTTCCAGAGCCCCTGGGATCCCTTGGTATGCGGGGCACTGTAATGGGGCAAAATATACAGGTCGCCGTTGGTGCGATCCACGGCCAGGGCGGTCACGAACGCCTTGCGGCCGGCCACCTTGATGTCCATCTCGACCCATTTGCCTTTTTCGCCGAGCGGCGGCCCGGTTGTCTTGTCGGCAACGGGCTTCTCGCCGGGTTGTGCCGACGTGACATTCAGGGCAACCCCAAGAGCACACAGGTACAACATGACCAGGCAACTTCGGCGAAACATGATGGTACTCCGCGGATGTTAGTTCTACAGCATCTGTAGCCGAATTCGCAAGAATTCGGGTGAGCTGCGGATGAGAAACCCGAATTCTTGCGAATTCGGCTACGAACCCAAGGTTACTCGTCAACTGACTCAATCGCGGCGCCGACCTGCAGCGCCCCGCCCGTTATCACCTGAGCGCGCAGCCCGCCGCGGTGAATCAGCCCCTTCTCGACCCCCTTGCAGGTCAGCTTTTCCAGATGGCCGCAGGGTTCACACAGGCGAATGCCGCGCAGGACGCTACCGCCGACCTTGAACGACTTGCCGACGAGATGATTCAGCGGCACACCGCGCGTGAGCAGGTTGCGGCGAGCCTGGGCGGGCCGCAGCGTGATCTCGTATTCGCGCGCCAGGCCTTCGAGCGCCTCGGCTTCGATCAGCGTGACTTCGCGATCGGGCCCGTCCTTGGTCGAATAGGTTCCCTCCTTGAGAAAGTAGCGATCGCCGACCAGCCCACGGCCCGCCACCACTTCGACCCGATCGAGAGGTTGCAGGTCGCTCGCCTTGCGTTTGGACACGAAGATACCGAGCAGTTGACCCTGAAACATGGGATTTTCTCCTCGCACCTGGGATAACCGAGCCGTAGCCGCGTTCGTGAGAACGCGGGCTGAACCTTCGATTGCTGTTTGCTCCGCCCGCGTTCTCACGAACGCGGCTACGTCCGGGACATCATTTCAGGACCACGGAAAAGGTGCGCACGATGCGCGTCGTGTTGCCCTGGCGATCGCGGACCTCGACCTGTAGCCTGGCTTGCGGTAAGGGTTCGGGCGGATTCGCGAGTCGCATCTCCCAGACGCCGGCCCCGGTCGATTGGAAGCGTGGCGCCAGATTATCACCCGCTTTCACGCCGTCGATGGCGAAGTCGGCGGTGACCTTGAAGGAATCCATGTCGAGGCCGCTGCCGTAATCGTGCATGCCGATCAGGATTCGGTCGAGCTTGGCGATGGCCCCGGCTTGCGGATACGTGAGCGTCAAGGTGGGACGCCCTTCGTCGAGCAGCCAGCCGCGCTGGGCGTCGCGGTCGATGGGGCAGCCGATGTCGATCCAGCGTGCCAGGGTCAGTTTGTCCTCGTCGGAAAGCGGGGCAACCTTGACCAGTTGACCGTCGGGACCCTTGGCCTTGCCGGCGACCGCGAGGGATGGCGGCATCACTTCGCCCGAGTAATCGACGTCCCACATGCGGTTCTTGCCGTGATGGCACCACTCCAGCACGTTTTTCTCATCGTGATAATCGAGCGGCGGACTCGGAATGTCCTCATTGCGGAAGCCATCGAGACGTTTGCCGTGCACCAGCCACATGAGCGGGCTGCGGCGTGACTGGAACGCCCACGCATACTGGACCAGACGCGCATACGTTTTCGGCAATCCCTGCGCGATGTGGACGTTTTCCGCCCAGGGCACCAGGCCCGATTTCTTGATCGGCGTATCGTCGTCCAACGCGAGTTTGCCGGCGGGCTTGTCGTGCTTGGCCGAATGACAGGCGACGCAGCTTCTTTGCAGGATCGGCTTGATGTCGCGATGGAACTCGACGTCCTTCACACCCTTGGCGAAGACGATGCCGGTTTCGTCGTGCTTGTCCCATTTAATGCCGGAGCGATCGTTCGCCTTGGTGGTGAACATCGGCGGATTCGTGGTCAGGTCCCAGATTTTGTAATCGGGTTTGGCGGCAGCGGTCGTTTCGAAGGGCGTCGGCTGCTGGCTGTGGGCGTGGCAACCGCCGCAGTTGTTGCGCAGCTCGCCGGGGCGAACCTGGTGCCAGGTCTGGGCCATGTTGAGCACCATGCCGTTGTTGTCGAGCGTCTGGAAGGTCCAGGCGACGTCGGCAGGTACCTTGGCCAGGAAACTGGTGTCGGGGTTGCCGTCGGGATCGAGCGGTTGACCTCCGGGCGCTGACGTTCCCAGTTCGCCTTTGCGGAACTTGCGCACCGGAAACTCGCCCAGGATGCGGATACGTTCCTCGGCGTTGCTGCCCAGGGCGAAGAAGCCGGGCTTCTTCGAAAGGACGTCGCTGACCGGTTCCAGGATCAGGATGCGAACGCCCCAGATGTCGCTGTTCTCGTAAAGTCCCGCGTCGGCGCCTTGCTCGCCCCAGTTGCCGGGGAAGCCGAAGCGCGAGACGGCCAGGTCACGCCATTGTTGCTTGCGATCGCCCGGCTTCGCAGCTTGCGCCGTGACGGACCCCGGCGGCACAACGCCGTTGGGGTAACTTTCACGCTTGTACAGGCTCGAGCTGCCGACCAGGCCGAACGGGGTGCCCTCGGGCAGATGCGGCGATGTCTTGCCGTCATTGCGATGCACGAGCCGCGGCGGCGAATCGATGCCGAAGATGCGCTTGTACGGCACCAGGGCGCGAGGCCAAAGCTCCTGATACTTCGATTCGTTCTTGATCAGCAGCATCTTCGACGGATGATTGATCGCCTGGCCCGACTTGATCAGATAGATGCCCGCGTCATAAGCCGGCACCGTTTGATCCTGGGCGTCCCACGGCAGCACCCACGTCGTCAGCAGGTGATTGTCGGGGGCGGCGGCCGGGTGCGAGACGTTGCCGAAGAACGGGTTGTTGTCAACGTTGAAGGTTTTTTGGTTGGGCCGAACATCCTGGAAGCTGGCGAACAGCGTCAAGTTCATGATGCCAAACGGGGCGAACCGCTTGGCTCCGGGGCCGAAGCTCGGCTGTCCCTTGGGCAGACGCATGGGAAACTTCCAGAAGGTGCCGAAACCGTCGGTCGAGCCGGTCTGATAATAGGTCTCGACGACGATGCTCTCGTCGGTCAGTTGGGCCTGGAAGTGCACGGCCTGCCCTGGCGGCGAACCGAGAGCGCTGGTGAGCGGCCCCCAGTTGGTGCCGTCGGGATGGATGGCCCAGATGCCCCAGCGTTCATCGCTGCGCAGTCCCTGCGTTTCCAGGGAACTAAACATCACCCGGCCATCCTTGAGCGCCACCGGATGCAGGGCGGTGCCGAGATTGAGCGGGCCGATATGTTCGACGTTGGCGCCGTCCTCGTCCATGACAAAGAGCTGCAAGGCGGGCTGCGTCTGTTCGCGCACGCCGCGAAAGCCGTTGCGATCGCTGACGAAGACGACCTTGCCGCCGGCCACCGGGCACGGCGCCAGGCTGTGCACGCCGCGTGGATGCGATTCGGTTCCGAGAGGCACAGCTCCGGTGTTCGGCGTGCGCTCCTGGTTCGTGAGCTGAATCACCTTGCGGCTGGCTACATGGATCTTGTAGATGTCCGCCCCTTTGCGGCTCTGCAGATTGGTCATGCTGGCGGACGGCCCCGTCGTCATGTTGTGGAACTTCGCGAAGTAAACCCACTGAGCGTCAAAGGATACGACCGGGTCCGTGATCGATTCCTGTTCCGTCGCCGGCACCAGCGACTCATCGTGTCCATCCGGGTGCAGCAGCCGCAGCTCGGCCCCGGGAGCATTGGTCTGATGCAGTCCCGCCTGGTTGAGATGGTTGATCCCGTAATATGCCTTGGGGTAAGGCCGCGGCACCCGCACATACACGATGGGATAGTCGTACTTCACCGTCTTGTCCGAGGCGATGGCCGGCGGCATATCGCGGGCCGAGTCCCAGTCGCGCCGCAGGGTCTTCTTGGTGTCGCCTGGATTGTCAACTGGTTCGGCGAACGTCCGCAAGACGAACCAGCCTACGCTGGTGAACATAACAAGAACCGGCCAACAAACGATGCGCCTGGTTTTTCGGTAGAACACGGTGAGCCCCCTAAATCAAGTGGTCCATCCGTAGCCGCGTTCACACGAACGCTGCACCAACGTGATGCGTAAGCGAGGAGTGGACGGTTGACAACCATCCTTTCCCACCCATTATCTGCCCGTGAAACGACGCACGCAACAACTTTCGGAGCCTTTTCCGCAAGACGAATCCGCCCGTTGTCGGCCGCCATCGCTCGGAACTTGAATCTTTTTCGCAACTTTTCGGTAAGTTTGGCTCAGGTGGTAAGAGCGTCACGACCTTTGCCGAGTTCATCGATTGCTATCAAAAGGGCTACTTTTTCGATTGAAGAAATTTGCCGAGCGCCGAAACCCCGCGCATGATTGAAGAGCACGGACACAAGCTCGGCAGCTGGGAAAGAGCAGCATGGTTGACCACTCAATCATGCTGTTCCTGCCGTGCGAGTGCCTTTTCACACCTTGCAGAACAGAGGAAGAAATATGTTCCGGGCACGTTTGGCAGCCTTGATCGTGTCAGGCGGTCTGGCGCTGGTTTCCGGTTGTGCGGCCCAGTTGGGTTGCTGCGGAGGAGGATCGCCGGGCTTGTTTAGCCGATTTAACTCTTCGCAGCCCGATTGCTGCTGCAACTCCACGATGGTGGGCCATTACGGCTCATCAACGATGGTCTCGCCGGACTCCATCTACGCCTCGCCGCCCACAACCGTCTATCCGGGTACGTCAGCGCCTCCACCGCGGGTCATCGCCGTCCCGCAAGCGCCGGCGCTGCAATACAACCCGATGCCGTAGTTCGGCGTCCAGTCAGCGTTTAGCCGCTCGCCTCCGGCGAGCGCGGGGGAAACCTCCGCGCTCGCCAGAGGCGAGCGGCTAAACGTTTAATTTGTATGACCTGGGAAAAATGGAGAACATGGTGAAAATTTAACACTTGCCAACTATTCCGGGGTGACTAGAAAGATACCTCTTGAACCCATCCATGGAGGATGGGTTGCTTTTTGAGGTGCTTTTGCAATTAGGAGGTCTTTTGATGTACACCTCAGCGTTGTTGCTCGCCTTGACCGTCCATGCCAACACCCAAGGAGCCGAACCGACGTGGGCCCAGGATTATGCCCAGGCTCTGAAGCGCGGTGCGGATGAGAAGAAACCGGTCGCGGTTTTTCTCGGTACGGGTAATCAGGGCTTCACCCAGGTTGTCAACGAAGGCAACCTGAGCCAAGAGGTAGGTGATATTTTGTCTATGCAGTACATTTGTGTCTATATCGACACAGCCACTCCTCAAGGCAAGGTCATGGCCACCGCTTTCGGCATGGGCCGCGGTATCGTCCTGAGCGATCGCTCGGGCGTTTACCTGACGTTCAGCCGAGAAGGCGTCATGAGCAACCAGGAAATGGTTCGCCAGCTGCAAAGCAACAGCAGCCGGACGAACTACTACACGGGCGCCCCTCCGGAAACCATTGGGGCTCCCGCGGGTGCGCCGGCTCCGAGCTCGAGCTATTGCCCCAGCTGCCAGGGCGGCGGCCGACGACGTTAAAAGGATTTTCCGGAATTGAATCCTGAAAGGGTGGGCCGATGGATTGTCGGCCCACCCTTATTTTTTCGGGTGCCGATTTCCTCGTTTAGCGTTCGCGCCAATGAAACGGCATAATCATCCCGTTTCTTTGGCGCGAACGCTAAACGGAGAAATCGGGACTTGTGAGACGATCGAGGAAGACAGCCTGTTCCGGATGGATCAGCCGCCGCGCCTCCTCCAGGCCCATGAACCGAGCCTGATCGATCTCCCACGACGCCGGCCGCGGCTGAGCGTCAACCGGGGCGGGACCGGCGAAGGCGTGGACGCGTTTGCGGCTCTTGGTGTAGTCGATGTGCCCGAGCGCCACGAGCTGCC
>Ga0182024_10013309_pt1 | contig 16087 bp, 14 predicted proteins | sample P32metaG_FD_120480 | JGI IMG/M metagenome (GOLD analysis project Ga0182024, IMG submission 120480) | Permafrost microbial communities from Stordalen Mire, Sweden - P3-2 metaG (Illumina Assembly) | ecosystem: Environmental > Terrestrial > Soil > Wetlands > Permafrost | place: Sweden: Stordalen... | reverse complement strand
TCCTGAATGAGTCGCTGATGAGCACCACTTCCGGCGGCGCCCCCGGTCCCGCGCTTAACTCGTAGCTGCCTCTGCTTTGGGCGGCCGATGCCGCCGGAGGACGACTCACCCGCCTGGATTCTCCGCAGTGTCCGCGTAAAGGATGCTTTACCCAACCGGCGCTCTCGGGAGAATTGACTGGGTAACAATAATCCGACTCCGCCCCCCCACGTTTTTACAAAAGAGCGCGCACGCTACTGATAGCAAAGGAGTTGAGTGTTGAACTCTTGTCCAAGAGCGCGCAAAGAGTGGGGAAGTGATTGGAAATGCGAGGGTTACTCTTTTGCTGTTTGTGAAAGAGTGCGCAAGCGCATGAAAACGTGGGGGTTGGGGATTCAGCGTGGGAAAAAGAGTGCGCAAATCATTGAAAACAGAGGGGCCGATTTTGCGATTGTGGCCGGAAGTTCGGAGGGAGCGAGTTGTGGCTGCGGGCGCGACCCCTGCTGGTCGCGCAGTGGGACGGCACGACTAAGCGTCCACCGATACTTGCCGTCAACAGTTCGTGCACGGACCTCATGCTCGTATGGCTCCCGACTTGTTACGGAGGCGCGCCACCGGTTCACGATTCCGTCAAGATGTTCGGGATGAACCAAGTCACTCCAGCCCCATTCTTTTGCGTCCTGCAGGGAGAGACCATAGTATTCCAGCCAACGGTGACTTAGAAAATCAACTGATCCGTCAGGCAGAGCGCTCCAAACCAGCGTGGGGATGGTGTCAATGATCGTTCGGAGTTGAGCCTCAGAGGTCTTGATCTCGTCGAGAGCTTCAGCAAGGCGTAATTGACTTTGTTGGAGTTGATCCTCTGACCGTTTGCGTTCATCAATCTCAACATCTATGCCCAGCCACCCAACGAGTTGTCCCGAATGATCTTTCAGAGGCGCAACTCGGAACAGGAACCATCTGTACTCGCCGTCGAAGCGCTTCATGCGTGCTTGAATTTCGCTTTCTCGCCCGGATGCCACGATCGCGCTCCACGTTTCGAAAAGGCCTTGCATATCATCGGGATGAAGGATGTTCGTGTCCTTCCAGTTCCATCCCCGGATCTGCCCCAAAGAGAACCCAGTGTAGGCAAGCCCTCGCTGATTAAGAAACTGGATGGAACCGTCAGGACTGGCACACCAAACGAACGCCGGGACGGAGTCGATGATCTGCCAGACGTCCGCCCCCAACATGGCTGGCTTGCTGTAAGGGCTATCGCCGTCGTCAGACTTCACGATGAACGCTCCACCTTTTGACAGGGGAAAACAGGGGACAGACGGGACGTTTTCCATACGGTTCATTCCTCAAAAGAAAGCAGTTCTTGCGCGCTGTGGTTGAATCAGGGCGCGGGGTTAGGGGTGTCCGCGGTCCAGTCCACGCCGAAATCCCAGAGATATAGGTCTACTTCGCCGTCTGGTCTGTTTTCTACGATTGCGTATTCGCCGGGTTCGAGCTTTTCGTCCACGGTGAGGCGTGTTACGTCTCTGGCTGCGTCCCAGGACAGAAGCGAAATCTGGTGGTTCTTGTAGGTCGAAATGTCCGCGATGTTCGTGGTCATGGTTTCGACGTCCCGCTTGCCATCGAGTACCTCGAGCCGCAGCAAAGAAAGGTGCCCGTCGCGCCCGTCGGCGGGGCGGAAATAGAACTCCGGCTCGTTGCCATGGATTCGCAGTTTGGCGGTTTTGCCGGGAAGTTCGATGTGGTGCTTGTTGGAAATCAGCGGCATGCCGGTGAGAACTCTTTCAGCGGTGCGCGCCTTATCGACACGGGAGACGGCGAGGTCCTGCTCCAGGGTGTAGACCTTTTTCCCGTCGAGCAGGTAGAGTCCGGCGTCATCGGGAAGGATTACGCCGGGGCGGACCTCTAGGCTTCGATCGGAGGTAATGTCCGCGGTGCGCGCGGCCAGCTCGCTGGCCTTGATTTTCTGGGTGAGCTCCTGGTCTCGCGCTATGACGTCGGCTTCGGCTTTTTGCGTGGCCGCCCAATCGACCAGGGACGCCGGAATTTCCTCCCAGTCGGAACGCTCGACGCTGTAATAGCGCACGCGGTCTCCCTGGCGCTGGTATTCGCGCACCACCTGGAAGCTGCCGTCCGTTAGGATTAGCTTTTTTCCCTTGGGCAAGGCCTGCGGGATGCTGCCGGCCGGCGCGCCTGCTGGCGCGGCCTCTGGGTTCGCTGGCGACTGCGAGGCGGTTTGCTGGCCAGCGGGATCGGCCTGTGGGTGGAGGTACGACGCGCGCAGGTTTGGAAGGACCGCGCAGGAAAGCAGTCCCGCTGCTACTGAAAGAAGTAGAGGCGCTAGGGGCCAGCCGGAGCCTTGTCGCCGCATGGTCATCGTTTACCAGCTACCAGCTACGAGCTACGATGTCCGGTTAGGAGCCGGGCTGGGACGAGCATAACTCCGCCCGCGCGCCGGTGCAATCGGCCGTTGGCTCGGTGACACTGGCTACGGTGTGGAGAACTCGTGCTGGCACTTGGGCTGGAGCGTGACGACGACCATGAGATCGGAGTTGGTGAAGAGCCATTTCTCAGCTTGGCTGGCGGTGGACTCGGCGGCTGCCTGCGCCGTGCGTCCCAGAAAGCCCAGGTGCTTGTTGCGGGCTAGGGCTCGGAGATGTTCGAGGCAGATTCCCGTGAGCCCCGAAACCTCTTCCTCGGTGAAGACTTTTTGGTTCGACCGGACTGTGATGCTCATGGCCGCTCCGTCTCGAATAGGGTATCGAGCTTGACCAAATTTTAAGAACCGGGAGCTACGCGAGCAATAGTCCTTCCGTTCTAGTGCTTTGTGCCTTTGGTTCTTGTCCGGCGAGTAAGGTGCGGAAAGAAAAGGTACTTATCAGAGGGGGCTTGGTTTGCGGACTCGTGGCTGGGATTCTGGCGCGGCACCATTTCTGCACACATCGTGCCAAAATGTGAATATTATTTTCGGGATGCCTCCAGCCGCGGCTCTTGATCTGTTGAGCCGGAAGCTAATTTCTGATCTCAAAGATTTGCGCCGCCTGCTTGCTCGAAGGCATGCGCCAGGTGCAGGATGCGGGCTTCGCCGAAGGCCGGGCCGAAGATTTGCAGGCCCACGGGGAGGCCCTCGCGCGTTTTTCCGGAAGGCACGGAAATGCCTGGCACGCCTGCGAGCGAACCGGTCACCGTATAAATGTCCGCCAGATACATGGCCAGAGGGTCGGCCACACGCTCGCCGAGGCGAAATGGAACTACGGGCGAGGTGGGAGTGACGATCACGTCCGCTTGCTCGAAGGCCTGGGCGAAATCCCGCGCGATCAGGGCCCTGACTTTCTGGGCCTTCAGGTAATACGCGTCGTAGTAGCCGGAGGAGAGCGCGTAGGTGCCGAGCATGATGCGGCGTTTCACTTCGGGGCCGAAACCTTTGCCCCTGGTGTTGCGGTACATCTCCATGAGCGTGGTTCCGGGAACGCGCAAGCCGTAACGAACGCCGTCGTAGCGGGCGAGGTTGGAGCTGGCCTCGGCGGTGGCGAGCAGGTAGTAGGTGGCTACGGCATAGTCGGTATGCGGCATGCGCAGGGGCACGCGGCGGCAGCCGAGCTTTTCCAGCAGGGCGATGCCGGCTTCGACTTTTTCGCGCACGGCTGGGTCGAGTCCGGCGCCGAAGTAGTCGGTGGGGACGCCAATGCGCAGGCCCTTCACGGGTTTGTCAAAATCGAGCAGGTAGTTCGGGACGGGCACGTCGGCCGAGGTGGAATCGCGGGCGTCGCGTCCAGCCATCACATTCATGATCGAGGCGGCATCGCGGACGGTTCGTGCGAAAGGGCCGATGCGGTCCAGCGAGGAAGCGAAGGCGATGAGCCCATAGCGGGAAACGCGTCCGTAGGTCGGCATCAAACCGGTGATGCCGCAGAAGGCTGCGGGCTGGCGAATGGAGCCGCCGGTATCGGTGCCCAGGGAGGCGACGGCCAGGTCGGCGGCCACAGCCGCGGCGGAGCCACCGCTGGAGCCGCCTGGGACGCGGTCTAGCGCCACGGGGTTGCGCACCGGGCCGTAGGCTGAATTTTCGTTTGAGCCGCCCATGGCGAACTCGTCGCAATTCGTTTTGCCCAGGACGATCGCGCCTCCGTACTCTTCGAGGCGCTCGACGGCCGTGGCGTCGTAGGGCGGCTGGTGGTTTTCGAGCATACGCGAGGCGCAGGTGGTGCGCAGACCGCGCGTCGCGAGGACGTCCTTTACGGCGAGGGGCAATCCGGCGAGCGGAGGCAGAAGCTGGCCCGCTGCCAGGCGGGCGTCGACGCGGTCGGCCTGTTTGTAGGCGCGCTCGGGCGAGACGGTCAGGAAGGCGTTTAGTTCGGGATTGCGTTTCTCGATGCGGGCGAGAAATTCGGTTGCGAGCTCGCGCGCTGAGATGCGCTTTTCATTCAGTGCATGGCGGATGGACAGGACGGTCCAATTGTCTTCGTGCCCGTTGTGGCTGGTCGCGGCGGTCATCGATTGGTTTCGATCTTGGAGTTGGCGGTGGCGCGGCTCATCGCTCGATCACTTTCGGGACGCGGAAATAGGGCGGTTCGGGATCGGGCGCGCCGGCGAGGACCTCGTTGATTATGGCGCAAGGCTCGACGACGTCCTCGCGCAACGGAGTGCCGCTGGATTGGCCGTCGCTTGCGCCGCCCGGCGGGACGACTTGGGCCATGGGCGCGACGCCGTCGGTATTGAGCTCGTTGAGTTTTTCGACGTAGGTGAGGATGGAATCGAGCTGACGGGAAAGGGCCTCTACTTCCGCTTCGCTCAATTCCAGGTGCGCCAACTCGGCGACGCGCACGACATCTTCTCTGGTGATTTTCATCGGCCTAGTTGCGGGCTCCTGCGGCGCCGGCTGGCTGGGGCTCGCGGCGGGCGTATTTGGTGTTCACGTAATCGTCGACCAGCGTTTGAAAGGAGGCGGCTAGCTCGTCGTAGGTGCCGTGTAGCGTGGTGAAGTGCTGGCCATCGATGTAGACGGGGCAACTGGGGGTCTCGCCGGTGCCGGGCAGGCTGATGCCGATGTTGGCGGCGCGCGATTCGCCGGGGCCATTGACGATGCAGCCCATCACCGCGAGCGTCATGGTTTCCACGCCCTCGTATTGCTGCTTCCATTCTGGCATTTTGTCGCGGACGTAGCCCTGGATGCTCTCGGCTAGCTGCTGAAAGGTGTCGCTGGTGGTTCGTCCGCAGCCGGGGCAAGCCGTGACGCTGGGCAGGAAGGACCTTACGCCGAGGGCTTGGAGCAGCTCGCAGCAGGCGTAGACCTCTTCGCGGCGGTCGCCGCCGGGACGCGGCGTGAGCGAGATGCGAATGGTGTCTCCGATGCCTTCGTGCAGGAGAATGCCCATGGAGGCCGAGGAATAAATCGCGCCCTTGAGGCCCATGCCTGCTTCGGTGAGGCCGAGATGCAGGGGCTGGCGGGTGCGTTTGGCGAGTTCGCGATAGACGGAGATCAGGTGCAGGGGCCGGGAGACCTTGCAGGAGATGATGATCTGGTCTTCGCGCAGGCCGCACTGCAGGGCGAGTTCGGTGGATTCCACGCCGGAGAGGACCATGCACTCGTTGATGATCTCTTCGGAGGTGAAGCCGAGGATGCGGTCAGTGTTTTCCTGCATTTTGCGCATGACCAGTTCCTGGTTGAGCGAGCCGCCATTGACGCCGATGCGCACGGGTTTGCCGTGGTCGCGCGCGACCGCGCAGATGGTCGAGAACTGTTCGTCGCGGCGCTTGCCCGCGCCCACGTTTCCGGGATTGATGCGGTACTTGTCGAGGGCCGCGGCTGCGGCCGGATACTTGGTGAGCAGGACGTGGCCGTTATAGTGAAAATCGCCGATCAGGGGCGCTTCGCAGCCGGCGTCCAGCATGCGCTGCTTGATCTCGGGTACCTTTGCGGCGGCTTCCGGGACGTTGACGGTGATGCGCACGAGTTCGGAGCCGGCCTGCGCTAGCTCGATGCACTGTTTGGCGGTGCCTGCGGCGTCTGCGGTATCGGTATTGGTCATCGATTGGATGACGATGGGCGCGCCGCCGCCCACGGTGACTTGCCCGACCTTGACTGCGTGCGTTTTGTGGCGCTCAATCACGCTGCTGCTCCTCGGTATTGTGGGATCGCCTCAAAGTATAACGCATCCCAGGGCGGGTCTGGAGTTGCGCGGGCAGATTCGCGCTGGCGGCCTCCATCCTCGGGTGATTTTGCAAAGTAGCGCGCAAGCGTTTGAAAGCACAGGTTTTGATCCCTGGACCCTTTGGGCGGAGCGCGGATCGCGAAGGCCCTTAGGGTACACCCCCCGGGCAGTTTGCATGAATTTCAAAACAGGGGAGTTGCGGCAAAAGGAGTTTGCATGAACATGAAAACAAAGGACGGCAATTTTGCGAGATGCGCTGCGTGGTGACTGTGCGCTGCGGACCGAGCCTGCGGGCACACAGACGAGGAGGCTCGGGACGCGGATTGTGTGCGGATCAGGCGCGAACATAAGACATTATGACATGTGCGTCAATTGGTACCGTCTAGTTACGCTGGAGTATTTGCAGGGACGGGGGGCCGAACGTTGCGTTCGAATGCACGTTTGGTTTGCGGGGCAAGGGCCGGGAGTTGATCGACTGTTTGGGACAGACGAACGGGTGTATGCTTTTCGCGCTTCCAAGTTATGCACCCTCCACATGGCGATGGGCTCGCAAACGCTCGCAATCGATAAAACGATCAAGCTGGAGATCAATGGTTCCACGCAGCGAATCCGCTTGTGCGGCGAGCGCGCTGGGCTGCCTCCTATTTTAATCGTGCAGGCTGGGCCGGGGCTTCCTTTGCTGCATGAGGTGGCGAAGTTTCGGCGGCATCTGCGGCTGGAAAGCGATTTTCTGGTGGGTTACTGGGAGCAGCGCGGCTGTGGTGTCGCGTCGCAGGAAGATGCCAAGAGCGTGTCTTTGCAGCGGCAGGTGGATGATTTGCGGGCTGTCCTGCGGTGGCTGCACGACGAGACGAAGCAAGCCCTCATCGTGTGTGGTATTTCTTTGGGCGCTGCGATTGTCCTGCGGGCGGTCGCGTTAAGTCGGTCGTCGCGATATCGCCTGATGCGGATACCGCCGGGAGCGATGCTTATGCCTGCGCGTTTCTCCGCGAGCGTGGGGCGCTTGCCAAGAATCGCCGATCGAGCGAGAGGGTAGAGAAACTCGGGCCGCCGCCTTATACGGATACAACGAGGTTCCAGTTGCGCGGGAGATTGTTGGCGGACCTGGGTGGGATTGAGCATGGCAAGAAATTCAGTGCGGTGTTACGAGAAACATTATTTGGCATGATTTGTACTTATGGTTTGGTTGGGACGGCCAAAGCCTTGCGCAATATGAATTTGATTCAGCGCCAACTGCTGCCGGAGTTGGTGTCACTCAACTTGTTTGCCGATCCGCCGCGTTTGGCGGTTCCTGTTCATTACATATTTGGCGAACAGGACCCGCTGACGCCTGCCTCAATCGTGAAGCAACTGCCGGTCGCGATCGTTGCCCCGAAGCACACTGTAACTCTCGTGCCTGACGCCGGGCATATGGTGCACTTCGACAAGCCGGATGTGGTGCGTTCTATTGCGATGAGCGCTAGAGAGGTTGGCTGACTTCGTGTGCGAGAGGGTGGAAGCTTAGGCGCTGAGAACGGCTATCACTTGGGCTTGACGAGGGCTAGATACTTGCGGTGTTCGCTTGCTTCGTCTCGGAGTTGCTTCAGGAGTTCCTGCAGGGCATGTTTCTTTGGTTCGTTTTCAACGCCAGGGATGACGATTTCCAGGCGATCGGCGCGCGCGTCGATTTTCTTCACTTCCTCTTCGAGATAGGCTGCATGGGCATTCCAGGAATTTTCGGCCAAACCAATTTTCGGGCAGACCATGGCCCTCCACCGTCTGGGGTTACCGTTTTTGAACTTAGGCGGCAGCGAGGTAGGTTCGGTCTCGCTGGTGAACGTCATTGGTCCCGAAAAGAAAAACACCTTCCTGGATATGACGCGAGAGGGCTGTGACCGTCACGTACGGCACTGCCAGGAAACGTTTCGGCACCACCGCGGTGATTTCCGCGGAATTGAATTTCTCCGATTTCAGTTTCGTGAGGATGCGCCGAACCGCGCTGTGTACCACGTTTTGGCTTTCGCGACCGAGGATCGTCGCTCGGGTATGACCGGCCAGGCTGAAAAACGTCCATCCGGTTCCTTGGATCTTGCGGCCCAAGCTATCTCCATCGAGATCCTTAACCAATCTCCAGCCGGACATGTAGGGCTCACTTGCAATGAGCAGGGTTTCCGGCAATCGGATGCCTTCCCTGATGAAGATTGTTCCTGCTTGGATTACGTCTGACACTTGGGTTTCTCCTCGGCGTCGAGCGATGCTTTTCCTTCACTTTCATGCTAAACGGCGCGAGGGCTGGAGTCTGTTCAAAAAAGAACACTTAAATGTGGCCGCGCACGCTTCCCTGCAGGTCCTGGTAGTTGTAGAACCAATTGCCCAGGGGTTGCGCTGCAAAAGTTTTTTGGCTGCTGCGGGGATTGCGGTATACTCCCAGCACTTTCCTTGGGCCGCAGTCGGAGCTACAGGGTCACAGCTGTTGGACTGAGATCGTCGCGAAAAGTGCTGGTGATGCATATCACAGAGGATTTCGCGGCCGTCTGATATTCAATTAGAGCGACCACAGCTGAACCACGGGCGGGGTGCCCTTCATGCGTCGGCGACGAATCGACTTGGGCGATGTTCTATTTCATCGGCAAGAAAATCTGGTAGCGAAACAAATTCATGGCCGTGCTGGCGCAGCGCACCGCGCGGCATTTTCCCGCAGGGAGATTCTCGCGGGCATGGGAATCGCGGCTTGCGGCTTGGCGTCCGGATGCTTGGGGCCAGAGAATGTGCACGTGCCCAACGGGACGGACATGGATGGCGGGCCGCAAGTGGCGCAGGCGCTGCGGCTTACTGATCCGGCAACCAACCGGGAGATCGAAGGGTACGCATCGGCGACCAGCGTGAATCGCGGTGAACAGATTAGCCTGTACGTGAGCACGAGCGAACCGAGCTACACCATCGAGGCGCTGCGCCTCGGATGGTATGGCGGACAAGGTTCGCGGTCGATGATGGAACCCGTGGTGGTGGCCGGCGAAAAACAGGAAGAGCCAGTCATACAAACGTATAGCGGGTTGATCGAATGCAAGTGGCGGAATCCATACGTTTTGAGCATCCCGAAGAGTTTGGATCCGACGGATTGGCCGAGCGGGATGTATGTTGCCAAACTGACGGCCAGCGCCAGCGGAAAACAAAGCTATATCCCTTTTGTGGTGCGTGACGATTCACGCGCCTCGGATTTGCTTTTTCAAGCGAGTGTGAATACGTACCAGGCCTATAACGACTGGGGCGGGAGGTCGCTCTACACCGATCCGCGCGGGCATATGGTTTCCTTCAACCGGCCTTACGCTGGAGGATTTGGAACGGGAGACCTCTTGAACTGGGAATTCCACATGATGCGGTTCCTCGAGAGCCAAGGCTACGACGTGACCTACACGACGGACGTCGACACGCACGCGCGGGGCGAATTGCTGGCGCTGCACAAGGCGTTTCTGGCGGTCGGTCACGACGAATACTGGACCTGGGAGATGCGCGACCAAGTGGAAGATGCCCGCGACAAGGGAGTGCACCTGGGCTTCTTCGGGTCGAATGTTTCTTATTGGCAGATCCGTTATGAGGCTAGTCCGGTGACGAAGGAGCCGAACCGCACGATCGTTTGCTTCAAGGAGCAGGATCCCGATCCCATGGCGCACGCCAGCAGTTCATTGGCGCGGCAGCGGACCACGGTGAAATTCCGGAGCCATATCGTGGGGCGGCCCGAAGACATTCTGGTGGGACAGATGTGGGAGACGTGGCCGGCGGAGGGAGACATGGTTGTGGAGAACGCGGCGCACTGGATCTTCGAGGGGGCGGGCGTGAAGAATGGCGACCATCTGCCAGGGCTGCTGGGTTACGAAGTGGACCGCATGTGGACGCATTCGCCGGAGGGAACGGAACGCATCGCGCGGTCGCCATATCAATATTATGGAGAGACGCGCTATTCGGATATGACCGTGTATACCAGGCCACGGTCGGGCGCTGTGGTCGTTGCGACGGGAACGATGCAATGGAATTGGGGGCTGTCCAACGTGTTGATTGGCGGGCTTTCGTATGAGTGCGACCCGGCGAAGGTAGCGACGAACAATATTCTGCGGCGATTCGGCGCGCTGCCGAATTCGCCGGTGGCGGCGGTGTCTCAGTAAGGGCGTAGCGCCGTGCGTAGCGCTTGCGATTTGGCGGAGGGCCGGCTAAAGCGTCATCCAATTTGGAAAGAAGAAATAGAAAACCACCGAAATCACGATGAGGTAGGCGAGGACCACCAGGGTCCAGCCCATATTGTGGCGGATCACCTGGCCTTCGCTGCGCACGAGTTTGCTGGTGGAAACACCCACGCTGGCGGTCTGCGGAGCAATCGGTTTGCCCACTTCCGCACCGACGGAATTAAACGAGGGTAGAAGCAGGACCGGCAAGTTCAGAAGCCTACCGGTGAGTAATTGCACCGGGCCAAACATGGCGTTGGTCGCGGTGTTGCTGCCGGAGAGCGCCACGCCGATCCAGCCAAGAATGGGCGCCAAGACTATGAAGAATACGCCGATCTTGGAGAGGCCAAAGGCCAGGGAATTGGCCATTCCCGTGAAGACGAAAATATAGGCGAGCGCGAAAATGAAAAAGGCCACTAGCAGCGCGCCCCACATCTGCTTGAACGTTTTGGCGAAGACTTGTTGGATGATTTGCAGCGGCGGGCGAACAATGAGCAGGAGCAGCAGCCAGGAGACCAAGATAGAGGTGCCGCCTGCGTAGGGGGTGAAATTGAAAACCGAGAGGACGGGCTTCTGTGTGACCGAGGAGTTCGCCGACACGGCCAGACGGAACCAACTCACGGCTGGCAGATGAGACCACGGACCCGTCCAGGAGACGACCACGGCGATCAGAACGATGTAGGGCAGCCAGATTGCGAACGCTTCCGTCGCTGAACCGAGCTGGGATAGCTCGAGCATGTGCGCCTTCTCCGCCGGCGGCAGCGCGGCACCGCCGTAGCCGCGAATCGTTTTCGGGCGCCAAATTTTCACGAACAGGAAAAGCACCCAGAAAGAAACCAGCGCCCCACTCAAATCCGGCAGATACGGACCCAGATAACGCGCCACGGGCCACTGCCCGGCGACATAAGAGAGAGATCCGATAATCGCCAGAGGCCAAGCCTCGATCATTCCGTCCCAGCCGCTGACCAGATAGATGAGCACCCACGGAGGCAGAAGCGCCAGAAACGCGACGATGCTTCCGATGGAGGCGGAAAGCGCCATCAGCGGAAGACCAGTGACGGCGGCGAGTCCCAGGATGGGCGCTCCTAGCGCGCCGTAGGAGACGGGGGCGTTATTCGCGAGAGCTGATACACGGATGGCGTCCAGATCGGTAATTCCGAGGCCGACCAGAATCGGCACCACTACCGCCCAGGGATAACCGAACCCTACGATCCCTTCGAGCAGCGCGCCGAAGGCCCAGGCCAGCATGATGGTTTGAATGCGGATGTCGGCAGTGGCGTGATGAATCATCCATTTTTTGAAGCGGTCGAATCTGCCGGTGAGCACCAGCGTATTGAAGATGATCAGGCCCCAGAAGGTAATCCAGTCGATGGCCCAGAAGCCGGTGAGTCCACCGTACAAGTAGGATTTCAGCGTGTCCAGCGGCGGCGCGTGCCATACCGATATGCCGATCAGGAACGTGAGGAGCCCGCCGAGAATCGCGGCGAGCCAGGCGGTCACACGCATGACGGCCAGCATGAACAGCAGGGCGATGAAGGGGATCATGGCGATCAATATGGTCAGCCACAAATTCCCCGCTGGATTCAGTGTTTGCTGAAACATGGCGCCTCTCGTCAATTCGAGCGGCCACTGTTATATCTTTCCCGGCACGTAAGAACAAGGAGAGTCGTATGGAGGGCGGCGAAATTTCGCTTGCGATGTGGATTCGTGGCCCAATAATGGGGGCTCGCAATGTCTAGTCAGAATCGTCAACTCGATGCGCCTCGGGTGGTGAATATCGCGGACCTGCGGCGGCTGGCACAGCGGCGATTGCCTCGCGCCGTCTTTGATTATTTGGATGGCGGAGCGGAGGATGAGGTAACGCTGCGAGAGAACACGCGCGCCTTCGAGGAATTCCATTTTCGGCCGCGCAATGCCGTGGCGCTGGACGGATGCGAGCTTGGGGTGCGCGTACTTGGCCATGATTTGGCTTTGCCGATGATGCTGGCGCCGATTGGATATAGCCGCCTGCTGCACCCTGGCGGAGAAGTTGCGGCGGCCCGAGCGGCCGGGGAGGCTGGCACTGGCTACATTCTCTCGACGGTTTCGGGTCACAAACTAGAGAGTGTAAAAGCGGCCACGACAGGTCCGGCTTGGTATCAGTTGTATCTACTGGGCGGGCGCACTGCGGCGGAAGGCGCTCTTGAACGGGCGCATCAGGCAGGCTTTTCGGCGCTGGTGATTACCATCGATACGGCGGTGGCGGGAATGCGCGCGCGGGATCATCGCAATGGCGTGGCCGCGCTGCTCGGTAATTCGCTGCTCGCAAAACTTCCTTATCTGCCGGAACTGCTGGCACATCCGCGATGGCTGGCGGCGTTTCTTGCGGATGGGGGCGTGCCCAAACTCGAAAACATTATTATTCCTGGCGAAGGGCCGATGAAGCTGGTCGATGTCGGCAAGGCTTTGGCTAATGCTACGGTCACTTGGGAAGACTTGCGATGGATTCGAGCGGTGTGGCCGGGGCCGATCGTGGTGAAAGGCGTGCTTACTGGGGATGATGCGAAGCGCTCCGTTGATGCGGGCGCCGCTGCCTTGATCGTCTCGAATCATGGCGGACGGCAGCTCGATACCGTTTCGGCAACGCTTCGTGCGCTGCCGGAAGTGTTGGAGGCGGTCGATGGCCGGATCGAAGTGTTGATGGATGGGGGCGTGCGGCGCGGCAGCGACATTGTAAAGGCTGTTTGTTTGGGGGCACGCGCGGTTCTCGTTGGGCGCGCCTACGCGTATGGTTTGGCCGCTGGGGGATACGCCGGCGTGACGCGGGCATTGCAAATCTTGCGAGCTGACGTCGATCGAACGCTTAGGCTGCTGGGCTGCCCTTCGATTGCGGCGCTGGATCGATCTTATCTGGGGCGGTTTGATCCGGCTACGCCGCGAGACGGAGATACTTATTAGCGCGGCACTTCGGCGTGGATTTTTTCGAAGGCTTTTTCGATGTGCTGGCGGTTTTTCCAGAAATTTGCCCAGAGGTCGCCTTTTTCTTCTAGGCGTTTGGCGAGCGATTTTAGGTTGAATTTGTCGGGGCGCAGGTTGGGGCGCAGTTCGGTTGGTTGGACTGGGGTTGAGACTGGCGCTTTGGGAAAGGCACGGACGGAATAGGGCGAAGCGAGCGGCTTGCCCAGCGAATTTTGCTGCACGTCGATGAGCACGCGGCCCGCTGGGCGTTTGGCTACGATGCGTTCGTGGGTTACCAGGTCGGGCGCTTCCGCTGTGATCAGGCGCGAGACGATTTCGCCGAAGATGCGCAGTTGTTCGTAGGTGTAGCCGCGCTCGACGGGCACGTAGATGTGAAAGCCGGTGGCTCCGGAGGTCTTCAGGAAAATCTTCAGGCCCAGCTCCTCGAGCTTTTTCTGCAAAATGCGCGCCAAGGTGATCACGACGGAAAATTCCGTGCCGTCGGAGGGATCGAGGTCGAAGAAAAAGTAATCCGGATGCTCGAGGTCGTCGCGGCGGCTCGACCAGGGGTTGTGGTCGATGCAGCCCAGGTTGGTTAGAAAGAGCAGTGCGGCTCGATCGTTGGCGATCACGTAATGAGTTTCGCTCTTGTTGCCGCTCTCGGTTGGAATCGCAATTGTTTCCAGCCAATCGGGCACGCCTTCACGAACGTCCTTCTGAAAAAACGCCTGGCCGGTGATTCCGTCGGGGTAGCGGCGCAGGACCAGGGGACGATCTTTGAGGAACGGCAGGATGTCGTCCGCCACGCGGTAGTAGTAGGCCAGCAAATCTCGCTTGGTGTAACCGGATTCGGGGAAGTAGACCTTGTTCAGGTGGGTCAGGCGGAAGCGTTTGCCTTCGAGTTCCACGACGATGGTTTCTTGCTTGCCGCCGAAAAGTTCCGCTTCGATTTTTGCTGAGCCGGTCAACACTTTCCCGGCAATTGCGGGCGCAGGCACTACAGCTTTCGCGGCTTTTGCGTTTGGCTTTTCTGGCGGATCGGCAGGATCTGGCGCGGCGGGCGCGGATGGTACCTCGCTCTCCCATTGGCTGTCCTCCGGCCGCGCGTCCTCACGCAGGGCGATAAATACCGGCGCGCGCAGACGGCGCTCTTGCGTCCAGCCGGCAAAGCGCACGCGTGCTACGAGTGCGGGCTTGGCCCAGGAGGCTTTCTCATTCGTATCTGGCGCCGGCTCGAACGGGGATTTTGCCGCCGCTAGCGGCCGCAGCTCGTCCATGATGGCTGCTATTTTTTTGCTGTCGAAACCGCTGCCCACGTGTCCGATGAAGCGCAGCTTGTCTTTTTCATACAGGCCTAAGAGCAGCGATCCGAAGTGTTCGCGCGCGCCGCGGGGCGCGGTCCAACCTCCGACGACGGCGTCCAACATGCGGGTGGCCTTGATCTTCACCCAGCTTGTGCTGCGCGAACCGGAGTAATGGCTGTCTGCTCGCTTCGCGATGACGCCTTCGAGGCCCTCCTGGCGCGCCAGTTCAAACAGCTCCTTGCCTTTTTCGGCTTGGTGGTCGGAGAAGCGCACGCGTCCTGCGGGACACTTGTCTGGCCGCAGGATTCTGCGCAACAGCTCCTTGCGTTCGAGGAGCTCGACATCGCGCAAATCGTAGCCGTCGCAATAGAGAAGATCGAAGATGTAGTAGGTGGCCGGATGCCGCTCGATTAGCGCGGCCGAGGGCGCGCGCACGTGCATGCGCTCCTGGAGGCGCTCGAAATCGCTACGCCCGCGCTCATCAAGGACCACGATTTCGCCGTCGACGATGGCGCGCTTGGCGTGAAAGGCCTCGGGCAAGCAAGCGAGTTCGGGATATTGGGCGGTGATATCTTTGGCGTTGCGCGAGCGCAGCGTCGCTTTGTCGTCGACGATCGAGGTTAGAGCGCGCTCGCCATCCCATTTGATCTCGAAGAGCCAGTCCGGGTCTGAAAATGGATGCTCGACGAGCGTCGCCAACATGGGCGCAACCCGCGATGGCATGGCGCTCTTGCGCGCGCCTTCGAGTTCTTCGGGGCTGGTGGCGCGTGCTTCGCGCTTTGGCGGAAGTTCCTCGGCAATTTCCTCGAGCGTGCGCCCGGTCAGGACCGAGCCGTCGTGTTCGTCGATGTTCCAGGACGGGTCCGCGGCGGCATCTTTGTGCTTGATCATCAGCCACTCGTTGCCCTTTTGGCTGCGTTTGAGTTTGACCAGCACGAAGCTGCCGCGCAGTTTTTCTCCCGTAAGCTGAAACTTTATTTCGCCGTGCGCCAGTTGCTCGCGCGCTCCGGCCTGTCCTTCGACCTCAAATCCGCCGCGGTCCCAGACCATCACGGTTCCCGCGCCGTAGTTGCCGGCCGGAATCGTGCCCTCGAAATTGGCGTAGTCCATGGGATGGTCTTCTGTTTGCACGGCGAGGTGCTTATCGGCAGGATTGAGCGAGGGTCCTTTGGGCACGGCCCAGGATTTCAGGACACCGTCGATGGCCAGGCGGAAATCGTAGTGCAGGCGCGTGGCTGCATGCTTCTGCACGACGAAGGTGCCGTCTCTGCGCGAGGCGCCCGCGTCGGCGGGCGGTTCGGGCGTGCGATCGAATCGCCGCTTGCGCTGATATTCTTCCAGCTTTTTCGTTGGAGGCGTCTTCGTTGGCCGCTTCGCCATGCGCGCATTCTATCGCACCGCCCTTGGCAATTGTGCCCTCCCAACGCCCAAAGCGGGAGGGTGGGCGAGTAGGCCAGATCTAAGGGAAAGCAATTTGTCGCGTAAACTGGCTTTCCTTGCGGGCTGCGGGGTCATCTGATAG
>Ga0182024_10013308_pt1 | contig 16087 bp, 14 predicted proteins | sample P32metaG_FD_120480 | JGI IMG/M metagenome (GOLD analysis project Ga0182024, IMG submission 120480) | Permafrost microbial communities from Stordalen Mire, Sweden - P3-2 metaG (Illumina Assembly) | ecosystem: Environmental > Terrestrial > Soil > Wetlands > Permafrost | place: Sweden: Stordalen... | reverse complement strand
GGTCTTTATCCTTACCCGGCACAATAGCCATGCCGCCTATGTGAAGAGCGCGCTCGACCGGGGGAAGCCGGTCTTCGTTGAAAAGCCGCTGGCCATCAATCGCGAGCAACTGGAAATGGTGCGCACGGCGTACGGAAAAGCCTTGACGGAAGGCCGATCGCCGTTCCTCATGGTGGGATTCAATCGCCGTTTCTCGCCGCTTACCGAAAAGCTGAAGAACTTCTTCGGCCGCCGTACTGAACCCATGCTCGTCCATATCCGCTGCAACGCCGGGTTCATCCCCCGCACCAGTTGGGTGCAGGATCCGAAGAATGGTGGCCGGATTGTCGGCGAACTGTGTCATTTCGTCGACTGGGCGCGCGCCGTCGTCGGTTGCCCTATGCAAACACTCACCGCCGCCGCCCTGCCGGATGCGGGACGCTACAACCGGGACAACGTGACGGTCACCATCCGCTTTGAGGACGGCTCTATCGCGAACCTGGTGTATATCGCCAACGGAGACCGAGCCGTTGCCAAGGAATATTTCGAGGTATTCTGCGGAGGTAGTGTCGCGCGTCTGGAAGATTTCAAGACTCTCTTTCTATCCCGCGACGGCAAGACGGAAAAATTAAAAGGCGGCCGGGACAAAGGCCATCGCCGGGAGATGGAGCTGACGATCGAGGCGATGGAGCAGGGAAAAGATGCGCCAATCCCCATCGCGGAGCTCCTCGAGGTTACAGAGGCGACTTTCGCCGTCGAAGAAGCCATCAGGATGCAAAGAACGTTGGGTTTGGATGCCCTGGGGGCCGATTCCATCGGCGCGCGTTGAAAGCCAATCTCTATGGAATTGTTTAGCAACCAATCATGGGCAGCAGATGTGGGACCGTCGGGCACGATGCGGGCGGTGTCCTGGTTGCTTGGCCTGCTTTCTCTTTTAGCGCTCGCGGTCTTGCTTCCCATGTCTCCTACGCCGGTAGGTATCGCTATCCTTGGCGGGTGGATCCTGCTGATCTGGGTTGCGATCAGCTTCATACGCGGGCAATTCGATTATGTCGTTCTTGTTTGGGTGGCCGTATTTCCCTACTGCTATTACTTCTTTTCGTACCCGGCGGAACGAGCCATCTTTACCATTGACCGCGCATTCATAGTACTGATGGCAATTGAGTTGTTTTTGATGTCGCGGAGAACCGGCGCGACGCCGCTCACGCGCGACGTGCGTATCAGCGCATATTTTTGGGGTCTTTATCTCCTGGTCTGCTTCGGTTCAATTGCGGGCCACCCTGTCTTCGATGTATTGGGTTCTTATCGGCTCCTCCTGGATGGGATGTTGCTGCCCGCACTGCTAGGTCTGTATGCGGTCAGGCTCTTTCCAATCACTCGCAACTTGAGCAAGCTTCACGGTTGCGTTTGCGTTCTGATGCTGGGCGTTGCTGTCGTTTGTGGGACTGAGCTGGTAAGCGGCAAAAATCTTCTTCCGTGGCCCGGAGCGATCGAAACCTGGGTCGACACCTACGGCGCCAAGATCCTTCGTGTCGATGGCCCTTTCGAGCAACAGATCGTTTTATCTTTGGTGGCGATCCTCGCTTTCTTCTTCATCATCTATCTGCGACGCCTCATGGCTCACGATATCCCCGCTTGGCAGGTGCTGCTTCACAGGGCGGGAAGTCTGGCTTCGCTCGGGGCGGCTCTCATCCCACTAAATCGCAGTTTGGTATTTGCGTTGGTTCCGATCGCCATAATCGACTGTTGTTCGCGGTACCGCCTGATCTCCCGCCGAATATGGGCCGCGTTTTTCGCCACGATCCTGCTCGCAACTCTTGCCACAAAGCTGCTCGACCCCAAACTCTATGAGGATCGCGTTTCTAGCCCAGACAACATCTATCAGCGCTTTGCACAGCATCGGGAAACGCTGCGCGTGGTTCGAGACTATCCGTTCTTCGGAGTAGGATTCGGTTTGTACCATGATGTCGCCTCTCGGAATCCGCGATATATGGCGACATGGAAGGGTATACCGTCGATGAACGTTCAACACAACGTACTGATGACGGTGCTTTCGGATCAGGGCATAGTCGGCCTGCTCTTTTATGCTTTAGCGCAGGGGTTTCTCGTTCGGGCAATGTGGAAAATCCGGAAAATCTATCCACCAGGTTGGCTGGCGTTTCTTTACTGCCTACTTGTTTACATGCTGATCGGCTTGGATTTTGCCACTGTATACTTTTCTGATATCAATTTGTTTTACATGTTTATTCTCGGCATACTCTACCAGCTACAAACGAGAATTGCTCGCGAAGACGTTCGTGCTGGCCTGACTTCGCACAGGTCTTGGAACATGCTTAGAAGGCCAAGCCCGCACGCGGAAAACGCATGAATCGGCTTCCGATATCCAGACTCGTGCTTGTTCTGTTAGTTGTCAATAGTGTGACTGCCTTGTGCCGGGCGGGAACTCCGGGCTCTTGCCACTATTCAGACCGTGTATACGATGGCGATGCATCTCTTATGGGCCTACGTGAAGCACCTACCCATTTCAGGTTGATGGCTAGCCGTTACATTTCAATGGTGCAGGCGGCACGCGGTTATCAGTGCACCGGAACGACCACGGTTGGCTTCGACGGACATAATTACCTGCAGACTGGGAGGAGCGATGATCCCGGGATGATGGAACTGATTCCGACTGTTTCGCGCCTCATCGGAATGTCTATTGCGAATACCTATGACATCGTTATGTTTGCAGTCATCTCTTCGGGAATCTTGATCGGTTACGCCGCCTTTTGGCACTTATATCCCGACCGTCGACTGCGTGGGATAGGCGCCGCTGTGTTTCTTTGCCTTGGGATTGCGGAGGCGAAGGTCGCCGATGAGTATATGTTTCAGATCTCTCCGCTAATAGCTGGGATCCCCTGGTTGGTACACCTGGGGCTTAACCGAAAGAACCTCGCGCTGACAATAAGCGCGGCTTTACTTGCGTTTTGCTGCTCGTGGTGCTCCTTGGTGCGGAGCGGCAGCATTGTTATCTGCATGACCTTCCTCTTAACAGTGTTCACTACCCGATATCGAATTCAAAAGTCCCTGTTACCCTTAACGTTTATTATTCTTGCGTGTATTCCATCCGTACTCTTTGAGCGGTCTCTGATCGCTCGCCGCGACGTAGCCATCGCAAAGGTTGGCGAAACAGCAAAGGCGGTAAATAGCCATGCTCTATGGCACACCCTCTACATAGGTCTTGGGTTTATTCCAAACTCTGAGGTTCCGGAGTATAGAGACGGTGTTGCGGGTGATAAAGTTCGGTCGATCGACCCGACGGTAGCGTATACATCCGCAAAATATGAGTCCATCCTTAGAGGTGAATTGTGGGGCATAGTAAAGCGCAGACCTATATTGGTGATTGGGATTTTTGCGGCTAAAGCAGGAATTGTGATCCTCTTGGCGTCGATCTTGTTATTTCCTGCACGCCGGCTTATTTTTACCGAAAGGTCGGCTCTGTGGCTTGATGCTGCCTTTGTTCTTACCATAGGAATGAGTGCCATGAACGGAATCATAGCGGTCCCCAGGGCTTCCTACCTGCTTACGTTTCTTTGCCTGAGCTTTTTGTACACGTCCATCAAGCTGTTCACATACCATGTGCAGCAGAAGCGGGAACGTATCGTGTCCTATCCTTGAGTCTGCTGTTCCGCGCGAGGCGCGTCCTCTTCCGAAAGGAGGTTCTCTGGCTGGATGCCAGCACCTGCGGCGGACATGATGTGGACCCGCAAATGTATCTCACCCGCCGTTGATCAACTTGCCGGCGGCGCAAATGAGCGAACTCTCCGCCTGGCTACCCGATCAGTGGAAGATAAGACAAGCAGCGCGAATGGCCCTCCCTCTGAGCTCACATCCCACCTGTGGATTGCTCGATCAGAGGTGGCTAAGCTAAAGGGGGCAGGCGAGCGATTGCCGTGTTCCGAATTTCTGTGTCTCGGCTGGGTGGCACGTAGACAAGAGCGAAAATAAATGAGTTATTCGCGATTCGCAATCTTCTTCATGGAACGATTCCGCAGGCGGCGGATCCAGTTTTTCTGCTCCGCCTTTCCACCGTCTGCTTGCCGCACGGTATTGGATGTTGGGGGAACGCCACAAATCTGGCGCATGTTCGACGCGCCCTACGAGGTTACCGTGCTCAACGAGGACCCGCAAGAATTGGAGACGGTAAGCGATAGGTGTGTGATCGGAGACGGACGCAACCTCCAGTTTCCAGATAAATCGTTTGATGTGGCTTTCTCTAATTCTGTGATTGAACATGTTGGGAATTGGAAGGATATGCAACGCTTCGCCTCGGAGCTGCGCCGCGTAGGAAACTCCTTCTACTGTCAAACTCCAAACAAATGGTTTCCCGTCGAGCCACACCTTGGAACGCTGTTTCTCCATTGGTGGCCGCGACTCCTGAATTTCTATTTCGTGACTCGTTACTTTACTTTATGGGGATTGCTGAACAGACCGAGCCGAGCGCAAGTGAAGAAATCTTTAGCAAATATCCGCCTGCTTACCCGTCGAGATCTGGAACATCTCTTTCCGGGCGCGACGATCGTCACGGAACGCTTTCTTCTCCTTTCGAAGTCCTACGTCATCATGGACCGAACAGGCAAATGTTTGTGACTATCTAGATGCGGTTCGCCTGCCGCGCTCTGGCCGCTCTGCGGCTGCTCGGTAATCCCTGGTAAAGGCATCTTCGAGAGGTCAGATGCGAAAGATATTGGAGGACTTCCGCGACCTTCGACTTGAGGTCCGGCATCTGAGCCCAAACGGTTTCGGCAGATTAGGACGTTTCGTTCCGGGTCTCGGGCCGAACAGGCCGGGAAGTATGTCGGCTGGTACATCTTTGCCCGAGCAGTCAGGTAAGGCGTGGCTCATGGCCGTGAATACCATTGCGAACTCGACACCCCGGAGGATAAACTTGGGCAAATTGGGGCTAGGGTCCCCTTGGTGTACGAATGCTCGTCAAGCTACAATCCGCCATTGCGCTGTTCACCTGCGGCTGTCTGGTCAGTGTAGCTGCATCTCCGTCGAGCGTTGGGTTTGTCGTGACGAGCGGCCAGGCACAGGTCGACGGGGCAATGGTGCGCGGCAATGCCACCCTGTTTCAAGGAAATGTGGTCCGGGCCGGAAACACAGCTTCCGATCTCATGTTCCCCGGGGGCTCCAATTTACTCCTTCAGCCCGGGGCAACGGTAAAAGTATTCCGCGACTACGGTGTCCTTGAGCATGGAGCGGCCATCCAGCGCGGCCCCCACGCATTGGTCGCGGACGGGCTGAAAGTGTCTTCCTTGTCTTCGCAAGGCGCAGCTTTTGTCGACGTGCAAGATGGGTCTCACCTCAGAGTAGTTGCCCAAGGTGGAGTTGCCGAAGTTCGTGACCCGGCCGGGGTCCTTGTCGCTCGGTTGGATTCGGGCAAGGCCCTGACTTTTGCAGTTCAGGTCCCGCAGCAGAACCCAACCACCCCGTCGCCGCAGAATGTGCCTCCTACCGCTTCGAGCCAGGCCCCGACACCGACAGGGACGCAACTAACGGTCCATGGCGTTCTCCGTAAGGACCACCCTGGCCGTTACGGGCATTTTCTGTTGACCGACGTGGCATCGAGCGTCATTTACGAACTTCAGGGACCAGACCTCGACGATCTGGTTGGCGCGTCTGTCGAAGTTACGGGTAGCACCTTCGATACCACGCCTGCGGAGGGAGCTTCCAAAGTGCTGTCCGTCTCGGACATTCACCAAATGCCGATGAGCGAAATTCGTGGAGAAAACACTATCCCCGCGCCGGCTCCAGGCGCGTCCACGGCGGGCGCTCCCCCTGCAGGTACTCCAACACCGTCCGGCGATACCGTTCCTTCCAACGGGGCGGGGCCAGAGGTCGGCGCGAAGCCAGAAGCCACCGCGCCGCCGGAGCCAACAGTCCAGGCTCCTCCACCCCCATTGGTTGTACACAGCGATACTGCGAAGATCCTGCTCATCGTGGGCATTGCGGCAGGAGCAGTTGTTGGCGTGGCGTTGGGCCTGGGTGGTGGCAAGTCGTCAACCGTCAGTCCGGAATAGCATTGCTCGCTCGAAGATTTCTCGCGTGTTGGGTAGCCGCTGCCATGGAAAGAATCAGAATGGGCCACGCCCCGATAGCCGGACGCGAAAACGGGTAATCGAACGCCGCGTGGATCAGAACAGCGATCACCCCAATTCCCCAGACTGATCGAATCGCGGGTTTGAAGCTCCAAATTGCGAGAGATAGCATGGCCAAGCCAACTGGCAGGCCACCCTCTGCCGTCCACTGCAGCCAGTCGGAATGCGCTTGGTTGACAAGGACCCCGGGGTCGAAGGTCGCGAAGGCAGGATACACCGCAGGCCAGGAGCCCAATCCCCAGCCGATCCAGGGATGCGCGGCAATCATATGCAACGTGGAAACGGCAAATTGAAGACGCCCAAGGGTGAGGGCCTCTGAATGAAACCGCTCCGACGCAGTTGCAAATCCTACAATGAACGTTACAACAGCAGTAGCACTCACAAGAACCAATGCCCTCAAGCTGAGTCGCTTGCTGGCCTTTGGTTTCTGTCGATACAACAACAGGAGCACAACCAAAACCTCCACGAAGGCAATGATCAGGCCTCCACGCGAGGCGCTGACGACCACCGCCGCAAGTAGCACTGCTGATATGCCAAGGTAAGTGTAATGTTGTCTGGCTTCATTGAGTGTGAGGCAAAGCGCCAGGGGAAGAATCGTCTCGATGAAAGCCGCGAAGTGCGTGTGATACACGATAGGGCCCATTACGAAATCATGGTAGCCCGTGGGGAACAAACCATACGCATTTCCCGGAGATAGATATGCCTGGAGAATAGCCTCTACCGAAACCGCAAAGCCAAACCAAACAATCACACTTCGTAGCCGCTTGGCCACGCCCTCATCCTGCGAAATAGAGACGCCTGCGTAATACACCGCAGCCCAGGTCATCCACTGTAGTGTCGCGCGCTCTGTCGCGAAACGCTGGACGCTCCAGCCGGTTATCAGCTGTAGGCAGCCCCATAAAACAACAAAACTCAAGCAAAACAGCGGGTAATGTGTCCCGTTCCCCGGCCGCTTTTTCAAAACGAGCGCTATGCCGGCGATTGTGAATGCGGAGATCTCAAACAAGGCAACCGGCCAGTATGCCGGTATCCACAACGTCAGCGTGGCCAGAAAGAGGACCAGGACGAGTGAGAGCAGGAGTGAGGCATCTTTTGTGTTCGGCCGGGTCTCGCAAACAGCTTTCTCGGTCGTGATCATGAACCTAAGTCTTCTGGCCCTTGGCCACCAGAAACCAGCCGAATAATGGTGACAGGGACTGGAATGGTTCGCATTGATATTTCTCGATAGAGATGTCAGGTCCGAACAGACGCCTTAGCTTCCTGCCGGTGTAGAGGTCGATATGTACCGGCGCTTCGCTATTTTCTACGTGGAGTTTCCAGTTGCTGCCATACCTGAAAAACCCCCACAAGGTGATGTACGACCATAACGCGTAGACATGCACGTTGAAGCGGCCGCCCGGGCGGAGTACACGAGTCATCTCGCGCACAACTTGCTCCGGCTCATCGCAATGGTGTAAAACCCCATGCGAATAAACATAATCGAAGCTTTCATCTTCAAACGGGAGTTGGCGAGCGTCCGCTTTGTGGACGACCGCGAGTTCGCCAACGCGGATACGGGCCAGCTCTACATGGTTTGTCGTCAGGTCCACTCCGGTAGCAAGAGCGCCGTGCTTGGCAAATTGCAGCAGATCGGCACCGGTCCCGCATCCGACTTCCAAGACCTTTTCTCCCTGGTGTCTCCTGAATTCGGCAGCATTGTAGAGCCAGGGGTAGGTGGAGTAGCGCTCCTCTTCCGTCAGGAACAGGGGAGTTTCGTTCCAGTGAGATTGTGCAAGCTCGGCAGCGTCAGGCATCACTTACACCATACCGCGTTCAAAAGCTACCGCGTGGCAACCAGCGATTCCGTTGGATTCGCTGACTTGCGGCTATCACCATTGATGAATTCCTTCCACCAAAGGGCGAAGTTCAATAAGAACCAGGCATCGCGTCCTTGACCCGACCGGACCAGGCGACGAACGGCAGCTGGATCCAGAAAGTCCGTCTGTTCGCAGAACGCCGACAACTCGCGCTTGGCAAACTCACCGAATCGATCAAAGAACCATTCGTATATAGGCACGCCAAAGCCTTGCTTCCTGCGATCGATAATGTCGTCAGGTATCACGCCGCGTACAGCTTTCTTCATGATGTGCTTTGATTCGTTGCCTCGAGTGATCACCTGCTCCGGAACGCTCATAGCAAGTTCCACGAACTTGTGGTCGAGAAAAGGAACGCGCGTCTCCAGGCTTGCGCCCATCCCCATCTTATCGAGCCGCATCAGAAGCAGTTCTGGCAGACGCAGATTCAGATCGAGGTAGGTCATCCATTTTACCGGGGTCCTCTCCCAGGCCTTCTGCGTAAAACGCTCATGGATAGGGCGGATCGCCTCCCAGGAAGTCTCCTTCTGAAAACGCCGCCGCAGCCGGGGTGATAACAGGTCCAGCTTGGCGCGTTCGGAAAAGGCGTGCACGCCCCCCCAGAATACGGGGAATCCGGCACTCGCACGCCAAAGTAGCTCATACGCCGGACTACGGGACTTGCCGAGAGCACCTAATCCGAGAAGGCCAAACCTCTTGATCGCGCGTGGGATCGGATAGTCATTCCAGCGAGTCAGGTTGAGGATCTGTTTCCAGCGCTCATAGCCCCAGAAGAGCTCGTCCGCTCCCTCTCCAGCCTGCGCAACAACGACGCCATGGTCGCGTGCCAGCTTGGAAAGGAAATAAACAGGCATGCAGACAGGGTCAGCAATGGGTTCGTCTTGCAGATAAACCATGCGTGGCAGGAAGTCGAGAAAATCCTGTTGCGTAAGAACCCGTTCCTGGTGAACAGCTCCAATGTGAGCCGCGAAGCGGCGGGCGTGCGGCAACTCACTTTTGCAACCGCGATAGTCTTTGTCATATCCGACAGAAAACGTTTTTACCTTTTCTGAAGCTGACTCCGAAAAAAGCGCGGCGTTGGTACTGGAGTCGATGCCGCCGGATAAAAAAACTCCTACGGGAACGTCGCTGACGGTGCGCAGTGCAACGCTCGTGCGTAATTCCGAAAGAAGGCGCTCTGCGATCTCTTCCTCGGACACGCCGGTCAGCGGCGCGGTGTGGTCAAGCACATCCCAGTACCGCTCTTCACGGTGCTGCCCTTTCGCATCGATAGCCAGGAACGATCCAGGCGGCAATTTATGGATTCCGGCAAACAATGTAGCCGGGGCCGGGGTGGAGATAAAAGACAAATAATGAAAGAGAGCTTCTTCGTTGACTGCACGAACCTGGTCAGGATCCTGAAGTAGTGCTTTGATCTCCGAGGCGAACGTAATTCGCCCGTGATGAATGCTGTAGTAGAGCGGCTTGATGCCGACCCGGTCACGAATAAGCCAGAGGCGATGCGCGTTTGCGTCCCACAGGGCAATGGCGAACATCCCGCGGAATTTTTGCAGGCAGTCTATCCCCCATTCCGCAAAGGCATGCAGAATGACCTCGGTGTCGGAGTGATCTGTTTTCCAGAGCCGTTGCCCACGTCCTTCGAGCTCTCGCCTTATCTCCGCATGGTTGTAAATCTCACCATTGAAGACCATCTGCAGCGACCCATCCCCATTGCTCATGGGCTGAGCAGCCGCATCAGAAAGATCGATGATGGATAGCCGCCGATGTGCTAAGCCCACCCGGCGGTCGGGTGAAATCCACATCCCGGCGCCATCAGGCCCGCGATGCACCATCGTCTCCCGCATACGGACGAGATATTCCGCGGTCACCTGGAAGTTGCTGTTCTTGAATGCCAGTACTCCAGAGATTCCGCACATCTGTAGGCACCCGAGCCTATACCCTAACACCAGGATCTGTTATGGAAGAAATGAGCGAGCAGGCTATCCGCGAGTTTTGGGACGCTCATCCTTGCGGTGAGAGCCTGGTCGATAGCCTCCGCGCGGATCACGAGGCATTTTTCCGCAGCTACGATGCATTCCGATATCAACGGGAAGCGCACATTTTGAAGCGCCTGGACGCAATTGATTTCAAGGGCAGACAGGTTCTCGAGATCGGCCTGGGGCAGGGCGCTGATTCGGAGCAAATCATCCGGCGAGGAGCCATATGGTCGGGGCTTGACCTGTCGCCCGAATCCGTTAGCCGCGTTTCCACCAGGCTACGCCTTCGCGGATTGCCTTATCAGAGCCTTGAATGTGGAAGCGCTCTGGCGCTGCCGTTCCCTGACAACAGTTTTGATCTTGTCTTCTCCCATGGAGTCCTCCACCATATTCCTGACGTGATCACAGCACAAAAGGAAATTGCCAGGGTCCTGAAGCCGGGTGGTCACCTGATCGCCATGCTCTACGCCCGCCGCTCGCTGAACTACCTCCTGGCAATTTCTGTCGTGCGCCGGGTGAGTATCGCTGCTCTTTATCTGGGGCGGGTACGAGGCAGCGGGCTGGTTGGCGGACACATCGCGAACGCCAAACGAATGGGGCTGCGGGAGTACCTCAGGCTATCCAACTTCATACATGCCAACACCGACGGACCCTTCAATCCGTATAGTAAAGTTTATGATCTATCGACGATAAATAAGGACTTTCCGGCCTTTCAGCTCGAGAAGAGCTATCAGGAGTACATGCACGCACCACCGCTGCCTGTGTCCTGGCTCAAACCCCTTGCGAGGGTTCTAGGTTGGCACCTTTGGGTACACTTAATCCCACGCAAGACGTGAAGCTGTTTCTGGGTCACAAAGCCCTAGTCTTCGCCAGACCATGATGCGATTAATGGCCAACAACCGCTTGAAAATCATGAGCATCGTCGGCACTCGGCCGAACATGATGAAGGTGGCCCCGCTGTTGGCGGAACTGCGTCGCCACAATGAAATTGCCCCAGTCCTGGTCCACACCGGCCAACACTACGACTACTCCATGTCTCAGGTATTTTTCGATCAACTGGGCGTCCCGCCTCCCGACTACAACCTCAATGTCGGTTCAGGCCCGCATTACGCACAAACCGCGGAAATCATGCGGAAGTTTGGCGACCTCGTCCAGAAAGACCGTCCAGACATGGTGTTGGTCGCGGGAGATGTGAACTCCACCATCGCCTGTGCCCTGGTAGCCGCAAAAGAAAGGATTCCCGTAGCCCACGTCGAAGCCGGATTGCGTAGTTTCGACCGGTCTATGCCGGAGGAGATCAACCGCATCCTGACCGACGCTCTGTCAGATCTTCTTTTCACCACCGAGGAAAGCGCCAACCAGAATCTCGCCAACGAAGGAGTCGCACCCGACAAGATCTTTTTCGTCGGCAATCTCATGATCGATTCTCTGGTGAGGGCTCTCAAGATTGCCCGGCCCTCCTCGTTGCGTTGCGAGTTAGGGCTGAGGGCCAAACCCTACGTCGTGCTCACCCTCCATCGCCCTTCCAACGTGGATAACGAAGATGAGTTGAAGCGCACGCTCGAGTCCATCGCCGAGATAGCGCAGCGCCTCCCGGTAGTCTTTCCAGCCCATCCAAGAACCGCTCGTAACATCGAGGCGGCCGGGCTCACCGCCGTGAGAGCCTGGAAAGGCGGCCTTCTCCCCAGTCGGGGTCTTTGGATGATGCCCCCCGCCTCCTACCTGGATTTTCTCGATCTCATCCAACATGCCGTCATGGTCATCACGGATTCCGGCGGAGTGCAGGAAGAGACGACGTTCCTCGGGGTACCGTGCCTTACCTACCGGGAAAACACCGAGCGGCCCGTGACCGTATCCATGGGCACAAACCGTGTGGTCGGATGCGACCCGCAACAGTTGCTGCTCAGTGCCCTCGAAACCCTCGAGAACGCCAACCACAGCCAGCACCGATCCGCACGCATCCGCCCCCCTCTATGGGATGGGCGGACGTCCCCGCGGATTGTCAGCATTCTCAAAGAGGCTGCCCAACGCGATATGGCCTGTACCGAGGAGCGTGTGCCGCAGTGACGCAAAGCCCGCCGCCGGGTCTGGTGGAAGCGACGCAAGCACTGCGCACCTGGATCGAGAGCAGGCAATTCGAGGGCTACGAGCCGTTTGACCTCCTCAATTCCCCATTTTTAGCCGGCCCCTGGGCGCGACAGGCTCTACCGGGAATTCTCCTGATCCAGGCCGGCAAGCGGTTCGCAGGTCAGCGGATTCGCAACCTCCTGAAAGTTCCTCCAAGTCGCAATCCCAAGGCGCTAGGCCTTTGCCTCTCCGCCTATTGCGACTTGGCCCGATCCGGCTGCGATGTCTCGGCGCAAGCGATCTGGCTCAAAAACGAGCTGATCCGGCTACGTTCGCCGCATGAATCCGAGTTCTGCTGGGGCTACGACTGGGACTACTTCTCCCTTCGCGGCCCGCGTCTGCCTGCCTTCTCCCCGAACTGCATCGCGTCCTACTTTTGCGCAACCGCAATGCTCGAAATGAGCGAGGTTTTTGGCGACCCGGAAGCACGGGGAATTGGAGAATCGGCCGCACACTTCATGGCTACCCGATTGCAGCGCTCCTTCGAATCCGAAGATGAAGTTTGTTTCGGCTACACGCCCAACGGCAAAACGTGGATTTACAACAGCAGCGCCCTGGTTGGTGTTCTGCTGGCGCGCGCAGGCACGCTGCTTGGCAACCACACCTACCTTTCCCTGGCGCGCAAGGCCATGGTTTTTCTGGGAAAGGGCCAGCTCGAAACCGGCGGATGGTACTACGGGCAACTTCGCCGGCAACGCTGGATCGACAGTTTTCATACGTCCTACAACGTCTGCGCCCTGCTCGATTACCAGCGCATCACCGGGGACTCAAGCTTTGAACACGCCATGCTAACGGGGCATCGTTACTACCAGGCCGCGTTCTTTACCAAAGAAGGAGCGCCCAAATACTTTCACAACCGCGTTTTCCCCATCGATATTCATGCCTGCTCCCAGGCTATCCTGCACTTCCTTGCATTTTCATCCATCGATCCGGCGGCCCTGGAGCGGGCATGGAAAACCTTCCACTGGACGGCGACCAACATGACAGCAGCTGACGGTTCCTTTTACTATCAGCGCCATCGCCTGTGGACCAACCGCACGCCTTATATGCGCTGGGGCCAGGCCTGGATGTTTCGGGCGCTCGCCCGCCTCCTGGCGGCAAACGGCAGCTTTGTCACCCCGGTTGGATTATGATGCTCGCGGTAAGCAAAATGCGCATCTGGATCGACCTGGACAACTCGCCCCACGCTCACTTCTTCCCTCCTATTATCAAGAGGCTGGAAGAGGCAGGCTACGCCGTGGAGGTCACCGCCAGGCGCTTTGGCCAGGTCGAAGAGATTGCCCGCTCCCACGGCCTGGACTTCGTGGTCATCGGCCAACACCGCACCCCCCACTTCTTTCTCACCCGCGGAATGGCTACCGTCATCCGGGCGTTGCGGCTGGCCAGGTACGGTCAAAAGATTCGTCCCGCCATCGCGGTGAATCACGGCTCCCGTGCCCAGGTGATCGCCGCATGGCTTCTCGGCATTCCAGTCATGACCATTTACGACTACGAATTCGTCTATTCGGAACTATTTTCCAAAATGGCAACGAAACTCCTCCTGCCGGAGACGATTCCCGCCCTGACGCTCCAGCGCCAGCACATAAACATGAACAAGGTGATCCGCTATCCGGGCTTCAAAGAGAACGTGTATCTGAGTGGCTGGCACAACTCGCCCGGGGTGATGGATGACCTGAAACTCGACCCCGGCCGGCTGATTATCACCGTCCGCCCTCCGGCTACGTGGGCTCATTATCAGGATCCCTTTTCAGAGGTTCTCTTCCGGGCGCTGGTCGAGCGTCTGCGCGGAGACCGGGACTCACAGGTGATCGTGCTCCCCCGGACCCATAAACAGGGAGAAGAGCTGAGGAGTTCCTACGGCATGCGGTCAGCCCCCTTCCGCGTCTCCGACAAAGCCGTGGACGCCCTCAGCCTCATGGCCCATTCCGATGCGGTATTGAGCGGAGGCGGCACTATGGCCCGGGAAGCCGCCATCCTGGGAACCCCTGCCTACAGCCTGTTCGCAGGCAAACCGGGCGCAGTCGATGCCGCCCTCGAGCGCGACGGTAAGCTGACTATCCTGCGAAAAATCGAAGAGGTTGAAAATCTGCGATTTGAGAAGAACCCTCGCGCCTTTCGGCTCAACAGCGCAGATGCGCGCACGCGGGAAGTTATCTTGCAGCACATCATTGCCCTAGGGAGTTGAGCACCGTCCGACCGCTATAATCTCTCTTTCAGCATGAGGACTCTATTGTGAGGCGATTTTTCGGGTTGGTATTTCTGGCAACGAGCGTTTCGCTCCTGGCCCAAGATCAAAGCGCCGGATGGCAACCGGATCTTACCCGCCTGCAAACCTACACCTCGCACCGTGTGTCGAGTTCCGATCCGACCGGAGCCAATGCCGACGCCCGCAGGGTCGAGCCCGGCGCATCGCTCACCATCTTGGATACCGACGGCCCGGGCCAAATTTCGCATCTCTGGTTCACGATCGCGAGCGACGAGCCCTACCATCTCAAACGCATCGTTCTGCGCATCTATTGGGACGGTGAAGCCACGCCCAGCGTGGAAGCACCGATCGGAGACTTCTTCGGTTTGGGCCTGGGAGACTACTACTCCTGGCAGTCTGAGCTGCTCTCGGTTGGAAGCGAAAATAGCCTGAACAGTTTTTTCCCCATGCCCTTCCAGCGCCATGCCCGGATCACGATTTCGAACGAGGGCAAGCAGCCTATCGGCAGTCTTTACTTCAACATCGATTACCAGATTGACACCCATCCGCTGCCCCCTGGCACGCTGTATTTCCATGCCCAGTATCGCCAGGCCCAACCCAATCATGGATGGACAAACCAGTGGACAAGCAACGGCGATCCCCTGGTCGACGACAAGCGAAACCTGCTTGGCCTGGACAATTACGTGTGGATGGAGGCAAAGGGGAGCGGTCAGTTTGTGGGTGTCACCATGTCCGTTCTGCAAAACCAGGATGGCTGGTGGGGCGAGGGGGACGACATGTTCTTCGTCGATGACGATATAACCCCAGCAATCAATGGCACCGGCTCAGAGGATTACTTCCTGGGCGCCTGGGACTTTGGAGGCAAGCCCTTCTCCTATCAGCTTTATGGTGCGCCGGTCGTAGGCCCTGAGTTGGCCGGCAGCCGGTCAAGCGTCTATCGCTTTCATCTGGATGCTCCCATCACGTTCAGAAGATCGTTCAAGGCCACCATCGAACACGGAAACGCCAACCATCGCTCAGACAATTTCTACTCGGTCGCCTATTGGTATCAGACTGAGCCGCACGCTCCCTTTCCGCCTTTACCGACGGCCGAGCAGAGGCTCCCCGTCGTGCAACAGGTAGGAGGACCAGGAAACGCCCACGCGGTTGGCAACTCCCCCATTCCACCCGCCAGCCCAGCTGCCCCGGCTCCCACGACCGCCCCGAGGTAGCAGAGCACTCTGCTTACGAAGCCATGAACCACCCTCTTCGACTGCTAGACGGGGAATTGACCATTTTGCGGCTGCCGCCCCATGCGACAACTCCCTCGTGGCTGGACCTGTCACCCCGGCCCTTGGTGTCGGTCACCCGCACTCCCTATGAGCTTTCCATCGTGTGCCCGTCTGCCGGCGTACCTCAAGGAGTAAAGTGCGAGGCCGGCTGGAGAGCATTCACCGTCGAAGGGAAGCTGGAGTTTTCCGCCATCGGCGTTCTTGCCGCCATCCTGAACCCGCTTGCCGAAGCCGGCATCAGCATCTTGTCGATCTCCACCTTCGATACCGATTACGTCCTTGTTCGCAGCGGCGTTCTGGAAAAGGCAACGGCTGCCCTGCGCCGGCATTTCGAGGTGGTGGAATCCCCAAAGCCCACATCTTGGCCGTGACTGTAGCGGCAGTATCATGAGGGCGCGGGTTTAGCCGTGCCAACTCAGTCCCGCAGGGACGGCTGAACTTCAGAGCTGTCCAAATTAGCGGATTAACTTGCTTTTTGACGATGTAACTTGTTGATTGCTTTGAAGAGAGATTGGCAGAGCAAAATCAGGTTGCT
>Ga0182024_10013307_pt1 | contig 16088 bp, 10 predicted proteins | sample P32metaG_FD_120480 | JGI IMG/M metagenome (GOLD analysis project Ga0182024, IMG submission 120480) | Permafrost microbial communities from Stordalen Mire, Sweden - P3-2 metaG (Illumina Assembly) | ecosystem: Environmental > Terrestrial > Soil > Wetlands > Permafrost | place: Sweden: Stordalen... | reverse complement strand
TGAGCCGTGCATCGATCGAGACTCCCACGCCACAAGGGGAAGTATTCTTGTCCTGACTTTTTCCCTGCACACGATTTTTGGCTGGTTTCGTAACACCCTCAAAACGCCATCCCTTGCCCCTCGCGCTCCCCCATCCCGGCTCAAACCGGACTGGGAGCGGCAAAAAGTTGTCGTATTCTTACGTGAACGAAAGCTGGGGGCAGGTCACGAAAGCAGGGGGCAGGTCAGCGTCATTTGTGTGTCAGAAATCGCGGTCTGCCCAATGCACCTACACCCTGACTACCATGCTCAGACTTGCGTTATCTCGACGGAACGGAGATAGCGGCCCGAGTCCAAACGGGTGGTCGGGACGGAAGGGTTTTTTACTCTGAGGTAGATCGTATAAGTCCCTGTCGTTTTGGGGATCCATTCGTGTGTCCAGAAACTCCAAGAATCATCAGCTATCTGCTGAAAACCGTCCACAGGAGCAAAATTGTCACCCGTACCAAAACGTATCTCCAAAGCGTTTACGGGACGAGAACCACCCCACACGATGCCAACAACACGGTATTTGATTCTTCCCTCCACCAACCATTGCTCAACTCTTAGCGGCATGGCCGCTAAGTCAATCAATGCCGGCCTGTACTCCTTCGCTAAACTGGGCAGACCCGACTGAGTTCTTGTCGCGTATTCCCGCATCTGAGAAGTCGCCTCAACGGTATCATCTAACAGAGTGATCTCATTTACCCACTTGATACACGTGCACCCGTAGCAGCCGGGGACAACCAAGCGCACTGGGGCACCATGGTCTTTCGTCAGCGGTCGGGAGTTCATCGTAGTAGCCAGGAACGCATTTGACGATACGAGTTGTTCCAAAGGAAAGATCCAACTCGCACCGGGTATGGAGGATGTCGAGGTCGCCGAGTAAACATCAAAGCCCGATATCAATACATAGCTCGCCTGCGGCTTCATCCTCACCATATGGAGGATCTCGAAAAGCGGTACGCCGGCCCAATCAGCAACGCTGACCATTCCGAAATGCGCTCCACGTACATTTCCGACACACTCCATTAAGTGTAAACCAGTTGGCTTCGCTATCCTTTCTAGATCCTCTACGGGCACATTGTGTTGTTTATCGGATAGTCCACCGAGCTGAATTAGCCACGGTCTGCGGTTCCCAAGAAGTTCGGATGCGCGCGTGCGTACATAGAACTTTTCTATTGGTGTGATCGGATGCTCAGGTGTCAAGGTCGAAAGATCAGTAAACAGCCGGCCGTCAAGCTCGTTACCCACCGGAGTATCCACCGGCAGCTGGCCTTCTCCCACGAAGTCGACGACTCCCAACTGGTGGCCACGAGGAAAGGGATCGCCGCTGTTTTCTCGCGCAGGCAACGAACGAATCTTGTCGAGACCAACAAGTAGGCATCCGGCAGCACTCAGCGAGCCTCTAAGTAGCTCCCTGCGAGTCAGTTCTGCTTTACCAACTAGATCTGCCGCTCCACGCACCATGCCAAAAAATGCTGACTGCCCGCCCATCTCCAACTCCAATTCAGCTAAGACCTAAGAACGCCCTAGCCTGTCTAATTTCAGGTCGAGTCGAGTGGCTAGCTCCATCACAAACCTTCAATAACTTGGAATAATAGAATGCTGCCTTCTGCGCACTGCCTGCAAGTTCAGCCGCACGGGCTGCACCAAAAAGTCCGTTGAAGCGACTAGGCGCACTGCGTAGAGATATCTCGTATTGGGAAAGTGCCTGCTTTGGATTGCCCAACTCGAATAGGAGGTCCGCCAACATCTCGCGCGCAGGAATGGCAAGTTCCCACAGTCCTTTGTTATCCTCCAGATCGGCAGCGGAGAGCATCCGCCGAAGCGCAAGCTTGTCGTTGCCTTCGGCGTGCGCAAGCCATGACCCTGCCTCTAACAAATAGATTTCTATCATAGGCACGAATCGTCCATGATCGGCAAGCGACGTATTGATTGCATCTAGCCGGTGCCAGTCCTCGCGTCCCCCCACTATATTGCCGCTTCGGGCTTCGCCGATAGCCCGCGCCCAGTAAGTTATTGCGTTTACGGGGGATAAAACCAGCGAAGCAGCGGCCTGCCAATGGTGAAGCTCCATGGCACAACGAGCCGGGAACGCAGCCAATGCGTAAGACAACTCAACCGTACCCAACTTGTCCGTATCAGGTACGGACATATTCTTCGCTTGTTCGACAATGCTTTCGGCCTCCGCCTCGCGCCCGCTTTGCAGGTAAGCATACAACAAGTAATCCATAGCATGAAGTTCGTCAGATGCCGTCCCCATGTGCATCCCTGCTGCGTTCCGAGCGGCCGCCACTGAAGCTAAGTTAGATTTAATGGATTCATCCCAGAAACCAAGACGAGTAAAGACGTGGGAAGGCATGTGGAGCGCATGGGAAAATGGAGGAGCCATTGCAGCATAATGCCGGGCAGCCTTTAGTCCACGCGGAGCCAGTCCAGGAGTGTCGTAAGCGTGAATGAGATAGTGGGCTACACCTGGATGATTCGGTTCTTCGACGAAGAGCCTTTCGAGGATGGTAATGGCCTGCTCACGATAGGTAAAGTTATTGTCCTGAGACAGTTCAGCGCCAAGCAGTGAAAGTGCATAAAAAGCGGATGCTTCCCGGTCATGGGGATAGCGGAGATACACCGTCTTCATCGCATGAGCGTAAGCAATAACGCGGGCTACATAAGTGGAATCCTCTGCATCGTAGAAGCTGGCGAGCGCGGCGATGTAGTCACGCTCACGGGGGCTGGTCTTGAGAGACTGTGCCTTCTGAAGAGCCGCTTCACCCTTTTTCAAGGTCATCGCGTCGGGTCTGTCCCAAAGTGGGTGGTAGAGGCTCATGGCTATGCCCCAGTAAGCCATCCCGCAGTGCACATCCTGGTGGCTAATCTCCACGAATGCTTTCTCTGCCTCTTCGTACGCAAAAGAATGCAGCAGGGTAATCGCCTCAACGAAAGGTTGTTGCACGGCAGGCGGGCAGGAGGTCGGAAAGTTGACAGGACCTAAGTCCTCGCGTTTGGTATCCGCCCGGCGCTGGGCAGGGCTTTGCGAAGATAGGAAAAGAAGAAAGACAAAAACAAACCTCGCATTGCATCGTCTCATCCACGTTCTCACGATTATGAATGTTTCTCCCATCCTTTGCTGGGGACTACACCGGTCCCCTCCCGGATAGTGAACAGTTGGTCACAAGCAATCGCCGGATGGGTTTCTTTTGTCCCACTCGGCCATGTAACCTCGAGGTCGCCCGAGGTAGCCGTGCCCAACCCGAAATGGAGCCGGGGATCGTTGGAAGAGTAGAAGCTTGCTTGGCTCAAGACTGCTTGCGCCTGAACCTTCCCGCCATAGCGCACCACCACATACGCCCCGATCGCACTCCGGTTTGACTTGGTGCCGATTAGCTTTACCTTCAACCAGTGATGATTTGTCCTCAGGTCATTGCGCAGCAGCGAAGGGGGTTCATTGAGGTTCACAATTAGGATGTCGACATCGCCATCATTGTCAAAATCGCCGAAGGCGCAGCCCCGGCTAGAGTGTTTGGCGGCAATGCCCGGGCCCGCTTCTTCAACAAGTTTATCGAAACCGGCACCGGCTAGGTTGCGGAAGACAGTTCTTGGGCACCTGTCAGGATAATCCGGAAGTTGCTTTTCGATTTCCGGATAGACGCTGCCGGACACGAAAAAAATGTCGGGCCACCCATCGTTGTCCAGATCGACAATGCCAGCACCCCAATTCATATAACGGCTCTGGGCCCCGAGCTTCTCCTGAAATGTAACATCTTCGAAGTTGGCTTTTCCGTCGTTTTTATACAGTACATTGGTATCGTCGGCGAAATTCGTCTTGAACAAGTCGAGATGCCCGTCCAAGTTGTAGTCGCCCACTCCCACGCCCATTCCGGCCTGCTCCTTTCCGTCTTCGCTGAGAGCAACACCGCGCGCGATGCCTTCCTCCCTGAAGGTGCCATCATGCTGGTTCATGAACAGGAGACTAGGCGTGGAGTCGCAGGCAACATAGATGTCAGGCCAGCCGTCTTCGTTGAGATCCGCGGACACCACGGTCATGCCATAGCATGCCCGGGCGGCTGTGATTCCGGCTTCCCGGCTAACGTCGGTAAACGTGCCGTCACCGTTGTTCCGGTAAAGAGAATTCACGCCTGGGACTAGACCGCGTGGACCACAATTGACCGGCACACCCTTCCAGGTGCAGTTGATGTTGGCCCCCGGTTTGGGCACACGCTCAATATCGAACTGCACGTAGTTGGAGACGAATAAATCGAGATGACCGTCCCGGTCGTAATCTAGAAATGCGCAGCCTGCTCCCCATCTGGACTGTTCAGTGAGCAGCCCGGCGTCCTTTGTGACATTGGTAAAGGTCCCGTCTCCGTTATTTCGATAGAGTCTGTTTTGTCCGTAATAGGTGCAGAACAGATCCTCAAATCCGTCGTTGTTGTAGTCTCCGACGCAAACTGCGGAAGCCCATCCAACCGCATGTAGGCCCGCTTTTTCGGTGATGTCGGTGAATGTGCCGTCCCGGTTGTTGCGGTAGAGTCTATTTGTCGTTTGCTCCGGCGCCCCGCGCAAGCGGCTGCCGCTGAGGACGAAAATATCCAACCAACCGTCGTTGTCATAGTCGAAAAAGGCGCATCCGCATCCCACCGTTTCCAGGATGTAATCCTTGTGATCAGCTTCGCCGTAGATAACGGGTTCCGTTAATCCTGCTTCTTTCGCGATATCCACGAAATGTGCTGCAAACGGAACCGAGACAACTGGCTCGTGCTGCGGCGAGTGTGAGATCTGGCTCGCGCGTTGTGCGAACGCCGGGAGCAGCGAGCTCCCCAAGGCCCCTCCAGAGAGATACACGAAACCACGTCGAGTAAAACGCATAGATGTTCAGTGAAAGCGGAGCGTCGCTCCGGCGATTTCCTGCCGCAAGGCTTTCCTACAGCGGCTAGCTTCCTGAGGGATCACAGCCGTGTTGGGTTGTAGATGCTTCAGATTACTCAGTTTCTTTCCGGGCGTCGTCGTCCAGTCCCTGGGAGTCACTTGTTTGTCGCTGATAGAGTCTCTCGAAGTCAGCAAGCATGCGTTTTGATTTCTCGGTTTGCCCGAGCTCGGCATACAGACGGGCCAATTGATAATAAGCGGAGCTCAGGCCCGGATCGTCCTTTACCGCCTGGCTCAACTCCTGAACAGCCGCGTTCAGTTGCCTGGAATACACAAGGAGTTTCCCAAGCTCGTAGTGCGACAAGGCATAATTCGGAGTGAGTTCGATCGCCTTCCTGAAGCATCCCTCGGCCTTGCTATACTCATTCTCGCGCATTAGGACAATACCCAGGTGGCAATGGAATCGGGCATTCTTGGGCTGGAGTGAAATTGCACGCCGGAGGCATTGCTCAGCCTCCTCGCGCTTGCCTTGATTGGCTAAGGCTATCGCTTCCAGGAACAGGGCCCGAGCCGAACTGGGATTGAGTTCAACAGCCCGAGCTAGGTTTTGGGCTGCTTCAGCGTAGCGCCTGATGAAGTAAAGACTGACGCCGGCCACGTAATAGGGTTCATCCCAGGTTGGGGCAAGGGAGACGGCTTTCTGAGCCAACTCCAGCGCACCATCCTGTTGCCCCGCGCGTTGAAGGACGCGAGTGCGCAGGATCAGGACTTGAGGATTATCGGGCGTCATGGCCAGCGCCAGCTCAGATTCCTGGTCAGCCTCCGAAAAACGATGATCCAGGTAGTAAGCGCTCCCACACAAGTAATGGTCGTCGCCCGTCTTTGGCTCCTTGATCAGGTCGAGCACCTGCTTCGGATCACGCGAATCGAGGTAAGCCATTGCAAGCTGGTGCCTAATTTCATCGTCGTTGGGATGCAAAAGACTAGCCTGGCGCAGGTAAACAGCCGCATCTTGCGGTTGAGCATTCTTGAGGAATAGCAGGCCGATAGCCGTGCTCCATCGAAAGTCTGATCCGAGATATCTGGCAGCCACTTGCGCCTCTCCTCGCGCGACGGAAGCACGCCCAGCCTCAAGCTCGGCACGAACAATGTTGAATGTTATATCCGGCCGCCGCGGGCTCAGCCTTCTGGCGCGGCTCAAATGAGGCAGAGCCTCTAACGGGCGGCCAAGGTCCAGCAGCACGATCCCCAGATTGTATGTGGCGTCGATCTGATTGGGATCCAGTTTCACAGCTTGCTCAAGTTGCGCGCGTCCATCTTGCATCCTTTGTTCCCGCAGGTAGGCCAGCGCCAGATCGTAGTGACCGGAATAGGAATGAGGTTCCAACTCCAGCGCCCGCTGGTAGTGCTCAATTGATTTTACAGTCTCGCCACGCTGGAACTCTGTGAGTCCCAATAGAAGGAATGCTTCCGCGTACGTTGAATCAGCCTTGACGGCCTGATTCAGTTCCTCAAGGGCCGTCGCTCCATCCCCAGCAGCCAGCGCCTTTTGAGCACTCGCGACGTACGAGCGTGCCAGTGAGCGGCTTGGCACCGGCTGTTGCGCGCTGGCCGGGTTTGCGATTGCTGCCTCATACATCACAATCAGTAGAACCACAAGCAACAAGGCTGGGCAGCGACTCCCAGGCAGACCGAAACCGAAAGGCTTTCTACCTGATCTTTCAATCCACGCCAGAAGAAGCTGCTCACTCACAAGTGTCCCTCGGTCGCGGCTGATCCCCGTATTCGAACTGGATCGTAACAGTGACCACTGCTACAGCGTACCACCCAAGCGAGAGACGATTTCAAGAAAAGCCCTCGTGACATGATAGGGGGCCTTCCAGGGCCCAACCTTTTCATCGTCGACTTTTCCGTTGCTGGCAATGCCCGTGTAGAGCTCGCCGTATTGATGATCCACAAAGCGGTCCATCACAAACTGGGCCTGAAGATTGAACGCTTGCCAGTATTTGACATCGCCGGTCATTTGGTGAGCATTCAGCAGCGCAACCAGCATTTCCATTTGCTGCCACCATTCCATGCTCTTGTTGTCTGCCGGCTCCATGGCAAGCCCAGTGCGGTACACGCCACCGTGCTCCTGGTCAAAACCATAGCGGAGGGCGTGGTCAACGAGAGCCAGGCTGGCGCGCCGAATCTTGGCATCCTGGTTGCGCCCTACCCGTTCGGCGGCTTCGGTCAGCAGCCAGCTCGCCTCAAGATCGAGCCCGTACTCGCATTGCTTAGAATCACCGTCGCGGTCGGCCACGCTCCAATCGTCGTGGAAGTAGTATCTGCCGTAGCCAATGTCCGCATCGATGATCTTATTGACGAAAATGTCCAGCAGTTCTCCGAGGCGGGCTCGAACCCGAGCATCGCCCGTAACGTCGTACAGGGTAGCCAATGCTTCCACCAGGCCGAGATGCCAATCGTAGGATTTTCGTCCAAACGACCCAGCCGCGTTGGGCCCGTCTTTATAGTCCTTGATCCATTGCCAGTCCCGCGTGAAAGCTATGTGATAACCGCCGTGTTCATTGTCGTGGGCGTGCTGGTCGATGACCTCGAACAGATCCAAGGCTTCACGGGCGACTTGAGGGTCATGGAAAGCGAGGGCATATTCCGCCAGACCCTCCATCACGTACGACATCGGATTGAGCTCCTTGGTCGAGTCGATTACGCGGCCGTCCCGGCTCACCATGAAGTAGTAGCCGCCGTATTGCTTGTCCCACATTTTCTCTCGCAGAAATTTCAAGCACGCGACCGCCATCTTCTGATAAGCAGGGTCAGGATATCGGCGGTAGGCTTCGGAAAACGACCACAATGAGCGTGATTCCAACACCACAGACTTATTGTCGGGAAAAGTCGGCTGTCCCTCCCGGTTGAGTTGCCCCAGCATGCCGCCATATTCTTTATCGAGCGCATGGTCAACCCAAAACTGCAGGACGTTATGCTGCAGCGTGTCGCGAAACACGACGGACCAGTCGCGGGCCGCCTCTCCGTTCATTTGAGCGCATGCGGCAGGGCCCGCATTGCAGCCGAGTAAAAGGGCAAGTGCAAAACTAAACCTTCGCAGACAGAGGTTCATGAATGGCTCCCGTTCGATCGACTACTTGGTTAGGTGCGCAAAGCCAGATCGCCAATGGCACCGAAACTTTCCTCCGCTTAAAAATGTAACTTCAGCGCCACTTGCCCTATCCGGCCCGGGTTGGCGGCCGTAATCTGGCCGAAAGTGCTCGTTGTTATATTGCCGGAAGGAGTGAGAAACTGCGCGTGATTGAAGGCGTTGAAATACTCAACCCTAAACTCAAAACCAGTTTTTTCGGTGATGGTGCCGGTCTTGTGCAGGGCGAAGTCCCAATTGTTGATTCCTGGACCGTGGAAGAATCGGCGGTTCGTGTCACCGGGGACGCCGAGGACTTCAGAGCTAAACGGCGCAGTCGAGAAATACTCATGGTTTGGGGAGGTGCGCGGATTGAAGAATTGGATCGGCTGGCCATTATAGTTGGGTACATCTGCACCGTTACAGCCGCAAAGAGATTGATCGTCGCTCTCCGTGAGCGTGACCGGGAACCCTGTGGTGAAGCGAGTGATACCCGAAAGCGTCCAGCCGGATAATAACTTGCCCCTGACGCCTTGAGCAGACTTGGCGAAAGGCAAATCGTAGCTGTAGCTGGTGACAAAATTGTCGGTCATGTTAAAGGCAGAAAGACTGCGGCTATTGTGTGGAAAGTAGGGGTTGATCTGATCGGAGAAGCCCGAAGAGTTATCGATGGACTTAGAAAAGGTATAAGCTCCTAGCAGGCGGACGGCGCCCACGCTCTTCTCGAAGCTGACTTGCAGCGAGTTATAAATCGAATTGGCAGCCGTGGCTTCCCAGGTGTTGCTCAAGAAATCCAGCTGGCCATTCGCCAGTCCGCGGCCGGAGGTGACCGAGTAGGGTCTTGTCCCATCAACCATTTGACCGCTCGGCAGAGTATAAATCGTGTCTTCTCCATATGGACCGCAGCCCTGGCCGGCAGGCAGCGCCGCGGCAACCGCCAAGCACTTGGCGGCGTTCCCTGGATCACTCTCTATCATGGAAAGCAGGTGGTGGCCGCGTGATGCCACATAGCCAACCGTCAGCACCGAACTATTGGAAATCTGCCGCTGAACGGTGAAATTGAACTGTTCGGAATAGGGAAGTTTGTTGGTAGCCTTGTAAGTGGGAGCGGTTCCGATGGGCAAATACTGTCCCCAAATTCCCGTGGCTCCCGGTGCTGGAATGGTGAAGGGGAAGCGTTGTCCTGGATTCTGCCCGACACGGGCTTTGTAGGGCTCTTCCATATAAACCGGAACCGGACTGACCCAAAATAATCCGAAGGGAGGATCGCCAACCTGATTAAAGAGGGTAAGGTCCTCGATCGCGGTGTAGTACATTCCGCCGCCCATGCGAATACTGGTCTTCCCTGGACCACCAAAGATTTTTGCCAGCGGCCCCTCAGTCGCGCCCGGGGAGTAGGAAATCCCCACGCGTGGAGCAAACAGGTTGTATTGTGTGGGTGCGAGTGTACGAGGCACCCCCGCGTCACCCGGAAAGACAAGGCCCTCAGGCGCATCCGGGTAAACTGTTGATTGGTGGCCCGGATCGAAGAGCTGGAGTCTGTTCTTCGTGTCATAGAAGGGCTGGCTCACATCCCAGCGCAATCCGTAATTGATGGTCACGTTGGACCTGGCTTTGTAACTGTCCTGGGCATAGAGCCCGAAATACTTGGTGCGGGAATCCAGAAACTGGAGGCTAGTTTGATTAAAAGAATCGGGCGCACCTAATAGAAAGTCAGCGAAATCGTTACCCGTCTCACCTCCACTGAACGTGAACCAGCCGTTCGAAGTGTAGGTATTGCGTTCGTTGACCTGAATGTAGCGGATGTCGCCACCGAACTTGAGGGTATGTTTGCCCGTCACCTTCGAAAAATTATCGGTGATCTGGTACGTGTTGTTATATTGACCGGTAGTTCCGCAAGGAAGGCCGAAATTCACGCCAGTTTCTTCTAAGTTAACCGGAGCAACGCCTTCGAGAGCAAGACTTGACGGGATGACCCCCAGCCCGCCCTCGACATATCCAAAATTGGTGATGTTGCCAAGACCCCCGATAGGCTTGTCCTTCACTAAAGCGAGACGGGTGTAGCTTAGATGAAACTCGTTCACGGTAGTCGGATTGACGATGGTGGTATGGTTCACGCTTACTTGCTGGGCGCGCGAGGGCGTAAAAATGGAAAAGCCCGGCACATTCGACATCGGATTGAAAGGAACCATGTAGTTAGCATCGTCGAAATGATAATAAATGGACAATTTGCCGAGATGTTCCGTATTTAGGTCAAGGTGCACTCCGAACTTGTCGTCGCGCAGATGTGCGTTGTTGGCTGCACTGGAGAAGAAGGGCTGTCCGCCATTGCTTCCGGTGGGTGTGGGTATAAACTTCAGCGTGTCCTTAGCCACCGGCGACCAGGCGGATTGGGGAATGACTGGGCCGGCTGCTCCCGGAAACACGCATTGACTCGTGGTAGTGCAGCCGGTGGACCAATACTGCTCACCGGAGGTGACCGTATAGCCCAGGCGCTGGCTTAACACGTCGGGAAAGTTGCCCGGTATGTTATCGCCGCGAACTACACCCGTGAATGGCGCAAACCCAGTCGTGCTGAGATCGGAAAAGTCGCCTCCTCTCTCACTCAACGAGGGCACGGGGACGTCTCCTGAGGAGACTCCGGCCACCTGGCGAGTGCCTTGGTAGTCGCCAAAAAAGAAGAACTTGTTCTTCACCACTGGGCCGCCGATGGTGCCTCCGAACTGGCTCTGCTTGAGTGCCGCTCTTAACGGATCGAAGTAACTGCGCGCGTCGAACGCGTCGTTGCGCAGGAATTCGTAGAGAGAACCGTGTAGTTGGTTTGTGCCGCTCTTGGTCACCACGTTGACAATCGCACCGGTAAAACGGCCATACTCGGCATTGAACGAGTTGGTCAGAAGGCGAAATTCCTCAATCGAATCGAGCGTAGGCGCGATGGTAGCGCCGTTGTTAACGCTCTCTTCGACGTCGCCACCGTTCACCAGGAAGGAATTGGCGGATTCCCGCTGTCCGTTGACGGATACGTTGCCGGAGTTGCCATTACCAGAAATCGAAAGATTTGCTCCGTTGGACGCAGCGGCGGAAGACACTGGCACTACGCCTGCTTGTAGACCGAGCAAGTCAATGTAGCTGCGACCGTTAAGCGGCAGGCTCGTCATCTTTTGGTCTCCGATGACGTCGCCAACCTGGGTAGTATTCGTATCCACCTGGGCCGCAGTACCGGAGACTTCGACGCTTTGGACGACCGAACCGACGACCAACCTGAAGTCAGCTCTGTATTGCTGGTTGACCAAGAGCTTGATGCCATTCTGAACCATAGTCTGGAAACCTCTGGCTGCGACTTGGACAGAATAATTTTCTCCGGTCGGAACGCTTAAGAACTCGTACGTACCCGCAGCGTTCGTCTGAACCCGACGAATCAGCCCCGTGTCCCCATTCTTAAGGATTACGCTTACATGAGGAACAGCGGCGCCGCTTTGGTCGAGAACTGTGCCCGCGACCGTGCCCGTGACCTCAGCGTGCAAGAGTTTAATGCCGAGGATAAGCGTGACAGCAAAACAAACCAGACTCTTTTCCCGGCTAGTCACAAAGCACCTCCAGTCAGCAATTTCCACTACCACGACAGAATGCTGTCGAACTCGGGCCCATATCCTTGAAGTTGAAATTGAAATTCATTGAAGTTGAAATTGCAATTCATTTTCATAATTGTGAGCAGGACTATGTCATAAGAGCCAATTACATGTCAAGAATTTTGTCGATAGAAATGAAATTGTGAATCATCTGATGAAAACTGACTTTCTGCAATCGGCAATCTCTAGCCGGGATTTTCAGCTGTCCAATCTACGGATACATTTCCGCCCTCGCAAAGGTGTTGACACATTCTTCTTACGTGAGTTGTAATACGCGGACCACAAGGGGGAAGAAAAGTTTTCGAAACGCAAAACGTCATTTTCACGAGAAAGGGACGAAACAGTATGTCAAAGAATTTGGGGAATTGCTCAATTCTCACTCACCTCTTGTGCATCGCGTCGGCGCTGGTGCTCACACCCGCTTACGCGCAAACCGTGCGGATCGACGCGGCTCCCGATCACGCGACCAACTCCTTCATTCCCACCCAAGCGCTGGGTGCCGGAATTGATCGCATGCCATCCGCTGCAGTCGAAAAGTTTTTCAATCAGCCACCCCTGCAAGCCGTGTTGTCAGCTGGGTGGCAACCGGTCAGCTACCGCCAGAATACGGAACTTGCGGTAGAAGCATGGCACTGGAATCCGCAAGGGGTCTGGAGCGACCCCAGTGGCAAGGGCTACTTTACAGGTTCAGCGACGCCAAGCGAGACCATTCGCCATTCCTACGGCTATCCCCTCCCGCATCGAGGCTTCACCCGCAATGAAGGTACCGAGTCGCACGGCTATTCGCGCATGACCGATGGAGAGTTGAATACCTATTGGAAAAGCAATCCTTACCTGACTAAGGCATTCACCGCAGAGGACGATTCGTTGCATCCGCAATGGGTAGTGAGCGACTTGGCGACGCCGCAGCCGATCAATGCGCTCCGCATTGCTTGGGGTGACCCCTACGCGACGCAGTACCTGGTGCAGTATTGGACAGGTGAGGAGGCGATCAAGCAGCCGACCAAGGGCGCTTGGGTGCCATTTCCAGGCGGTGTGATCGCGAACGGCAACGGGGGCACTGTCACCCTCCCGCTGACGTCGTCCCCAATGGTGGTGCGCTTTGTCCGCATCTGGATGAGCGAGTCGTCGAATACATGCGACTCGCATGGATCGGCGGATCCCCGCAACTGCGTTGGGTATGCGATCCGCGAAGTTTCCATCGGCACCAGTGATCAGAACGGATTCCACGACCTGACGCGACACACACCGGACCAGGACCAGACCACAACTTTTTGTTCCTCTATAGACCCTTGGCACGAACTGTCGGATCTCGGCTCGAAACAGGACGAGCAGGTGGGACTTGACCTCTTCTACAACAGCGGGTACACACGCGGACTTCCCGCAATGATACCGATCGCAATGCTTTACGCTACCCCGGAGGATTCCGCGGCTGAGATCGCATACCTGGAAAAGCGTGGCTATCCGATTTCCTATGTCGAGATGGGAGAAGAACCCGACGGGCAATACACGCTTCCAGAGGATTACGCGGAGCTGTATTTGCAATTTGCTAAGGCGCTTCATCGCGTCGATCCGAATTTGAAGTTAGGTGGACCGGTTTATACAGGCCAAAACGAAGACATTGTGGTCTGGCCAGATGCTCAGGGAAGAATTTCGTGGACGGGGCGTTTCCTCGATTACCTGAAAGCTCATGGACGCATTCAGGACTTGGCCTTCTTTTCCTTCGAACATTATCCCTTCGAGCCCTGCAAGATCAGTTGGAGCAGTTTGTACGACGAGCCGACGCTGGTCAGCCACATACTCCAGGTCTGGCGCGACGACGGCTTGCCGAAAGATGTCCCGATGTTTATTACCGAAACGAATGACAGCTGGAATACGGGCGAATCCTCAGTAGATATTTTCGGCGCGCTCTGGTTGGCAGACTCCGTCGGGGCCTTTTTCAACGCAGGTGGGAAGGCGCTTTACTATTACCAGTACCTTCCCCTGGGTGTGCACGAGGGTTGCAACAACTCGATGGGCACCTTCGGGATGTTCACCACCACTCGGGACTACGAGATTCAAAAACCGACGTCACAGTTCTTTGCTAGCCAGCTCATAAATACCGAGTGGGTGCAGCCCGGCAACGGCGTGCACAAGACATTTTCCGCCGCCAGCGACCTCTTCGATGCTGCCGGCCACTCGCTGGTCACGGCCTACGCGCTACTGCGGCCGGATGGTCAGTGGTCCGTAATGCTGGTCAATCGCGACCAGGAAAACGCCCACACGGTAAGCATCCAGTTTGACGATTCCGGTGCGGGCGATGCGCGTTTCTTTACCGGGCCCTTAAGCGAGATCACCGTTGGCAGCGCACAATACCAATGGCATCCGACCTACCAGGGTGGTTTCCCGGACCCGGATGGCCCGGCTGCTAGGTCCACGATAAAAGCGAGCGCGAATACCGTCTACGAACTACCGAAGGCTTCCATGACAGTGCTGCGCGGAGCCATTGGGCAGGCGCGAAACTTAGCTGGAGCTCACTGAAGTCGAGCACGTCGCGAGAGCGGTTTTTCCAAGCTCTTTGCGCGAAAGGAAGGCCAGTTCCACGTCGGCGGCACGGCTGAGTTTGGAAGAGTGTCAAACCTGTTTGCGGAACGGGTCATCGTCGACGTCATGATGCTGTCGTTCAGCAACGAATACCGGTGAACTAGAAATAATCTGTCTCAATTTTGACATGGCTTTCCGTCCTTACGATCATCCTCGTTGAAAATTTTCAGCGGACCTTACCCGTCAGCGGGCGCAGATCTTGCGAAGGAATGTAGCCCCGCACCTTTGTTGGCAGGCGATACACCGACGTCGTGGCCGTGATATAGGGCGTTCGATAGTCCTTGTCGCCCCAGTTCAAATTCGCCGGTTGCTCCGGCATGACTATTGTGCCGAGATGTTTGCCTTCGGCGTCCCACACCCAGATGCCTTTTGGCCCAGTGACAAACAAGTTGCCGTTCCTATCCACTTTGATTCCGTCGGGTACGCCGTCGTCTTTCCCGCCTGGCTCCTCACCGAAGATGCGGCCGTTCCTGAGGGCACCGTTAGCAGCAACGTCGTATACGCGGATGTTTCTCCTTTCGCTGTCGTCGACGTAGAAGTGCTTGCCATCCGGCGAAAACGCGAGACCGTTCGGCTGCGTCAGATCTTTCGAGAGTAATTGCACGTTGCCTTTAGCGTCCAGGCGGTAGACGCCCTGGAACGGGATTTCCTGTTTTTCTCCAGCCACCAGATCCAAGGTCGGATCGGTGAAATACAGCGCGCCATCCGGGCCAACGATCACATCGTTGGGACTGTTCAGCTTCTTGCTGTCGTAATGATCTGCCAGAACTTTATATTTTCCGTCGGGAGTTACCTCGATGATGGCGCGCAAAACGCTTGCGCAGTCGATCAGTCGATGCTGGCGATCCGAAGGTATTGCCGTCGGGGTCGCCAAGCGCAATCACTTCCTCCTTCTTACCATTGGGGCGGAGGCGGTAAATTTTGTTAAAGGTTTCGTCGCTCACATAAAGGAACCCAGCCTGATCCACACCGGGCCCTCCGTAACCCCGAAGCCCGTGCCCACCACGCTCAGCTTGGCGTTGTGATCCACCAGATTCCAGAACTGGGGCGATTCGGCTTGTAACTGAAACGCTGCAGGCGGGTGTGCGGACGTCAGAAAACCAGAAGCTCGACCCGTAATGAGCAGTAAAGTCGCGATGATAAAAGTTTGCAAGATTTTCATGCTGTGATTCATGAAAATGCCTTTCCGTTTGAATTGACTCTCGCCGATCATCAACTGAGGAGCAGTACGCCTATTCCTCTTCATCCGCTTTCGTGGGGGTTGCCGACCCGCTGGCGCTGGTCACACTCATCAGATAACTGACGATATCGTTCAATTCATTAGGGCTGAGCGTGGAAGCGTAGTCCGCGTGCATAATAGTTTGCAAATTGTATTCGAGCCCCTCGATATCTGCCTTAGAGACGAAGTGAAATGCACCATCCAGCGTCTGCAACTGCAGAGAGAAGTTATCTTCATTGCGAATTCGGCCGGTATATTTCTCACCGCGAATGGTCACCGTCACCATTCGCGCCAGCCGGTCGTTGCTCGGAGTGGGGTTGGTGATCGCGCTGCGGGTTTGATCCACCGCATGAATGCGAGCATACCCTGACAGATCTGAGGCGATAAAGCCGCCTTTGCCGCCAACCATGTGGCAGTCCGAACATTCCGCCTTGCCAAAGAAAATCGTCTCCCCGCGCTCCGGATCACCAGGCAGCTTGACCGCTTCCTTTGTCCCCTGGAGAGTACGCAGGTAGGTTACTACAGCTTTGATGTCAGAGCTTTCCAGGGAGTGGAAGGCAGGCATTCCAGTTCCAGAAATGCCATTCTCAATAATGCGGAAGATCTGTACATCGGACAGCCGCTGCACTTTGGGACT
>Ga0182024_10013306_pt1 | contig 16089 bp, 17 predicted proteins | sample P32metaG_FD_120480 | JGI IMG/M metagenome (GOLD analysis project Ga0182024, IMG submission 120480) | Permafrost microbial communities from Stordalen Mire, Sweden - P3-2 metaG (Illumina Assembly) | ecosystem: Environmental > Terrestrial > Soil > Wetlands > Permafrost | place: Sweden: Stordalen... | reverse complement strand
GGCTGAGATTGTTCGGCGAGCCTTAGCGATGTATCTCAAAAAGGAAGGCAAGTGACGGCTAAACCCGTGAAAACGGTACTTCCGTACCATCAGAATTTAGCGCGCTTGCCACTCGCACGTAAGCGCCAGCGGCGGCTTTCCTTTCCACTTTAGACGCGAATTTTGCGACTGCGAGATCAAGTTCGGAGGCTGCCTTGTCGTACAGCCTGCCGTTGGCTAATGACATCGCAAACTCTACGTGCAGTTCTGGGTCATCGGGTACCTTCGCAAGGAGTTGCTCTAATGAGTCTCTCGCAGACGCCGCTTCTCCGTTGGCAATCTTGATTAGAGCATTCGCAATAGCCGCAAACTTCAAGGATTGTTCATCGTTCGCCTCCTTAGCCAAATTCGAGCACTCAGATAGTTTGGATCTAGCAAGTGAATTTTTGAATTGACGCGAGTATGCAATCGCGACAACGCGGGCACGTTGAGCTTTAACAGAAGTAAGATCGGCTGGTGAACCTTTGGCGATCTCCTCCTCTCGAAGCGCATATTTTTCAGCCAGAATCGGGTCATTACCAGAACTGATGTAATACCGGGAAAGCGCCTCCGTCATTGCAACCCTCACCCAACCGAGAAACGAATCCACCTGATCTAAAACCTGGGTGAGCGCTTTAGCCCCTTCCGGCGTCTGCGCCATGAGGAAGGGAAGATTAAGAATTCGATTCCAGTTGGAATTGTCTTCCCCCGCTTTCGGCATTCCATCACGCGTGAACAGGATGGACGCATAAAGTAATGCTTCCGCGAGTTGTCCTTCCTGCTGCCGCTGCTTGACCAATTCTCGTATGCCGAGATCTTTTGATCTTTGGTCGAGATAGCCGACGATATTTTCTTGAACTTTTTTGTCTTTAAGATGTACTGCGACAAAAAACGCCTCGTCAATCGCGACCAGCTCTCGTGTTGGGATCTTTAGACTCCTGTAGACGTCGGCCAGCCTGAGGTAATCTTGCAGAACTGTGCGGTTGTCAATCTCCTCGTCGAATGGCCCCGGTCGCACGAGGGAAAGCGCCTTCTCCAGCCCGTCTCGTGCTGCCCCCAAATCGCCAGCTGGCTGATAGATCTCCGCGAGCACACCATAGGCGGTGAATTCGCGCCAGCGGAGATTGTGGCGTTTGGCGTAAGCAGCGACGTCTTGCTCTAGTAGGGCAGCTTCCTTTCCACGGCCTAATTTTATAAGTAACAAGGCTTGAGAAACCTGAACTTGGGCGTGCAAAGGTTCATTTTGAAGGTTGCGATAAAGGTCAGCTGCGATTGCGTAGTACTTTAGGGCCTCGTCATTATTCTCGAGCTGGCTATCTAGGTTGCCTGCCTTTTGTGCTGCCTCGGCCTCTCCAAATACAATTCCGTGATCATGGCTATACGACAAAGCCTCCGTCCAGACATCAAGCTCCTTGCTTGTTTGATTCGCTGCCTCGAGTACGTTTGTCAATCCCTCGAGCAACGTAAGGTGCAGAATAGGTAGCCGAAAAGCAGCTCCGAAACACACTTGTTCTTTGGAGTCTTGAATAATCCTCTGAAGGTCTCCCTGTTTAATGAGTTGCAACTCCGCAATGGCCTCATCCGTCATTCCCCTTTGGACCAAACCAAATGCGTAGGAATTCTCTGCCATTATGAAGCTGTACACATCGTTGAGTGCCAAGGCCTTCTGCTTCGCTTCGGCCAGCATCTCAATTGCTTCGTCTGGCTTTTTTGTTAGTCCAAGGTAGTAGCCTCGGTATACGAGGTGGAGAGCCAGGAACCTGTAGCCGTTCAGTTTGTCGATTTTCAATGCTTCGTCGATGGATTGGACTCCTTCGTCGGTCTTTCCCATTAAAAGCTTCAATCTTCCGAGTTCGCCGAGAGCCCTGGCTTTCTCGTACAAGCTCCCGCTCTTCTCGGAGATGTCCAACGCCTTAGAGGTCAGGTCTATCGCTCGCTGAACGTTCCCTTTCAACTGTGCTTCCGAAGCAAGGGATATCAGGATGTCAGCCTCTAAGACCTTCCTGCAAGGCCTTTTGGAAGTTGGTGAAAACCAATTCCATCTCTGCCCGACCGACGTAAGCGGATCCCAAATAAGCCTCGGCGATTGCCTTGTCTCCTAGTAATCCCCGAGTGTCGGCAATCTCTAATGCTTTGTTGATGTTCTGAATGTTTTCACCAGGGTCGGGTTGGCCGCATCGAGAGGTCGTTTGATCAAGTAGCTTACGAATTTCTGGATCTGCAGCCGTTAGTTCCGGGGGCTTCCAAATATTGCCTGGAAGCTTATCCTGAGGGATGGAGATGAATGGACCAGCAAACAAAAGGGCCACCCAGAGTCCGATGATCATAGCCGACCCGCCTTTAAGCCATTAGGCGCTGGTTCTCAACGGAATATACTCTTAATGGTAATCTTCGAGCTGTGATTTTTGGATTTTGACGCTTTCCCGTGTTTCACGGTTGCAAAAACGCGATCGAAATCGACTTGCGTCTTGCAATTGAAGGAAACGAAGGTCTGGGCGATTCCTTAATGACTCTTCATGTCAGCCCAAAGATGACCCGGGCCGTGCTATTCTGGCTGCCCGTTTCCTCTCCTGCAAAGGAGAGTCATGCCCGCATCGCTTCAGAAATTCCCAGACAATCGCAAAATAAACCCGAATAACGAACGCCTGATCCAGTGCCCTTACTGCCCACAGAAATACTTGCTCGTTTGGGACGACCGAGAGTGGAACTCCGTAAAGGACTGGATTCGGGAGGCGGAAGTTGCCGTTAGGAAAAGCCACCGGGCTCACGGCGAGATCGCTTTGCCGACAACACTGAAGGTTCTGCCTAAAACGCAGACGTCCGCGTGCTAAACAAGAGGACTGGATTCCGTCTATTTCGGATCGCTTGTTTGGTGTTCTTGAATCTGAAAACGCAAGAATTTGTGAATCGCATCGATTGCTGCCGTATTGGTCGTGATCATTCGGACCCTCCTGCCCGACCCTGTCTCATCAAACGAATAGCGAATTTCAGCCTTGAGCCGCTTCATCTCCGGGACGCCCGGAGGAACTACATTGTGGACGAACATCGGAATATCGAAATCCCCGTCAGCAAACATCTTCGTGATGTGTGACAAATGCATTCGAATTTCGTCGATGCTTGCCTTACCGGTCGCGCTATTCGCTTCGACCTGTATCGCTCCTCCGTTATCGAACAATAGAAAATGATGGTTTGTAGCGGTCTGTGAAAAACCCATCGCATCTTCCCGACGGGCATTCATCTGGTTGTGCGAACCATGCATCGGGCAGTCTTGCGTCTTCTGTTTACTTGCCGTGTCCTGGAACAGGAACGAAACAAAGACAGCCGCGACAATCGTGACGATGTTCACGATGATTTCTCCTTTACGTCAGCAAACACTTCGAGCAAACCAGTGCGTTTGCCGTGCGGGGTACGCTTCAAAAGTTGATCCCACTTGATGAGAGTTCTTTTCAATTCACGACGCTTCGATTGCAACTCTCGAGTGCTGGATTCGATCCCGGCTAGCTTTTCGGTGCCTAGCCTTCGAACTTGGTGACAAGGACATCCGCCCCGGTCGCGAACGGCGAAAATCTGTCCTAGTTCCTTGATCGAGAATCCAACAGACAAAGCGCCTCGGATCATTTGCACCCGCACTAACGCTTCTGGCGGAAACAATCGGTATCCCGAGGAAGATCGCTGTGCGGGGGGCAACAGGCGATTACGCTCGTAGTGGCGCAGCGTGTCCGTGCTCACCCCGGTAAGGTGTGCCAGTTCAGACGATTGCATGACCTTCGCGAAAGCTGATTGTTTCACCAGAGAAATCCTCCAGCCTGGAACCGTTCCAGAGTCAAGAGAATAAACTGGCTTGCCGCCGCTCGTTGGACTCGGGGACTCGGGCGTAGCTATCATTGAACTACCCGCTTGTGTTTCTTTCCCCACGTCGCCATCAGCGTTAACACAGGTAATAAAGTCCGACCATACGACGTAAGCCTATATTCCACACGCTCACTCCGACGCCCCAGAATCTCCCTGGCAATGATTTGATCCTGCTCAAGCTCGCGCAACTGTTCCGTAAGCACTTTCTTCGTTGCTTCCGGCACGTGGCGTCTAAGTTCGCCAAAACGCAAAGTCTTCAGTTTCAGTGCATTTAAGACAATCGGTTTCCATTTACCGTCAACAACATTGATCGTCGCTCGGACAGGACACTCGGAAAGATACATTCGGAACTCCTGGTAACAAATTTGTGCCTACTGGACGCACCAATCCGTGTATGTGAAAACAGAATACTGCCTCACGGCGGCAGCGGCAAAAGGCCAAGGGGAGCAGACAATGATCGTCGAATACATTCGATACAAGATTGACGGACCTAGGCGCGTAGATTTTGAGAAAGCCTACCAAAACGCAGGCGCAGCGCTGGACGCTTCCAGCCACTGCCACGCCTATGAACTGACCCGTTGTACCGAAGCTGCCGAAAGTTACATCCTCCGAATTGAATGGGATTCCGAAGAAGGACACATGAAAGGATTTCGATCCAGTCCCGAGTTCAAAACGTTTTTCGCGGCGATTCAGCTCTACGTGAAAGACATCGAAGAGATGCGCCACTATCAGCTAACCCCGGTCAAAAGCAGAAAGTGAACGTCAACGTGGGATCTGGAGACACCATGAAAATAGGAATTTTAGGTTGTGGCAATGTAGGCGGAACTCTCGGAACTCGTTGGCGACAATGCGGGCACGAGGTCCTATTCGGCCTTCGAATTCCGATTGATCCAAAGGCGCAAATCCTTGCAAAGGAATCGGGTGCCAAGATCGGTACAGTCGCGGACGCATCTGCGTTTGGTGGTGTTGTTGTCCTCGCTGTACCGTGGGCCGCAGCAGAAGATGCAATCAAGGGCGCCGGAAACCTCTCCGGGAAAATCCTCCTGGACTGCACAAACCCTGTCACAAAGTGGCCAGAAGTTGAAGTCGGCGCTGAATTTTCAGGAGGAGAACGAGTGGCGCAGTGGGCGACAGGTGCCTCGGTCGTCAAAATCTTCAACACTACGGGTTGGTCGAACATGGCGAATCCGAAGTACAGTAGCGAGGCCGTAACAATGTTTTATGTCGGCGATGACGCCTCAGCAAAGAAAGTGGCCGCACAATTGGCCGCTGACTTAGGCTTCGAGCCTCTCGACGCAGGACCGCTGGCAAATTCCACGTACCTCGAAATGCTCTCGGGCTTTTGGGGAACTTTGGCATTCGGGCAGAACCTCGGACTGGAAATTGGCTTTCGTTTGCTCCGCCGCTAGCTGAAATCTATTTCGTCTTCAGCATTTCTGCTGCGCATCGTGAGCCTATCAGACTTCACGCTCTAACCTTCCAACTGCTTGCTTCATCGAAACTGCGAGACTATCCTCATCTGAGTTGAAAGTTCCCGGAGGATCGATGACTTCCTTCCAGTTAAACGGAAAATCAGTCCAGGTTGACGTGGACCCTGCGACACCTCTCCTGTGGGTCCTGCGCGAGTCCCTAGGTCTTACCGGCACGAAATACGGTTGTGGCATGGCACTTTGTGGAGCGTGCACCGTACACCTTGATGGCGAGGCGATTCGCTCTTGTGTCGCTCCCCTCTCTCGTGTCGAAGGCAAACATGTGAAGACGATAGAGGGCTTGTCGAATGATCTCAGCCATCCACTCCAAAGAGCCTGGATCGAAATTGACGTGCCGCAGTGCGGCTACTGTCAGTCGGGACAAATCATGAGTGCCGCCGTGCTTCTCTCCAAAATTCCAAAGCCGACGGACACCGATATCGACGAAGCGATGTCTGGCAACATCTGTCGATGCGGAACCTATCCTCGAATACGACGGGCCATCCATCGAGCCGCCGAATTGGCCGGGGGCAAGGCAGCGATCGCGAACGAAAGCCCGGTCAGCGAAGTCTCCACGACAGAGGCCGGTCGATGAGTGCACCGTCGATGTTTGACCGTCGCACTTTTTTGAAGACAAGCGCCGCCGCTGGCGGAGGTTTGATGGTTGCGTTCTATGCTCCCGGGCTTTCTGCGCAAGAACAAACGCCCAAGCCGGAGCCGATTCTTCCGTTTGCGTATATAAAAATTGCTTCCGACGAGACCGTCACTATAGTCGCCAATCATTCGGAGATGGGCCAGGGCGTCTACACAAGCTTGCCAATGCTTTTGAACGAAGAACTCGAAGCCGATTGGTCCAAGGTTCGCGTCGAGTCCGCCCCGGTCGACGCGGTTTACAATCATCCGATTTTTGGTATGCAAATGACTGGCGGCAGCACCACGACAGCAGCCGAATGGGACCACTATAGAAAGCTGGGAGCCGCAGGTCGAACCGTATTGATCGAAGCCGCCGCCCAGAAATGGAACGTGTCCGCAAACAGCTGCCGAGTCGAAAAAGGGACGGTCATTCATACCGCGACGTCGAGAAAAGCTAGTTACGGTTCACTCGTCGAGACGGCATCGAAGCTTTCGGTCCCGGCCGACGTTCCTCTCAAAGATCCGAAAGATTTCACGCTGATCGGAAAGCCCACAAGACGGTTGGACACCCCTCCAAAAACAAACGGGACCGCTCAGTTCGGTCTCGACGTTGTCGTTCCTGGAATGATGACGGCTTTAATCGCCCGGTCTCCGGTGCTCGGTGGAACGGTGGTCAGCTTCGACGCGACCGAGGCTCTCCAAGTGCCTGGCGTGAAAGCCGTCCTGCAGGTTCCATCGGGCGTCGCCGTCATTGCCGAACGCTTCTGGCCCGCTAGACTTGGTCGCGATAAATTGAAGATTAAGTGGGACGAGGGCGAAAACGCGAACTTGTCCACCGCGAAGATGCTTTCAGATTTCTCCGGCCAGTCCGCTTCACCCGGCTCGCTCGCAAAGAAGGCGGGCGATCCCCAGTCCGCATTGGCATCCGCTGATAAAAAGATAACGGCGGAATACGACGTCCCGTATCTTGCCCACGCCATGATGGAGCCGCTGAATTGCGTCGTCGACCTCAAGGATGACAGCTGCGAAATTTGGACCGGCACGCAATTCGAGACTGTCGACCGAGCCAACGCTGCGAAAGTCGCGGGACTCCCTCCGGAAAAGGTGAAGATCCACACCACTTTGCTGGGCGGAGGCTTCGGTCGGCGTGCAAATCCCTCGTCTGACTTCGTCGTCGAAGCGATGCAGGTTGCAAAGGCTGCCAAGGTTCCCGTGAAAGTGGTGTGGACGCGAGAGGACGACATGCGGGGCGGTTGGTATCGCCCGATGTGGCACGATCGTTTTGTTGCAGGGCTCGATGCGGACGGATACCCTGTCGCCTGGACGCATACGATTGTTGGCCAGTCGATCATGGCTGGCACTCCATTTGAAGCATTCGCGATTAAGGACGGCGTCGATTCTGCCTCGGTAGAAGGCGCGGCCGATCTGCTCTACGGCATTCCAAATCTTCAGGTCGATCTGCATTCGCCCAAGATTGGCGTACCTGTGCAGTGGTGGCGTTCCGTGGGGCATTCCCATACTGGGTTCTCGGTCGAAGCATTCTTCGACGAAGTCGCTCACGCGGGTGGCAAAGACCCATATCACCTTCGTCAGACCCTACTCTCGAAACAGCCACGAATGCTGGCGGTCCTGAACTTGGCCGCACAGAAAGCGGGATGGGGCAAACCGCTGCCCAAGGGGGTCGGTCGCGGCATCGCGACGCATTTCTCGTTCGACAGTTATGTTGCTCAGGTGATCGAAGCTTCGGTCGAGAAAAATGGCAATGTCCGCGTACATCGTGTCGTATGCGCGGTAGATTGCGGTCGCGTTGTAAATCCCGACACAGTGCAAGCTCAAATGGAAGGTGGCATAAACTTCGGCTTGACCGCGGCCTTAAAGACCGAAATCACTCTTGAGAACGGCCGCGTCCAGCAGAGCAATTTCAACGACTATCCGATGCTGCGGATGTTTGAAGCTCCATCCATCGAAGTTTTTATCGTGCCCAGCGAAGAAAAGCCCACCGGTGTCGGAGAACCAAGCGTCCCGCCCGTGGCTCCAGCCCTTTCGAACGCGATCTTTGCTGCAACAGGTAAGCGGGTGCGCCGTCTGCCAATTCGAACAAGCGATCTCGTCGACAGCGAGGTGAATTCGTGAATCAATCCGTCGGATTTCGCGCTTTTCCGTTCACGTTGGCTATCGCAAGTGCTTGCCTACTGCTCGCGGGAGGATTCTCCAAGGCGCACGGTAGACCATCACCAAAACCAGACGCGAGTACGTCCAAAACAGCGTTTCTTCAGGTCTACAGAGTTCTCACGTCTCCGCGCTGTCAAAATTGTCACCCTGCAGGCGATGCACCTCTTCAGGGTGACGACAGCCATGTCCATATCCAGAACGTCAAGCGCGGACCTGACGGTCATGGCGTGAGTGCGATGCGTTGCAGTGCTTGCCACCAGGATGGTAATTTGTCGGGAGCGCACATGCCGCCAGGAAATCCTAAGTGGAGTCTGCCCGCTCCAGATCACAAAATGGTGTTTGTCGGGCGTTCTCCAGCAGCCCTTTGTCGTCAGCTAAAAGACCCAAGGCAGAATGGCGGTCGATCGCTGGAACAACTCTTCGACCACGTCGCACATGATGACTTGGTTGGTTGGGGGTGGAACCCAGGCGACGGTAGGTCTCTTCCGCCTTTATCTCGCGCAGAAACTGCTGACGCGATGCGAACGTGGATAGTTGGCGGCGCGGCCTGTCCCGAATGACGGCCTTCGCTAGCATCGACCGTGTCCTCATGTGGTCCCCTTAGCCCACGCATGCGGAGAATGGCCAGGATGACTCTCGATCGGCGTCATCCGCCAACAGTGTTCAGGTGACGGTCTGCGACAACGCGGCTAAGGAAGTCTTGCGATCAAGAAGGAAATCGACCGTATCGGATGCCAATGAGTGTTATCCTGCCCTCCCGTTTCCTCCCAACGTCAGAACATGGGAGGCCAGCCGTGATCAACATCAGACCAGAAAGCCCCGAAGAACTCCGCAAACGCCTACGCGAGATGTCCAATCTGGAACTCCGCCGCTTCGGCGAACGAGCGCGAAAACTTTCAGACCCCAAGATGAACTTCGGCTCGACCGAACCGCATGTTATGGAACTCGAAGAGGCGAGGGCGGAATGGCGAAGGCGGCATCCGTCTACGTCTCGGTAGCGTCCGCTATAATATCTCCGCGGGTCTGTCTTCGAAACGGTTTTGGGAAATCATTTTCACTCTGTTCGTCGCTCGCAGGCTTCGGATAAACTTCGATTCTCACGGTTGCGTCCTCTGAAAATGAAGAAGCGGCGTGTACCGGACTGTCAGGAACCACTCGTCATTGTCCCTCATTCTGATTCCTTGGGAATCAACATCCATTACCGTAAGAGAAAATATCGCCATATTGCCTCCTGTTTAAAAGCATGCGGCTCAGGTTCGCGACGTGTCTAGTGTAGAAAGTCCGAAAGGCATCCAAAGCCCGCGGGGCAAGCGCTGTGGCAGATATGTCGAACTGGTTGCGTAACCATAACGCATATCCTGTTCGTCGGGTCAGGTAGAACTCGGCGCAGCGCCAACCGTATGCTAGTCGATAGAGCCAGAATCATAGTGAGCACGAAGGAGCAGAAAATGAAGTCAATCGCCGCAGTCGCGATGTTGTTTCTATTGTGGCCAGTAACGGGATTCGGACAGCAGAACGCGAAGAGAATATTCCTGTCGCCCAAGTCCAATATCACAACCGCGCAGGTGTCGGAGGGATTCTCTAAGTATTGCCCTAATGTTGTGCTCACCCAGAACGATGCGAAGGCGGACTACATTCTGGAAGCCGCTGAGAGTGTCAGTGCTGACGAGGGCACGACATACAATCACTGGCATTTCACCCTCATGGACAAGGATGGTGACGTGCTTATGACTACTCATCCAGAGATTCACTTCGGCAAGAGGTTCAAGCATCATTTTGAAGCTGTCTGCAAGTTCATCAACAAATAGCAGCGCGACGCTAGGGAACCGCGTTGTGGTTACTGTTCGGCGTGCTCAGGCTGCGGCGCACTTCTGCCCATAGCACAACCAGGATGTAAGGCGGGACCGCGGGGCGCGTCAACGCCCAACGGCCCCAGGAAAGGCAGGAAACACGGTGTTAGTGTGGCTAGCATTTTGGCTTATCACCGAATACCACAGATAGCCTCAAACCTACCTATAGATGCTGCGAAAACTCAATAAACCCAGGATTTTATAGAGTACTAGGATTTGAAGGTAATTTTAGGAAACCTTCGCTCTATCCATCTGAGCTACAGCCCCAACTTCTCGACATTCTACATTGAAAACGAACCGCTCGAATCCGGGCTGGTGCTCGATCCTTTTCCACCCTCGCAGCGTCTTATCTAAGCGCATCCAGTCACACCGCCAACGCGCTGCAGCGGTTACAATCAACCTTTGTAAGGAGATACATGGCCGCGCGCCGAAAACGCTCTTTAGAAGTCTGCCCACGCAGTCGCAAATCGCCGCTTCCGTATCTCGTCGGTGCTGGCGGAATCATGCTGCTTGCACTTAGCGTGCAGACGTTGCGAGCTCAAGGCGCGCAACTTGATCGCGACGCCATCCTCCATCACCTGAACGCCGTCATCACCTGGTACCGCGACGCCACCACCAAAATCAAACCCGTGGGCCTGCCCAGCGATGCCATTTATCAGGACAACGCCAGAAGCCTTTCCTCCGAAGCAGTTCGCCTCGCTTTTCAATCCGCTAGAGCCGAAGGGAATATCATCAGCATGGTGGACAAGGCCAATTCCGCTGCCAGTGCGAGCGCCCCTGCCGCACCCCCCGGCGCGCAACCCACCCAGCAGCAGAACCTCGCGCAGACCGCAGCCAAGATCGCCGCGCAGATCGATGACGCGCAATCTAAACTCGATGCCCTGAACAAGCAGATCGCCACGGCGCCGAGAAGCAAGCAAAAGGATCTGTTCGCACAGCGCGACCGCCTTCAGGGCCTGCTAACTCTCGACAAAGCGCTGCAAGACACCATTCAAAAAATGGCCTCCTTTGTCGGGGGCACAACCGAGGGCGCCGAAGGCCTGGAGGGTAGCATCAACGAGCTCGCTCACTCGGTGCCCGAGGTGATCGCCGACGAATCCAGTAAGAAGCCTGCTGCCGCCCCTCCCGCCAATTCCAAAACCGCCACGACTTCGACTTCCCCCGGCTTGATCGGTCAATCCTTGGCGCTGTTCGATCAAATGCAAACCATGCACCAGATCGACCAAATGGCCGAGGAAACCTCGAAAATGCGCGCCACCACCGACGCCCTTCGCAAACCCCTCCGCGATATCCTGGTCGCCACCGTTCAGCACGGCCGCGATCTCGCCAATCAAGCGCAAGCGCCCGCCGCTGGTTCACCGCAAAGCACCGCCCAGGAATTTCAAGCCATCACCTCGAAATTCAAGGAATTGGCCGGCGCCACCGTGCCGTTGAGTCAGGAGATCGTCGTCCTCGATCAGAGCCACTCCAATTTCGAGGAATGGCGCAAGTCCGTCCTCCTTGAGTCTCAGTACGAACTGCGCACCCTGCTTACGCGCGTGATCGGAATCGCGCTCGCGTTAGGCGCGGTCTTCATACTCTCCGAAATTTGGCGGCGCCTCACATTCCGCTACGTGCACGAGCCGCGCCGCCGCCGGCAATTCCTGCTGATGCGGCGTTTCATCATAGGCTTTCTTGTCGGCATCGTTCTGATAATGGGATTTGTCAGCGAGTTCAGCTCGCTCGCCACTTTCGCGGGATTCGTTACGGCCGGTATCGCGGTTGGCTTGCAAGCAATTCTGCTGTCGATCGCAGCGTACTTCTTCGTCATCGGCCGCTATGGTATTCGCGTCGGAGATCGCATCAGCGTGGCCGGCGTAACCGGCGACGTGATCGATATCGGCCTCGTTCGTCTTTACCTCATGGAGCTGGCGGGCACCGGCATCGAGCTCTATCCCACCGGGCGGGTCGTCATGTTCTCCAACTCCGTCCTGTTTCAAGCCGCCACCCCGCTGTTCAAGCAGATTCCCGGCACGGAATACGCCTGGCACGAAGTCGCCGTTTCCCTCGCACCTGGGAGCAACTACAAACTCGTTCAGGAAAAGGTCTCTGGCGTCGTTGAGTCGGTGTACGAAAAATATCGCAGTGTCATCGAAAGCCAGCTCGGCGGAATCGAACGCCGCCTCGAAGTCCAGCTGAAAGCTCCGGTTCCCGAATCCAAGCTTCAATTCACCGATGCCGGACTCGAATTCGTCGTGCGGTACCCGGTCGATATACGTCGCGCCTCGGAAATCGACGACAACGTAACCCGCGCCGTCCTCGACACCCTCGACACTAACGAGAATCTGAAAGCCGCCGTGTCGGGTCCGCCAAAAATCCGAGCCGCCATCAAAGGCTAGACGTCGGGGGCTGGACGATAGACTTTCAAGTCGTAAACAGAAATTGGTACTGTGGCGCGCCCGGCCAGCCGGGCCGCTCTCACCGAGTTGTATATGTGATTCCTCAAGCATCCCCGCTCCTTCGTACAGCATCGCGCCCGGCGAGAAATCCGGCGCGATGGAACTACCGCATTGCCAATTCACGATAATTACCGATAAGTAAATAATCTTGGTTCCGGAAAAAGGAGGCACTGATACATGAACGGTAAGATTCCACGAGAGGTTCTGGTTGCAGGTTTACTGTTTGCTTGTGCGTCGCCGGCACTTACTCACGCGCAGAGCGGACCACAAGACTCAGGACAGAATCAGACGGCAACGACACCGGCGCAGAACGCTTCGGCGGGACCAAATCTAAACTTAACCGATGAACAGCAAGCGCAATAGAGCAAATCCGTCAGGACGCCGAAGCCCAGATCAAGGCCGTTGAAGGCGATTCGTCGCCCAGCGCCGCACAGAAGCAAGAGAACATTCAGCAGATTCGTCGTGAATCGCAGAAGCAGGAAGAGGCCCTCCTAACCCCGGAACAAAAAGCACCGCTGCGACAATGGCGTCTCGCTCACAAGGGATCGCGGTCAAAGTAACGCCCGTAAAAGTTGCGAGGGGACGGTCTGCGTTAGGCCGTCCCTTTCTTCGCGCTGGCCATTCCGATTCAGCGCACTGACGCGTAGGTTTGGTGTCGGGGCAAGGCTATAGAATGAAGCATAGTATTCACATCGCTACAGACGTTCGCTGGCCCTTCCTACCTGTGCGACCATGAGTATTTGCAGGCGCGATGACCTCGCGCTTATTCCCGCGAACTTCTCCGGGCTTGGGAGGCCAGATGGCAGACGCCGACTTGCGGCCAATGAGTCTCGGTGAAGTCCTGGACCGGACCTTCAGCCTTTACAAAAACCATTTCTGGCTGTTTGTCGGCATTGCTGCCCTGCCCTTCTCTTTGTTGTTGATCGTTCAAGTGGGGATTGCGGCTGTAAGCTCGGCAGCCGCGAACGCTCCGATAACCCACGCCCCTCCGTTCTCGCCGGGAGCGATCGGCGGGATGATTGGCGGCGGCGCCTTGGTGATGGTTCTGTATTTTCTTATGATCGGCGCGGCTCATGCGGCCACCGTCTTCGCGGTATCCGACCTCTACTTGTCGCGACCCGCTTCCATCCGCGGATCGTTTGAGCGCGTCGGATGGAAAGTTCTTCGAGTTCTCTTGGTATTCTTTCTGATGGGTTTGATCCTCATCGTCGGATTTGTGATCGTTGCGATGCTTGGGTTTGCCATTCGCAGCCCTGCACTGATAGGCCTCGGATTCATTTTATTGATTGCGCCCGTGATGATTCTTATGTGCCGCATGGCCGTGTCTATACCCGCTGCCATGCTCGAAGATCTGGGGGCGGTGCGCGCGATGGAACGCAGCGTGCATCTCACCAAGGGCCACGTGATGCAGATCTTCGTCATCTTCCTGCTGGTGGTGGTGGCAACGTACGTCGCCATTTTGGTGTTGCAGATGCCACTGCTGATTCTCATGATGGCTTCTGCCCTGGCGCACAAGCCGCCGTCTTTTGGTTTGCAGGTTCTCCAACAGCTGGCTGCGTTCGTATCTCAGGTGCTGGTGGGCCCCATTGGCACCATCGCGTTCTCGCTGATGTACTACAACCTGCGCGTGCGCAAAGAAGCGTTTGACATTCAGCACCTGATGGCGTCGATGACCTCGAACCCAGCACCGAATGCTCCTTCGGCCGCATAGTCTCGAATGATCCGGTACAAGCCAGCCCCGCAGCGGCACCGCCGTTCCGGCGGCCGCCGGCCGTGGCGGCCGCTTTTTCCAGCAATATGCCTGCTCGCGGTGTATTCGTTGCTGCTCGCCGTCCTGGCACACGCGCAAACGCCGCAGGCGCCGACGGAGATGGACCTGTCATCTTACGAATCCGAACTCGACCGCGTCGCCGAATCCATCCAGCATCCCGAGCAGATCCCCGAACTCCGCAAATCGCTGCCGCGCACTTGGCCGGTGCGCGTGAGCGATAAGACGGTCCAAGTACCCACCGGCTGGCTTCGCTCCGATCTGAAACATCTCGAACAGGATCCCGCAGAGTTCGCATCCGTCTCGCGAGATGCGGCATCTCGGCTTGCGGCCATGCGCAATGCAGCGGTGGCACTCGAACAGGGATCGGTCACGACAAGTCTCAACACCGCGCACACAAAACTGGACAAAATTCTCAGCGCGCGCGAATTCGGCGCGGCGCAGGGACCCAGCCGGTGGGATATGTTGAAAGCGCGCATCGCCCGCTGGATCAGCCTGCAAATCTACAAACTGCTCTCGCGCCTGCACCTGGGAGCGAAAGCGGGCAACGCTTTGGCGTGGAGCATCGTTGGCATTGCATTTCTCGCGCTGTGCTACTGGGTTTGGAAGACTCTGTACACTCCAAACCGGAAGCGCGATATTCCTGTGGAAGTCGCGACGCAATCGAATGATCCGCGCCTATGGGCACGCGACGCGCTGGCCGCCGCCGACCGCGGTGACTATCGCGAAGCGGTGCACTGCGCGTATTGGGCCGCTGTAGTACACCTCGAAACCCTCGGCGTGCTGAAACGCGATCGCGCACGCACGCCTCGCGAATCCTTGCGCTTACTCGATCCGCATCCCGCCGAACAAAACCTGCTCCGCGAATTTACGCGGCGCTTTGAATTGATCTGGTACGGCTATCGCCCCGCCTCCGCCAACGACTGGTCCGAGGCGCGATCTCACCTGGAGAAAATGGGATGCCTCACGCCCTCGACAGCGGCGACCGCAAACTCCTGATCGGCGCCGGCGTGTTGCTGATGATTCTGATCGTCGCCAGCGCCTATCTTTCTCCCAAAGAAAGCAGCGGACGCTCCGCCTATCCATCCAGCTACTCGGCGGAATGGGATGGCGCAAAAGCGCCGTATCTTCTGCTTCAAAATCTGCATTATCACGTGGAGCGCTGGGAAGAATCGCCCACTGAAATCGGCGGAACACCAGGTAACGAAGTGTTGATTCTCGCAGGGCCCACGCAGACTCCGTCGGACGAAGAAAAGTCCGCCATCTTCGAGTTCTTGCAACAGGGCGGGCGCATCGTCGCCAGCGGCTCGGGCGCCGTCAAGCTTCTGCCCGACGCTCCGCCGCTTTCGGAAGATTACTTGACTGAAGAAACGACGAAGTTTCCAGCGCTTCTTCCTTCGCCGTTGATGCGTGGCGTGCCGGAGATCAGTATGTTTCCCCCGGACGACTGGCAGCCCAAATCCCCATCGCAACTCGTCATCTATGGAAACGAAGAAACGGCCGCCGTCATCACCTACCAGGTTGGCAAAGGCCAGGTGATCTTGTGGGGAAATTCGGCCCCGTTAACAAACGGCGGAATTCGCGAGTCCGGCAACCTTCCGTTCTTCTTAAATTCCATTGGGCCTCCGGAAGGTGTTCACGTCTTGTGGGATGAATATTTTCACGGCGCGCACGGCACGCTGTGGAGTTACATCGCGCGCACGCCGTTGATCTGGGGCGTGGCGCAATTCGGAATCGTGTTCCTCGCCATTGTCGCGACATACTCGCGCAGGCAGGGCCCTGTCAGTGTTCCGGCGAAGGTCTCGCGCCTTTCTCCCCTCGAATTCGTCGAAACGCTCGGCGATCTCTACTCCTCGGCTCACGCGGGTTCCGCGGCTGTGCGCATCGCT